>Ga0105106_10000409_pt1 | contig 30449 bp, 24 predicted proteins | sample PPLLaktember2015_5_FD_79109 | JGI IMG/M metagenome (GOLD analysis project Ga0105106, IMG submission 79109) | Freshwater sediment microbial communities from Prairie Pothole Lake near Jamestown, North Dakota, USA - PPLs Lake P8 Core (1) Depth... | ecosystem: Environmental > Aquatic > Freshwater >...
CATTCGAGCAACATCGCGGCGAGCAAAATGGCCCTCCAGCTGGGGAGCGAGCGTTATCACCGGTACATCAAGGCGTTCGGATTCGGAGAACCGACGGGAGTCCAGCTGCCGGGGGAGGCGAAGGGTCAGGTTCGGCCATGGAAGAAATGGCGTCCCATTGATCTCGCGACGACGGGCTTTGGCCAAAGTATAGGCGTGACGGCCCTGCAGCTGAGCCAGGGCATTGTCTGCCTCGCCAACGGGGGCCAGTGGGTGGCCCCCGAGATCGCGCTTGAAATTGTGGATGCCGACGGCCAGACGGTGAAGGTTGCGGAGCGTGAGCCGGGGAGACGGGTCATCGACAAGCGGATCGCCAGCGTCGTGCGCGACATGATGAAAGGGGTGACTCAGGAAGGCGGCACCGGCGTCAATGCCGCTCCCGATGGCTACACCGCCGCCGGCAAAACGGGCACCGCTCAGATGCTGGACCCAGAAACCAAACGGTATGCGTCCAACAAGTTCACCTCGGTCTTCACCGGCTTCGTGCCTGCTGAAGACCCTCGACTGGTCATCACGGTCGCCATCCGTGAGCCCCATGGGGCCATCTACGGGGGAGTCGTAGCGGCACCCGTCTTCCGGAATATAGCGGCAAAGGTCCTGCCCTACCTGGGTGTCTCTCCTTCCTACAAGGGGACGGATCCCCCGGTGCATTTCCGGCTTGCCAGCGCGGCTTCCTGTGAAGTGGTGAAGCCTGTCATCCGGGTTGCTCAGGACAACACAGCGGAATCCTCGTCAACGATGCCGGATCTCGGTGGCATGAGCCTCAAGCAGGCGCTCCAGCGGGTTTGTTCTCTGGGACTTCAACCCCGCATCATCGGCAACGGGCGAGTTGTGAGCCAGACTCCTGAACCAGGATCTTCCCTGAATCCCGATACGACCGTCGAAATCGTCTTGAAGGATGGCACCTAGAGGGAGCGATGCCTTGCCCACGGACAAAGCGACCAAAAACCTGCAGGAGCTGTTGACGGGTGTCGAAGTCCTGGACCACGTGGGGCACCTGGACACTCGTGTCGGGGGAATCGCCTGCGACAGCCGCAAGGTCGTGGAAGGGGATCTGTTCGTCGCAATCCGCGGGACGCGCCAGGATGGCGGGCTTTTCATTGAAGATGCCGTGAAAAGAGGGGCGGTGGCCATCGTGAGCGAAGCTGCTCCGCCACCGGCGTCGGGAATCGCCCGGGTCCAGGTACCGGACAGCCGGGTGGCGCTGGCCGGCCTGGCAGTGCACTTCTTCGATCACCCATCCGACCGGATGCGGGTCATCGGCATCACGGGCACCAACGGTAAGACGACCACCAGTCTGCTCATCGAATCCATTCTGAGAAAGGCCGGGAATACGGTGGGGGTTCTGGGGACCCTTGCGTATCGATGGAAGGGCCGGGTCCTCAAGGCTCCCATGACCACGCCAGAATCCCTGGACCTGCAGAGACTTCTGCATGAAATGCTTCAGGCGGGGGTAACGCATGTGGCGATGGAGGTCTCCTCTCACGCCCTGGCACTGGGGAGGGTCATGGGCTGCAGCTTCGCAGCCGGTGTGTTCACAAACCTGTCGCAGGATCACCTGGACTTCCATCAGGACATGGAATCCTATTACCAGGCCAAGGCCGCCCTCTTTCGCGACCATCTGGGAACAGGACACAAACAAGGAGTCGCTGTCATCAATCGGGATGACCCCTATGGTTTCCGTCTGATCGAGGAAACGGCCTCTGAAATCTGGAGTTACTCGGCACTGCGGAAAGATGCGAGGGTGTGGGTGAAATCTGCTGAATTGACACCCGGAGGCATATCTGCTGAACTATATACCCCCGAAGGACCTCTGCCCGTTCACTCGCCTCTCATCGGACGACTGAACCTCTACAATCTGGTGTGCGCCTCCGCAACAGCCCTGGCCCTTGGGGTGGAGCGGCATTCGATAGTGGATGGCCTGGCGGCAGTGAGCAGCGTGGACGGGCGGCTTGAACGGGTGGCCCTTCCTCCGGGTGTTGGATATGAGGTCGTGGTGGACTACGCGCATACCCCGGACGCCATGGTGAAGGCCCTCACCTGCCTCCGTGAGATGACGCGGAACCGGTTGCTGGTGGTTTTCGGATGCGGCGGGGATCGGGATCGGACCAAGCGCCCGCTTATGGGCGAGGCTGCGGCCAGGTTGGGGGATGTGGTCATCGTGACCAGTGACAATCCACGGAGCGAAGTGCCGGAACGGATCATCGAGGAAATCGTCAATGGTGTGCGAGCAGCCAGAATTCCCTACGTGGAGCCCTCCCGATTGCCCGGCAGGAAGAAGGGATACACGGTTGTGGCGGATCGGAAAGAGGCGATCCGGAAAGCCCTGGACTGGGCGCAGCCGGGCGACGTGATCTTCATCGGGGGCAAAGGACACGAAACGTACCAGATCGTTGGCTCGGAGGTGCTTCCATTCGACGACCGCCAGGTGGTGAGGGATTTCTTTCGGGAGTGAACGGAAGTCGGAGGTCAGAGGTCGGAGGTCGGAAACTGGAAACCCGAAACTCGAAACCGGAGACCCGCATGGCATGGAAGGTAGCGCAGCTCGTGGGTGCCACGGGCGGGAATCTCATCCAGGGTGACCCGTCCGGAGCGGTGCGGTCCATCACCACCGACAGCCGGAAGATCGGGCAGGGGGACTGCTTTGTGGCCCTGCGGGGGGAAAGGTTTGACGCCCATGATTTCGTGGGCCAGACCCTGGCCGGTGGCGCAGCTGCCGTGGTGGTGTCCTCGACCCGGCCGGAGTGGTTGACGGGAGGGGGCGAGCCGCCGGCCGTCATCGAGGTGGCCGACACCCTCCACGCTTTGGGGGATCTGGCGCGATTCCATCGCCGCAGGTTCTCCATCCCCGTTGTCGGCATTGGGGGGAGCAACGGCAAGACCAGTACCAAGGAGATGGTTTCCGCCATATTGAGCTGCACGCACACGGTCCACAAGAACCCGGGCAACCTGAACAACCTCATCGGCGTGCCGTTGACCCTGCTCGATCTCACGGAGGACCACGAGGCGGCGGTCATCGAGATGGGCATCAACGTGCCGGGGGAGATGGAGCGTCTTTCGGAAATCGTCCAGCCCACGGTGGGGCTCCTGACCAACATCCACCCGGCGCACCTGGAAGGCCTGGGGTCGCTGGATGAGGTGCTCGACGAAAAGGGCAAGCTACTCTTGTCGCTGGGAAGGGAGGCTCTCGCCGTCGTCAACTGGGATGACCAAAAGCTTCGAGCCCTTTCGGCACGACTCGGGTGCCGAATGATCCGTTTTGGAGCCGGTCCCGAGCCTGTTGAGGTGAGCCTCAGCGGTCGAGTCACTCTCGAGGATGGTCTGAGCTGCTTTGAGGTCAGCATGGGGTCGAACATGGTGTCCATTCGATTGCCGGTCCTGGGGATGCACCAGGTGCAGAATGCCCTCGCCGCGGCGGCTGTCGCGCACGGACTGGGTGAGTCGCCCGAGATCGTTGCCCGCGGGCTGGCGAGCCACCGGCCGGTGCGGCAGCGCATGGAGACGCATTGCCTGGGTCGCGGCATGGTGCTCATTGATGATACGTACAATGCCAATCCCCGGTCCATGGTTTCCGCGATTCATGCAGCTCGTGAGGCTGCGCCCCCCGGCGCCCGGCTGATTGCGGTCCTGGGCGACATGCGCGAGCTCGGACCCGAGAGCGCTGCTTTGCATGAGGACGTGGGGGCGCGCATTGGTGCGATGGGACTGGATCGGCTCATCACCCTGGGAGAGCTCAGCACGGGGATCCAGGCCGGTGCCCGGAAGGCGGGCATGGGAGGATCGGCGTGCTGGCATGTTTCGAGTCATGAGGAAGCTGTACAGAGAGTGTGTGAGAGCATGGTGGAAGGGGCGTGGATCGTTGTGAAAGGGTCCAGGGGCATGACCATGGAGAAGGTCGTGGCCGGAATCCTGGATTTCGTGAACGCTCCGCCCGGAAACGCCTGACGGTGGCAGTGGTGAGGGAAGGAAGCGTGGTGTCGGATTCTACCGAACAGAAGAAGGTCCTGGTGGTCGGAATGGGAGTTTCGGGCCGGGCCGTCTGTGAAGTACTCCTCAACCGGGGAGCGCAGGTGGTGGCCACGGATCTCGGCTCCCGGGAACGGTTCGGGACCGCGCTCGACGCGCTGGAATCCAGGGGGTGTGTCCTACGCCTGGGGACACATCTTCTGGATGATTTCATTCAAGCGGATCAGATCGTGGTGAGTCCCGGGGTGCCTTTGGATCTCGGACCCCTCAAAGCCGCCGCGGAAAAGGGGGTGGAGATCATCGGGGAGCTGGAATGGGCATGGCGTCAGACCAAAGCTCCGGTGGCGGCCGTGACCGGGACCAACGGCAAGACCACGACGACCTCCCTCCTCGGGGAGATGTTGATGGCCGCGGGCAAGAGTGTCTTCGTGGGGGGCAACATTGGAGATCCTCTCAGCCGCTGGATCCTGGAGGGGGGGGAAGCCGATGTGCTGGTGCTGGAGGTGAGCAGCTTCCAGCTGGATACTGCGAGCACGTTCAACCCGCAGGTCGGGATTCTTCTCAATATCACCGAGGATCACCTGGATCGCTACGACAGTTTCGACGCCTATATCGACTCCAAGTTGTCCCTGTTCGCCCGACAGACTCTCGAGCAGTCGGCCATCGTCAACCTGGATGATCCGGTGTGCCGCGAGCGGTGCTCGAGCATCCCGGGACGCCTTCTGACCTACAGCAGGAAACGGGCGGATGTGAACGCCAGGGTGGTGCGGGGATGCACCCAGGTCCATATCCCCGAAATACAGCCGTTTGAGCTCAACCTCTCCGGGATTCCCCTCCAGGGCGTCCACAACGAAGAGAACATCATGGCTGCGTCACTGGCCGCATCGTTGATGGGTGTGGCTCCCGGGGTGCTCCAGGAGGTGATCGGCACCTATCGAGGGTTGCCGCACCGCGTCGAATGGGTGAGGAGCTGGAACGGGATCGACTTCTACGACGACTCCAAGGGAACCAACGTGGGAGCCGTGGTGAAGGCGCTGGAGAATTTCGATCGGCCCGTCTGGCTGCTCCTCGGGGGACGGGACAAGCTCGGCTCCTACGAGCCGCTCATCGAGCCGCTGAAGCAGAAGGGGCAAGGGGTGCTCGCTTTCGGGGAGTCGGCCTCCCGCATCCGGGAGCAGCTGGGAGCTGCCGTATCCACCCAATCGTTTCCGAATCTGGAGCAAGCTTTTGAGGAAGCTCTGCAGAAGGCGACATCCGGCGACATCGTGCTACTGTCTCCAGCCTGCTCCTCATTCGACCAGTACGACAACTACGCGCAGCGTGGGGACCATTTCAAGCGGCTGGTGAACGGCCTTCATGGCGAGTCTTAGCTGGAGAACGATATGTCGAGATCCTTAACGGATGTGCCTCCATTCACGGACGGCGGGGAGAGGTCGAAAACCGGCTCCATGCCCCTGGCCCTTCCTCTCGAAATCCAGCTGTGGACCATAGTGTCCCTGCTCATCGTCATCGGGCTCATCATGGTCTACAGCGCCAGCTCGACCGTGGGCCTCAAAGGCCTTGCTGAACGTGTGGACATGGAGGCCTCCACGTCTCATTATCTGGCCCGCCAGCTGATCTGCATCGTGCTGGGCCTGGCCATCATGGCGGGAGCCAGTCGATTCCCTTACAAGAAACTGGGCCGGCTTGCCCCGCGGTTGCTCGCTCTCGCCATATTGTCCCTGATTCTTGTGCTCATCTTCGGGGTGGAAATCAACAATGCCAGGCGCTGGTTTCAACTCTCCATCTTTCTGCTGCAGCCGGCAGAATTCACCAAGGTTTGCTGGGTGGTCTTCCTGAGCGCCTGGCTGGTCAAGAAGCAGGACAAGATCAAGCGGATGAGCATCGGGTTCTGGCCTCCCATGATCTGGTGCGGCGTCCTGGGAGGGTTGCTGCTGCTGGAGCCGGATTTCGGAACCACTTTCCTGATAGGGTGCTCCACGTTCGTCATGCTGCTCCTGGGCGGGGTCCCCTTCAGACATCTGTTTGCCCTTGCACCATTGGCGGCGGGTGTCTTCTACAGGTTCGTCTACAAGGTCCCCTATCGTTGGGAGCGGGTCACGGCCTTCAGAAATCCGTGGACAGATCCCCTGGATTCGGGGTACCAGCTCATTCAGGCCTGGATTGCGGTGGGATCGGGCGGATTCTGGGGGATCGGTCTGGGAGCCAGCCAGCAGAAGCTGTTCTACCTTCCCGAAGCATTCACGGATTTCATCCTTGCGGTGGTTGCGGAGGAGCTGGGATTCGTGGGAATCACAGCTGTGACGTTGTTGTTCGCGATGTTCTTCCTGACGGGCTTCAAAGTCTCAAGGTCTGCACCCGACCAGCTGGGGGTTCTCCTGGCGGCAGGGCTGACCATGCTGATCTCACTTCAGGCGCTGGTGAATATGGGCGTCGTACTTGGACTCATGCCCACCAAGGGGTTGCCCCTGCCGTTCATTTCGTATGGCGGCAGTGCTTTCACGGCCAACTGCCTGGCGGTGGGCATTCTCATGAACATTGCCCGACATGCGGAGAGGCGGGTGGTCCAGGATGTATAAAGGATATCAACATATTCATTTTGTGGGCATCGGCGGAATCGGCATGAGCGGCATTGCCGAGCTGCTGCTAAACCTCGGATACCGGGTGAGCGGCTCCGACCTGAGGGAGACCGACATCACGCGAAGGCTGGCCGGGCTGGGCGCCGAGATTCATGTGGGTCATGACGGGGAGCATGTCAAAGGGGCGGACGTGGTGGTCCTCTCCTCGGCCATTTCTGAAGAGAATCCCGAATTGCAGGCGGCTCGAAGCATGGGCAAAGTGCCCGTGATCCGGCGTGCCGAGATGCTGGCGGAGCTGATGCGGTTGAAATACGCCGTTCTGGTCGCCGGCGCACACGGCAAGACCACCACGACGTCCATGGTTTCGACAGTTCTGGCTCGTGGCGGCCTGGATCCGACAGTGGTCATCGGGGGCCGGCTCAACGCATGGGGCACCAACGCCAAGCTGGGATCGGGAGATTTCATGGTGGCGGAGGCGGACGAGAGCGACGGAACCTTCCTGCTGCTTCCCCCGACCATTGCCGTAGTGACGAACATCGACCTGGAGCACATGGATTTCTATCGGGACCTGGAGCACATCCAGCGTACCTTCCTCGAATTCATCAATCGAATCCCGTTTTATGGACAGGCGGTGCTCTGCCTCGAGGACGAGAACATCCAGACGATCCTGCCGCTCATCTCCAAGCGATATGTCACCTACGGCCTTTCATCCCAGGCGGACTTCCAGGCGCGTGAGATCCGGTTCGACGGCTTGACCACGACCTACCGGGCGTTTCACCAGGGCCAGGAGCTGGGGGAGATCGAGCTGCCGATCCCGGGGCGCCACAACGTTCTCAACTCGCTCGCTGCAGTGGCCGTGGCCCAGGATCTCGAGATCGAGTGGCCCAGCGTTCAGGCCGGACTGAGGGATATGACGGGGGTCCAGCGCCGGTTCCAGATCAAGGGGGAGGCCGGGGGAGTGCTGGTGCTGGACGACTACGGCCACCATCCGACGGAGATCCGGAATGTCCTGGAGACACTGGCCCAGTGCTTCCCCGACCGCCGGCGCATCGTGGTGTTTCAGCCACACCGCTACACCCGGACCCAGGCCCTTCTGGATCAATTCGCCCGCTGTTTCTACCATTCGGATTTGCTGTTCCTGACGGAAATCTATGCGGCCAGCGAAAGACCCATCCCCGGGATCACCGGGGCTCGTCTGGCGGAGCAGGTCGCTGCGCACGGACATCATGATCTGGAGTTTCACACCACCTTCGATGGATTGCGGGAGAGTTTGAAGGCGGCCGTCAAGCCGGGAGATGTCGTGATCACGCTGGGCGCCGGAAACGTGTGGCAGATCGGCGAGGATCTGCTCGATTCCCTCAAAGGTTGAACATGCTGCATTCACAAACCTCACTGTCCCCTCATGGTTGTGCGGCACCGATGGAGCCTGAGACTCGGGCCGACCTGTGGAGCTCTCTGGAATCGGAGTCAGAGGGCAGAGGGAGGCTCGAGGTGTTTTGGGACGTCCCCCTCGCTTCCTGTACGACCTTCCGGATTGGAGGTCCCGCTCGCTGCCTGGTACGGCCGGCAACCGTGGATGGGGTTGCCGAGATGCTTGGTCGGGCGCGCGCAGCGGGCGTTCCGCATCTGGTCCTGGGGGGAGGCAGCAACGTACTGGCGTCGGACGAGCCCATGGACGGGGTGGTGATCCAGCTGAACCGGGCGTGCTCGGAGATCCGGATCGTGCATGGAAGTGAGCGAGGGGCGGTGGAAGTCCATGTCGGAGCGGGCTTGCGATTGTCACGCCTCGTTCGTTTCTGCCTGGAGAATGGGCTGAGCGGGGTGGAGCCGCTGGTGGGAATCCCGGGAACCGTCGGCGGAGCCGCAGTGATGAATGCGGGAACGCGCGAGGGGTGCCTCGCCGATGTGCTCGTCTCGCTCGACGTGCTGAACGAGCGAGGCGCTCGGCAGTGCCTGGGGCGGAGGGATCTCAGCCCCGAGTATCGGTCCATGCGGTTGCCCGGGGACTGGACCGTCATCGGGGCGTCTCTGGGGCTCATGGCGGCCCCCAAAGCTGGAATTCGAAGTCGGCTTCAGATTGCCGTCAAGCAGCGCAAGGCCACACAGCCTTTGAACTGGCCATCTGCAGGCTCGGTCTACAAGAATCCACCCGATGCTCCTGCGGGGTGGCTCATCGAAAGGGCAGGACTGAAGGGTTTCACGGTGGGGAGGGCTGCCGTTTCCGAAAAGCACGCCAACTGGATCGTGAATCTTGGGGGGGCGACGGCTGCGGATGTGCGCGCTGTAATGGATCACGTAGAGAAATCGGTCCGTCAGGCATTTGGTGTTTGTCTCCAAAGGGAAATTCTAATATTGTAGATTCAACCGGAGAGGGGGGAGTGACCGTCCACCCGTGGATGGGCGCTCCGCCGGCAAGGCGCCATGCGAAAGAAGAAAAACCGCTATCGTCAGGACAGGAAGGCTCAGCTCCGCCGATGGGTCAAGCGGGTCAAAACGGTTTTCGGTCTTCTCATGATCATCCCCGCCGTATTCGCATCCAGTGCCGCATTAGCTCATGCTTACCATGCACTCCTGGATGGGCCGTGGTTTCGATTGCAGGAAGTACACATTTCCGGTCTGAAGACCGTGGATCGCAAGGAAGTACTGAATGCCCTGGGCATTCCGCTGAATGCCAGTCTGTTGACCGTCAAGATTTCGGAACGGGCCGAGGCGCTGAGCGCCATTCCCTGGTTTCATGCCTCCCTGGTCAAGGTGGATCTGCCCGATCGCATCGTGGTTGAGGTGGCAGAGCGCGAGCCTGTGGCCGTAGTCTTTGCCGACGAGTTCTTTGTAATGGACGGTGAGGGCCGTCTGTTCGCGAGGACCGTCGCGGATGCCCACCCCACACTCCCTCTGGTGACTGGCTTCGCGGGATCGGGTCTGAAGCCGGGAGACCGGCTGCCGAGCGAAGCTTTGGATGCTCTGAGACGTTTGATGACGGCCCTCGCGGGCTCACAGGGCTGGTTTCCACTGAGCCAGATCTCCGAGTGTCGATGGCATAACGAGGAGGGGTTCATCCTCTATACGACAGTGAAGGCGATCCCCATCGAGTTTGGATGGGATGATTACGAGCGGAAGCTGGGCCATCTTCAGAAGGTCCTGGGCCAGTTGAGTCATCGCCAGCTTCTGGACTCGGTGACTCGGATCGATCTGGATTACCCGAATCGGGCCTTTGTGACCGGGAGCTTCCCCGTTCCCAAGGGGATTTAGGGGGGCAGGTTCCAAGACCAACAGAGCGGGCTGGTTTGAAAGGGAGGCAATGGCGAGGAGAGAGGAACTGGTTGTCGGCCTTGACCTGGGGACGACGAAGATTTGCGCCGTAGTCGGCGAGGTGACCCCCGAAGGCATCGATATTGTCGGAGTGGGCACCTATCCCTCCATCGGATTGAGGGGGGGAGTGGTCGTCAACATCGATCAGACCGTTCAGGCCATCAGGAAGGCCGTCGACGAAGCCGAGTTGATGGCGGGCTGCGAGATCTCCGCCGTCTATGCCGGAGTGGCGGGTACTCATGTGCAGAGCCTCAACAGTCACGGTGTGATTGCGATCAAGAGCCGCGAGGTGACGCAGAGCGACATTGACCGCGTGCTGGACGCCGCCCGGACCGTGGCCATGCCTTTTGATCGGCAGATTCTGCACGTACTGCCCCAGCAGTACATCGTCGATGACCAGGAGGGCATCCAGAATCCTCTGGGCATGGCCGGAGTCCGTCTCGAGGCCAAGGTGCACATCATCACCGGCATGGTGAGTGCGGTTCAGAACATCATCAAGTGTTGTGAGAGAGCAGGGTTGCAGGTTCTGGATGTCGTGCTGGAGAGTCTGGCTTCCAGCGAGTCGGTTCTGGACACCGACGAGAGACATCTGGGGGTCGCCCTGGTGGATATCGGTGGCGGCACGAGTGACGTGGCGGTGTTCGTGGACAATGCCATCCGTCATTCGTGTGTGGTTGGCCTGGGAGGGAACCACATAACCTCGGACATCTCCGTGGGGCTGCGCACTTCCATGGAGGAGGCCGAGAAGATCAAAAAGCAGTACGGCTGTGCTTTGGTGGAGTGGGTGAACCCGCAGGACATTATCGAAGTCGGCTCCGTGGGGGGCCAGAAGTCTCGGCAGCTCAGTCGGACCATTCTGACTCAAATCGTGGAAGCTCGCGTTGAAGAGATCCTGAAGATTATTGAATGGGAGCTTGTGAGGTCCGGATTTGCCGAGTCGCTCCACGGGGGAGTGGTGTTGACAGGCGGCGTAGCTCTGCTACAAGGTATTCGTGAACTGGCCGAGCGGGTTTTGGATGTGCCTGTTCGAATTGGAATCCCCTATCGGTTCGGCGGCCTTGGAGATGTGGTCAAGAACCCCATCTATGCCACCGCCACCGGGTTGCTGCTTTACGGAAGCAGACAGGGTATTCGAAGGCCGACGCAGGAGCCCGGCTCGTTCAAGAAAGTGATTGCGATGCTCAAGCGCTGGATCAAGGAATTCTGGTAGGTGAAAGCGTTCTTGAGGCGGCCTGATGCGAGGCGCGAGAAAGAGAAGCGAGGGGCCGCCGGAGAGTTGTTGAGATTCTTGACCATTACGAGACCCATGGGAATTGTTTGTACATACACGGGACGCAATGAGGGGGAAATCGAAAGAGATGGAAAATTCCATTGCAACCAGAGCGAAGATCAGAGTCCTTGGGATTGGCGGCGGTGGCGGAAATGCCATCAACAACATGATCGCCTCCGGCCTCGACGGGGTTGAGTTCATAGCCGCCAATACGGATTTTCAGGCTTTGGAGCGCAGTCTTGCTCCCACCAAGATCCAACTGGGGGAGAATCTTACCAAGGGACTGGGAGCCGGCGGGAGTCCGGAGGTCGGAGGAAAGGCGGCTCAGGAGGATATGGATCAGATTCGCGCGGCCTTGGACGGCAGCGACATGGTCTTCATCACGGCAGGCATGGGGGGTGGAACGGGAACGGGGGGAGCCCCGGTCGTGGCGCAGGTGTGCAGGGATTTGGGAGCCCTGACGGTTGCGGTCGTGACGAGGCCGTTCAATTTTGAAGGCAAAGTGCGTCACCGGAACGCCGAAGACGGCCTCAAAGCCCTGCACGATGTGGTGAACACGCTCATCACCATTCCGAACAACCGCCTGCTCTGCCTGGCGGATCGGCGCTCTACTTTTCTGGAAATGTTCCGGCGTGCGGACGACGTCCTGCTGTTTGCCGTCAAGGGTATTTCGGATCTGATCACGCACCCCGGCTACATCAACGTGGATTTTGCCGATCTTCGAACGGTCATGAGCGAGAAGGGGCTGGCTCTGATGGGAACCGGGGTCAGCACCGGGGAGAACCGGGCTTCGGCGGCAGCTCAGCAGGCCATTTCGAGTCCGCTCCTCGAGGACATCTCCATCCACGGTGCCCGGGCGGCCCTCATCAATATCACGACGGGCCAGGATCTCGGCATGCATGAATTCGAGGAGGTGGCCTCCATCGTCCACAAGGAAATGGATGAGGAAGCCAACATCATCCTGGGTATGTCCATCGATCAGAGCATCATGGACGAGGTCCGGGTGACGGTCATCGCCACCGGCATTGGAAGGATGGAGCAGATGGCCAAGGTCGAGTCGTCGCCGGCCCGGCCCAAGCGGATGAAGCCCGAGGGAATCATCCCCGAGTTGAACTACGATTATCTGCAGATTCCAACCGTGGTGCGGCATCGCACCCTGAGGGATCAGCCCGTTCAGGAGGCAGCCCCTGTAAAAAAAAGGACTCTTCTCCAGAAGCTGACGGGGGCCGGTGGCGCTTCCATCGAGGATGAGGATCTGAGCATACCGACCTTCATCAGGCGGCAGGCGGACTGAGTTTTCTCCAGGAATTGGATTCGGGGCGAGTGCGTTGTGGGAAGCCCCATGACCACCTGCCCCGAAATGGAAATGAACCTGTTGAATGGCCTGTGTCGATGGCATTGCCGGCAAGAGGCTTGCCCCTGGCGCAGGATAGACTCCCACCCGGACAGATGCTCGCTAGACTGGTGCGCCGCCAGCAGATGTGGTTGGCGGAAGAAAAGGGCACTCTGCGCAAAGATTGGCGTGGGAGGGTCAGAATCGCCCTTGCATTCCCCAACCGATATGCCGTCGGTATGTCGAACCTTGGGTTCCAGACCGTCTACGGGTTGCTGAACAGCCTGGATGGGGTGGTCTGCGAACGGATTTTCTTCCCGGAGCCGGACGACCTCGCTCTGGTCAGGCAGAACCCCGGTCAGCTTCTGAGTGTCGAGTCCCAGCGCCGTGTCCGTGATTTCGATCTCCTCTTTTTTTCCGTCTCCTTTGAAAACGACTATCCCAATCTGATCGAGATGCTCCTGCTCGGCGAGCTCCCCCTCCGCTCCGAGGATCGTTCGGCCGGGCATCCTCTCGTTGCGGTGGGAGGAGTGGCGGCATTCCTCAATCCGGAGCCCCTCGCCCCTTTCATGGATTGCATGTTCATTGGGGAGGCCGAGGGACTTGTGCGCGACTTCTGGGAGGCATGGAGCGACCTCAGCGGGCGTTCATTGCCACGCCGCGATGCGCTGCTGGCCCTGGGCGAGAGCGTTCCGGGGATCTACATTCCCTCGCTGTACCGGGATTCCTACGACGAGCGCGGCTTTCTGGAGGGCATCACTCCATTTCCGGGGCTTCCCCTCCCGGAGAGAATCCGGTATCGCCGGATGGATCCTTCGCAATCCGGGCCGTGTTCTTCCATCGTACTGACCCCGCACACGGAATTCAGCCGGGTGCATCTTCTGGAGATCGGTCGTGGCTGCGGGCAGGGGTGCCGCTTCTGCGCCGCAGGCTTCATCTACCGCCCGGTTCGATTCGCTACGGTGGAAGACCTGGAAAGGAGCGTGGCGAGTCGGGCCGGTGAGGGAACGAGGGTGGGCCTGGTCAGTGCGGCTGTTTCCGATCATCCCCGGATAGCCGATTTGTGTGAGTCGCTGCTGGGGAAGGGGCTGGAGCTGTCTTTCTCGTCCTTGCGCGTGGACACACTCTCGCCGGCCGTTCTGGATGCGTTGATGGCGAGCGGGCACAAGGCCGTGGCCATCGCTCCCGAAGCGGGGTCCGAGCGGCTGCGCCGTGTGATCAACAAGCGAATCACCAGCGAGGCCGTCTATGATGCGGCCGAGCAATTGACCGAGAAAGGGATCCTGCATCTCAAGCTCTATTTCATGATCGGGCTCCCCACCGAGACGCTGGATGACCTTGAGGAGATGGTGAGCCTGGTCAAAACCATCAAGCACCGGGTCCTCAGCAGGAGCAGGGGGAGGCGCCAGATGGGGACCATCACCATCAGCATCAATGCCTTTGTGCCGAAGCCTTTCACTCCCTTCCAGTGGACTTCCTTCGCCGGCGTTGCCACCCTGAAGGAGCGAGCGCGATGGATTCAGAACGCTCTCAGGAAGGTCCCCAATGTGAAGGTCCATTTCGATCTTCCCAAATGGGCCTATGTGCAGACCCTGATGTCGCGGGGTGACCGACGGATCGCCGACATGCTCGAACAGGCCGGCGCGGAGCGCATCCCCTGGAGCCAGGTGATGAAGCAGTCCCCCCACAATCCCGATTTTTGGGTCATGCGGGAGCGGGACAAAGATGAAATCTTTCCCTGGGAAATCGTCGACACGGGTCTGCACCGGACCTATCTCTGGAGGGAGTGGGAAAGGGCGCTCCAGGGGAAGGAGAGTCCGGCCTGCCCCCCCGAGGGAGGATGCACCCGCTGTGGGGTTTGCCTCGCCTGATGCGCAGGCGGTGGATGGGCGTGCACTCGCTTTGGGCCCCATTCGGGAGTTGGGCGGACGAATTGATCTTGAAGGGCGGCAACAATATATTATATTTTAAGGTGTTAAGGAGACTGAGCAGCTTCATCCGGTGTGTTGCTCCGAACCGTCTGCCATGCGGGCAACCCCTGCACGGGGATCCCTTCCAGGATGGAGCTGATCATAGAAGAACTTTTTCGCATCGCTCGACGAGCGATCAGGAGATGTGGTTTGATGCCCCGGGAAGACTATTACGCAGTGCTGGGTGTTTCGTCCCAGGCTACCGATGAAGAAATCAAGAAGGCCTATCGAAAACTGGCTTTGGAGACCCACCCGGACCGAAATCCCGGCGATCCACGAGCTGAAGAACGATTCAAGCGCCTCAGTGAAGCATACGGCGTGCTCTCGGATTCCCAGAAGCGGGCCCAGTACGACGAGTACAAACGTTTCGGATTTGAACAGAAACCGGGTGGGCCTGGCGGCGCAACAGGATTTGGTTATTCCCAGGAGGAGATCTTCAAGGATTTCTTCGCCAGCCGTCAGGCCCAGGAAGTCTTCGCTGAAATGCAGCGGGAATTTCAGCGCATGGGCTTTCGGTTTGATGACTCTTTCATCAACCGTGTGTTCTTCGGGGATAAGACCATCTTCTTCCAGGGCTTCACGTGGAGCGGCCACGGGCGCGTCAAGGTCTTTCGCTACGGCAATGCGGGGCGGCATCATCGGGGTCATCAGTATCGTCCCTCCATGCATGGGAGGGATCATTCCGTAACCTTGAACGGCAGCAGGCCCAAGGGGTTGATCAGCGAGGGCCTGTCGCTGCTGGCGGATGCCGGGAAAAAGGTCGGCCGGTTCGTCCTGAGGAAACTGCTGGGGCTGCCGAGCGATGGAGAATCAGGCCGTTCCCGCGAGGGATTCGGCGGAGGGGCTGCAGATGTGACTTACGAACTGGTGATCTCTCCCAGGGAATCCTTGACGGGTGCAGTGGTGGAGTTGGAGCTGCCCCATCTGGAAAACGGCAAGAGGGTTTCGGTTCGGATCCCGCCCGGAGTTCACACCGGCACACGGCTGCGTCTGAGAGACATGGGGCACCCCATGCCGGGTAGCTATGCCGACCGCGGAGACCTCTACATCCAATTGCGAGTCCATTGAGGCCTGTCAGTCAGGCCCTCGTTTCAAAAGGGATCGAAAAGCGTCCTGGATGTGCAGGTCGTCCCCCGGCTGAAGGGTGCGCACGTCCAGCAGGACCTGGTCCGATTCGATGCGTCCGATGATCGGCGGGCTGTTCCCCCGGAGCGCCGACTCGATGCTATGAGCGCTCATGGTGGCGGAGCGAACCGAAACCGCCCGGCTCATGAATTCGAGCGCGGGAAGAGACCCTCCTCCCACCTGGGACAGGGCCGGCTGGGTCTTGACGTCGAGCTGATGTTCGACATCAGCTTCAAGAATGAGGGTGGCCAGGATTTCAGCCCGCCTTTCCAGCTCTTCCAGGGAAGTTGTGACCATCCGCAGCGTGGGTATCTTTTGCACGGCTTCCCGCTCGTCGCGGTAGAGCCGCAGGGTCACTTCCAGTGCGGCGAGGGTCATCTTGTCCACCCTGAGCGCGCGGGTGAGGGGGTTCTTCTTGCATTTCGCCACAAGGTCTTTCCTGCCCAGCACCACTCCCGCCTGAGGCCCTCCCAGGAGCTTGTCTCCGCTGAATGTCACGAGATCTGCTCCTGCCTTGATCGCCTCCTGAACGGTTGGCTCCCCCTGAAGGCCCAGCCGGGAGAGGTCCACAAAAGAGCCGCTTCCCAGGTCCTCCAAGACAGGAATTCCTTTCTCCCTTCCCAGGGCGGCCATCTCCTGGAGGGGAACCTCTGAAGTGAATCCGACAATCCGGTAGTTGCTCGTATGGACCTTCATGAGCAGGGCCGTTTCAGGTCCGACGGCGGCCTCGTAGTCCCGCAGATGGGTTCGGTTGGTGGTGCCCACCTCCCTGAGGATGGCGCCGCTGCTTCGCATGACATCGGGGATTCGAAAGGAGCCTCCGATTTCCACCAGCTGCCCCCGCGACACAACGACCTCCTTTCCCTGGGCCAGGGTGTTGAGGGTGAGAAAGACCGCGCCGGCGTTGTTGTTCACGACGAGAGCTGCCTCGGAGCCCGTGAGCTCGCACAGAAGCGCTTCTGCGTGCACGTAGCGGGAGCCGCGCCGGCCCTTTTCCAGGTCGTATTCCAGATTGTTATAGCTGCGACAGAGAAGGGTCAGGCGATCGATAGCCTCCTCGGGAAGCAGCGATCTTCCGAGATTGGTATGAACGATGATACCCGTTGCGTTGATGACCGGGCGCAGGGTGAAATCGGCGGCCACGGCCAGATGATCCAGGATATCGGGCACCAGCTGCGCAGGACCGAGCTCCAAAGCATCCAACCGTCCGGGCTGTTCCCGAAGGAGCTGGCGCTTGGATTCGAGTATGAAGCGAATGCTTTCGACAACGAGCTTGCGCGGGTAGCGCAACAATGCTTGCTGGATTTCAGAGCTCTGCAGCAGGGCGTCTACGCTCGGGAGTTGCCGCAGCACCGACTGGTCGGATCGGTTCATGGATCACCCCTTGAATCAATCATGAAGAGAAACGTCGAATGGCAAGGCTCGCTCAACATGCCGCCGTGCATTCTGCGGCTCAATGGATTATACGAGAACTTCCTTTCTCTGGCCATCGCGGATATATTGACCAATCGTTTCTCAAAGCGGAAGAACGTCTGACCGGGAGTGCAGCCCAGCTACGAAAAGCTTCGGGTTTCGAGCTTCAAGTTGAAAACCAGCCCGAACGCAGTCCTTTTCATTTTTTTGGGGTGGCCCGGAGGGTCATGATGGACTGCTATGACCCTCCCTATGGAAGTTGAGATGAATGATCTGTTCAAAATGGAATCCCTGAAGGAGTCGGAGATTCCAGCTTTGTTGTTGACCGGCACCGGCTGCAGCGAGGTGCTTGATTTTCTCAAGAATGAACGGGAATCTTTCTCCCTGAGGGGTGTGGAGCGATCGGCCCTCGGGTACCTGATTGCCGCAGGCCTCAAAGCCCTGCGGAGGCCGTGGGTGGTCGTCACGCCGACGGAGCGCGAAGCCGAGACCTTTGTCGAGACCCTCTCTTTCTTCCTGGGTCGCGAGAACGGCAAGCCCGACCAGGCGCTCAGCCGGCGCATCCGGTTTCTCCCTTCACGGACGGGCCATAAGGTCCAGTCGCTGGGGAAGATGGAGACCACCGCTCGACGCCTGGAATCGCTTTTCGCCATGCGATCCACATCGGAGCCTTTCTGTCTGGTTACGTCCGCGCTGGCCATGATGGAACGCTTGATGCCGGCGGACATCTTGATGCAGCACACCGGTTATCTGGTCAAGGGCGAGGAAGTCGATCTGGACGAGTTGTGCCGGAATTTGGCGGAGCGCGGATATTATCGGGTCCCCCTGGTGGAGGAGTATGGGGATTTCAGCCGACGGGGCGGGGTGCTGGACATTTACTCGCCCCTCTATCGATGGCCGCTCAGGCTCGAATTCTTCGGAGAAGAGCTGGATTCCATCCGAATGTTTCATCCGTCCACCCAACGCTCCATGGGAAGCCTGGAGGAGCTGGTTCTTCTGCCCGCGAGCGAAGTGATCCTGGATGCGGCTGCCCGCGAGAGGGCACAGGAAGCGGTTCGGGATGATGTGCGAGCTGAAAGGCTCTCTCCCGCTGCAGGGAGTGTCTGGCTGGAGCGGCTCCGTGAAGGCCATCAGCTGGGCGGCTTCGAACCCGTCTTTTCAGCCTTCTATGAGAGGATGTGGACCCTGGCCGACTATCTTCCTCCGGAGACCCTTTTGCTTTGGCTCAACAGGGCCCAGGTCCGGCGCGAGCTGGATGAGCGCTATTGGCAGGTGTCGCGTGAATGGAGCGAGAGCCATTCGGTTCATGAGTGGACGCGGCCGCCAGTGGAGCTCCTGGTGGATCCCGAGAGTGTGGAGACGCAGGCGGCGTCTTTCCGGCAGATCTGGGTGAGCGGCCTGACCGACGATTCTCCGGACTTGAAGGCCTTCAATCTGGCCACCGTCGATCACGGTTCTCTGGGGCTGGCCATTCGGGCGCACGCCAACAAGGAGAGATTGCTCGAGCCTCTGGCCCTCCAGTGCGAGGAGTGGAAGAGGCAGGGGATTCGAACTTTCCTTGTTTGCAGCCAGAAGGAGCAGGCGCGCAGGGTGGCGGAGCTGATGCAGGGCTATGGCGTGGAGACACTGCTCAGCGATCTGCCCTTCGGTGAGGAATCCTTCGACGCACCGGCCCTCAAAATCCTCGTGGGCAACCTCACCACCGGGTTCCTTTGGCCGGGTGAGAAACTGGCGGTTTTGTGCGAGGAGGAGATTTTCGGTCGCAGGGGCAGGCGGCGGAGCCGCAAGAGCGTTTCCGGACTTTTCCTCAATTCTTTCCAAGACTTGCACATGGGCGACTTTGTGGTTCATGTGGACCATGGCATCGGGGTCTACAGAGAACTGGTGCACCTCACCGTGGGTGGAGTCGAGAGCGATTTCCTGCGGCTGGAATACCAGGGCAACGACCGGCTCTACGTGCCCGTGGACAAGCTCCAGAAGGTTCAGAAGTATCTGGGCATGGAGGGGGAGAACCCCCGGGTGGACAGGCTGGGGGGCAGGGCCTGGGAGACGGCCAAGAAGAAGGCCAGGGAATCGGCGGAGCGGATCGCTCAGGAATTGCTCGATCTTTACGCCAAGCGACAGATGAGCAGCGGCTTTCGATTTTCGCCGCCGGACCAGCTCTTTGTGGAATTCGAGACGACTTTCAGCTACGAGGAGACGCCGGACCAGGCCGGCGCCATTGAGGATGTGCTGGAGGACATGGGCTCCCCGCGCCCCATGGACCGCCTGGTCTGCGGGGATGTGGGTTACGGGAAAACCGAGGTGGCTCTGAGGGCCGCCTTCAAGGCCGTCCTGGACGGGAAACAGGTGGCCATGCTCGTACCCACAACGGTCCTCGCCGAGCAGCACTATCATACGTTCAAAGAGCGATTCGAGGGCTTCCCCATCGAAGTGGCGAGCCTCAGCCGTTTCAAGACGCCGGCCCAGCAGAAGCAGATCCTGGACAGGCTGAAAAAGGGGACCCTGGATGTCGTCATCGGGACCCATCGCCTGCTCCAGAAGGATGTGCATTTTCACGACCTCGGGCTCCTCATCGTGGATGAGGAGCACCGATTCGGTGTCAAGCACAAGGAGCGGCTCAAGCAGTTCCGGGTGGCGGTGGACGTGCTCACCCTCACGGCAACTCCCATCCCCCGGACGCTGCAGATGTCCATGGCGGGGATCCGGGATCTGAGCACCATCGAGACGGCTCCCCAGGACCGACACGCCATTGAGACTCAGGTGACCAGGTATGACGACCTGACCATCCGTGAGGCGGTTTACCGGGAGCTTCGCCGGGGGGGGCAGGTGTTTTTCGTCCACAATCACGTGCAGAGCATCTACCAGATGGCGACCGCCCTCGGGAGGCTTGTGCCGGAGGCCCGCATCGCCGTCGCCCACGGCCAGATGAAAGAGCGCGATCTGGAGAAGATCATGCTCGATTTCATCCATCGCAAGGTGGACGTGCTCGTCTGCACGACGATCATCGAGTCAGGCCTCGACATCCCTGCTGCCAACACCATCATCATCAACCGGGCCGACAGGTTCGGTCTGGCCCAGATCTACCAGCTGAGGGGGCGTGTGGGGCGGTCCAACGAGCAAGCGTACGCCTATCTGCTGATACCCGGCGAAGACCTGATCACGAGGGACGCCCAGAAGAGGCTGCGGGCACTCATGGACTTCAGCGATCTGGGAGTGGGCTTCAAGATCGCTTTGAATGATCTGCAGATCCGCGGCGGCGGGACCATTCTCGGATCCGCGCAGTCGGGGCACATCGCTGCGGTGGGCTACGAGCTTTACCTGGACCTGCTGGAGAAGACGATCAGGGAGTTCAAAGGCGAGGCGCCGGAGCCCGAGCGCCCGGATCCCGAAATCTCCATTCCCATTTCAGCTTTCCTGCCTGAGGACTTCATTCCGGATACAGACCAGCGACTTCTGGCCTACAAACGGCTGGCGACCTTGTCGGACGAGGCGGCCATAGACGACCTGGCCATCGAATGGCGGGACCGGTACGGGCCCTTTCCCGAGAGCGCACGAAACCTGATCCTTCTCGCAAAAATGCGCCTGCTTTTCCGGGACCTGGCCATCGTCCGGCTGGATGGTGACGAGGAGACCTTTGTGCTCCATTTCTCTCCCCAGGTCAACCTCATGCAGATTCTTGCCCGTCTTGAGGAGAATCGTTGCACTTACGCCCTCGAAACGGACAAGCGCCTGCGCGTGGAGATTTGGGGGCGGAGCATGGCGCAGCGCCTTTCGCGCTTGAAAAGACTGTTGCAAGGCCAGGGTGAAAATGTTAGTGACGATAAGCCATAAGACGACTCAACCCAAAGCAGTTCCCCCTGTGGGAGCTGACCCTCATAAAGGATTCAGAATGCATCATCGCGTATGTGCCTTCCTTGTTCTGGGAATGCTTTTCTGCTCATCGGCTCTTGCGGAGACGGTGGACAAGATCGTCGCCAATGTCAATGGGGACATCATCCTCTACAGCGAGTTGAAGAATCGGATCAAGTCACTGGAAAAGGACAATCCGGATATCCGGACGGATGATCCTGCCACACAGAAGGGAGTCGAGCAGGAAGTCTTGAGACTCATCATCCGTGAGAGACTCACCGAGCAGGAGGTCAAACGACTCAAGATCAATGTCTCCGACAAAGATGTCGAATCGGCGGTGGAAAATGTCAAACGGGAAAACCAGCTGACCGATTCGCAGTTCGAATACATGCTGCAGCAGGAGGGGCAGACCCTGGCACAATTCAAAGAGGGCATGAAAAAGCGGCTTGAGCGCAACCGGCTGCTCGATCGGGTTCTCAAATCCAGGACGATCATCATGGATGACCAGGTCGATGAGTTCCTCAAGTCCGATGCAGTGCCGGGTCGAGAGCGGAGGCGGTTGGCGGTGCTGTTCATCCCCGTTACCGACAGGGATCCCGCAAAAGTCTCAGCTGCAGAAAAGCAGGCCAGGGATATTCATGCCAGGCTGAAATCCGGGGACGATTTCGCGCGGTCGGTGCGGGAGCATTCCAAGGGGCCTGCCGTTCAAGACGGTGGGGATATCGGTTACATGGATTCCGTTGAGCTTGCAAAACCCATCGAAGCTGCTACCCGAAATCTGAGGGTTGGTGAAATAACGGAAGTCATCAAGACTCCCGGAGGGTTTTACGTCTTCAAAGTCTTGGATCTCCAAAGAGAGAGTGCGGCTCCGGACGATCTCGATTCACGCGAAAAAGCACGCAGACTGCTTCTCCAGAAGGAGCTCGACCGGAAGTTTGCGGAGTGGATCGAGGATCTCGAGGGGCGTGCCTTCATTCAGACATCTCTTTAATCACATCCAGTAGAAGCCATGCATGAGCTTGCAGAGCACCTCAAGGCGGAACGCCTGAAACAGGGGCTGACTGTCGACCTGGTTTCGGAGAAGACCCGGATCAGTCCGAGCATGATCCATGCCCTCGAATCAGGGGAGCTTGATCGCATCGGGGTACCGCTGATCATTCGCGGGTTCATCAGGAATTACTGCGACGCATTGGGCCTGGAATTCAAGCCGCTGATGGAAAGTTACGAGCAGCACATCACCACCTTTGACAGACAGGACAAAGGCTTCCGCAAATATGGGGAATGGTGCCGCTCGCTGAGGCGTCAAAACCGATCGAAGGCGTTGATGATCATTCTTCTGGCTTTGCTCGCGGTGGGGATGCTCCTCGGGGGTGCCTGGTTCTCCGTTTGGCTGAAACGCCAGCAGGCGGTCGAGAAAACGGGTAGCGTCTATCCATCCCAGGAGCTCCCCTCGGATTTGATCACTCCGCAGGGTGGGGCTCTGGCCAGCGTCGAGGTTCTCGAGAGGTCTGACGGACCGTCGCATCAGGGGACCGGCGAGTCCGTCGGCACCCAGGGCGCAAGCCATACCCCCAGAGCCTCCGGGCCGGAGGGCCAGGGGATGTTGGGAATTCCCTGCAAACCCTCGAACGGGACACCTACAGCCAGCGAAGTGCTCCCCATCGAGCCCGAGGAGGCTCCGAATGAGGTGAGGCGCCCTCACGTGCTGACCCTGGTGGCGATTCGCAAGGCAAAGGTTAAGCTCACGGTAGACGATCAGACCACCGCGGCTTTCACCTTGAAGGCAGGAGAGAAGAAGGATCTGGAGGTTGCTCGCGTTGTGGACATCGAGCTGCGCGATGGTCAATCTGTCCGGATCAAGTGGGATGATGAGATCATAGAGAACAGTGGGCGCAGGGTGCGTCTTCCTGCGGTCGCGAAGGAGGAAGGAGCGAAACCCTGATATGGCTGGTCCCCTGAGTCTCGCCGGACCCGATACGCAGTGAGCGCCTCGTCCATTCCTGGGAAGGTGCTTTTTTTTTGGGGGGGTGTTGCGGCGGGGAAAAGGGGGGAGGCATAGGGAGTTTGATCCATGACCGCACAGGAAACGGATGCCTTCATCCTCAGGGCACAAGACCTGGGGGAAGCCGATCGTTTGATCACCTTTTATGCGATGGAAGGCGGGAAGCTCAGGGGATTGGCCAAAGGAGCCCGGAGGAGCCGGAAGCGGTTCGTGCATGCTTTTGAACCCTGCAGTCTGGTCCGGTTGGAGTATCAGGAAAAGAGATCCATGGTGTGGATCGAAGCTTGCAAGCTCCTGGATCCGCACTTAGCATTACGGGAAGAAGTGGGTAAATGGGCTTGTGGAGCCCTGATATGTGAGCTCATTCTTCAACTGGTCCCCGAAGGCGAAAGCCAGAACGAGTTGTTTCCGCTCTTGAGGCAGTCGATCTGGCAGATTGCCCAGGAAAGGTTCCCAGTCAATTCTGTCCTGGTTTTCCTGTGCCGGCTGATGGTCATTCTGGGGTACATGCCTGCCATTTCCCACTGCAGGGTCTGTGGAAAAATGCTGCGTGATGACAGGATCTGGGGGTGGGACCCGACTCGAGGCATCCTCCTGTGCGCTGAGCACAGGAGCACATCTGCGGGCTTGATCTCCATTGACGCGGGCAGTTTGCTGCTGATCGAGGGGGTCAGGAATCTGCCTCTTGAAACCATATGGCGTCTACAGTTTTCATCCTCCAGACGTTTGAGTCTTGTTCGGTCTCTGCTCGACTGGGTTTCGCATCATACGGGCAAGGGTTTTTCTGCCATGAGGGTGGTCGACCAGATTCCTTTGGCATGAAACGAGAGAGGAGGGTGAGCTTTGGATTTCTTGAGTCAACTTGAAGGATTGGCGGTGAATTCCCCGGTATTGGCTGTGGGGGTTTCCTTTTTGGGAGGGATGCTGGCGAGTTTGACCCCTTGCAGCTACCCTATGCTGCCCATCACGGTGGCGTTCATCGGGGGCAAAGCACACGGCAGCCGGTGGAAGGGCTTCAAACTGGCGGTTTTCTATGTCCTGGGGCTTGCCCTGGTGTATGCTTCCCTGGGTGCGTTTGCAGCCCTGTCGGGTCGGATGTTCGGGGCCATGACGACCAGTCCCTGGACCTATCTGGTGGTGGGCAACGTCTGTTTGTTTTTCGGTCTGGCGATGTTGGATGTCGTGAGCCTGACACCTCCTGCATTCCTGAATCGGCTCCAGGTTCGGGACCTTCCGGGACACGAGATCATATCGAGCGTGCTCCTCGGCGGGGCATCTGCTCTGGTGATCAGCACCTGCACCACGCCGGTCCTTGCAGTGCTTTTGACCGTCGTTGCCACGGGGCAGAATGTGGTCTGGGGCATCTTGATGCTGTTTGCTTTTGCCTATGGCATGGGAAGCCTGGTGATCTTCGTCGGAACCTTCACCAGTCTGCTCACGGCCTTGCCCAGAGCTGGGGCCTGGATGAGGCGGATCCAGAAGTGCTTCGGCCTGCTGATGATTTTTGCGGCCCAATACTATTTTATCAGAACAGGAGAACTGTGGTTATGAAACCAGAGAGCAGCAGGGGTGTCCGATTCGGGATCGTTTCTCTTTTGCTTTTCAGCCTGTGTCTGGCAGCCGTACCGGCAGTGGATGTGGTCAGGGCCGATGGATTCGACAACCGGGTTCTCCTGGCGGGGCTGTTCGACTCCGGCAAGAAGGGACCGGCTCCCGACTTTGAGCTTCAGGATCTCAAAGGCACGACCGTCAAACTGAGTAAATTCCGGGGAGATCGGCCGGTGATGCTGTATTTCTGGGCCACGTGGTGTCCGGCATGCCTCACCATGAAGCCGCATATTGCCAAAGTGCGCGAAAAGGTGCCGGCGCAGGATCTGGAGATTCTCGGGATCAACGTGGGCGAAGGCGACAGCCTGGAAAGAGTGAAGCGTTATCAGGAGGGGCATCCGGCCTCGTATCCCATCCTCTACGACGCGGGCAGCAAGGTGGCCAGAGCTTATCGGGTTCAGGGGATTCCCATGTTCGTCCTGATCGACAAGGAGGGGCAGATCGTTTACCTGGGGAATGATCTGCCCAAGAACCCCATGAAGCTTCTCGAATGATGGGGGGTGTCTGGGACGGTGTATGATTCCGCAGCGGCATGCCCCGGCATACCACCGCTGAGGGACTGGAGCATGCGGAACGGGCCTGGTCGGACAGCCCGGGGCTTGTCGATTTGACTGTGCCGGGATTCAAGGGGGGGGCGATCGATGAAGGATATTCTGACCGTTATCATGGCAGGTGGGCGTGGGCAGCGACTCATGCCGCTCACGCAGGACCGCTCGAAACCCGCAGTGCCCCTCGGAGGGATCTATCGCCTCATCGATATTCCCCTGAGCAACTGTATCAACTCGCAGCTCTACAAGATCATCGTCTTCCCCCAGTACAAGTCCCAATCCATGACGGATCACCTGGAGGAGGGGTGGAACATCTTTTCAGGCTCCCTCGGGCACTATCTGAAGATAGCGGCCCCACAACAGAGAATGGGCACGGATTGGTACCGCGGAACGGCCGATTCGGTTCGACAGAACTATTACCTTGTAGAAAGGGAGCATCCACGGCATGTCCTGATCCTCTCGGGGGACCACGTTTACAAGATGGATTACAGTCAGTTCCGGATCTACCACGAGGAGCACGATGCCGACGTGACGGTGGGACTGCTGGAGGTGGACCGTTCGCAGGGCTCGGGGTTCGGCATCGCCGAGGTGGACAATGACTTCCGGATACGGGCCTGGGAGGAGAAGCCCGCTGAGCCCAAAACCATTCCCGATGATCCCGAGCGCTGCCTCGCTTCCATGGGGATTTACATCTTCAAGACCCAGGTGCTGCTGGATCTTTTGATCAAGACGGATTTCGAGGATTTCGGGCGGGACATCATCCCCAAGTGTATCGAGGAAATGAAGGTCCAGGCTTATCCTTATCGGCGTCTCAACAAGATCAAGGATTACATCCACACCGTTGATACGGACGGAGTTCGCAGGCTCCAGCTGGTGGATGGAACGCGGGATTCGCAGTACTGGCGGGATGTGGGAACACTGGATTCCTACTGGAATGCCAACATGGATCTCACGGGAGTCGACCCGTTCTTCAACCTCTATGGATCCCTGTGGCCCATTCGGACCTTCCAGAAGCAGTTCCCGCCGGCCAAATTCGTGCACAACCAGCCGGAGTCGAGGCCTCCGCGGGTGGGCATGGCTCTGGACTCCCTCGTGGGTCCGGGGTGCATCGTGAGCGGAGCGACCGTCCGAAGCTCTGTGCTGGGCTGCAATGTCATGGTCCGGAGCTGGGCCGAAGTGGACGAGTCCGTCATCATGGACCACGTGGAAATCGGCCGGGGCTGCAGAATCAAGAAGGCCATCATCGACAAGCACAACGTGATCCCGCCCGGAACCCACATCGGCATCGAACCGCAGGAGGATCGCAAACGATTCGACGTCACCCCCAGGGGGATCGCCGTGGTTCCCAAAGGATACTTTCCCCCGGAAGCCTGATCGTCCGCGGTCCTCACAGTCTTCAACCGCTTGTGACCCCATGAGCACTCAGTCCGGCGGCGAGAGCTTCTCGCCGCCGGACTGGGTTTGGGCCGGAAAGAGTCCTGGCACCCCGTTGAGGGTGCCAGGTCACTCACTCGAAAGTTGCTCGCAGGGATGCCCCTCAGGAAGACCGTCATTTCTTGAAATGAAAGAAGTAGACCCAGGAGTGCTTCACGGTCGGAACGATCTTTCGCATCATCTGCTTCGCTTCTTCTTCAGTCGTTCCGCTGGCAACGATCAGGCCCTGAAGGATGGCAAACCAGCCGCTGTGGATTTCCATCTTCCGAAACTCCTTCCCGTAGTGCCTTGCGTGGTTCTTTCCCATGATCTGATGATAGGCTTCCAGCATCTTCGGGTTGCCGTGAGTGAGATCCCAGATCTCTTCGCGGTATTGCTCCCGGTTCCGTTCGTTTTTCAGGTAGAATTTCAGCATCTCCTCATCGCTGGGCTTCTCTTCAGATTGGGGTGAGAATGGAAGTGCGGTGACTATCCCATGAATCGCTTTCGCCTCCTGGTAGGCGTCGTTGACATTTCTTCGCGCACCAGCGCCAAAGCTGATTCTGTAGGAATGAATGATGCCGTCGTAGACGATCCTGCCTTTGAACGGCAGCAGCACGGCATCGACCAGGAGGGGAAGCTGCGGGCCCAGGATGCTCTTGTATTCATCCTGCAGCGCGAGCACACCGTATGGAATCCGCCCGTCCTGCTCAAAAAAGATAGCGTGGTCTTTCAGGTAGGCCACCAGGAGGAACCTGCCCTGCACACGGTGCCTGAGCCATTCCCCAACCATTTCCAGTTCTTCACCACCCTGTCCAAATGGATTGACTTCCAGGAATGACTCTATGAGCTTGTCATTCTTCCATGTGGCATCGCGTAACTTGATCTTGTCATCAAGGTCCAGCCTCCTGATTTCCTGAGGACTCCGGGCGGTCGGAATCACTTTGAGCTCACGATTCACATGAGCAAACAAAGCACACTGGATTTCATAGAACAGCTCGACGTCTTTCGCAGAAAGCTTCATGATGGCTCCCTTTTCTGATATAGTCCTGCAACAACTGACCGTCTGTCTCTCCTCCGGAGGAGCAATTGGGTGTGGGCGAAGGCATGCTGCTGGTGGCGATCGGCTGCGGCCGTTTGCCGGGAATGCTCGATATCACGGCGAACCACGGCTTCGTCGTTCTGGGCACAATGGAGGGGAGGGCTCTCACCGACCTTGCCAACTCCATTTCCGGGCATACGGCGTATCGCTTGCCGGTCTATTTTTATGAAACCGGGTGAATCAATCCGCGCCGACTGGTTGCCGTGGGCAACCTCGACAAGGTCTGGCTTGCGGCTCCCGAAGACGTTGCAGCGGGGGAGCTGCAGGATGCTTTCCGGGGCTTTTTCGGCGCAGAATGGGCCGAGGTTCTGGACGCCGCCGACAAATCCTATGCATACAGCGCTGCCAACAATGCCTATCTCGCCGTTCGGGACCTGCACCCTGTGGACAATCTGACCCTGGAGCAGTTTCTGGAAGCGAAAGCGGTCAGCCGGCCGCCGAACATCATCGTCAGCTGACTTCAACCTGAATTGAGCGATTAGCTGTTAGGTATTAGCTCAACAATTTTAGTAGGTTATCCCACTATTCATCCGAACTTGGTGAGTGAGAATCTATGAGGCATAACTTACTGAAGTCTTTGGCTAAAAGCTAATCGCTAACGGCTAACCGCTCAGATTAGGTTCAAGTCACTGGATAACTGAGGAAGTCCAACGGATCGACGGCGGCAGGTGTGCGCCTCCGGCGGATGACCTGGTTTCTAGTCGTGTTCATCCAGGTCAACATCCAGCGACAGAAGATAGTGTGCAGCCTCTTCGGGGGTGCCCATGGGTGCAGGAGCACCCCAATCGCGGAAATTCCAGCGGACGCCACGCACTTCTCTGCAGAACCATCCCTCCCCGCTCTGAACGAATTCACCCTCGAGCATCCCGTAACCTTTGACATCAACACGCTTCTTGATTGTCGTTTCCATCGTGCAATGCTCCCATCTTTGCGTCATGTCGGAGGGCGACCGCCAACCTGTTCGGCAATACTGGTGGAGCCACCAGGGAATCCCCAGTGCTCATGCAATCAGGAGATGCCGGCAAGCCATCTTGATACCCTCTCTCGTCACAAAAGTCGCGAAGAAATTGGAATCGAGACGGCTCCACCCAGCCATTCGAGCGCCTGCCGAATCCTCACAGTCGCTTCAGGTATTCCCGAATGGCCAGTGCCGCGGCGGCACCCTCGCCTGCCGCACTGACCACCTGCTTGGTGCTGCCCATGCGGACGTCTCCTGCTGCAAACACGCCGGGCACGCTCGTTTCGAGCATGTAGGGCGCGCGCATTTTGTACCCTACGATATGCCGGCCCTGCTGAGGCAGATCGTGGCCGGTCAGAACGAAGCCCCAGGGATCCAGGAGCATGCCGCTCCCTTCCAGGAAGCGCGTATTCGGAATGAGGCCGATGAAGACGAAAACACCGTCGACCTGCAGATCCTCCTCCTGGCCCGTCCGAGAATCCAAAACCTTCAGGTGGGTCAGCTTGGAACTGGAGCCGAGGAATGCCTTGACCTGAGTCTGAAAGCGAATTTCGATTTTCGGGTGCTCAAAGACCTCTTCCTGGATCAGTCGCGTGGCCCGAAACTCCTCTCCTCGCACCAGGATCGTGACGTGCTCGGCAAATTTCGTCAGGAACAGGCTCTCCTCGGTTGCACTGTTCCCGCCGCCGATGACGGCGACGCGCTTCCCCTTGTAGAAGGGACCGTCGCAGGTGGCGCAATAGTGGACGCCGGCCCCCAGGTAGTCCGTCTCACCCGGCACGCCAAGTCGCTTGTAGTGACTTCCGGTCGCGATGAGCAACGAGCGGGCGGTGTATTCCTTGCCGCTTTGGCTTTTCGCAGCGTGTAAATCGGCGCGCCGCAGAATTTTTGTGACCTGATGGACTTGAAGGAGCTCGACGCCGAATCGCTCCGCCTGTCGGCGGAGCCTTTGCGAGAGCTCATTTCCCGTCACTCCGTCCGGAAAGCCGGGCATGTTGTCCAGCCGCTCCGTTCCGGCTGCCTGACCGCCGAACGCGGCCTTCTCAATGACCAGCGTGTCGATGGCCTCGCGAGCCGTGTAGAGCGCCGCCGTCAGGCCCGCAGGACCACCCCCGATAACGATCAGATCAAAATGAGATTGCGAAGCATCGGTCTTCAGCCCCAGTTTGGAGGCCAGCTGTTCGACGGTGGGTTGGACCAGGAACGATCCGTCTCCGAAGGCGATGGTCGGGATGATCCGCTTGCCGCCATTCCTTTCCATGACGAAGCGCTCGGCTTCGGTGTCATCGTCGATGTTCACCCATTGGTAAGGGATCTGATGCTCTCCCAGAAACATTTTGCTGTTCCGACAGGCCGGGCACGAGTGAGCGCCATAAACAATGATCTCCGGTTCAGCCATGAAACACTCCTGTGCCTGGTCTCATCACGATTCCCGTCGCCGCCTTCCGCCCCGGAAGCACATCACTCGCGAGATTTTCGCACCACCTGCCTGGTTCATTATCACGAAACCACCGACTCGACCAATCACGAAAGCTCCCTGCTGGAGCCCGCCGGTCCTCCGCCTTGTGAGGGGAGGCGATTCACTGGATCTCGATTCCTGGGCAAAATCCTGTAAACATGAATTCTCATGTCGATCGGCTGAGAGAACGAAGGGTCTTCGTCTCATTGCTGCCGAAAACCGCGGTGGCTTAAGAGAGAGCATCTCCGGATCATACTCCGCGTGCTGCCGCTGCCCGGCAATGCCTTCTGAACTGGCAGGATGCAGCAGCCTTCCGGTGGCTGTCCCGAGCGGAAGCCTCTTGCGAGCCCTGTCCCGTGCAGCAGCGAAGAACTGCAAGTCGTCGGGAAGCTTTCGGGTTTTGAGAAAATCCCTCCTGTCGGCATGTTTTTGAGAAAGATTCCTGCCCGGCATCGGAATCTGCTTGCAGGGACCTTAAGCCTAAATTAGACTGCCAAATCAGG
>Ga0105106_10000410_pt1 | contig 30440 bp, 32 predicted proteins | sample PPLLaktember2015_5_FD_79109 | JGI IMG/M metagenome (GOLD analysis project Ga0105106, IMG submission 79109) | Freshwater sediment microbial communities from Prairie Pothole Lake near Jamestown, North Dakota, USA - PPLs Lake P8 Core (1) Depth... | ecosystem: Environmental > Aquatic > Freshwater >...
AAAGCCATCGTTATCACCGCCCACGGAAGGATCGGTCCCCAAGGGTAAACTATATCCGGAAGGACCAGTGCCAGTAAAGCTGAGACGCTGCTTCCAGGTTACTTTCGGTTCCATGGTCTATTCCTCCAAAAATGGGGTTACATAGGTTTCCAGATTTTCAAGATTGATCGGCCCGGTCCACGCCAGACGCACAATTCCTTCTTGATCGATCACATATGAGCTTGGCAGAGCATCATTTTGAAATGCCCGCAGTGCCAGGTTCAGCGGATCGAGCAAGATGGGAAATGTCAGCTGGTGGTCAGCCACAAATTGGACCACATCCGGTAGCGGATCACCAGCTTCGATTGCTATTAGAACAAAGCCTTCCCGGGCATGATCCTGGTAGTAGGATTGCAGGGTTGGCATCTCCGCTGTGCATGGAGGACACCAGGTTGCCCAATTATTGACTAATATAACCTCGCCATGGTGATCAGACAATGCGACCGTATTTCCATTAATATCATTAAGGACCAATTCTGGGGCGTGGAAATTGACCGCAGCTGGAATCACCGAAAACTCTTCAGTTCTAGTGGATGAAATCTGAACATCAGCCTTCACCACGTTGATGATCCAAACCGCACTCATGACCCCCATTAAAAGCAATCCTACCCCGATCAAGATCAATGGGCGGGTGTTCTTGCGACTCTCAGAATTAGTTCGACCAGGATCGTTATTCGCCAAGGGCATCCAGTTAACCTGTTTGAAATGTGAAAGATGTTGAACAATCCAATAAATATATTTTACCCGATGGCATTGCGAATTTCCGCTAAGAGATTTTCCTCTGGTGCTGCACCAACCATCGTTCCAGCGCCATCATTAATGGTAGTTTGAGGAACACCACTGACATGATACCGGTCAGACAGTTCTGGAAATTCGATTGCCTCGACCATCTCTGCCTGGACCAGGGGGCTTTCTAAAGCCATACGATGTGCAAGCACCACGGCTTGCGGACAGTATGGTCAGGTATGGGTGACGAACACCTGGAGGATGACTGGCTTTGTTAACTCCTTCAGTGCCTGGCGGGTTACCGAATCTAGACCGGAATCACGGTTTGAGACCAGCAGCAGGTCCTGGATCAATGAGCTGAATTCATAACCAGACGGGATCCCGAACAGGCGGATACCATAATCAATGACCTGGTCATCATCTTTGGCAGCGATTACCATCCCGGGTGTCATGGTAACGTTATACTGTCGTGCAAGATCGGCATGCTCATCCAGGTCATGTATGCTCAAATGGAGCTTATCGGATAGTTCTACGACTTCATGGATCAGCTGTTGTGCATCCTTACACTGTTCGCAATTGTTTTTTGTACCAAAGAATAATATCTGAACAGGGTTCTTTAGCTGTTTATCGAATACATCATTTATCTGCTGGACGATATCGTCACGCAGCAACTTTTCTGCCATATCAACTCCTTTAAGCGGGTAAATAAATCATCATCCGGTGAGCTACTCATCCTTTGCTTAGATGCAGGCTGGTTGAATTGGTTACACAGAATGCAAATAGGGGGTGTTATAATAATCTTGAAACCGGACTGGCTCGGTGGTGTCTCGTGATGGAGAAATGCACATGGATCTACAGGCTCAAAACAAACCAGCTGAACCAGATGTCCGCTTGTGGCGAGTGTTCTTGCTCACTTTTGGCGGTCTGGTTCTATGCCTGGTCATCTTCTCCCCACTGCTGACTAGCCAGGCTGCTCAAGCGCCAAACGGGCATACTGACCTACCTGTGCAGGCTTCCCGCGATAACAATATACCGCATTTTATGCTGAATTTCCTCTTGGCCGCTGTCCCTGCGCCAACCATGACGCCAACCGAAACGCCCTCCGAAACGCCAACCGAAACACCCACCGCAACGCCAACCGAAACGCCAACCGTGACCCATACACCAACGGTTTCTAGCACAATCTCAACCCAGACTTCTACCAGCACTTCAACCTCCACACCGACGGGCACTGGCACTCAAGCTACCTTAACCCAAACTCCTACCCCAACGGTCACGGGAACATTGGTTGCGAGCCCCACTTTGAAAGTCTCAGCCACACCCACCCAAGCTAATATCAATGGACGGATCACTTTCACGATCGAGATTTTCAATGCCGGTAGCGGACCTTTCCGGGACAGCGTGATTTCAGATTCTTTCCCCACGTATATCGACGTCGAGACGGTTACAGTCAGCCCGGCGGCGCATGGGATCGTCACCAAACTTACGCATTCATTTACTGTCATTACCGGGGATGTTTATCCTGGAGAACGGATCTTTATTACTGCGGTGATCAAGGTCAACAACAGCTTGAGCCGTACCGAAACGATTTCGAATGTCGTGACGATGACATATGGCGTATCGAGCTCAATATCTGCCAGCGTTACATACAAAGTGATTGCTACGACCTTACCCGGTACTGGTGAATTGCCCCTGGATTGGCGCCAACGCGCCGCGTGGCAAGCTATGAGAAACAACTGGCTGCTACTCAGCACCGGGATTAGCCTCTCGGTTATCGGGGCTTGGACCGGACGCCGGAAACGGGTTGGACCCTGGCTGTCTATTATCGGCATGCTGTTGCTTGTGCTTGGATTGGCCGCGGGCTGCTCTGGATTACCAGAAACAGGCATTGCAGACGCAATAACCCCCTCACTACCGCCAGGCGCGCCATCGCAAACGCCGGTTCCTTATCAACCCGCCTCGGCTTTCTCAACTCCAGAGGTCTTCCCGATCGTGACCTTGCCAGATTATCCCATTCCGACCCCGGTCATTTCGACCACACCGGGAGTCGGAGAACCGCTGCCAGATACCAGTCCGGTTGTGCGGATCGCTATCCCGGCGTTGATCCTGGATGCAGAAGTCGCATATGTTCCGTTTGACGGATTTACCTGGTTGATCGCCGGGTTGCGTGAAGAGGTTGCCTGGTTAGGCAATACTTCCTGGCCAGGTCTGGGAAGTAATACCGCCCTGGCAGCCCACGTGACAGTTGCTGGTATGGGTGAAGGTCCATTCCGCTACCTGGGGGACCTGGTGATGGGCGAGTGGGTGATGTTATATACAGAGAAAAATATTTACACATACCAGGTCAGCGAGATGCGAGTGACGAGTGCAGATGACCTGCCGGTGACTTATGCAACGGATCAAGCCCAAGTGACTTTGATTACCTGTGTGGATTGGGATGATGACAGCCGAACATACTTGAATCGGCTGATCGTAATTGGTGAACTGGTAAGGGTGGAACCGGTGGTGCGCAGCCTTGTGCCTTGATAGCTTAAGCTTTCCAGACCCACGCCCCGCCGATCATCGTTGCGACGGGGCGTATATCTTTAATTTGTGATGGGTCGCAATTCCAGATATTGGTATCTAGCAAGATGAGATCGGCGAGATAGCCAGGTTTCAATTGGCCGAGTTGATCCTCAAGTCCGGTGACAAAGGCCGGGGCAGTCGTAAAACCATGCATAGCTTCAAGGATGCTCAACCGCTGCTCTGGATGCCAGCCTTCCGGTCCAGGGCTGCCATCCGCGCGCTGGCGGGTGATAGCGGCATGCAGTCCTAAAAATGGATTGGGCGACTCGACTGGCGCATCCGATCCAAACACCAGAATGCTGCCATGCTCGAGTTGGGTGCGCCAGGCATATGCAAGCGCACTGCGCACTCCCCAGCAGCGGTCTGCCATCTCCATATCGGAGGTAGCATGGATCGGCTGCATGGAGGCAACTATGCCCAGCTCAGCCAGACGGGTTTTGTCTTCGGGATGAATTACCTGCACGTGCTCGAGGCGATGACGTAATCGGCTTTTCTCCCCCGGATAGCTGGCTGCTTCGTATTCCCGCAGGTGAGCGTATGCATCCAGCACTTCATGGACAGCTCGGTCGCCAATGGCGTGCACTGCCATGCTCAATCCATTGTCAACAGCCAGGCGTCCATGGTCATATAGCTGCTCAGCATCCAATAGTAACAATCCTTGATTTTGTGGGTCGTCCAAATATGGCTGGAACATAGCGGCTGTGTGTGGTCCCAGGGCACCATCTGCGAATGCTTTCACGGAGCCGATCCGCAAGGTAGTATCTCCAAAACCGGACCTCAGTCCCAATTGGGCGGCTGCAGGTAAGTCTTCAAGAGGAATGCTCTTGGTTACACGCAGGTGCAGCTCAGCTTGTTTATGAAGCAGTTGCAGCACAGAGAAGCAGCGGCGGCGGTCAAAATCATGCACACCGGTTAAGCCCATCTGCCACAAGATCTCCTGTGCATGGCGGATCGCCTGGGTGACCTGTTCAATGGATGGTTCTGTGATTATTTTTGCAACCAGCTGCATGGCGCTCTCAAACAAGAGCCCGTTAGGGCTACCGTCGGGATTCCGTCCTAAGCGGCCTCCCACTGGATCTGGGGTCAGGACAGTGATCCCCGCCAGGCGTAACGCAGCCGTGTTTGCCCAGGCAGCATGAAGGGATTTGGCGGTCAGATAAACAGGTTGATCGGGGGCATTCGCATCTAAATCAATCGTAGTCCCATACCCCTCGAGCCAGTTGTTTTGATTCCATCCGTGACCTAAGACCCATTGGCGCGGCGGTGTTTGTTTTGCTCGATTGGCTACCCGATCCAGGCACTCGGCGCGTGTCAGGGTTTCACAGTTGACCTTTTGTAAACCCAGGGCAAAGGTTTCCAGGTGAAGATGAGCATCGGTCAGGCCGGGGAGGATAGTCCGGCCTCCAGCATCTATCCGCTCCCAGCCAGTATCCGCTTCCCGCAGCAGTGCGTCTGTACCGACGGCAAGAATACGCTCGCCATCGATTGCCAGTGCTGTTGCTTTGGGCAGGGCAGGATCGAGGGTCGTTATCTGGGCATTATGGATCAACTGTCTCATGGTAAGGTCTAGTTCTTACCGATTAATTTTTCTACCAGTGAGTCCAGTTCTTCTTCTGAGTAATAATGGATGACCAATGTGCCGCCTTTTTTGCGCGGAGTCAACGTGACCCGCGTTCCCAGGTGCTCACGCAGACGGTCTTCCAGGGCAGTCACTTCAGGAATGGGAACGGGCTGAATGGGGGTGACTGGTCTTTGACCACTGAATTTGCGCACTAAATCCTCGGTCTGGCGGACGTTTAAGTCCTTTTTGACGATTGCCTGGAAAACTGCCAGCTGTGCCTGCGAGGTAGGTAATGCCAGCAGGGCACGTGCATGACCTTCAGTGATCACCTTTCTTGCTATACCGGCTTGAATTGACTCGGGCAATTTCAATAGACGTAAGGTGTTTGTGACCGAAGTCCGGCTTTTCCCGACCCGGGTTGCGATCTGGTCATGGGTGAGCTGGAAATCATCCGCCAGCTGTCGGTATGCCTCAGCTGATTCCAGTGCGGTCAGATCAGCGCGCTGGACATTTTCGATGAGCGCAAGCTCGAGACGCTGCTGATCGGTAGCTTCGCGCACCAATGCCGGAACGCTAACTAACCCTGCCTTGCTGGCAGCCAACCAACGCCTTTCCCCGGCGATAATAATATATTGACCAGGTTGGGTAGCGCGGGTTACGATCAGCGGTTGAATGATCCCATTCTCCTGGATCGATGCAGCCAGTTCTGCCAATTCTTCGGGATCGATTCGACTGCGCGGTTGGCGCGGGTTGGGCGAAATGGCTTGCACCGGAATGGTTTCGATACCGGCAGCAATAATGGGAGGTGTTTCTGTCTCGCTGATAAAGTCTCCAGCCGGGATCAGCGATTCAAGACCTTTACCGAGTCCAGATTTTTTGCTCATGGCTGTCCAATACTCTCCGGTGGAGAGGCAAAAGTAGTTTCAGGAACTGGGAGCTGGATCCCATCACCAGCGAGAGTCTCGCGTGCCAGGCTTGCGTAGGCCAGTGCGCCGGCGGATGTGGGGGCATAGGTGGAGATAGGCTGTCCGTATGATGGGGCTTCTGCCAGGCGGATGCTGCGTGGGATGATGGTCCGAAATACCTGGGCTGGAAAGTGACGTTTCACCTCTGCGACGACATCATTGCTCAGCTTGGTGCGTACATCGTACATGGTTAAGATCACCCCGCGGATGCTTAAAGCAGGGAATAATACCGCCCGGATTCGCTGAATGGTCTGCGTGAGCTGCCCGATTCCTTCTAAAGCCAGGTATTCACATTGTACAGGGATGATCACACCATCTTTGGCAGCCACAATGCCATTCAGGGTGAGCAAGCCCAACGAAGGTGGACAATCGATCAAGATATAGTCATACCGGTCCTCGATCGGTTTAAGCGCATCCCGCAATCGGAACTCGCGCGCCAGCTCTGATACCAGCTCCACCTCAGCACCAGCCAATGCAGGCGATGAAGGCAATAATGAGATTTTCAGGCGCGGATTGTGCAGGATATTATTAATCGTAGTGGATGCGCCGATGATCACATCGTAGGTTCCGCTTTTGATAGAACGTTTATCTACACCCAGACATGAGGTTGCGTTGGCTTGCGGATCCAGATCGACCAGCAGGACGCGCTGCCCAAAGGTCGCCAGGTAGGCACCCAGGTTGATCACCGTGGTGGTTTTCCCAACACCTCCCTTTTGATTCACCAGGGTGTAGATCCGACCCATCAGAGCACCTCAAAAAGGCATTCCTGGACTTCCGCCGGGGTTGGGATACCTGTGACCCCTGAACGAGTGACGGAAATAGCGGCAATCTGGTTGGCAAATCGGGCGGCTTCCCAGGGATCACGTGTCGAATACATGCGGGAGAAAAAGGCAGCGGCGAAGATATCCCCCGCGCCGGTAGAATCTACTTCAGATACTATTGGTGGTCGAAAGCGACGCACATCGCCATTCCAAAATACGCGTGCCCCAGCAGCACCTTCGGTGATCACCAGGATACGGCTGGCTGATGCCATCTCTTCGATGTGATCCTCGTCCCCAGCCACATCTTCGATGCTGAGCACAGCTGCCCCAGCCTGCCCCAGCATAAACGAGGCTTCTGGCCATTCTGCCGCTGAGACTCGCCCGCCAGAACCTTCCCAGGTGCGCATCCATCCCTGGGGGGTGATCCCAACCAGAGAGGTAGGGAAGCGCCGTACCAGGGTTGGTTCGACCTCCCGTGCCACTGGACCGAGGTGCACAATTGGCGCTTGCCGCCAGGGTTCGGGAATGATATGGTAGTCTAAGGGGGCAGCCACATGATGGATGATCTGGATGCGTCCTTCGGCAGTATATATATTTTCAAAAGTTGTGCTATGATCGGTTGGGTAGCTGATGATGGGGATTGAACGCAACTCACCCAGGGGTACCTCAGCTGCCCATGAGGTGACGATCCCAACTCTCAACCCAAGGGCGTAGGCAGTCAGCGATGCATATGCAGCAGTTCCTCCCAGGCGCGGCCCGACAGGCGTCAGGTCACGGGTGAGATGACCGATCAGTAGGTAGTCAATCGGTTCCAATGGTGCCAGGTTGAACATGGCTATATTATATTATTCTTTGGGAATGATGGTGATTTTGCGATGCGGTTCCTCGCCTATACTTTCGGTCGTCACACGTCCATGGTTACGTAGTTCCATGTGGATAATCCGCCGTTCATTTGCGGGCATTGGTTCCAACATCTGCCGGCGACCGGTTTTTACGGCCTGATCAGCCATACGTTGGGCTAACTGGCGCAATTGTCCTTCCCTCCGTGACCGAAAACCTTCCACATCCAAAACCAGGGTGACCGAACGACCAAGCTCTTTGTTCACGATCAATCGGGAGATATATTGCAATGCATACAGGGTTTCGGAACGTCTACCGATTAATGTGCTCAGGTCTTCACCCTGGATATCGGCATAGATCGGCATCGAATCATCCTCATCGTCTGCCTCTCCTAGGCGCGTAACGACTTGAGCTTTGATGCTCATCCGTTCCAGCAGTTCAGAGACTGTCTCACGGGTGACATGCAGGGCGATATCGTCTTTTACGGAGACAGTCGCAGCATTTGCAGGAATGGCATCCGGTTCATCCAGGGATCCGCCATCCTGCTCTACGACTACCTGAGCAGCTGGCATATCTTCAAGGTTAGAGACTCCAAGTACAGTCAGTCGGACGCGTGCTTGCCGGGTGCCGAGGCCAAAAAGCCCTCGGCTGCCTTCGTCCAATACTTCTATCTCCACAGCCTCTGCCGGAAGACCCAGTTCTGCCAGTCCATTTTGGACAGCTTCTTCAACACTGGGAGCGATCATTTCAATAATAGCGCGGTGAGAACTCATATTGACCTCCCATCTAGGGATGTAACCTGATCATGTGGCATCGATACAGGAGTTACGCTGCAGCAGTCTTTTTCTTTGGTAAAAGATTGCGCCAGTCTAATTTACCCAGAAGTGCATATTGCACAATCCCTACCAGGTTGCCGACAACAAAATACAGCGCCAAGCCGGAGGCAAGCGTGAAAGCAAAATAACCCATCAGCAGCGGCATATATAGGTTCATCATTTTTGACATTTGAGCTGCCTGGTCCCCAGGGGTAGCTGAGGGCGGGGTCATCAACTTTTGCTGCAGAAATGTGGTGATGACGACCAGAATGGTCAGCACTGGAATGCCAATCCCGAAAATGTACAACCTTTCAGGTTGACCCAGGTTCATCCAAAGGAACTGGCTTTTCAATGGGATCAGATCCGATACATTAATGAAGGGGTAGATCAGTTTAGAGAGGTCCAACAGCTGGAACGGGGAGGCTGCCATTGCTCGGGTTACAGATTGGTAGAGGCCGATAATGATCGGAAATTGGATCACCAGAGGCAGGCAGGAGCCAAGCGGGTTAATCCCCATCTCCTTGTACAAGGCCATCTGTTCTTCACCTAGCTTTTGCTTGTCATCTTTGTACTTCTTTTGGATCTCCTGCCATTTCTTGGATTTCTGCAGTTCGGTCATCTTGGCAGTGCTTTTCATCTGAGAGGCTGTCAGTGGATGTGTGATCAGCCGGATCAGGATGGTGAACAGGATGATCGCAATACCAAAATTTCCAACCAGGCTGTAAATCCACAGCAAGGCGTTGACCATTGGCTCAATTATTAGGGTATTCCACATATTAATTATCTCCGAGAGTGAGACGATAATTGCTAGGATTCACTTTTATTTCTCAGGCATGAAGGTCCACTGCTGAGCGCCAGTGGGGGTTATTGCTGCCAGTAGGATATCACTGTTCATCGGTGCGATCAGGATTAGATCACCCGCGACAAAGGGCGACGCATAAAGCGTTCCGCCCACTACCTCTGTATCGTTTACTTTACCATCCAGGCTTACCAGATAAACGGTATCGTTTTCGGTGCTGATATAAAGCTGATCTTCTGTCAATAATGGTGAGCCGATAATGGGACCGCCTGGTTGGATCCGCCAATTTTGGCTTCCGTCACTAATATCCAGGCTGTAAACGTATCCATCCAGGTCACCCAAATAGATCGTTCCCTGGTCGACCACGCCGCCAGACCAGACCCATCCTTCAGTGGTGAAGCGCCAGCTCTCAGCGCCGGTTTCTGCATCCAGGGCGATCACCTCACTGCCGAAAGTCCCCACAATGACCAGCCCACCGGGATCGTATGCCGGAGCACCGACTAATGCGCCATTCAGATCTTCACTTTTCCATAATAAATCGCCAGAGGTTGTATCCACTGCATATACGTGGTGATCCATGGAAGCAAGGAAGAGGCAGGTGCAGCCTGCATCGGCGGTTGGACGCGCCCAGAGCGGTCCACCGGTTTTAAATGTCCAATCCAGATTGCCGCTGAAATCCAATGCATAAAGAGAACCGTCTGCTGAGACTTGGAAGATTCCCAGTTCGGTAACCAGCGGGCTGGCAATCAAGCGGTCTGTTGACCCATCGAAAACCCAGTTTTGGTTGCCATTTTGCGGATCCAGGCTGTAAAGCTTGTGATCGTAGCTGGGAACTAAGAGCTGACCATCTTCGGTCAATACGGGATCAGCAAAGAAAGTGATCGCATTGGATGCTTTCTCCGGGTAACGCCAGGATTCCTCGCCCGTCTCCAGATTTACTGCGAAGACCTGCGTGTTATAAGCCAGATAGGCATATTGCGTATCAGCAGCCAATCCCGGCCAGCTGGTTGCGCTGTAATATGAGCCACCACACGCACTCAATGTGGCTGTGATCAAAATGAACAAAAGAACGATCATGGTTTTATTAGATTTCATAGCATCTTCTATATCGAACAGGCATCTCCGGATGATTAGGGTACAGGGTCAAATCCACCCGGGTTGAAAGGATTACAGCGCAAAACGCGCCAAACAGCCATCAAACTCCCTTTTAACAGACCGTGTTTGTAGATGGCCTGGTACCCATAATGAGAGCATGTAGGAAAAAACCGGCATGTGCCATCTGGGAGGGCACGCGAAATGGTCAACTGATAGAGGCGGATCAATGCCAGCAAAGGCCAACGCCCAAGGGTCCATATCGTAATTGGTAGATTGCGCAAGTGTGGCTCAGGCGGAAAACATCTTTCACCTTCAGGATCATTAGCCATCTTGATTATTCAACAAATTCGCTTTTTGCAATAGCTGGCACAGCGCGGCAATGATGATTGGCAATGGCTGGCTCAGGAGTGGTGGGCGAGAGATGAGCAATAAATACCATCCAGGGTGGATTCGAGAAACCAGTGGGCGGGTGGCCTCCCGCAGCAGGCGTTTGGCACGATTTCTTTCCACTGCATCCCCAACTGACCGGCTAGCAACGATACCCACCTTGATTGTTTCTCCTGGAAGAGGTAGCGCGACCAACACCATAAGCGGGTGGGCATATGACTTGCCAAAACGCCGCACCCGCTTGAAATCTGTTGACCTGGCCAGGCGAAAACTGCGCTTCACCCACGTATACTCATACCTGTCTACGAATCCGAGGACCCTGTGGACCTTCTCCGTACACCTTTTGTGGGTAACCGAAATTTAACCGTTCCAGTTGACCTTCTTGACATGGTTATTTTTGGTTACAGTCAAATGATAGCGACCCTTTAATCGGCGGGCTTTGAGGACCCGGCGACCATCGGGGGTCGACATACGAGTGCGGAAACCGTGAACTCGCACACGGCGGCGGATCTTGGGTTGATAAGTTCTCTTCGGCATTCTACTTCCTGCTTCCTATCAATGAGATATTCTTGCTTTAAGGCAAACGAATGGTGATTATACCAAATGGGTATCGATTGGTCAAACACAACTATCGTGATTCAGAAAAGAGTTTCGCCAGGAACTCTGCTCCCTGGTTATCGGTAATTGCCAGTACTTCGTCTCCGATTTCGAAGGATGTATTTCCTCGGGGCAGCAGCATTTTGCCATGCCGGATGACTGCTGCGATGACAAGATTATCAGGTAAACCCAGATCCTTTATTTCCACACCCACAGCTCTGGCATGTGGGGGGATCTTTTCTTCGATCAGGGAGAATTCTCCCCGTCTGATCTTCAACAAGGTCATCATATCCCCCATTGACATCTCCTCTTCGATCAGACTCGCCATGATGTCGGCCTGGTTTAGTGACACGTCCACATTAAAGTTTTCGTTGAAAAGCCAGGCATTGCGGGGATTATTGATCCGGGCGATCGTGCGCGGCACATTGTAAACGGAGCGGGCGATGTAGCAAATGATCAGATTATCTGCATCGCTGGTTGTGCAGGCTGCCACGACCTGGGCGGATCTTACTTTAGCATTTTCCAGCACCGATGGATCGGTGGGTATGCCTTCATAAATGACTTCGGTAGGTAGCTCATGGTGCAGGTGAGCTAAAATCTCTTTGCGGTATTCGATCAGGCGGACCTCATGTCCCTGGGAGTTAAGTTGAGAAGCAAGCTGGGTACCCGTGCGTCCACCTCCAGCGATTAAAACATACATTGTTATACTACCTCCTCGGACAGGCCTAGACGGGCGCGCAAAGCCGCGATGCCGTCAAAAGTCGCACTGACCAGGATAGAGTCGCCACCTGCAAGCCTGGTTTCCACATCCGGTATAAAAGCTTTCCCTGCGCGGGTCACGCTGGCTACCAGACAGTCTTTATTATTTAATAGCAGATCCCCAACTGTTTGGTCCGAGAAGGCAGCAGGAATTGAAAATTCGTAGATCTCGACCTCGCCATTTCCCGCCGAGAGCACCGTACTGATTTCATGGACATAGAGTAGCTCTTCGATGCGCTGGGCACCCCAACTGGATGAGCTGACGACCTGCAATCCAAAGGTCTCATACAAGCTGCGCCAACGGGGGTCATAGTTCCGAACAACGATATTGCTGATGTTGTATACTACCCGGGCTGCGTGGGCAAGGACCACATTGGTTGTATCTGAGCTGGTAACCAATGCCAACCCATCTGTTTTGTCAATCCCAGCCCGGTGCAGAACCTGTTGATTAAGAACCTCACCTTGAATGGTCCGGCCACGAAAATCGATGGGCAGATTGGTAAATGCAGCGGTCTGATTATCGATCACAGTTACCATGTGACCGCGGGTGAACAGACGATAAGCCAGTTCAGCTCCAACCCGTCCGCATCCTACGACAATAATATTCATTCAACCAACTCCTTAATCAACCTGGTAAGGTACATCAGTGATCACTATCCCAGGTTTGAATAACAATGCTGCCCTCAGCCAAAAAGCGGTCTGGGTATGTAAAAGATTATGGATAGTTCGCCTGGGGACAAATTGCGGCACAATGATGGTGATGATTTCGTTCGGTTGACGCTGGTAGGCGATATCCTCAATATACTCGAGCAATGGCTCTAAAAGAGTGCGGTAGGGTGATTCTAAGATCACCAGGCGCACTCCTTCACCCCATTCATCCCATTTAGCCTTGACCTTCTCAGCTTCTTCGGGGTCTGTGGAGATGTGGACTGCGGTCACGTCATCTGAGAGTGTTTGGGCATAACGCAGTGCGGCCAATGTGCCGCGGTGGATACTGCTTACCGGCATGATCACCCGATGCCGTGTGATAGGTGGGTTCTCTGCATAATCTTCGAGCGTCAGGCGGTGCGCTAGACCTTTGTAATGTGCGTGAATACTGGCAAACATGAGTACCAGGAGCGGGATCAGGATTAAGACCATCCAGGCGCCATCCACAAATTTCGTGATTGCAAAGACGAACATCACAATCAGAGTGCTCAAAGCCCCACATCCATTGATGATCATCTTAATTTCCCAGCTTCGTTCATAACTTAAGACCGAGCCGCGTTCATGAAGCTGTACTCCTGGATTGATGTGCCCGATCTTCCACCAGCGCCTCGCCATCCCCGCCTGAGATAATGTGAATGACATGAACACGCCGATGGCATACAGCGGGATCAATCCCGTCACACTGGCCTTATAAATAACAACCAGGACGGAAGCAATGATGGCCAGGACAACAATACCATAGGAAAAAACCAGGCGGCTACCTTTAAAAGCCATCTGACGTGGCAGGAATCCATCAATTGCCAGTAATGCGCTCAGGCGGGGGAACCCGTTGAAGGAGGTATTAGTCGCCAGGATCAGGATGATGGTAGTAGCTGCGATCAGGGCCAGGTAAATGACCCCCTGACCGCCTAATATCGTGCTGGCAAGCTGTGAAATTACCGTTTCGGTTTCAGAAGGAATAGCCTGGATCTGGGCTGTCAGGAAGGAGATACCCAGGAACAGGCTGCCCAGGATAACTGCCATCCAGATCAAAGTGATACCTGCGTTGCGGCTGCGAGGCTCTTTAAAGGCAGTGATCCCATTGGAGATGGCTTCTACACCGGTTAAGGCAGCCGTCCCGCTGGAAAAAGCGTGCAGGATCAGGAATGGTGTGATGACCGTGAGGGTTTGCATAATTTCTGACTCGGGTGGATTTGGCACCAGACCCAGTGACCCGGTGAAGTAGCGGAAAAGTCCCAAACCCACTGTGAAGCCCATGATCACTATAAAAAAGTATGTTGGGATGGCGAATGTGGCTCCTGATTCCTTCACCCCGCGCAGATTGATCAGCATTACGAAAAACACTAGTACTACCGCGATAGCAACCCTGTAGTCAATTAGGAGGGGGAAGGCAGAAACGATTTGAGCTACCCCAGAGGAGATCGACACTGCGACGGTAAGGATATAATCTGTGAGCAGTGCTGCTCCCGCGATCTGCGCCGGTAGCTCCCCAAGATTATCCCGCGCAACGATGTATGCCCCACCACCACCTGGATATGCATGGATGGTCTGCTCATAAGATATGGCAACGATCGCCAGCAAGATGACAATCGCGATAGAGATTGGGAAAACATTGATAAAGGCTGCTGTGCCAGCTGCTGCAAGGATGAAGAGAATCTCTTGCGTAGCATAGGCCGTAGATGAAAGAGCATCCGATGCGAAAATAGCCAATCCAATGGCTTTGCCGATCGTCTGATGGGATGCGTCTGCGGTTGGAAGGGGGCGGCCGATCAGCCAGGTTCGCCAGGAACGCGGGGGTTGATAGTCAGCCGTACGGTGTTGCACTACCCCGCCTTTGGTTTCGTGATTGGTTCCATTTGTGGTCATCGAAAACTTTTATACAACCTCAATTAAAAGCCCACCAGCGTCAGGTGACGCACTGGGCGGGCTTAAGCGGATGAATTTTAGTCCGAGTCTCACCCGACGTCAATGTTTTTAGGCGGAATTTCTGGTGATAGTCCTGGTTGAGGGCTGGTGAGGCGTCCTAACATCCGAAAGGCGACCATCCCAAAGAAAACAGGTATCCAAAATGTGATCCCACGGTAGACGAGTGTGATCACCGCGGCATCTTCCAACGATATATACATCGATCTGAGAACCAGTGTCATTGCACCTTCAACAATCCCTATGCCTGCGGGTGTCGGCGAGACGATCAGGAAGAGGTAGCTGATGCTGTAACCAGCTACCACGGTACCTGCACTGATCGGTACTTTAAAAGCCAGGAATATAAAAAGCATGATCGCTAGGTGTAAAGATTTATTGACCAAAGCCAGAAGAATCGGAACAAGCATCTTTCGCGGATCTCGTCGGAATTCGTAAATTCCTTCAGATGCATCTCCGGCAAACTCGTATGCGTGCGCCTCGGGTAGATAATCCCTATGAATGAAAGGTCGGACGATCCGATTGACCTGACGAGACATCCAGGCGAGAGCCCGACCCAGTGACTGGGCAGATTTCATACCTAGAAAAAGCAACACAGTTAGCACCGCAGCAACAATGACGATAATGCCTGATGCAGTAATTTCAACTATAGTCAGGTGATTGCGGCGAAATAGAACGATCAAACCAAGGGCTAATACAACAATGAAACCCAATAGGTCAAACAAAAGATACAGAGTTCCGGCAATCGCAGCTCGAGCAGGGGAATATTTCCGCCGGCGGGCTTCTGTGATAAATACCGCCGCACCGCTCATGCCGACAGATGGGGCAACAACATTAAGAAAATATGCTGCTGTAGACATTAACAGCGTATTTTGTACTTTTTCCTCGATCCCCAAGGTGCGGTAGATTGCCAGGTAGGAGGCCCCCATATTAAGCAGCCAGGCTGATTCAATTACCAGCGCAATTACCAGGAAACGCCAGTCGCCTCGCTGGACTGTCTCCACAAGTGATTGAAGCTCTGTAAATTGGGCAATGACAAAAATGATGCCGAGCATCAGCATCACGGCAAAGAGGAACTTGCGCATGGCAGCATTATACCAAACAGTCCATATAAAACAGGTTGCCGACGGGCTGTACCCATCCGCACCCTGTTTCATTGGATTCAAACTTGTTTCGTGTTGTGCAGCAGGAGAACCCTAAGGTCCGTTTTATTTACCTGCGCCGGCTGGATCCTCCCACCAGGCTGATGAAATAGAACAGCTGTAGGATGGCAGTGATCAATCCTGCAACATACGTCAAAGCGGCTGCGTTCAGCACATGGTTGACACCGCGCTGTTCATCCTCGCTTGCGATGATCCCGGTATTTAAGAGCAGTTGGCGGGCGCGCCTGGAAGCATTTAGTTCAACCGGGATGGTCGCCAGGGCGAACACCGCGCCACCGGAAAAGATAAGGACACCCAACCAGGCCAGGTCTGTCATTCGCAGGATCATTCCGATGAAGATCAGGATCCATCCCAGATAGGATCCGATATTGACTGCTGGGACCAGGGCAGCCCGTAAACGCAGCGGAAAGTAGCCCTCATGATCCTGCATCGCATGTCCCAGTTCATGGGCGGCAATTGCCAGGGCGGCAACCGATGGGCTCTGATAAACCCCCTCGGACAGATACAGGGTTTTCTTGCGAGGATCGTAGTGATCGTTCAGATTACCACGGATACCCTCGACTTTAACGCTGTAGAGCCCCCCCGACGAGATCAACCGCTGGGCAGCCTGCGCACCGGTCATTTGGCTGCGTGAGGCTACCTGGCTCCATTTTTGGTATACTGATTTTACATACCACTGGGCAAGTAGCATCAACAGAAATGCTGGTACCATGTAGATAAAGTATTGGGAATTAAAGGCGATCATAAGTTACCAATATTATGGTTACTCCTCTAGATTATCGGATACCTTGTATCAATGGACCGTCCCTGTTTTATGGTTGTGAGAGCAGCTCAATCGCCCTTTCGAGCTGCGGATCGAGTCCGGCAGTTATATCATCTTCAGTGATGGGGACTTCATAATCAGGGGTGAGTCCGATCTCATGGATATTTTCCCCATTCGGTGTAAGCCAGCGAGCGATGGTCACCCGCACTGCTCCTTGCTCATTGGAGAGCGGGATCCAATTTTGGACGGTACCCTTGCCAAAGGTGGTTACACCGACAATCTCGGCCCGTCCACGGTCCTGCAGAGCGCCTGCCACCAATTCAGATGCTGATGCGGACCATTCATTGACCAGCACGATCATCGGGATCTGGGTCGCAATACCATCACCAGTGGCTTCTTTCGCGTCTCGGCTGCCATCGCCATATTCCTCGTAGGCAACAACCCCATCGGCAAGAAATTCTGAGGCGATCTCAACCGCCACATCCAGATATCCACCGGAATTGTTGCGCAGGTCAAAGATCAGCCCGCGTGGGTTTTGGGCCATCAATTCTTCCAGTACAGCGTGGATATCTTCATCCGACGTCTCGCTGAAACTGCTCAGGCTGAGGTAGGCAATTTGCCCTTCCAGGATATCAGATTCAACACTGGGTATAACAATGTGAGCCCGCGTGATCTCAACGTCGAAGGGTTGCTCCACATTTTCTCGGATTATCGTTAAAATAACAGTGCTGCCCTCTGGTCCGAGCACTTTCAATCTGGCGACCTCTGGTAACACACCTGTCATATCTTCTCCATCAATAGCGATGATCACATCTCCCACCTGTAAACCCGCTGCTTCAGCTGGGGATCCTGCGATTGGTTCAACAATGGTTAGAAAATCACCTTCGGTGTTGACGTACGCGCCGATGCCATCATAACCTTCCAATGGCGCATTGGCATCGCTGTACTGTGCAGGATCCATATAGCCGGTGTGCTGATCGCCTAATGAGTCGAGCATGCCGCGAATAGCGCCTTGCATGAGTAATTGCTGGTCAACTGGTTGGACAAGGTATTGGGTATTGACGATTTGCCAGGCTTCCCAGAATGGCTCGAACAGCTTCTCAGTATCAGCTGGAATAGCCTTATTTCCGTTTGTTATAGAAGTACTAAACCTCCCGGCAATAAATCCCGCTGAACAGGTGCCAGCCAGCAGAGTAATGGCGATGAATACGATGAGGATGCGATTTGTTGGTTTGGTTTGCATTCTATTTGCTCCAATAAACTAGTATAACTAATGATGGTAAATAGATTATCATATTTGGCTAAGAGTCAGATAAATCCTCATCGCTCAACCTAACCAACGGTCTAGGAAGTCAGCAAATGTTTGCGGATCACTGACTTGTTCAGCATATGCCAGGATGGCGTTGCCATCCAAAGGATAATTGGGATGACAGGAAGTGGGTTCAGCCCCGCGTGGCGCTAGGACCACTGCATCCACAAATGGACCGACCAGATTGGCTTTGGTTAGCTCGGGCACGATCTCCTCAGCGGTCACAATCACCCGTTGAGATGCAACTACAAGCTCTTCATCCATTGCTTTGTTATCATTGATCTGAGCATTTCCATCCGGGTCAGCCTGTAGGGCATGGATTACGCAGATATCCGGGCGGATAGCCGGAAAAGCAACCAGCTCTTCACCACTGTATGGATCGATCACCGTATGCACATCAGGCCGCAATTTCATCAGATCTGTACCCAGCCAGGCACGCGCAGGTATAAATCCAACCGAGGCCATTTGGGCGCGCAGACCACATGCCAGGCTGGCCTCGGTTTCTTCGAGGATAGCCAGATCACCGGTATTGGCGCGGTAAGTGAACATTGGGGCAAACCCGAAAATCTCCAGTCCAAAGTAACAGGTTCGGATGGTATTAACTAGCCCAGCCCCTACCAACAGGTCGCTTTCAAATCCGGCTGTAAAAGCTATCAGCGTCAGGTCGCGTGGCTGGGACGAACGCCGCGCTCGTTGCAGTAAGCTTCGTACAAAAGCGACCGGTCTCCGGTATAGGGTCATCCCGCCAAGCGCAAGCAGGCTTCCGGATTCTACCCATTCTGCTGCTTCTTCGATTGGTATTATTTTATTCATCCCGATCCTGCTCGGATTGCATTTTTAAGATTTCTTGCCCATTGGTGAGGTGCCACGGGTGTCGATAGAAGAACCATTCCACAATTCAGGCATTACCTGAGGTAGATCATGCAGAGTGGGGAGATATCGGTGGGGGAGAGTGGATGGTCGCTCCCTGGCAACCAACACAGTTTTCCATCCCAGTTCAATAGCTGGGGAAAGGTTGCGTAAGGAATCGTCGAATAGAATACACTCATTCGGGTTGGTTATTCCAGCAATTTTCATAGCACGCCAGTAAGCTTCTGGATCCGGTTTACAAACAAAATCCAGCGCACGGATATCGATGATCCCATTAAAACTGCCCACAATTTGCAAGATCCCCAATACCCGTTTGGCGTGATGGATATCCGCGTTAGTGAAGATCCAGCGCGGTTGGGGTAAACTTCGTAGTAAGACACCTAATCCGGGGTCCGGTTTAATAAATTCTTGAAGCGGGAGATCGTGAACATATGCCAGATATTCATCCACATCGACCTGGTGATGGATTTGTAACCCGCGCAGGGTTGTTCCATAGGTTTCCAGGTAATGCTGGCGGAGTTTTGCGATCTCATCCAGGGGTAGATCCAACAATTCGACCATATAGTCGTTCATCCGGTCACGGATGGTTTCCCATAATCCACTGGAGTTTGGGTAAAGGGTGTCGTCGAGATCGAAGAATAAGGTATTCGTCAGCATGGGGCGTATTATACGGGATATTTTTGAATTGATTAAAAATTGATGTGTATTGTCCCACATGCGTAACTATTGGAAGGTTAGTACAACTAAATGTATGTAAGTTATCCAATAAAATAATATATCCGTTCAATGATAAATGGAGGAAAAAATGAAAAACTTAGCTCGTTTAATAATTCCGACTATGATACTGGCAGTCCTGGTACTTGCCACAGGTAGTCTGGCCTTTGCCAAAGAGTTTGGCTTCCTGGGTCGCTCAGGCACTGAGATTGAATTCACCGGGGTCGTTAATACGATGAATACAGGCAGCATGACTGTGAATGGAACTGCTATAACCCTGACGACCAGTACAGAAATGGAGAGCACAATAGCTGTCGGCGATGAGGTTCGTGTGCATACCCAGCGAAGTGATGATGGGCAGTTGACAGCGCGTGAGGTAGCACTGCTCAACCCGGCCAGCAGTACTGGGCTTGGTTCTCCTTCTTTTTCTTCCTCAATGGACGATAGCCGTACTGGTGAGGTAGAAGTGGTAGGCACCTTAGAATCAATGTTACCAGAGGTGTGGATTATCTCTGGACAGGCATTCGCCATCACAGCTTCCACCGAGATCAAAGCCAGCCTCTTGGTTGGAGATCAGGTCAAGGTGAACGCTTTTATGAGCACTACAGGTGTGCTGACCGCCCGAGAGATCGAACTGTTCACGGGCGATAATAATGATGATAACGACGATGGGGAGTTTGAGTTCAGTGGGGTCGTGGAATCCATAAGTACAGATTCCTGGACGATCGGTGGTCAGACAGTGACCATCACAGGTGGCACTGAGATCGACGGCAGCGTTATGCTTGGTGTTATGGTCGTGGTTGAAGGCATGCGCAATGTAGATGGTACGTTGACCGCCCGAGAGATAGAATTCTTCGATGATGTGGATGATGATGATTTCGGGGACGATGATGACCATGATGATAATTTTGGTGATGATGATGAAGATGATTGGGATGATGACGATGATGGTGATGTTGATGACGACCATGGTGGGGAAGACAGAGATGATTAATCCCAAAACCAATATCTAGCAATAAAAAGAGCTCCTCTGCTAATCGTGGCGGGGGAGTTTTGCTATGGAAGGGGTGGATTATAATACTGCCATGCAAATTCACCTGCTCCTGCCTGAAGTTGCCTCACAGATTGCTGCTGGAGAAGTCGTTGAACGCCCGGCATCAGTGGTTAAGGAATTGTTGGAAAACGCCCTGGATGCTAGCGCAACACATATCACCATCCAGGTGATCGGTGCAGGGAAGCGATTGATCGAGGTGGCAGATGATGGGTTGGGCATCCCGGCAGACCAGATATCTCTGGCTGTCGCGCGGCACGCTACCAGCAAACTCCAATCAGCCGAGGATCTATTCCATATTGCAACCCTCGGTTTTCGGGGGGAAGCATTGGCTTCCATAGGTTCGGTGGCACGCTTGACCCTGACATCCCGATCACCTGAGGCAGACGTAGCGGTTCAGTTGCACGTTGAAGGTGGTCAGATCGGCAAGGTAGAACTCGTGGGCGGACCGTTTGGCACGCTGATCCGCACTGAAGATCTATTCTATAATGTCCCGGCACGCTTGAAATTCCTCAAATCGGATGTCACCGAACGGCGCCAGATCGATGAACTGGTCACACGTTATGCGATAGCTTATCCACGTGTCCGCTTTCAATTAACTCAGGATGGGCGTCCAGGTCTGATGACCAGCGGTAATGGTGACCGGCGGGAGGTCCTGGCAACCTTGTATGGGGTGGAGATTGCCAGGCAGATGCTGGAAGTGCTCTCAGAGGATGATGCCTTACAGGTGAAGGGTTTTATCAGTCCCACCAGCCTGACCCGCTCGAACCGTCGAGAGATCATTTTCTTTGTGAATGGACGTCCAGTCCATGACCCTGCGCTGACCACTGCACTGGTTCAGGCATATCACACCCTCTTAATGGTCGGTCGTTACCCGATCGCAATATTATTTGTGGAATTGCCTACCGAGTCAGTGGACGTTAATGTGCATCCTGCGAAAGCTGAGGTACGATTTCGTGATGCCGATTTGGTTTTTCGAGGTGTCCAGCGTGCTGCCCGCCGCGCATTGTTAGCCCATACACCTGTGCCTGATCTGAGCGGTGTATTAAACTGGGGTAGACCGGATTATCACGACCATATCCAGGGAACCAACCAACCAGGTCTGGAATGGCAGATGGCTGGAGATCTTTCCAAGGGATCCTCTACTTCAGGTATGCCAGCAGGAGGAATATCACAACCTGCTCTTCTGGGGGGCCGCATCCCGCTACTCCGTCTGGTTGGGCAGGTGGCGACGAGCTACCTGGTTGCTGAAGGCCCGGACGGACTGTATTTGATCGACCAGCATGCTGCCCATGAGCGGATTTTATTTGAGCGTTTCATGCAATTACACTCAATTTCAGGGGCAGATATCCCAGCTCAAATATTGTTAAAACCGGTTGTGGCCGATCTGCCAGCTGCTAGTGCAAGGATGATAGAAGAGCAGTTGTTATTGCTCAATCATTTAGGTTTCACCTTGGAAGCCTTTGGGCACGGCTCATTCTTGATCCGTGCCATCCCTGTTTTGCTAACCGGAATGGATCCAGCTTCTGCCCTGGCTGTACTGGTTGAGGATTTTGAGGAAGACGAAAGCCCGATGCAAGCAGAGCAAGAGGCGCGCATCATTGCACGCGTGTGCAAATGTGCCGCAGTTAAAGCCGGACAGGCACTCAACACAGAAGAGCAGCGAGTATTATTGTCAGATCTGGAAGCCTGTACCTCCCCCCGGACATGCCCACATGGTCGTCCGACAATGATCCATCTTTCGGTGGATCTATTGGAACGCCAGTTCGGCAGGCGAGGAGCGCGTTGAATTCGAGTATAATCATAGAAAAGTGGTTTGGTCGATCAATGAGTTTAGGAATGGCAGCAGGCCTATTGGTATTAATTTTTGCAGCAGGGAGGGGGACAGAGAATACCAGCGAATTGTCCTTCGAGCAGACCCTCTGTCTCACGGACACCCATACCTGCAGCCGGATTTTCCTTGATTGGGACCAAGCTCCTCAAGTTGATGAAGCGAAAAAGCCAGTCATAAATCCGGTCGCGAGCATTGAACGCGCCCGTAATTGATGCTCATCCTATGCGCGCTATCTGGTTGGAAGATCAGCGTGTTTCGATCCGGACCGATCTACCTGTCCCAGATCTAAAACCAGACCAGGCATTAATAAAGGTGCTTCTAGCAGGTGTGTGTAGCACAGACCTGGAGTTGCTGCGCGGATATTATCCATACAAAGGCGTCCCTGGACACGAATTCGTGGGGGAAGTCATTGATGCACCGTCAGGTTATGACTGGGTCGGTCAACGGGTGGTTGGTGAGATCAATATTAGCTGTGGCTTTTGCCCGGCTTGCCTTGCAGGGCGCCGGACTCACTGTAAGCTGCGTTTAACCCTGGGGATCCATGGTTGGGATGGGGCTTTCGCAGAATACCTGGTCCTTCCGGTACACAATCTACATGCTATACCCCCCGAAGTCTCGGACGAGGCGGCGGTTTTTTCCGAACCGCTGGCTGCCGCATTGGAGATTCGGGAACAGGTGCCCATTAAGGTTGACGAACGTTGGCTGGTCATCGGGGCTGGACGGTTAGGTCAGCTGGTGGCGCAGGTCCTGGCAGCCTCGGGTGCAACATTGATTGTGGTTGCTCGCCATGCCTATCAAAGAGAGTTGCTTGATCGACGCCACATACCCTGGATATCTGAAGAACATGTCCAGACCGGTGAAGCGGATGTGGTTGTCGATACAACTGGAACACCAGGAGGATTTTTCCTGGCGCGGTGCGCGGTCCGGCCACGGGGGACGATTGTCTTGAAAAGCACCTATAAAGAGGAAATTCTTATCGATATGTCGAAGATCGTGGTGGATGAGATCATCCTGATCGGTTCACGCTGCGGACCATTCCAACCTGCCCTGCAGATGTTAGCCGATGGCACGGTAGACCCGCGCGAATTGATCCAGGGGTGCTATCCACTGGACCAGGGATTACAAGCACTCGAACACGCAGGACGACCCGGTGTTCTGAAGGTTTTGATCAGGATGATGTAGGTAAAAGGGCTGCCTGTAGCAGAAGGATCATATTGAAGGTGAAACCTTCGACTACCGTAACTGGTTCATAGACCTGCTGATACCGCTTAATTATGGACGTTGGTTTTCTGGGTCCACTATTCTCTTGATCGACTCCGCTTGGTAATGTTATCTGCCAGCTTTGCAAACTGTTGGGAAGTAAGGTTTTCAGGGTGCTGGATTACTAGTGGGACATTGTTTTTAGCAGCCTGATAGGTCAACTCTGGTGCAGCGGTGAATACTAGTTCGATCGAATGGGAATATTCTTTCTGGACCTGGCTCAGCGAATACTGCATTTCCGAGCGCTGTCGGTTGTAGAGCATTGTACTTATCCTTCCTTCTCCTAAACCTCGCCCTATCAGCTCGTCAACCAGGACATCTGTGCGGGTGATTGTGGCAGGGATTGGCTCGAGAAGGATGATGATTTCATCGCATACCGAAAGGACCTTATCAGTTATCGGATTGATAGCAGGACCGAGATCCAATACAATGTAAAAAGCTTGATAGGCTAATTGCCGGGCAATGGCTTCGAAGTGATCTCCAGCCAACTGGAATCTTGCATCGGTGGGATTATATGATGAGAGTAGCAGGCGGATATCGCTATTATGGTTTAATAATTTTCCTTCAACATCTTTGTAAGTGATATCCGAAACTGGACGCTTTAACAATTGGTTGAGCCCCTCCGGTTTCAGATAGCCCAAGTCCAAAGCCAGGCTACCTTCTCCTGGCCGGAACTCGGCGACAATAACATCCTTTTGAATTCGAATATGCAGGCTGATCCCGAGATTGATTGCAAGTGTGGTGACACCTAAGCCGCCTTTGACAGCCATCACCCCGATCACATAACCACGTTCGCGCGGAGCAGTAAGCGGAGTGGGGACAGCTACTGGTTTCTTCCCACGCGCTAATACAGCTTTGACATGTGCAAAAAGCTCACGCGGCTGGGTAGGTTTGGTGAGGTAGTCGTCTGCGCCGGATTCAAAACCTTGTACCTTATCATCAACCTGAGATTTAGCTGTGAACATGATGATCGGGATGTCGCTTGTGGCTGGATTGGCGCGCAGTTGGCGGGAGACTTCGTATCCGTCCATATCGGGCATCATCACGTCAAGCAGGATAAGGTCCGGTCTCTCAGACAGGGTCATGCTGAGAGCTTGGGTGCCGTTATTGGCAGCTATGATTTGATAACCCTGGCGTTGCAGCATCAAGCCAATCAGACGCAGGGTATCAACATCATCATCAACGACAAGGATTTTTTCTGGCATACGCATTCTCCTTGCAGGGTAATTGACTTCGTATTTGTACACTGCCAGTCTAGCATAAACACGGATTCAAAGCAAGTGCCTAAAGCAGAATCATTACATAAAGTCGACTATAATCAACAGGATATGTTGGAATACAAGCAAAAGCTGTTCTCCCGGGAGTGTGGGTTGATTCCGGGTTTGAATATCATCGTCGGGGTGTCTGGTGGTCCGGATAGTCTATGTGTCCTGGACCTGCTCCATCGATTTGATTACCCCGTGATCGTTGCTTGTCTTGACCATGGAATCCGTAAGGAGGCAGCTGCAGAAGTGAGCATGGTTCTGCAATTTGCTGAAAGGATGGGTTTACCCTTTGTGGCGAATACTGTGGATACACCCGCCTTTTCTGCCTTGCACGGGATGTCTATCGAGGCAGCTGCCCGTCAATTACGTTATGATTTCTTGTTCGAACAGGCAGAAAAGCACCATGCTCAGGCGATCGTGGTGGGGCATACTGCGGACGACCAGGCCGAGACAATATTCATGCATTTACTACGTGGGGCTGGGCTGAACGGCTTAAAGGGTATGGAATTCCGTTCTTTTCTCCATGTCTGGAGCAAGACGATCCCACTTGTGCGACCTTTGCTAACCACCTGGCGGTCGGAAGTGATGGAATATTGCGTCGAATATGGTCTGACCCCGGTCAGTGACTCTACAAATCAATCTTCAGAATTCTTTCGTAACCGGCTGCGCTTGGAAGTTTTGCCATATCTAGAGCAGATCCAGCCGAATTTTCGTCGCCACCTGGTGCGCATGGCAAGGGCACTTTCCCTGGATTATGCCCTGGTAATGTCCCAGGTGGAGCGTGCCTGGGAGTCTTGCCTGGTGAGACAAGGGATCGGTTGGATTGCTTTTAACCGGGAAGTCTTTTTACAGCACCCGGTAGGTATTCAGCATCACCTGTTACGTAAAGCCATGGCACTCCACCGCCCTGGTTTACCAGATATTGATTTTGCAGTAGTTGAACGCGCCCGGGTTTGTCTGGAGAGGGAAAATAGCCGCGGCACCTGTGATCTGGCGGCTGGTTTACGCCTGGAACTGGAACATAATACCATCTGGGTGGTCACCTGGGAAGCGGACATACCCACTGGTAATTGGCCCGCCATTCTGATGAAGGAAGCAGTAGAGCTACCGGTTCCTGGAAAGGTCATTTTGGGTGATGGTTGGGAGTTAAGGGCTGAGTTGTGTCAGGATCTCACATCCATCCAATCGTCCGCTCTTACTGGCATGGATCCATATCAGACCTGGCTGGATGGTGCCAGGACTGCCCTACCATTGACAATCCGTGCCCGACTACCCGGAGACCGCATACAACCGCTGGGGATGCCAGAGAAAACGGTCAAGTTATCTGATCTGATGATCAACTTAAAACTACCGCAGCGAGCTCGAGCAACCTGGCCTCTCGTATGTGCGCGGGATGAGATCGTCTGGGTAGCTGGCTGCCGCAGCAGTCATTCCACCCGGGTGGGTGTTGAGACGCGCCAGGCGATCCACCTTATTTTGACACACAACTCTGGCTTGGGATCAGCGTAACGTCACTTAGGCATGCCAGCTAATTGAATTAATTTCATATTGACTTCCCGCCATTGGATTTTGGATATCCCCAGTTTCTGGCGGATATAATTGGGTTCAACACCTGCTTGCCAATCCGTCAGTGCGCAGGTCCATCGGCACATATCGAAAGATACATGTTTATCCAATCCCGCCTCGACCCCCAGATCTTCTAATAAGTATTCCAGACGGCGTTGAGACCAGGGAAAAAGCTGGTCGCTGGGCTGGTATCTGAAGCGATAATCATGATATGCCTGCACCCAGGTATCAGAGACAGGGATCTTGCGCTCTTTATAACGATGCTGCGGGCTGGCATAACGAATAAATATCACCGGCTCAACTGGGTTCCCCAGGTCAACATGGTTGGGGCTGAGTGCCAGGCATTCGCTTTTCTTGATCCCGGTTTCCAGCAGCAGCTTGAGCAGGGTGTAATAGCGAGTATCTGGTTGCGCGCGGTGCCGGTATCCATCCGCAATCTCCAAGACAGCCACGACTTCGCCTGGGGTAAGCACCTGGGGCAGTGGGCTGATCACCGACTGCTGCAGTACCCGCTCAGCTGGGTCAACCAGGATAATTCCATACTGGTGTAGCCAGCGGAAGAATGCCTTAAGGGATGTGATCCGGCGCGAGAAGGTTTTCGGGCTGCATGGCACACCGCGGCTTTTCTGCATCCAATTCAAGAATGAGTTGATCTCCTGCATTGAGATGTCTCCCAGTGCTCGATCTGGAGGCAGATAGGCTGCCATCATCAGCACATCCGCAATGAAGGCTTTTATGGTATGGGGGCTTTTGCCCTGATCTTCGAGATAAATGCGCCAGGAGTTGACCGCTGGTGCCAGAGGGGTCATCGTGGTGATATGGGCAATCGAATTGTTGGGTGTATCTGGGGACATGTCAGCCTTCTTCGTAGGGATACGTGCATGGAATTCGTACAGGCTAATGCGTATAGTTTAGCGAAGAAAGCCGTGTTTGTCAATAGGGAACAGTAATAGGGAACAGTCAGCCATTCAATCCCAGATCAGGTGCTATTTTGCGCATAGCAATAATAACATTCCCGGTATGCTCCCACAACTCCACTCCAAACTCCTCTGCAGCCCTGGTGATCTCTTCCCGGTTGGCGCCGGCGGCAAAGGCGCGGTCTTTCCACTTCTTCTTCACCGAGGCAGGCTCCAGATCGTAAAGGGCTCGCGATGGACGAACCAGAGCGACCGCCGTAATGAGACCGGTAATCTCGTCACAGGCATACAAAGCCTTCTCCATCAGTGTCAGGCGTGGGATCCCGATATGATCAGCATGGCTGAGCACCGCCCTCACGATCTCCTCAGGAACGCCGCGTTCTCGCAGGATGGGGGCACCCGCCAGAGGATGTTCCTCCAGGGTGGGGTGGATCTCCCAATCGAAGTCATGTAGAAGTCCGGTAATCCCCCATGTCTCCCTATCCTGATTGTTCTTTTCAGCATAGAAGTGCATGGCAGCCTCAACTGCCAGCATATGGCGGACCAGACCTTCATTTTTCACATATTCACGCACGATGGTCAGCGCTTCAGATCTATCCATAGGAGATCTCCTTAGGGATCAGTCAATCAGTGGTATATCCACAGATGTAGGTGGGTCACTCACAATTGGAAGTGGATGCAGCAGATGGATGTCAACCATGGCGGTTAATGTGGCCAGCAGCTCGCGTAGATTCCAGTAAGCCAGCGTCGACCGCCGGTAATCGCCTCGATCCGCAGCAACACCGCTTACTTCGATACCGAGCTGGTTGCAAGTGTATAATGCCCTCGGCAGGTGAAAATTTTGCGTGACCAGAATCGCAGAATGGATATCGTATACTTTTAGCGCCCGGTAGCATGTATCGTAAGTGCGATCCCCAGCATTGTCTGTCTGGATCGCCTCTGCTGGAACGCCTAGGCTGATCGCATAGGATCGCATGGCTTCTGGTTCATTATAAGTACCGCTCTGGCTGCCACTGAGCAGCAACCGGGTGACTTTACCTGCCCGGTAAAGTTCGGCAGCCGTAGCGACCCGGTCGCGTAATACCGGAGTGGGCTGCCCATCCCACCATAATCCAGCGCCAAATACGATAGCAAACTGGCTGGGTGGGACCTCCTGGAGTATGTAAACTCGAGTATAAGCATGAATAGCAGTCACCAGGCGGGGCACGATGAGAGCTGTCAGACCCATCAGGATGGCTGCTCGAATGATCTTCCCCAGAACGCTGAATATTTTATTCAATACGCATATTTCCTTCAATGGATTGCTGTTTACATGTACTTCTCACGTAGATCAGAGCTGAAGTAATCCATGCTGGCGACAATAATGGCAATAACCTGGACATACGCACATTGATATTCCAATGATCCATGGTAAATGAGATGTCCAGAGCGATGATCCGCAGTTTTCCGGCGTTTGGAATTCCCTGGCATATGCCAGGTTTCTTCATAACGGGCTAAATCATAACCTCATTTATTGTCTCTGGCAAGCAGAATTTCTATAAGTTTTACATTCTTTCATTTATATCGAAAATTCCGTACTTCGCTCCAATCAAATGCTCTCCAAATGTTTACTTCGGAATAAAAAAAGAATTACATAGGTTCCGCATTCCCTTGCAGAGAGTGGTTCGAACGGTTACAATCTTAAGGTTATGAACAAAGCGGAAGATAAATACCAGCAAACCCTGGATTATCTCTATAGTTTTGTGGATTACAGCCTGCAGCACCAGTTGAGGTATTCTCCGGAAAAATTCAATCTGGAGCGCATGCGCGTATTTGTTCAGGCTTTGGGCAACCCACAGACGCAGTTTCCTTCTATCCATATTGCTGGAACCAAAGGCAAGGGTTCAGTGGCAGCATTGTGTGCCAGTACACTGCAAGAAGCTGGTTACAATGTAGGCTTATATACTAGTCCGCATCTGGAGGATTATGCCGAGCGTATCCAGGTGAATGGGAAAAATATCCCACATCCTGAACTGATCGCATTGGTTGAAGAGTTGAAACCCCAAATTGAGTCGATTCCGGAGATCACCACATTTGAGATCACTACCGGATTGGCGTTTCTCTACTTCGCCCGCCAGCATGTGAATGCAGCCGTGATCGAAGTCGGACTGGGAGGTAGGCTGGATGCGACCAACGTGATCTCACCTTTAGTATCTGTGATCACATCTCTATCATACGATCATACCCAATTGCTTGGTGATACTCTGGAGAAGATCGCTATTGAGAAAGCCGGGATCATCAAACCCGCGATCCCAGTGGTTAGCGCTCCTCAACTGGAAGCTGCACGCCTGGTTCTTGAACAGGTAGCTTCAGAGCGCGGATGTGAGTTGATCCAGGTTGGAAACGATTTTCTGGCAGTGGGCTTGGAGCAGACACTTGACGGGCAACGGCTTCAGGTTTGGGAGAGACAGACTGCCTATCCTATTGAATTGACCATCCCCCTGTTGGGGCGCCATCAGGTTCTGAATGCCGGGACCGCATACGCGGCTCTCAGACTTGCTGGTCAGCGCGGCCTTGAGATCGATGAAAAGGCGATCAGACGCGGATTCGCCAATGTAAAATGGCCAGGGCGGTTTGAAATTCTGCAGCGAGAGCCGCCAGTAGTGCTGGACTGCGCTCACAATCGCGACTCGGCTCAAAAACTACGCCTGACTTTGGATGAATTATTCCCTGGTCGGCCAGTAGTTTTATTGTTCGGTGCCTCGGAAGATAAAGATATTCTCGGGATGTTCGCCGAGTTGCTGCCCAGGGTCCGTGAACTGATTGCGGTTAAATCTTTCCACCCGCGTGCCATTGATCCGGAATTACTCCGAGAACAGGCACAGCCTTATCATATTCCGGTTCAGATCGTTCCTGAGGTAGTGGAAGCATTTACTGAAGCCGAGCGCAAAGCTAGCCGTGAAGCGCTGGTCCTGGTCACTGGGAGTATTTTTGTGGTTGCCGCAGTTAGGATTGCCTGGATCAAGCGGAATTCAGGGTAGGATCATTATTGGAGAGTTACTGGTGGGTCAGGATAGGAAGCAGCCAATCCGATCTTAGGGTTGAGGAGCAAGCATGAGAAACAACGATTGGTATTTGCGCGACGACGAGGATGAATTCGGGGAGGCTGTTCACCGGCGGACTGAAGAATTATATAGTGTTCCAGATGCACC
>Ga0105106_10000411_pt1 | contig 30418 bp, 25 predicted proteins | sample PPLLaktember2015_5_FD_79109 | JGI IMG/M metagenome (GOLD analysis project Ga0105106, IMG submission 79109) | Freshwater sediment microbial communities from Prairie Pothole Lake near Jamestown, North Dakota, USA - PPLs Lake P8 Core (1) Depth... | ecosystem: Environmental > Aquatic > Freshwater >...
GGCACGCCGCGGCCGGAGGCGGGTCATGGCGACGCGCCGACATGTGCAGGCGCGCCCCGCACGCCGCTCGAAGCGACCGGTCCCTTCGCGCCGAACCCGAGGCGCGGCGCCATGACCCGCCTCCGGCCCCTCGCAAGCCACGTGGCTCGGCGTTCTGCTGCACCCTCCTAGCCGCTACGACGCGTACTTCTCCATGTCCTTCTTGAGATCGCGCTTCAGGATCTTGCCGTTCGCGTTGCGCGGCAGCGGCTCCTTCCGGATCTCGACCTTGATCGGCACCTTGAAGCTCGCGAGGTGCTTCGCGACGTGCTCGCGCAGGTCGAGCTCCGTGGTCTTCGAGTCGGGCACGAGCTGCACCACCGCGCCGACCTCCTCGCCGAGCACGCGGTGCGGGATGCCGACCACTGCGGCGTCCATCACGTCGGGGTGCTGGTAGAGCACGCTCTCGACCTCGACGCAGTACACGTTCTCGCCGCCGCGGATCAGCATGTCCTTCGCGCGGTCGAGGATGTAGAGGAAGCCCTCCTCGTCGATGCGCCCGACGTCGCCGGACTTGAGCCAGCCGTCCGGGAACGTCTCGGCCGTCGCCTCGGGCTTGTTCCAGTAGCCCTTCACGACGTTCGGCCCGAAGATCCAGATCTCACCGATCTCGCCGATCGGCACCTCCTTGCCGCCCTCTCCGACGATCTTCAGGTCGCAGACCGGGACCGGCGCGCCGACGCTGTCCGGACGCTGCTCGTAGTCGAAGCTCGAGTTGAGCGTCGTGACGCTCGAGGTCTCCGTGAGCCCGTAGCCCTGGCTCGGCGACGACTTCGGGAACTGCTCCTTGATGCGCCGCACGAGCTCCGGCGCCGCGGGCGCGCCGCCGTAGCCGACGGCCTGGACGCTCGACAGATCGCGAGTCTTGAAGTCGGGGTGCTCGAGCACCTGCCAGACCATCGCAGGGACGCCACCGAACTGCGTGATCTTCTCGCGCTCGATCAGCTCGAGGGCGCGCGCGGGGTCCCACTTGTACATCATCACGAGCTTCCCGCCGAAGGCGAGGTTCGCGCACAGGATCGAATGGCAGCCCGTGGCGTGGAAGAGCGGCACCGACAGGAGCTGCGCCATCTGGGGCCGCGGCTCCGCCGGGTTCGGCAGCGGCTGGCCGGTGCGGAGCAGCGTGCGGACGTTTCCGATCGCGAGGCTCGTCAGGTTCCCGCAGATGTTGCGGTGCGTGCCGAGGGCGCCCTTCGGCCGGCCCGTCGTGCCCGAGGTGTAGAAGATCGTGGCGTCGTCCTCGGGCTCGAGCGCGACGTCCGGGAGCGTCGAGCTCGCGGACGCGCCGGCGACCAGGGACTCGAAGGAGATCTGATCGGGCGGCAGCGGGTCCTCGCCGCGCGCGACCACGACCTTCTCGACGCCCCGCAGATTCGCGAGGTGGGGCGCGATGCGCTCGGCGCGCTCGGCGTCGAGGAAGACGACCTTCGAGCCCGAGTCGGCGAGGCCGTACTCGAGCTCCTCGCCGGTCCACCAGGCGTTGAGCGGGACGACGATCGCGCCCACCGACGCCGCTGCCCAGAACACGATCGACCACTCGGGGAAGTTCCGCATCGCGATCGCGACGCGGTCGCCCTTCCGCACGCCGAAGTCGCGCACGAGCACGGTCGCGAGCTCGGCGCAGCGCGCGAAGTGCTCCGCGAAGCTCATGCGCTCGTCCTCGTAGACCAGGAAGATCTTCTCGCCGTGCAGGCGCGAGATCTCGAGCAGGCTGCGCAGGCTCGGCGGCGCGTTCTTCCAGACCTTGGTGCGGCGGCCGCGGATCTCGGTCTCGACGATCTCGAAGGGCGCGCCGGGACCGGTCAGGAGCTTGTGGACTTCGGCGATCGAGGGGGCCATGGGGGATTCCTCCAGAACGGACCGGGAGTCATAGCATCCCGCGGGCGCGACGGGCCGGGGCGCGCGGCGTCCCGGGATGCGCGCCACGCCGCGTCATGCGCGCTGGCGCCAGAGCCCCGGGTCGACGGCGGCAGCCATGGCCGCGGAGTCGAGATCGCGCCCCAGGAAGTCGGCGATGCGTGCGGCCGCCGCCCCCGCGTCGGCGAGGAGCGCGCGGTGCTCGAGGGCGAGCAGCGCGACGTCCGTGCGCGCGGTGAGGGCGGCGCGCGTGGCCGCGAGGGCCCGGCCGAAGGCGGCCTCGAGCCGCGCCGGATCGGCGCGCAGGCTCGCGACGATCTCGTCCACAGCCTCGCCCCGCTCCGCGCGCTGCGCCTCCTCGCGCAGGAGCATCGCGCGCTGGGACGCGAGCACCTCGCGCAGGTCGCGCTCGACGAGGAGCACACGCCACGCGCGTCCGGCCGGCAGACCCTGCACCAGCGGCGCGACGAGCTTCACCGCGCGGCCCCGCGCCGCCTCGAGCCAGCGCGCGTCGTGGGTCCCGGCGCGGGCGGGGGCGTACTCGAAGTAGCCGCGCGGGTTCCCCTCGTCGGCGGGCCGCGCGTCGTCGCAGAGCAGGGGAACGCCGCCCGCGCCGAGCATCTGCATCAGGAGCGAGGTTCCCGCGCGCGGGAGGCCGCTCACCACGATCGTCTCGTCGTGCGGGCCCGCGCTCACGAGGATGCGGCGGCGATCGTGCGCAGCGCCGCCTCGATGCGCGCGCCCGAGCGCGCGAGCGTGTCGTCCTGGAACGCGATCGTCGGCAGGTAGCCCGGGGCCACCTGCCACGGATCGTCGGCCCCGGGCGTGCGCCAGGTGCCGAGCTCGTGCACGCCGGTCCTTCCCTCGGGCTCGCCCTCGCACAGGTGCGCGAAGCGCAGTGCGTAGCGCCGCGTCCAGGCCGGATCGCGTCCCCAGTACGCGCGCTGGAACAACGGGAACACGCCGAGCAGCGCGTCGTAGTCGTGCTCGGCGGCGAGCAGCACGCCGGGGATCGCCGCCCGCAGGCGCGCCGCGAGGCCCGCGATGCCGTCGAAGACCGCGTGGTCGGGATCGTTCGTGTAGACGTGGATCGTGTCGAGGAAGACGCCGTCGAAGCCGTAGCGGGTCGCGAGCGTTTCGATCTGCGTCGCGAGGTCGTCCTGCCAGGTCGGGTCGCCCGGGTTGAGCCACGCCTGCCAGCCGGTGTCGTGGGCGCGCGCGAAATCCCAGTCGGGCTGGTTGCCGTGGAAGCGATTCCCGCCGGCGCTCTTCAGGTAGGCGCGCTCGTCGAGGCCCGCGAAGCGCGGGAGCCAGGCGTTGACGCAGTTCGCGCCGAACATCGGCATCAGGTGCACGCCGAGGGCCCGGGCGCCGTCGCAGAGCCTGGCGAATCCCGCCTCGCCGCCGAGGCGCGGCTCGGGGCGGTAGTCGCCGTACTGCCAGTAGTAGCGCCCCTCCCACCCCGGCAGGTACGCGAGGATGCGTCGGCCGTCGAGATGCCGCGTGGCGAAGCGGAGCACGTCGAGCATCGCGGCGTAGTCGAGGAAGGTCTTCCCGGTCCAGTGCATGCCGTGGAGCGTCAGCACCAGCGCGAGCTCGCGCGCCCAGCCCGGAAGGTCCGCGCGCGACGCGAGCGGAACGAGGCCGAGCGCGCGCTCGCCGAAGGCCGCGTGCTCCGCCTCGAGCGCCGCGCGCGCGACGCCGCGCGTGACCACCAGGGGCGGCGCCTCGCATTCCTTCGAGAAGCGCGTCGCGTCCTCCTCGTGGACGATCTCCACCACGCCGCGGCCCGCGAGGCTCCCGTGGCGCTCGGTCGCGACCGCGAAGCGCTTCTCGCGCACGCGCGCGTCCTCGAAGCGGAAGCCCAGCGTCTCGTCGCCCGCGGCGACGCAGAGGAGCGGCGCGGGGAGGCGGTTCGGATAGGCGAGGATCTCGCCGAAGGCGCCGACCGCGCGCGGGCCGGACTCCTCGACCAGGGCGAGCGGCGCTGCGAGATCGCGCACCAGGAGCTTCACGCAGCGCACGGGCTCGCCGTCGCGCGTGCGCGCCTTGAGCTCGATGCGGACGCGGCCGGGGCCGGCGGGCCGGACGCGGAGGATCACCGCGCCGGGCGCTGCGATCTCGCCGCCGCCCGCGCGCAGCCCCGCCGCGCGCACCACGAAGCCCTCGACCTCGCGTCGCGCGCTGGTGTGATCGGGGTCGAGCCCGTAGACGTTCTCGCGCGTCACCACCTGCACGGAGAGGCGCAGGCCCTCGGCCTCGAAGACGGGATCGTGGAGGTCGAAGCTCGCGAACTGCATCGGGCGAGGCTACCACGCGGCGCTCGCCCGCCCGCCGCGCTCGTGGTGGCGGAAGCCCGCGAGGAGCAGCAGGTCGTAGGCGATCTTCAGCGTCCCCGCGACGACGAGGGGCCAGCCGAAGTCGCTGCGCGCGAGCAGCCACCCGGCGAGGAGCGGCGCGAGGCCGCTGCCCAGGCTGCGGGGCGCGTTCGTGACGCTCGCCGCAGCCGCACGCTCCTCGGGCGGCACGACGCTCATGACGAAGGCCTGCCGCACCGGGACGTCCATCGAAGACATCGCGGTGCGAAGCAGCAGGAACCCGATCGCGAGGCGGGGCTCCGGCATCAGCGCAGCGAGCACGAGGCACGCGTTCGCCGGGAGATGCGTGTAGGCCATGGTGCGGATCAGCCCGATGCGCGCGGCGAGCCAGGGCGAGACCAGCTGCGACGCGCCCGCGAGCAGGACTGCGGCGAAGAAGAACGCGGCGGCATCGGCCAGCGAGAACGCGAAGCGCTGGAAGAGCCAGAGCGCGAGCATCGACTGCACCACGAAGCCGCCGCCGAAGGAGTCGAGCGTGAAGAGCGCAGAGAGCCGCAGCACGATGCCGCGCGAGCGCGCGAGCGGACGCGCCGCGCTCGTCGCGGCCGCCGCCGGCGCCGTGCGCGGGAGCCCCGCGTAGAGCGCAGCGGCCGCGAGCGCCGCGGCGGCGTAGAGCACGAAGCCCGCGCGCATGGCGTCCTCGGGTGCGAGGCCCGTCGCGCGCGCGAGCGGCCCCGGGAACGCGCTCGCGAGGGCGCCCGTCGCGCCCGCGACCGACGCCGCGACGTTCACGCGCGCGTAGAGCGCCGCGAGGTCGCGCGACTCGACCGCGCCCGCGAGCAGCGACTGCTCGAGGGGAAGGAACACGCTCACGTCGCCGGCCGTCGGGTTCAGCGTGCCGACCACCGCGAGCGCGAGCAGCGGCACGAAGCCGTCGAGCGTCGCGAAGCCGACACCGGTGCCGGCCATCAGCGCGCAGGCGCCGAGCAGCAGCGCACGCGCCGGCGCGCGGTGCGCGAGGAGGCCGATCGCGAGCGTGAGCGCCGCCGAGCCGAGCAAGGTGGCGGTCGCGATCGCGCCGACCTCGAGGGCGCTCATGCCGAGCGCCGTCAGGTACGCGGGGAGCAGCACGCTCACGACGCCGTCGGCGAACGCGCGCACGACGCGGGCGGCGACGAGACGGCCCGCCGCGGGCGTCGCGCTCTCCGGCAGCGCGAGCCGGGCGGGGCCGCGGGCGCCCGTCAGTCGGAGACCTCGCGATGGCCGAGCGCGCGCAACGCGCTCCGGATCTCCGCCGCCGCTCGATCCTGGGCGGCAGGCGCGGGGTTCTTGTCGGCGCGCGAGAAGTCGAAGTCGGTGAGCGCGTGGACCGGGAAGACGTGCAGGTGGACGTGCGGGACCTCGAGCCCCGCGATGATCAGACCGACCTTCGTCGGGCGGAAGGCCTGCTGCTGCGCCTTGCCGATCGCCTGGGCGACGCTCGTCAGGTGTCGCGCCAGCTCGGCCTCGAGGTCGAGCCAGTGATCGACCTCGGCGCGGGGCACGACGAGCGTGTGTCCCGGGCGGAGCGGGTTGATCGTGAGGAACGCGACGGCCCGCTCGTCCTTCCAGACGAAGCGGCCGGGCAGCTCGCCCTGAATGATCTTCGTGAACAGCGTCGGCACGGCTCTCCTCCTTCGCGGGCTTCCACGCCCGGAGCGCGTCGGGTAGGATGCGACATTCCTCGGATGGTGGGACGGAGCCGCGCATGAACCCCGGACCGAATCTGCTCCTCGTCGTCGTCGGTGTGTTGCTCGTCGGAGGCGGCTTCCTGATCGGCCTCGCGCTCGGTCGCTCCTCCAACAAGGCCGAGCGCCGGGTTCGCGAGCTCGAGGGCGAGCTCGAGACCGCCCGGGCCGAGCACGCCGGCTACCGCGCCGAGGTCAGCGCCCACTTCGGCCGCAGCTCCGAGCTCTTTCGCGACATGACGGCCCAGTACCGCGCCGTCTACGAGCACCTGGCCGACGGCGCCCGGACGCTCTGCCCCGACAAGACCGACGTGCTTCCGGCCGGCGGCCCCGAAGCCCTGCTGCTCGGCGCAGCCGGCGCGGCTTCGGGCACGGCCGCGGCATCGGTCGCGACAACCGCTGCGGCAACGGCCGCGATCGCTGCGCTCGAGTCGGCCGATGGCGACGGCGTCGAGAAGGCCGACACGGCCGACCTTGGGGCCACCCTGGCTCCCGTGAAGGAGGCCGTCGCAGAAGCCTTCGCTCCCTCCGGCAACGGTCTCGACACGTTGGAAGAGCTCGAGACCGACCCCCTGCCCGACGAGCCCGCCCCGCCCCTCGGCACCCCGATCAGGCACTGATCCGGCGCCGCTCCCCCGGGCCGAACCCGGATTGACTCGCGGATCAAGGCCCCGCTAGGCTCGCCCCCGCTTCGCAAACCCCCAGATTCCTCCCACCGGCGACCCGGCCGAGACCCGATCGGGCCCGCTCCGGCCGCGGGGGAGAGAGACACGAGAGGCACACGATGGGCAGGAAGGTCTACGTGATCGGCGTCGGCATGACCAAGTTCGAGAAGCCGGGCTCCAAGGACTGGGACTACCCGGACATGGCTCGAGAGGCCGGCAACAAGGCCCTCGCCGACGCAGGCATCCCCTACGACCAGATCGAGCAGGTGGCGGTCGGCTACTGCTACGGCGACTCGACCACCGGCGAGCGCGCGGTCTACGAGCTCGGGCTCACAGGCGTGCCCATCTACAACGTGAACAACAACTGCTCGACGGGCTCGACCGCGCTCTTCATGGCGAAGCAGTTCGTGGAGGGCGGCCTCTCCGAGTGCGCCCTCGCGATCGGCTTCGAGAAGATGGAGAAGGGCTCCCTCGGCATGAAGTACACCGATCGGACGAACCCGATGGACAAGCACTTCAAGCTGATGGTCGAGCTGCGCGGCTTCGCCCAGGCGCCGCCCGCGCCGCAGATGTTCGGCAACGCGGGCCGCGAGCACATGGAGAAGTACGGCACGACCGCGGAGCAGTTCGCGAAGATCGGCTGGAAGAACCACAAGCACTCCGTCAACAACCCGTACTCCCAGTTCCAGGACGAGTACTCGCTCGAGCAGGTGCTGAACGCGCCGACGGTCTACGCGCCGCTCACCAAGCTCCAGTGCTGCCCGACCAGCGACGGCTCGGGCGCGGCGATCCTCGCCAGCGAGGAGTTCGTGAAGAAGCACGGCCTCCAGGGCAAGGCGATCGAGATCGCCGGCCAGGCCATGGCGACCGACTTCAAGAGCAGCTTCGACGAGAAGAGCTGCATCAAGATGGTCGGCTCCGACATGAGCAAGGCCGCCGCGCGCAAGGTCTACGAGCAGTCGGGCCTCGGTCCGGAGAACGTGGACGTGGTCGAGCTCCACGACTGCTTCTCCTGCAACGAGCTCATCACCTACGAGGCCCTCGGCCTCTGCCCCGAGGGCAAGGGCGGCGAGTTCGTGGACTCCGGCGCGAACACCTACGGCGGCAAGGTCGTCGTGAACCCGTCGGGCGGCCTGATCTCGAAGGGACACCCGCTCGGCGCGACGGGCCTCGCGCAGTGCTCCGAGCTCGTCTGGCAGCTCCGCGGCGAGGCCGAGAAGCGCCAGGTCGCGGGCGCCAAGGTCGCGCTGCAGCACAACCTCGGTCTCGGCGGCGCCGCGGTCGTGACGATGTACCGCAAGCCGACCTGGTAGTCGGACGCTCGCCGGCGGGCCGGCACGACCGGTCCGGCGAAGGCACGTGGGCCTCGGAGAGCGTCGCTCTCCGGGGCCTTCTCGTTTCGTAACGCCGCGCGCACCGGATACACTGAACGCGTGTCGACCTGGACCGACGCCGAGCGACGCTCCGTGCTCGCGAAGAGCGTGCTCTTCTCGGCGCTCGCCCCGGAAGACCTCGATCGCGTGCTCGCGCTCTGCCGCACGCGCCACCTCGAAGCCGACGAGATCCTCTGCCAGCGCGGCGACCCCGCGGATCACGTGTTCGCGATCCTCGAGGGCCGCGTGCGCGTGGTGGCACAGTCGGAGGATGGACGCGAGGTGGTGCTGCGCACGCTCGGCCGTGGCGAGGTCTGCGGCGAGCTAGGCCTGCTCCACCAGGGCCGCCGCACCGCGACGATGATCGCCGACGCCCCGTGCGATCTGCTCGCGCTGCCGGGGCGCGCCTTCCTGTCGCTGCTCGAGACGCGGCCGCGCGCCTGCATCGCGCTGCTCGGCGCGCTCTCGCACCTGATCAGCGAGCTCACCGAGCAGCTCTCGGACTTCGTCTTTCTCGGGCTCGCGTCGCGCCTCGCGAAGACGCTGCTCGACCTGTCGCGGCAACACGGTCGCGAGACACGGGAGGGGCTGCGCATCGAGCGCCATCTCTCGCAGCAGGATCTCGCGACCTTCGTCGGCACCTCCCGGGAGAGCGTGAACAAACAGCTCCGGCTGTGGGAGTCGGACGGCATCGTCGAGGTGGGCCGCGCCATGATCACGATCCGGCGCCTCGACGTGCTGCGCCGGATCGCGGGCGAGGACGAAGTTTCCCGGCCAGTGTGAACAACTTCATAGTGACGGGACCGTCCGATGCGGGAGCATCGGCTCATGGCGTCCGCGTCGATCCATCCGACCGATCCGCTCGTTCCGTCGCTTCCCGCTTCCCCGGGGCTTCGGGCGCGAGCGGGCTCGGCGGGCTCGCGTCTGCCGAGCCGGCGCGGCGCCACCCTTCCCTCCCTCGACGCCCTGCCCATGGCAGTGCTCGTGGTCGACGGCACCGGCGCCCTGCACCTGGCGAACGCACGGGCGCGCCGCCTCCTGCTCCGGGGCGACGGGCTGCGCGTCGAGCACGGCTATCTCACGACCGGCTCCGAAGCGTTCACCCGGCGGCTGCAGGATGCGATCGTCCGAGCGGCCACGGCCCCCGCCGACGGCCCCGACGAAGAGCTCCTGATCGCGAGCGAGGGGGCCGATGCCTGCCAGCTCCGGATCCGTCCCGGCGAGGCCGAGGGCGAGGAGCCCGGCGCAATGCGGCGTGTCTGGATCCTGGTCGAGGAGGAAGACCCCCAGCGCAAGGCGACCGCCCGGCTGCTCTCGGAGCTCACGCCCCGCGAGCGGGACGTGCTGCGGCTCCTGGTGCTGGGCGACGGCGCCAAGGAGGTCGCGTGGCGGCTCGGCCTGTCCGCGCACACCGTGGCCGGCTACGTGAAGGCGCTCCACCGGCGTCTCGGCGTGCGGAGCCGCGGCGAGCTGCTCGCGCGCTTCATCGGCCGCGGCGTGATCGAGGCGCTGGGCGGCACCCTCGACGAGGGCGACGGCGCGCCGAGCGCGCCCGCCGGCACCGCCACCGACCCGAGCCACTAGCCTCGGATCAGGTCCCCGACTGGAGCCGCGCGATCCGCTGCTCGAGGGGCGGATGCGTCGCCCAGAGCGCCATCAAGCCCGGCGCCTCGGTGATCATCATCGCGCGCGTGTTGGCGGGCGTCGGATGTCCCTTCAGCGATTCGACGTCGCGCTGCAGGCGCTGCAGCGCCGCGACCATCTTCTCGCGGCCTGCGAGGCGGGCGCTGCCGGCGTCGGCGCGGAACTCGCGCCAGCGCGAGAACGCCGCCACGGGGATCATGCCCAGGAACATGAAGACGGTCTGGATCACCATGATCAGGGCGTAGCCCTGGAATCCGATGGATCCGCTGTCGTCCGAGTCACGGCGCAGCAGCGCGAAGCCGATCACCCGGGCGAGGAACATCACGAAGGCGTTCACGATGCCCTGGAGCAGGGTCATCGTCACCATGTCGCCGTTCGCGATGTGCGAGATCTCGTGGGCGAGGACTCCGTCGCCTTCCCGGTCGTCCATCTTGCGGAGCAGGCCCGTCGACACCGCCACGAGCGAGCGCGCCTTCGTCGGCCCGGTGGCGAAGGCGTTGATGGCGTCGGACTGGAAGTAGCCGACCTGCGGCATCGGCAGGTTCGCGCCGCGCGCGAGCATCTCGACGCGCTGGAGGAGCTGGCGCTCCGCGGCGTTCGTCGTCTGCGGATCGATCACGTGCACGCCCATGGCGCGGATCGCGCTCCAGCGCGAGATCAGGAGCGAGATCAGCGAGCCGGCCATGCCCCACACGAAGCACATCACGAGCAGCGGGCCGTACTGGATGCCCTGGTCGGTGAGCCACGCATCGACGCCGAGCAGCCGCACCACGATGCCGATCGTGAATACCACGAGGATGTTCGTGAGCAGGAACAGGAGGACTCGCGTCGCCATGGGATCTCTCCTCTCGTCTGGCCCGGTCCGCTCGCCGCGTCGCGGCGTGCGCTCAGGCGGGTCGTATCTCGGATGGACGTCGCAGCAACCCCGGAAGTTCGACCACCTCGCGTAGCGCGCCCAGCGTCACGTCGCCCTCGATGCCAAGGCCCACGAAGCGCACGCCGGCGGCGCGGGCGGCGGCGCGATCGAACTCGGTGTCGCCGATCATGACGCTCTCCCCCGGCGCGACGCGAAGGATGCGCGCCGCGGCGAGCACGACGTCCGGCGCGGGCTTCGCGTTCGGAACGTCGGTGCCTCCGACAATGGCGTCAAGCCCGAGACCGGCGCGCGCGACGATCGCGCGGGCGAGCGGTCCCGGGGTGTTGGTCACGAGAGCCGTGGGCACGCCGGCGCCGCGCAATGTCGCGAGAACTGGAACCGCGTCCGGGTCCACGCGCAGATGCTCGGCGTGATCGAGGAAGTGCGCGGTGTAGTAGCGCTCGACCTCCTCGACCGTGCGCCCCGGGTACCAGCGCTCGGGATCCGACGCGATCCCCTGGCCCCAGCCCAGCGCGAAGGATGCGCGCGTCACCTCCGCCGCCCCGAAATGTGCGGCTGCGGCCCGCACCACCTGGAACCAGACCTCGTAGCTGTCGATCAGCACGCCATCGAGGTCGAAGAGCACGGCGCGGATCGGCGGCGCCTCTGTCAGCGCGCGGTCTCCGCACGCTCGGCGTGCTTCGCGATCGCGTCCACGAAGGTCGTCCAGAGCGGCTTCGGCAGGTCGTGGCCCATGCCTTCAAGCACGAGGAGCTCCGCGCCGGGGATCGCCTCCGCGGTGTCGCGGCCGCCGGCGAGCGGCACCAGCGGATCGGCCGCGCCGTGGATCACGAGGCTCGGCGTCCGCACTGCGCCGAGCGCGGGCTTGCGGTTGCCCGAGGCGAGGATCGCGACGAGCTGGCGCGCGAAGCCGGCGGGGCTCACGCCGCGGTCGAAGGCGCGCGCCGCGCGATCACGCACCCACGCCTCGTCGAACCGGAAGCCCGGGCTGCCGATCACGCGCCACAGCTTCACGCCGTGCTCGATCGCGGCCTCGCGCTCCGTCGGCGCCGGCGTCGTGAGGGCGCCCATCGCGGCGGGCTCCGGCCCCGGCAGCGCGGGATTCCCGGTGGTGGACATGATCGAGGTCAGCGAGCGCAGCCGCTTCGCGTGCTCGATCGCGAGGGTCTGGACGATCATCCCGCCCATCGAGGCGCCGACCACGTGCGTGGTCTCGAGGCCGAGGGCATCGAGCAGCCCGACGGCGTCACCGGCCATGTCCGAGAGCGTGTAGGGAGCGGCGATCTGCCTGCCCTGGGCGGCGTTCGCGAACGCCTCGAAGACGTTCGGCATTCCGGCCGCGTCGAGCTTGGTCGAGAGCCCCACGTCGCGGTTGTCGAAGCGGATGACGTGGAAGCCTCGCTCGGCGAGGAGCCCGCAGAAGGCTTCGTCCCACAGGATCATCTGGGCGCCGAGGCCCATCACGAGGAGGAGCGGGCGATCGGAGGTTCGCCCGAAGGTGTCGTACTCGAGCTCGATTCCGTTGCTGGACGCGCGGGGCATGCAGGGACCTCCAGGATGGGGTCCCCAGACTAGCTGCCGCCGCGGCGCGGAGCGCGCCCGGGGTGCGGCGGGCCCGAAGGCCCGCCGCACCGGAAACCGGGATCGGGACTAGCGCCGGCCGTAGCCGCCGCCGCCCCCACCGCCGCCGTAGCCGCCACGGCCGCCGCCACCGCCGCCGCCGCCGTAGCCGCCGCGACCGCCGCCGCCGCCGCCGCCGCCCTGGCGCTCCTGCGCCTCGCTGACGCGGATGGCCCGGCCCTCGAGCTGGCGACCATCGAGGACCTGCATCGCCGCCGCGGCGCCGTTGGCGTCGCTCATCTCGACGAACGCGAAGCCGCGCGGGCGGCCGGTCTCGCGGTCGGTGATCACGGCAACGGAGTCGACCGCGCCGTGCTGCTCGAAGAGGCGACGCAGGTCCGCCTCGGTGGTGGTGAAGGGGAGATTGCCGACATAAAGCTTCTTGCCCAAAACGATTCCTCTCGACGACGAGGCGGTGTCCATGACACCAGATCACGTCGCCACTTCCGCAAGCACCCGGTCGGAACGTCCGGCAGCGGACTTCGCGGATCTAGACAGGCAGGCTCGATTGGAAGTGCGAAACGGCGGGATGGAACCCGAGGAACGCGTCGTCCAGGAGACGCCTTGACGCGCCGTGGGTAGCCCAGTGCCCCGGATCCGCAAGGCCGGCGCCCCCGCCGCCTCCCTCCGCGCCGCGGCGCGTCGCTGCGACCGCCGCCGCGGGCCGAGTTCCCGCCCACCCCCGTGCGCACGCGGCATAGAATCAGGCTCACGAGGAGGACCCCCCATGGCCAGCGCCCTTCCGCTCGACCCCTCCGTGCGCGGCTTCGTCGCGCGCCGCCACCCGATGTGGATCGACGGCCGGGCCGTCGACGCCGCCTCCGGCGCCACCTTCCCCACCTACGACCCCGCGACCGGGGAAGTGATCGCCCAGGTCGCCGCCGGCGATCGCGAGGACGTCGATCGCGCGGTCGCGGCGGCGCGCCGCGCGTTCGAGAGCGGGCCCTGGTCGCGCATGACGCCCTCGGCCCGCGGCCGCCTGATCTGGAAGCTCGCCGACCTGCTCGAGGAGCACGGCGACGAGATCGCGCAGCTCGAGAGCTGGAACAACGGCAAGCCCGTCACCGTCGCGCGCGCGGCGGACGTCCCGCTCTCGGCCGACTGCCTGCGCTACATGGCCGGCTGGGCGACCAAGATCGAGGGCACGACGGTGTCCGTCTCGGTCGACGGCGCGCGCTTCCACGCCTACACGATGCGCGAGCCGGTCGGCGTCGTGGGACAGATCATCCCGTGGAACTTCCCGCTGCTGATGGCGGCGTGGAAGCTCGGCCCCGCGCTCGCGACGGGCTGCACCGTGGTGCTGAAGCCCGCGGAGCAGACGCCGCTCAGCGCGCTCCGCCTCGCCGAGCTGGTGCAGCAGGCGGGATTCCCCGACGGCGTGGTGAACGTCGTGACGGGCTACGGCGAGACGGCCGGCGCAGCGCTCGCGGCGCATCCGGGCGTCGACAAGGTCGCGTTCACGGGCTCGACCGAGGTCGGCAAGCTGATCGTGCAGGCTGCCGCGGGCAACCTGAAGAAGGTCTCCCTCGAGCTCGGCGGGAAGTCCCCGAACGTGGTGCTCGCCGACGCCGATCTCGAGCTCGCGATCCCCGGCGCCGCGAACGCCATCTTCTTCAACCACGGGCAGTGCTGCGTCGCGGGCTCACGGCTCTTCGTCGAGAAGAAGGTGTTCGACCGCGTCGTCGAGGGCGTCGCCGCCGAGGCCCAGAAGATCAAGGTCGGCCCGGGGCTCGATCCCTCGACCGAGATGGGCCCCCTCGTCTCCGACGAGCAGCTCCGTCGCGTGTGCGGCTATCTGGAATCGGGCTTCACCGAGGGCGCGCGCGCGCTCGTCGGCGGCAAGCGCAAGGGCGAGCGCGGCTACTTCGTCGAGCCGACGGTTCTCGTCGACACGCAGCCGCGCATGAAGGTCGTGCGCGAGGAGATCTTCGGCCCGGTGGTCGCGGCGATCCCCTTCGAGGATCCCGCCGAGATCGTCGCATCGGCGAACGACACACCCTATGGGCTCGCGGCCGGCGTCTGGACGCGCGACGTCTCGAAGGCCCACGAGCTCGCCGCGCGCATGCGCGCCGGAACGGTGTGGATCAACTGCTACAACATCTTCGACGCGGCGATGCCGTTCGGCGGCTACAAGGAATCGGGCTGGGGGCGTGAGAACGGCAAGGACGTGCTCGAGATGTACACCGAGGTGAAGGCGGTCTACACGCGCCTCGGCTGAGCAGCGGCATTCCGCCACCGCCGACGCGAAGCCGCGAGGCGCCCCGGGATTGCGCATGGACATTCCGTCGCTCGGATGTTTACTGGAACGTGTGCTCGCGTCGCCCGACGCGAGCCCGGCCGCCTTCGCGGGCGAGCCCAGGAGGGCATCGCCCCCAGCCTTCCCACGTGTTCGGAGGACCCCATCATGGCCCGTTCCCTCCTCGACGAGTTCTCCTCGCTCCTCACCCCGGATCTCCTCGGGCGCGCGGCGAGCGCCTTCGGCGAGAGCTCCGACGGCGTCGGCCGGGCGCTCGGCGCCGCAGCGCCGGCGCTGCTCGCCGGCGTGATCGGAAAGGCGAACGAGCCGCGCGGCGCCCAGGAGCTGCTGGGCTTCCTGAACGATCCCGCGAACCCGCCGAACCTCGTCTCGAACCTCGGCGCGCTGCTCGGCCCCGATCGCGGCAGCTCCGCCAACGCGTCCCTCGCGAGCCGATTCCTCACGAGCTTGTTCGGCACGCGGAGCGACACCGTCGCGAATGCGGTGCGCCAGGCGTCGGGCGTACAGCCGAGCACCGCGTCGACGCTGCTCCCGATCGCGGCCTCCATCGTGCTCGGTCTGCTCGGCAATCGCGTGCGGACCGAGGGCCTGAACGCGTCGGGCCTCGCGAGCCTGCTGCTCAGCCAGCGCGACGCGATCCTCGGCGCGCTTCCCGCGGGCCTCGGCTCGGTGCTGAACCTCGCGAGCCTGCGCAGCCTCGGCACCGGCGCCGCCGCCGCGTCGACGGGCGCGGCGGCCGGCAGCCGCTCGCTCTGGCCGATCGCCGCCGCGATCGCGCTGCTGCTCGGCGCCTGGTGGCTCTTCCGCACCTTCAGCCGCGAGCCCGCCCCGACCGAGCTCACGCCTCCGCCGGTCGCCACCGCGCCGGCGACACCGCCGGCGGTCTCCGCGCCCGCGCCCACGACGTCGCTCTTCGAGCGCACGCTGCCCTCGGGCTACACGCTGCGAGCACCCGAGGTCGGCATCGAGCAACGGCTCGTGGTCTTCATCGAGGACTCGAGCCAGGGCGTGAGCGAGGACACCTGGTTCGACTTCGACCGCCTGCTTTTCGAGACCGGCTCCGGCATGCTGAAGCCCGAATCGCGCGAGCAGCTCCGGAACGTCGCCGAGATCCTGAAGGCCTACCCCGAGACCAAGGTGAAGATCGGCGGCTACACCGACAACACGGGCGACCCGGACACGAACCTCCGGCTCTCGAACGAGCGCGCCACGACCGTCGTGACCGAGCTCGTCGCCCTCGGCATCAGCCCGGATCGCCTCACCTCGGAGGGCTACGGCGACCAGCACCCGGTCGCCGACAACTCCACGGAAGAAGGCCGCGCCAAGAACCGCCGCATCGCCCTCCGCGTCACGGAGAAATGACGAACGCCGCGCCGAGACCACCCGAGTGCCAAAGCTCGGTGAACGGCTGAGCCGCGGGCGCGCAAAGCGCGCCCGTCGGCTCCAGCCGCGCCTCGAAGCCCCGAGCTAGGCGGTGAGCTTCTTGAACTTGATCCGATGCGGCTGATCCGCGTCCGCCCCGAGACGGCGGTGCCGGTCGGCTTCGTATTCCTGGTAGTTCCCCTCGAACCACTCCACGTGGCTGTCGCCTTCGAAGGCCAGGATGTGCGTCGCGATGCGGTCCAGGAACCAGCGGTCGTGGCTGATCACGACCACGCAGCCCGAGAACTCGAGCAGCGCGTCCTCGAGCGCGCGCAGCGTGTCGACGTCGAGGTCGTTCGTGGGCTCGTCGAGCAGCAGCACGTTGCCCGCGCTCTTCAGCAGCTTCGCGAGGTGCACGCGGTTTCGCTCGCCGCCCGAGAGGCTGCCGACGAGCTTCTGCTGGTCCGGCCCCTTGAAGCCGAAGCTCGAGACGTAGGCCCGCGACATGATCTCGCGTCGCCCGATCTTCATGCGCTCGTCGCCGCCGCTGATCACGTCGTAGACGGTCTTCTTCGCTTCGAGCGCGTCCCGGCTCTGGTCCACGTACGCGAGCTTCACGGTCTCGCCGATGCGGAGCGTGCCGTCGTCCGGCTTCTCCTCGCCGACGATCATGCGGAATAGCGTGGTCTTGCCGGCGCCGTTCGCGCCGATCACGCCCACGATGCCGCCGCGGGGCAGCGCGAACGAGAGGTCGTCGATCAGGAGCCGATCGCCGTAGCCCTTGTTCAGGTGCTCCGCCTCGATCACGAGGTCGCCGAGGCGCGGGCCCGCCGGGATGTTGATCTCGACGGTCTCCGGCGCGCGCTTCTCCTCCTCCGCCACCAGCGTCTCGTAGGCCTGCAGGCGCGCCTTGCTCTTCGCCTGGCGCGCGCGCGGCGAGGCGCGCACCCATTCCAGCTCGCGCTCGAGGGTGCGCTGGCGCGCCGAGGCCTGCTTCTCCTCGACGGCGAGGCGCGCCTTCTTCTGCTCGAGCCAGGAGCTGTAGTTCCCCTCCCAGGGAATGCCGCGCCCGCGATCGAGCTCGAGGATCCAGCCCGCCGCGTTGTCGAGGAAGTAGCGGTCGTGGGTGATCGCGACGACGGTGCCCGGGTACTCCTGCAGGAAGCGCTCGAGCCACGCCACGCTCTCGGCGTCGAGATGGTTCGTGGGCTCGTCGAGCAGCAGCACGTCGGGCTTCGAGAGCAGGAGCCGACAGAGCGCCACGCGACGCTTCTCGCCGCCCGAGAGCTTCGAGACTTCGGCGTCGCCGGGCGGGAGCCGCAGCGCGTCCATCGCGATCTCGAGCGTGCGGTCGAGCTCCCAGGCGTTCGCGGCGTCGATCTTGTCCTGGAGCTTTCCCTGCTCCTCGAGCAGCGCGTTCATCTCGTCGTCGGAGAGCTCCTCGGCGAAGCGCGCCGACACCTCGTTGAAGCGGTCGAGCAGGCCGCGGATCGCGGCCACCCCCTCCTCGACGTTGCCAAGCACGTCCTTCTTCGGATCGAGCTGCGGCTCCTGGGGCAGGTACCCGATCTTGATGCCGTCGGCGGCCTGGGCCTCGCCGAGGAAGTCCTTGTCCACGCCGGCCATGATGCGGAGGAGGGTGCTCTTGCCGGCCCCGTTCGGGCCGAGCACGCCGATCTTCGCGCCCGGCAGGAACGCGAGCGTGATGCCGTCGAGGATCACGCGATCGGGCGGCACGACCTTGCGGAGATCGTGCAGGGTGAAGACGAACTGATGGGCCATGGATCCTCTCTTCGGGTCGACGGGTCGGCCGGGCGCGCAGATCCTACCGGCGGGCGCTTTGGCCCGGTAGCGCCGCCGCTACCCTGCGCGGCATGCGGCTCCGACGCCCGCTCGCGCTCGCTCTCGCGCTCGCCGTCGCGGCGGCGCCCGCCCTCGCCGAGGACGCGCCGAAGACGTCCGCCGAGGACGCCGCGAAGCCGGCGCCGGAGGCGCATCCCGAGGTCGCGATCGTCGTGAACGAGGCCTCGCCGGTCTCGCTGGCGATCGGCGAGCTCTACCGGAGCGCTCGCAGCATTCCGCCCGAAAACGTGATCCGCCTCGCGCTGCCGGTGAAGGACGCGAGCCTCCGCGGCTACGACCACGAGACCGTGACGCGCGCCTACTTCGTCGCGCACGTGCGCGACCCGCTCCGCGCGAAGCTCGAGGCCCATCCGCGCCTCGCGGAGCTCACGACGATCGTGCTCGTGAAGGGGATCCCGATCCGCGTGACCGGCGGCGCCGCGCCGCCCGAGAGCTTCCTGCGCGACAACACCTATGCGTCGGCGGACGCCGAGATCGCGATCCTGTTCTCCGGCCAGGACGGAGCGGGCGGCGGGCCCGCGCTCACGAACCCGTACTTCGATTCGACGCTCTCCTTCGCAGCGTTCCGCGCCGCCGCGCCCCGCGCCGCGCTGCGCTTCCTGGTCGCGCGGCTCGACGGTTACGCCGAGCCCGTCGACACCGCGAGCGGGGTCCCGAGCGACGTGAAGGCCCTGATCGAGCGCGCGCGCGCGAGCGCTCCGTCCGGGGCAAAGATCCTCGTGGACGAGGATCCGACCAAGGCCCCCGGCTGGCGCGTCGGCAACCGGGCGCTGCTGCGCCCGGCGGCGGACGCGCTGCGCGCGATGGGCCTCTCCGTGCGCCACGACGCGACGGCGAGCTTCGTCGGCAACGCACGAGACCTCGCGGGCTACGCGTCCTGGGGCAGCAACGACGAGCACGACGCCGGCGCGCCCTACTACGGAAGGATCGGCGCGACGATCTACCCCGGCGCGTTCGCGCCGCGCTCCCTCGCGACCGACCTCGTGAGCCTCTCGGCGCGGAGCTTCGCGTTCCCGCCCCGATACGGGCAATCCCTCGTCGCCGACCTCGTGCGCCTCGGCGCCGCAGGCGTCGCCGGCTGCTCCGACGAGCCGGCCCTCGTCGGTGTCGCCCGCCCCTACGTGCTGCTCGCGCGCTACGCGGCGGGCGTTCCCGCCGGTGAGGCGTACTTCCGCGCCCTGCCGTGGCTCGGCTGGACGAACGTCTACGTGGGCGATCCCCTGATGACGGTGGAGAAGCCCGCCGCCTGGCCCGCCGACCTCGACGGCGACGGCGTGCCGAACGAGCGCGACGACTGCCTCTGGCTCGCAAACCCCGACCAGCGCGACACCGACGGCGACGGCGTCGGCAATCTCTGCGATCCCGACGTCGACCAGGACGGCATCGTCACCACGAGCTACGGCAGGAGGACGCTCGACGGCAGGATGGGCGACCTCGAGCGCATCGCCGTCGCGGCCCAGAAGGAGCGCACCGGGCTCGGCGGCGCCGCCGACCCGAGCCTCGATCTCGACGGCGACGGCAAGGTCACGGAGCTCGACGTCGCCCACGCGCAGCTCTGGATCTTCCAGCCGCCGGGGCCGAGCGGGCGCGTGGCGTGGCGTCCGGGCGGCGCCGCGCCGCAACACCTGCCGGGCGCCGCCGCGCCCTAGCAGGATGCGGAAGAACGCCGATCCACGTGGCTTGCGAGGGGCCGGAGGCCGCGGCGTGCCCGGTTTCGCGCTCCCCCGCTCGCTGCGGATCGAGTGGAGGAGCTGGAGCAGCAGCGCTCGCAGCAGGCGCTCGGGGGCGATCGAGGGTCACGAGCGGCACGTAGCTGAACACCGAGCCCTGGTCCGGATCCTCACCGCGCATCGCCTTCACCCCCTCGCGTCGCTTCAAGCACGACGCGAAGGGGGCTCAGCGGGCGTTTCTCAGCATCCTGCTAGCGCGCGGGGGGGCCGGGGCGGTCGCGACCGAGCCAGGCCTGGAGCAGCAGCGCGGCGCCGAGGGGCACGAGCGTGACCGCGCCCGCGAGCGCCATCAGGCGCGGGAACGCGACGCCGAGCAGCGCGACGGCGAGCAGCGCGAACCCGAGCGCGCCCAGCCAGGACGCGTCGGAGCGATCGAGCGTGCGCTGGCCGCGCAGGGCGGTGCCGATCGCGCCGCTGAGGCCCGCCGCGTTCGTGAGCGCGCGCGAGCGGCTGCCCGCGCCGAAGCGCCGCTCGCCCTCACGCCGCGCGTGCGCCGCTGCTGGAAGCGCCGGCACCGCGTGGTCCGCGCGCAGCACGATCTCCGTCGCGTTCGTGAGGTCGAGCTCGAAGCGCCGCTCCAGGCGGCGCGCGAAGTCGAGATTCTCGACCGCGACGTCGAGCTCGAAGTTCCCGATCCAGCTCGCGAGGTTCAGGTTGGTCGAGCCGACGCGCGCCCAGCGCCCGTCCGCGGCGGCAGTCTTGGCGTGGATCATCGGCCCGTTCCACTCGAAGATCCGGACGCCCGCCTCGAGCAGCGGCCGGTAGAGGCTGCGCGAGAAGCGCGCGATCCACTCGATGTCGCTCCCGTGCGGCAGCAGGAGGCGCACGTCCACGCCGTCGCGGGCGGCGCCGCAGAGGGCCTGACGGTACGGGGCCGTCGCCATGAAGTAGGCGTCCGTCAGCCAGAGCCGCTCGCGCGCGGCGGCGGCGATCAGCAGGTCGAAGCGGAACAGCCCGGCCTCCTCGGGCGAGCTCGCGATCACGCGCACTGCGACGTCGCCCGCGGGCGCGATCGCCTCCCGTCGCGGCAGCGTGTCGGCCGGGATCGGCTCGCCCTCCCGCGCCCAGGCCGATGCGAAGGCGGACTCGAGATCCGCGAGCGCCGGCCCGCGCAGCGCGACGCCCGTGTCGCGCCAGGGCTCGCGGCCGGCCGCGGGGTCGCCGATCCAGTCGTCGCCGATGCACAGGCCCGAGACGAAGCCCTCGCGGCCGTCCACCACGAGCAGCTTGCGGTGGTCGCGGCTCGCGACCGAGAGCAGCGCGGCGAGGCGCGGCGGGCTCGCGACCCGCACCTCGCCTCCCGCCGCGACGAGCGGCGCGAAGAAGCCGCCGCGCCGCAGCGCCAGGGAGCCGAACCAGTCGTAGAGCACGCGCACGCGGACGCCCGTGCGCGCCTTCTCGACCAGCAGGTCGCGGAAGCGCCGGCCGATCCCGTCGTCTCGCACGATGTACTGCTCGAGGTGGACCGAGCGCGTCGCGCTCTCGATCGCGGCGAGCCAGGCGGGGTAGTTCTCGGTGGCGTCGCAGAGCAGGCGCACGTCGTTGCCGGGCACGAGGGGCGCACCCGTGACGCGGGCGAACACGTCCTCGACGCGCTGCCGCCGCTGCGGACGCGCGTCGTCGCTCCGGGGCGTCAGCGGCATCGGCCGCCGACTCTAGGCGACGCCGGCGCGCCCTGGCAGCGTCACGGGCAGCCGCACCACGAAGAGCGCGCCGGCCCCTTCCTCCGACACCACCTCGAGCGCGCCGCCGTGCTCGCGCACGATGTCGAAGGCGATCGAGAGACCGAGGCCGGTCCCTTCGTCGGGACCCTTGGTCGTGAAGAACGGATCGAAGATCCGGTGCTGGATCTCCAGGGGCACGCCGGGCCCGTTGTCGGCGACGCGCAGCTCCACGTGATCGCCGCGGCGCACGGTCTCGATCACGACCCGGCCGCCCGCGCGGCCGCTCAGCGCCTGCTTCGCGTTCACGAGCAGGTTGAGCAGCACCTGCACCAGGCGCTCCGCCGAGCCGCGGACCGGGGGCAGGCCCCCGCCGAGACGCGGCAGCAGATCGATCTCGCGGCTGCCGTGGAAGCCCGCGAGGCGCACGGCGTCGCTCGCCACCCGGTTCACGTCCACCGCCCTCTCGTCCTCGTTCGGCATGCGCGAGAAGCGGCGCATGCCGTCCACCACGCGCGCGATCCGCTCGACGCCCTCGAGGGACTCTTCGACCAGGGCCGGCACGTCGCGCAGCTCGTCGGCCTGCTCGTCGTCGAAGACGTCGAGACGCTTCAGCACCACGTCGGAGACGCGGCGCAGGTGCATCAGGTTCGCGCGCACGAAGGCCAGCGGGTTGTTCACCTCGTGGGCGACGCCGGCGACGAGGGTGCCGACCGTCTCGAGCTTCTGGCTCTGGCGGATCGCGCGCTCGTAGCGGTGCTGCTCCGTGCGGTCGCGCAGCTCGACGAACGCGCCGGCCGGCCTCCCCGCGCGATCGAGCACGAGGGAGGCGCGCAGCTCGATGCGTCGATCGTCGGGCGTGCGCAGGTCGAGGCTCTGGGGCAGGCGATCGGCCCGGAGCGAGGCGAGCGAGGCCGCGATCGCGCCGCGCTCGCCCGCGCGCTCGAGGCTCTCCAGCACGTGGGCGAGGGGATGTGCGCGCAGGATCCCGGGCGAGGCGCCGAGCAGGCGCGCCGCGGCGGCGTTGGCGTCGATCACGAGCCCGTCGACGTCGGCGAGCAGCACGCCGTCGCGCATCTGCTCGACCACGTCGCGGCGCGCGAGGGGCAGCGTCGCGAACACGCGGAGGCGCGTGACCGCGACCGCAGCCAGCAGCGCCGAGCTCGCGAAGCTCGCCGGGATCGGGTCGTGCTCCGGCCTCACGACGCCGAACACGTAGAGCGCCGCCGTGACCGTCGGGCCGAGCGCCGCGACCCCGAGCACGATCGAGCGCGCCCGCTCGTGGGCGCCCACGGCGCGCAGGGAGGTGGCCCCGTAGAGCGCCATCGCCAGGGCGCAGCAGGCGACGTTCCATGCGAAGGCGACCCAGTAGAGCGGCCCGGCCCAGTCCATGGGCCCGCCCTTCGAGCCGAGGGACGGCAGCACCTTCAGGAAGAGGTGGTGGGACGGGTTCGTGAGGAAGGCGACGTAGAAGGCGATCGCCGGGATCACCACCAGCAGGGCCGCGCCGCGCCGCTCCTCGAAGATCCCGACCCGCGCGTAGCGCGCGGCGAGCAGCAGGTAGAGGGCCGGCGCCAGCATGGTGCCGAGATAGAGCACGTGGAGCGCCGCCGAGAGCTCGGCCGCCGTCGAGGCGCGGAGCCGGAGCAGCCCGCCTCCGGTCCAGAGCACGATCGATCCCAGCAGGGCGGCCAGGTACCAGTGGAGCAGCGACTTCTCGCGCTGCGCCAGCAGATAGAGCCCGGTGGCTGCGGCGGTGACGAACCCCACGGCGGTCGTGATCGCGTACACGGACATCGGGGGATCTATCGGCACGTGGATTGGGTGACTTCAGGACCGCCGGAGGTTCTCCGGGCGCCGGGCGCCGCGGGCCGGATAGAATGGCTCGAGGAGGACTCCGCCCATGTCCACCAGCACGCAACGCTCCGCCCACGCCCTCGTCCATCGCACCTGTCCTCTCTGCGAGGCGAAGTGCGGCATCTCCGTCGAAGTGGACCGGTCGGTACAACAGGTCGTCACGATCCGCGGCGATCGGGAGGACCCGTTCAGCGGCGGCTTCCTCTGCCCGAAGGCCTACGGCCTGAAGGGCCTCCACGAAGACCCCGACCGGCTGCAGCGGCCGCTACGGCGCGACGGCTCGAGCTGGCGCGAGATCGGTTGGGACGAGGCCTTCGACCTCGTGACCTCGCGCCTGCAGGCGATCCGCAGCGCCCACGGCCCCGACGCGATCGGGACCTACCTCGGCAACCCGAACGCCCACGACGGCTTCGCCGGCCTCTACACCCCGGGCTTCCAGCGCGCCCTCGGCACGCGCTGGCGCTTCTCCGCCACGAGCGTCGACCAGCTTCCGAAGGCGATGTCGTCGTGCCTGATGTTCGGCTCGCCGGCCTACCTGCCCGTGCCCGACGTCGATCGCACGGACTTCCTGCTGGTGCTCGGCGCGAATCCCATGACCTCGAACGGCAGCCTGATGACCGCGGCCGACATGCCCGGGCGCCTCGAGGCGCTGCGCAAGCGCGGCGGCACGCTCGTGGTGGTCGATCCGCGTCGCAGCGAGACCGCGCGCATCGCCGACCGCCACCTCGCGATCCGCCCCGGGAGCGACGCGTTCTTCCTGTTCTCGCTGGTGCACGTGCTGTTCGAGGAGGGCCTCACGCGCCTCGGCCGGCTCGAGCCGATGACGAACGGCGTCGACGCCGTGCGCGCGCTCGCCCGCGAGCTCCCGCCCGAGCGCACGGCGGCCGCCACCGGGATCGCGCCGGACGACGTGCGGCGGCTCGCGCGCGAGCTCGCCGCCGCCGAGCGCGCGGCCTGCTACGGGCGCATCGGCACCTGCACCCAGGAGTTCGGCACGCTCGCGAGCTGGCTCGTGGACGTCGTGAACGTGCTCACGGGCAACCTCGACCGGCCCGGCGGCGTGATGTGGCCGCGCTCGCCGGCGGGCGCGGCGACGGACCGGCCGGCGCGCCGCGCCGCCCTCCCCTACGCACGCTGGCGTTCCCGCGTGCGCGGCCTGCCGGAGTTCGGCGGCGAGCTCCCGGTGGCGGCCCTCTCCGAGGAGATCGACACCGCCGGCGAGAAGCGCATCCGCGCCCTCGTCTGCATCGCCGGCAATCCGATGCTCTCGACCCCGAACGGCGCGCGCCTCGGCAAGGCCCTGGCGTCCCTGGACTTCATGGTCTCGATCGACATCTACCGCAACGAGACCACGCGCTTCGCCGACGTCATCCTGCCGCCGACCGGTCACCTCGAGCGCGGCAACTTCGACTTCTTCTTCCACGCGCTGATGGTCCGCCAGAGCGTCAAGTGGACGCCGCCCGTGTTCGAGAAGCCGGCCGGCGCGATGCACCAGTGGGAGATCCTGCGCGAGCTCACCGCGCGGCTCTCCGGCGCGACCACCGAGGCCGTGGACGAGGCCATGCTCCAGCACTTCCTCGGCGCGGCGGTCGGACCGGGCACGGCCTGTCCCGACGTCACGTCCGAGGAGGCGCGGCGCGCGCTCGGCGACGTCGCGGGGCCGGAGCGCCTGATCGATCTGCGCCTGCGCGCGGGACCGTGGGGCGACCGCTTCGTCGCGGCGCCCGCGGCGGACGGCCAGCCGCGGCTCTCGCTCGCGACGCTCCGCGCCGCCGAGCACGGCATCGACCTCGGCCCGATCGCACCGCGGCTCCCGAACCTGCTCGCGACCGAGAGCGGAAAGATCGAGCTCGCGCCGCCGCTCCTGGTCGAGGACGTCGCGCGGCTGCGCGCCGCACTCGACGCGCGCTCCGCGGGCGACGACCTCGTGCTCGTCGGCCGGCGCCATCTGCGCTCGAACAACTCCTGGATGCACAACGTCGAAGCCCTCGCGAAGGGGCCGGAGCGCTGCACGCTGCTCGTGAACCCGCACGACGCGACGCGGCTCGGCCTCGCGGACGGCGGGCGCGCCCGCGTGCGGTCGCGGGTCGGTGAGGTGACGGCGCCGGTCGTGGTGAGCGACGAGATCCGCCCCGGCGTGGTGTCGCTGCCGCATGGCTTCGGCCACGACGCCGACGGCGCGCAGCTCGCGGTGGCCCACCGACACGCCGGCGTGAACTCGAACCTGCTCGCGGACGAGACGCTCATCGACGCGCTCTCGGGCAACGCGGTGCTGAACGGCATCCCGGTCGAGGTGAGCGCCGCCTGAGGCGCGCGCGTCCGGGCGGGCCTTGTCTGGTGGCAGCACGGGACGCGGAATCGCGCCCCACGAAGGAGGGAATGCATGCGCTTCGGTCCGATCGCCCCGCTCGCCGGGGCCGCCGCCCTGGCTCTCGTCGTCACGTTCGGGGGCGGCGTCACGGCGCGCGCCGCCGACGACGTGCGGATCGAGGAGGGCAAGTCCCTCTACCGCCAGTACTGCTCCGCCTGCCACGGTCTCGACGCGGACGGCAAGGGCCCGCTCGCGAGCGTGCTGTCGCCGCCGCCGAGCAACCTGACGCTGCTCGGCGACCGCTACGGCCTGCCGCTCCCGAAGTCCCGGATCGCGGAGTTCGTGGACGGGCGGCAGGAGGTCCGCGCCCACGGCTCCTCCGACATGCCGGTCTGGGGCAAGCGCATGGTCGATGGGCCGCCGAGCCCCGGAGCCGACGCCCACACGCACGGCACGATCCTGCTGATCCTCAGCTACCTCGAGTCGGTCCAGCAGAGGGCGAAGGGCTGAGCGCGAGCGCGGCCGCCGCGCTCGCACACCAGCTCGCCATGCGCCGCGGCGCGATGCGGAGCCAGCACGGACCGGCGACGAAGAGCGGTGTCGTCGCGTACTGCGGGTACTTGGCGCGCAGCGCCGCCTCGGCCGCGGGCTCCGCGCTCTCGACGACCTGCGCCTCGCCGTCGATGCGCAGCCACCAGAGCCGCGACCAGTCGTCGTCGTAGGCGTCGAGCAGGAGCGCCACGCGGGGCTCCTGGCGCACGTTCGCGAGGCGCGCGAGCGCGGCGCTCCGCTTCGGCTTGCCGTCCACCGGCGAGTAGAGCGCTCCGCCCGCGCGCGCGAACACGATCGGCACCAGGTGCGGCGCCCCGTCGGGTCGCCGGGTCGCGAGGCGCGCCACAGGCCAGCCCTCGAGCAGGGCGTCGATCGCGTCGGGGGGGAGCTCCATGGCGGCGATGGTCCCGCGCCGGACGCCGCGAGGGAAGTCGCGCGACGCGCCGCACGCTCAGGCGTCGGGCGTGCCAGAGAGGCCCAGGCGCTCGGGCGAGAGCGCCGCGGCCTCGGGCGGGAGCGCCTTCCCGCGCACCAGGTCGGCGACCAGGCGCCCGGTCTCCGGCGAGAGCAGCACGCCGTTGCGGTGATGGCCGGTCGCGAGAAAGAGGCCGCGCAGGCCGGGCCAGGGACCGATCGCGGGCAGGCGGTCGGGGAACGCGGGGCGCAGCCCGGCGAAGGCGCCGCGGAACGTGGCGCGCGCGAGGTCGGGCACCAGGGACTTCGCGCCCGCGGCCAGGGCCTCGACACCATCGGCGGTCACGCGGCAGTCGAAGCCCGCGTCCTCCTCGGTCGCGCCCACGATCACGCTGCCGTCGCGCTTCGGCACGAGATAGGTCTCGCCACCCCAGACGATCGTCGCCTGGCGCGCCGCGTCGGCGGGCGGCTCGAGGCCCAGGACTTGCCCGCGCACGGGCGCGATCGGGAGCGGACGCGGGCCGAGATCGCTGCAGGGCCCCGCGCTCCAGGCGCCGGCGCAGAGCACGATCGCGCCGGCGGCGCGCATCTCGCCCCGCGTGCGCACGCCGACCACGCGATCGCCGTCGAGCACGAACGACTCGACGTGCACGCCGGTCGCGAGCTCGGCGCCCTCTGCGATCGCGGCCGTGGCGTAGGCGCGCGTGAGCGATCGGCTCCGCACGTGGCCTTCGCGCGGCGACCAGATCGCACCGGCGATCTCCGGCGCGAGTCCGGGCGCCAGGCGACGCGACTCGTCTGCGTCGAGCCATACGAGGCCCAGCGCAGCGGCGTCTCCGCCCGCGAGCGCATCCAGGGAGCCGCGCAGCGCAGCGGCTTCCGCGGCGTCGCGCGCGACTCGCAGGATGCCCGAGGGCTCGTACTCGGCGTCGACGCCGCCGAGCTCGCGCAGCTCCGCGCAGAGCGCGGGGAAGACGTCGAGGCTCGCGAGCCCGAGCGAGAGCAGCGGTCCCGCCCCGAGGCCCTCGCCGATCGGCGCGAGCATGCCCGCGGCCGCGCCCGACGCGCCGTACGCGAGGCCGCGCTCCTCGACGATCGCCGTGCGCAAGCCCTCGCGCGCGAGGAAGAAGGCCGCGGCGCAGCCGATGACGCCGCCCCCGATCACGAGCACGTCGGGCGGCGGCGGCTTCATGCGGGCGGCCGCGCCAGGCCCGCGAGGTCGCGCGCCATCGCGGCCGGATCGTGCTTCAGCCCGAGGTAGCGCCGCGCGACGCGGCCCTCGGGGTCGATCAGGAACGCCACCACGTTGTGCTCGATCTGGCCGTCGCCCTGGCGGATCGAGCCGACGCCGTACTGCGACAGCAGGGCCGAGACCGCGTCGGGCGGGCCGGTGAGGAAGCACCAGCGCTCGAGATCGGCGCCGCGCGCCTTCGCGTAGCGGCCGAGGGCGAGCGGGGTGTCGTTCGCCGGATCGAGCGAGACCGAGACGAACTGCACGCCCCCGCGCGCCTCGGGCGGGAGTGCCCGCTGCACGTCCACGTGCAGGCCCGTGACGAGCGAGCACGGCCCGGTGCACTGGGTGTAGACGAAGTCGAGCAGCACGGCGCGCCCGCGGAAGTCGGAGAGCCGGCGCGGCCGGCCCTCCTGATCGACGAGCGCGAAGTCCGGCGCCATCTCCGCCTCGGGCAGCAGCGCCGCGAGGCTGCCGTCGCCGCCGTCCGCCGCGGCATCGCCCTCGGAGAGCGTCTCGATCCGCGTGACGGTGTAGGCCTTGCCGTCGAAGGCGACGTCGAACTCGACGCTCTGCCCGGGGCCGAGCGCTTCCAGGAGCTTCGGATCGGCCACGTCGAAGTTCATCGTCATCGCCGGCATGAGGCCCGGCAGGTCGCCGTGCTCGATCACGACCTGTCCCCACTCGGGCCGGACGTCCCGCACGATGCCGTGGCCGGTGCTGGTCTTCGTGCCGTCGCCGCAGGCCGACGCGAGCAGCGCGACGAGCACGCTCGCACGAACGATCCTTCGCATGGCTCGACTCTAGCCTCGCGCCGCTTCTCAGCCCATCGGGTAGAGGATCTCCTTCGACACCTTGTCGCAGGCGGCGAGCACGTCGTCCGCGAGCTTCACGTCCGCGGCGGCGAGGGTCTCGTCGAGCTGCGCCGGCGTGGTCGCGCCGATCAGGGTCGATCCCACGTAGTCGCGCGAGAGCGTCCAGGCGGTCGCGAGCGTCACGGGCGAGAGCCCCGCCCCGCGCGCGATCTCGGCGAAGCGCGCCGTCGCCTCGAGCGTGCGCTCGTTCACGAAGCGGTTCGTCATGATCTTCGTGCGCGGGTCGCGCTCGCGATACCAGGCGAAGCGCGCGCCGGCCGGGAACGCCCCGCCCTGGTACTTGCCCGAGAGCACGCCGCCCCCGATCGGGCTGTAGGGCAGGAGCGAGATCTTCTCCTGGCGGCAGACCTCCGCGAGCTCGTCCTCGAAGCGGCGGTTCAGCAGGCTGAAGTTGTTCTGGATCGTCTCGTAGCGGACCAGGCCGCGGGCGTCGCTCGCCCACAGGCTCTTCGTCAGACCGTAGGCGCTCTGGTTGCTGCAGCCGACGGCGCGCACCATCCCCGCCTTCACCAGGCCGTCGAGGGCCTCCATCGTCTCCTCGATCGGGACGCCCGGGTCGGGCCAGTGCGTCTGGTAGAGATCGATGTAGTCGGTCCCGAGCCGCGCGAGGCTCGCCTCGACCGCCTGCTCGATCGAGTGCCGGTCGAGGCTCGTGTGGCCCGAGCGCACCGGCGCCTTGAACCAGCCGCCGCTCGGCCCCGCGACCTTCGTCGCCACCACCACTGCATGTCGAGGCTTCGACTTCAGCCAGCGTCCGACGATTTCCTCCGACGCGCCTGCCCACTTGGGATCGGGCGGCACGGGGTAGACCTCGGCGACGTCCAGGAAGTCGACGCCTGCGTCGAACGCCTTGTCGAGGATCGCGACGCTCGTCGCCTCGTCGGCCATCGAGCCGAAGGTCATGGTTCCGAGGCCGATCTCCGAGACGGCGAGTCCGGTGCGTCCGAGGCGGCGGGTCTTCATGAAAGCGGCTCCTTGGATGGGTGGGCGCGACCGAGGAGCGTCGGCGCGCTTCAGCGCTGCGTCAACGGCGGCGGCTTGTGCTCGCGCGGGCCGGCGTGCGACGATCGCGTCGGCGAGATGGCCCGAGGATCCGGACGGCCCCCATGACGTGTCCTGGCTGCGGAACGACGCCTCCCGCGGGCGCGCGGCGCTGCGACCAGTGCGGTGCGGCGCTCGAGCCCGGCTGCCCGGCCTGCGCGTCCGAGCTCCCGGCAGGCGCAACCTATTGCCCCTACTGCGGCGGACGCGTGCCGCGCGACGCGGCGGCGGACGGCTCGCTCCCCGCCCTGGCCCGCGGCGAGCGGCGACGCGCCACGATCCTGTTCTCCGATCTCTGGGGCTACACCGCCCTCGCCGAGACCCTCGATCCCGAGGAGGTGGCGGTGGTGATGAACCGCCTGAAGGACCTCGCCACCCGCGTGATCGAGTTCTTCGGCGGCACGGTGAACCAGTTCGTCGGCGACCAGGTGATGGCGCTCTTCGGGATCCCGGTCGCGCACGAGGACGATCCGGTCCGGGCCGTGCGCGCCGCCTTCGAGCTGCACCGCGCCGTGCGCGCGGTCGGCGCGGAGCTGGCGCCGCGCATCGGGCAGACGCTCTGCCTCCACTCCGCGATCAACACCGGCCTCGTCATCAGCCAGCGACGCGACGCCCGCGACGGCATGTTCGGCGTGATCGGCGACGTGATCAACACCGGCGCGCGACTCCTGCTCGTGAGCGGCGAGGACGAGATCGTGGTCGGGCCCGAGACGCGGCGGGTGATCGAGCCCTTCTTCGACGGCGAGGCGCTCGTTCCGGTGACGTTGCGAGGCAAGACGCTGCCGGTCGCCGCGTGGCGGGTGCTGCGGGCGCGCACCGACTCCCGCTTCGACGCCGCGCGCCGGCGTGGCCTCTCGGACTTCATGGGCCGGCGTCGCGAGCTCGACACGCTGTCTGCGGCCCTGCAGGAAGCTGCCGGCGGCCGCGCGCGACTCGTCACCGTGGAGGGCGAGCCCGGCGTCGGCAAGAGCCGCCTGTTCCACGAGTTCGAGCGCTACGTCGAGGGCGCGCAGGGCCGCGACGTCCGGATCCTGCGCGGGCGTTGCCCGTCCTACGGCACGGTGGCGCCGTACCGCGCCTTCCTCGACGTCGTGCGCCAGGGCCTCGCGCTCGCGGGAGGGCCCGACGTCGAGGCGGGAGCGCC
>Ga0105106_10000413_pt1 | contig 30384 bp, 30 predicted proteins | sample PPLLaktember2015_5_FD_79109 | JGI IMG/M metagenome (GOLD analysis project Ga0105106, IMG submission 79109) | Freshwater sediment microbial communities from Prairie Pothole Lake near Jamestown, North Dakota, USA - PPLs Lake P8 Core (1) Depth... | ecosystem: Environmental > Aquatic > Freshwater >...
CGGGATCTTCTCGGATATTACTTGGAGAAAATTTCCCCGACCCAAACCACTGCAAGCTATGTGAAGGATCGTCGTCCAATTTCTTGGAACTCCCTGCACTTTCAGTATAGACAAATTTACAAGCCGAGTCAAGCGGTATTCAAAAGATTCTCGAAACGTTAATCTATAAACCAAACGCAACTTCACAAGCCCCCCTACGTAAGTATATAATGATAGCCTGCCCTAGGAGGTCCTATGTCGCAACCCACAGCCTGGCAACCTCCAGATGGTTATATCCCGGTGGATACCCAACTGGAAGGCATATCGGTTTTCGCTCCCCGTCCAGCGACTGTCGAAAAAGCTGCTGTAGCAACTTATAAATGCCCCAATTGTGGCGCCACCACCCAGTATGATGTCAGCGCAGGAGGGGTAGCCTGCGAGCACTGTGGTTTCAGTAAACCCGCTGAAGCCAGACGTGTCGGGCGCGCAGCCGATGAATTTGAATTTATCGTGGAGACCATTGCAGCCGCTAAACATGGCTGGGGAGTTGCCCTTCAGGAGTTGCACTGCGACCAGTGTGGCGCATCACTCGCCATACCCGAGGGCGCGCTCACCATCACCTGTCCATTCTGCGCCTCCAATCGGGTAAATATTCGCCAGGCTCCTGCCGACATCTTACGCCCGCGCTTCCTGATCCCCTTTAAGATCCAACCTGCTGAGCTGCGTGCCAAAGCTGGTGTCTGGCTGCAGCAAGGCTGGTTCCATCCGGACGAGTTATCCGCCAGCGCGGTGCTCAGTCATTTCACAGGCATCTACCTGCCTTTCTGGACCTTCGACTGCGCCATCCAGGCGCAATGGAAAGCCCAGGTTGGGTATGAGCGCACTGAACGCTACTACGACCATTCTTCCAAGGACTGGAAGACGCGCACCCATATTGACTGGCGCTGGGAAGACGGGCAGGTGGGTTTGCACACCGATGATTTGCTGGTGGTCGGTACCACCCACCTCAGCAAGCTGATCCTGGAGCGCGTCAGCCAATTTAATTTGAGTGAATTGCAAAGCTATTCGCCAGATTTCCTGGCAGGCTGGCAGGCGCAGGCCTACAATATCCCCCTGGCAGACGCCTGGGAAGACGGCAAAGAAACCCTGCGTGAGCGCGCCAAGGACGCCTGCTACAAGGACATCCCGACCTCGCATGTTCGCAATTTCACCATGGCGGCTGATTTTCAGGATGAAACCTGGCGCTTCGTTTTGCTGCCCATCTATCTATCCGCCTACCGCTTTCAGGACAAAGTCTATCAGGTGATGGTTAACGGGCAAACCGGTGTCATCGCCGGGCAGAAGCCAGTCGCCTGGTGGAAGATCTGGCTGGCCATCGCCGCGCTTCTATCACCCGGGGTGCTGCTGGGGCTGGTTGGACTGGTAACGCTGATCTTTGGCGGCATCGGGGTTATACCGCTCATCCTGGGAGCTGTGCTGCTGGCGATCGGTGGTGGGCTGTCATTGATGATCTACCGTCAGGCTGTGCAATCGGAGGCTGCCTGATGACTATCCCAACCCTTCCAACTGTAGAGATCGTCGCTGAAGAAAGCCAGTTGTGGGGAACTGGCCTGCAGCCGGCTGGCTGCCCGGAGTGCGGAGCTGGTTTTCTCCTTTCCACTCAGCCCGCCGAACAACGCTGCCCTAACTGCTGGCGCTCCAACCTGCAAGCCCAACCTGCGCGCTTGCGGCCTGAACCGCCAGAGTTAGTCATTCCTTTCCCCAAAAAAGCCCAGGACTATTTCACTCAAGCGCAGAATTTCGTTAAACCTGTGTGGCTGCGCCCTGATGATCTTGAGCCTGCTCGCTTGATCCAACGCGCTGTGCCGGTATTTCTGCCGCACTGGCTGGTGGACGGCAACCTGTCTGGGAGCTGGCAGGCGCAGCTTGGATATGACTACCAGGTGCAAAGCTCACAGGAATCCTACGGGAGCAGCGGCTGGAAGACGCATCAAGTGGTAGAGACACGCATTCGCTGGGAGCCGCGCCTGGGTCAGATTGCGCGCCGCTACGAAAACCTGGCTGCGCCTGCCTGCAGCGATTCAGCACAATTGGAAAAGCGCATAGGTCACCCAAACCCCAAAGAAGGCTGGCCTTACCAACCCGATTTGTTATACAAGGCAGTCTTACGGATTCCGGATATGCCCCCTGATAGCGCCTGGCCGGCTGCCCGCACACAGTTTAACCAGCATGCCGCTCAGGACTGCCAGATAGCCGCCGCTGGGCAGCATATCGATCAATTTTCCCTGAACGCTGAATATAAAGCCTTAAATTGGACACAGCTCTTACAGCCCTACTACAGCACAGCCTACCAGGATGACGACGGGCGTTTGCATACCATCCTTATTAACCCCTTCAGCGGGGCGTTGAGTGGGCCGCGCCTAGCCTCCACCCGCAAAGCCTGGCTTTACAGCGCTATCTCTGCCGGGATCGCTATCATCCTGTTGATCCTGGGTGCGGTGCTGCTGGCAAGCGCCGCGCTGGCCCCGCCCCTGAGCATTCTAGGCGCGCTAGCCATTATCGGCGGGCTGGCAGCGGGTATCTTTGCACTGGCCCCGGTGCTGTGGGCCTGGAATTGGAACCGCCAGCAAATCATAATCCCGATAAAGAAACAAGTATCTGCCTGAGGAGCCTGACCATGCAAAATTACTCAGTTTACCCCCTGGCTACAGTAGAAGATATTGCCCGCTTACGGCGCCGGATTGCCGCCAGCGGTCTGCCAGCCAAGAGCACGGACCAGAATCTGATCATTGGCACCTGGAATATCCGCGCCTTTGGGGCCGTTTACCCCAGCTGGATGCCCAGCCCGAGCAGCCCCAAGCGCAATCTGCGCGCCTTGGCTTCGATTGCGGAAGTAATCCGCTGCATGGATGTGGTCGCTATTCAGGAGGTCAAGCGCGATCTCTCGGGCCTGTATTTGCTATTGGATTGGCTGGGACCGGATTGGGGACATATCGTCAGCGATGTGACCGCCGGGGAAGGAGGTAACACCGAGCGTCTGGCCTATGTTTACGACTTGCGCCGGGTGACCCCCACTGGCTTGGCGGGTGAGATTGTCCTGCCGCCCAACAAAGACGGTTTTCCTTTGACACAATTTGCGCGCAGCCCCTTCATGGTGGGATTCCGCGCCGGAGAAGAACGCTTTACCCTGCTGACGGCGCATATCAAATATGGGAATATCCCCCTGGATCGCATTGGGGAATTACAGGATCTGGCCAGCTACATCGCCAAAGAGATCCGCGATCGGGCCACCCAGGCGCCTGGAGGTGAACCCAACTTGATCGTATTAGGCGATTTTAATATCGACAAGCGCAGCGATAACCCACTCTTCCAGGCTTTCATCTCCTCCGGTTTGCAGGTTCCACCACAGCTGGAGGGTTTGCGCACCGCTTTTGGCACAGTGCCCAAGTATTATGACCAGATCGCCTGGTTTATGGGCCAGATGAACATGAATTTGATAGACGCTGGGACAATCGACTTCGCCGGTGCATGTTTTCCTGAGATCACCCTGCAGGCGACATCCTTCCGTGTATCAGATCACCTGCCCCTGTGGGCGGCGTTTGATATCGACCACAGCGCCGAGAAGATGGCGCGCACTCTGGGCATAGACCCTGGCATGCCCGATCCTCTGTCGGTGGTGCCAGACTAACACATCCATTTGTAAACACTAAGGAACGGCTATACGAAATACCTCGTGCGCTATTTTGCGCTCGGGGTATTTTTCTTATTCCAGGTTTCGTCATCCACCAGGGTCACGACCCGGTAGGCTTCGGCGTATTCCATCTCCTTACCCGCCGCTGCCCCGGCCGCCCATTCACGGATCATCTTCTCCGGATCCCAGTCGCGCATCTGGGAGACATGCGCCCGCAGAGCATCAATTTTTACCTGGATGGTCTCGTCAATCGCCACAAAGGTATCCCCGCCCTCCCACACCGTGACGTAGACTTTGCGCGGCTTGTGAGCGCTGAAGCCTTCATCGGCCAGCTCTTCAAATAAATTCGGCTGCCCGGCGGCTGGGAAAGTTGCGTCCAGTGCTGCCATGGCCGCGGCACGGTGATCGGGATGGTTGATGTATTCTTTGCCCGCCCACACAATCGTGGGGTCGCCGGTCACGACCACCTCCGGACGGAAGCGGCGGATCTCACGCACCAGCTTCTTGCGCAATTCCAATGTGGCGACCAGCAGACCATCTGGCTCACCCAGGAAGATAATCTCTGCCGCGCCCATGATCTGCGCCGCCGCACGCGCTTCGGTCTCACGCATCTCTCTGGCACGCGCGCGTGTCATGCCTGCTTCATCGATGCCGACATCACCGCTGGTGCACAGCACCAGTGAGATACGCGCCCCGGCTTTCGCCCAGCGCGCCAGGGTCCCGGCGCAGCTAAACTCAATATCATCCGGGTGCGCCACAATCGCCATAGCACTTTCAGGAGTATAAGTAGTTTTCATAAGCCCCAATCTTATCAAATTTAGCGCATTCCTCATAGCCCAGAACCACTTTCCTGAGCATCCTTCAACATTCAGCAGGGGCTTTCCAATCAAAACATGCTCCTAGCTCTGCAATTGCGGTTAGAATCGCATTATGACCCAGACGACCCTGCACCAGCAGCTCAAAGCCATCTACGCAGCCCAGGGCGGCAAGACAGAAGCCCTGTTAAATGGCTATCTGATCGATGTGCAGCTGAGTGATCTGCTGATCGAAATCCAGACGCGCAATTTTGCAGCCCTGCGCCCCAAGCTGGAAGCCCTGCTGCCCACCTACAAACTGTGCCTGGTCTACCCCATCGCCCAGCAAAAATGGCTGGTCAAACTGGACCGCCAGGGCGAGATCCTGGAGCGGCGGCGCTCTCCGCGGCGCGGGCGTTGGGAGCACCTCTTCCAACAACTGGTATTTTTACCGGCTATGCTCACACATCCCAATTTTAGCCTGGAAGTGTTGTTAATTCAGGAAGAAGAGCTGCGTCGCGATGACGGGCAGGGCAGCTGGCGGCGGGGTGGCTGGAGCATCCTCGACCGGCGTATGCTCAGTATCCTGGAGCGGCGCGTGTTCAACCAGGCTGATGATTTTCTCAGCCTGCTACCCGATCAGCTCGACGAGCCATTTTCCACCCGCGAGCTGGCCAAAGCCAGCCAACTTCCTCCCAATCTGGCCTACAAAATGATGTACACCCTGCGCGCCCTGGAGCTGATCACCCCGGACGAAAAACGTGGCCGGACGCAACTTTACCGGCGTAAAGAGAACGGGTTATAATCCGCTTTTATCACGCATATTTGCTTTCGAAGGATTTCCAGGATGGCCGACGACCAAAAACAAGCCCAGTTTTTACCTTTTCACGCCATTAATGAATTCATGCGCCCCGACTTCCGCGGCGAAGTGGTGCGCTCGGCTCTGCAGGCGGTTGAAGCCTCCAGCGAAAACCGCGGCCGGCTGGACCAGCTCACGCGCAAGCACGTCTCTGTACCCGGCTTTCGCAACAGCGCCAAAGCTCCTTTGGGATTGCGGGTTAAACCCATTGGGGAAGCCTTTGAAAAATCACCCCAACTAGTGGCTGCCATCCTCAGCGCCTGGGCGGCCGCGCGCCCCGAGCTTGCCAGCCGGGTGCACCAGTTGTTAACTGAGCGCGGCTGGACGATTTTACCCCTGGAAGTAGAGCGCGCCAGACTACCCGGTTTCCTGACCCATTGGCCGAAAGGTGAAGATTTCGAGATCCTAGTTCAGGCCTACCAGGCTGCCTTCCCCGAGGCTGTCGAATCCAGCGATGAAATCAGCCTGATGGTGGTCTGGATCAGCGATCGCCTGCCTTATGATGTGGACGAAAACGACGCACAATGATCACGGTATATGCTCAGCAGCACACGCTGCATGCTACCGATCAGATCACCGTCAACGGTCAGCCCTGGATTACTGAAGAAATACCCGCCCGGGCAGAAATAATCCGGCGAGCAATCACAGAAACGGGCCTGAGCGAGATCATCCCACCCCAGGATTTTGGGATGGCTCCGATCCAGGCGGTTCACGATCCCGGTTTGCTGGCGTATCTGGAGAATATCTACACCATTAATACTGCACTAAATGCCGGAATTGCTGCGCCAGTATTTCCCACCACGTTTGCCGCGCGTATGCCGCGCCACTCCACACGCAGCCCAGATGGGCTGAAAGGGTTTTACTGCTTCGAGATCTACACCCCTGTTTTAGCAGGCACCTGGACAGCAGCTTACTGGAGCGCCCAATGCGCGCTCACCGCAGCCGGCATTCTCGGCGCAGGCGCCCAGTCTGCTTATGCTTTGTGCCGCCCGCCGGGCCACCACGCTGCCTATGACCTGTATGGCGGGTTTTGTTTTCTCAATAATGCTGCCATCGCGGCGCGCTCCTTGGGGGCTCGCACTGCCATCCTCGATATCGATTACCATCATGGGAACGGCACCCAGGAGCTCTTTTACCAGGACCCGCATACCTTGTACTGCTCGCTGCACGCCGATCCGGATGAAGAGTATCCATTCTTCTGGGGTGGTGCAGACGAGACCGGTGCAGGGGCTGGCCTGGGGATGAATTACAATCTACCCCTGCAGCGCGGTACTGGCGACGAAACTTATCTGGCAGCCCTGGAGCTGGCCCTGAAGCGCATCCAGGATTTTGTCCCCCGTTACCTGGTGGTCTCGTTAGGCCTGGATATCGCCGCTGGCGATCCGGTAGGTGGCTTTAATATTTCCGTGGAGGGAATGGCTGAAATTGGACGGCGCATCCGGGCTATAGAGCTCCCTACCCTGATTGTCCAGGAAGGCGGCTATCATCTGGATGTTTTGGGAAGCTATGCCCTGGCTTTTCTTAGCAACTTCAAGGGTTGATTTACCAGAGATAGCCGTTGCCGGCCATCCAGATCAATACCACAATGCCCAGGGCGCAGCTTTCAATAACCAGAATAACCAACAGCCCAAAAATCCAGGTATTGAGTGCTGCTCTGGATTTCACATTGTGTAGTGAGCGAAGGTGTTCATCTTCTGGAAGCATGTTTCACACTGAAGAGTAGGTTATACCAGGCAAGCCTGAGTCTATGCCCCAATTAGCTGCTTACCGCACGATCCTTTTTCACAAGCCTGACCTGGTCTTGTGCCAGTTTACAGACGAAGAAGGACGCGCCACACTATCTGATTTTATCTCGATCCCCGCTATCTATCCAGCCGGGCGCTTAGATTATCGCAGCGAAGGGCTGTTGTTGTTAAGCAATGACGGGGAGCTGACGCATCGCCTGACTGACCCGCGCTACGCCCACCCCAAAACATACCTGGCTCAGGTGGAAGGTGTGGTTGAACTAGACGCGATCAAGCGTATGAACCGGGAGATCTTGCTGCCGGGGCTGCAAACTCGGCTGCCCGTCGTCAGCATGTGCACGGCTCCGAATGTACCCGAGCGCGAGCGACCGGTACGCGACTACCATCCGACCACCTGGCTGCAAGTCGTTCTGGTTGAAGGCAAGAAACATGAAGTGCGCCGCCTGACGGCAGCCGCTGGTTACCCAACCCTGCGCCTGGTGCGCACAAAGATAGGCAATTTGAGCCTGAGCGGACTGCAACCAGGCGCCTGGCGTGATCTGACCGAGGTGGAAGATCACTTGCTGCGCGCCAGCCTGAAATTGGACAAGCCAACCAAGAGGAAATCATGATGGACAATGATCTGATTTTTACGAGCGCCCAGCTGCGCCGCTATGATGGAGATGACGGACCCGCTTATATCGCCTATAAAGGCATCGTTTATGATGTCAGCAACTGCACCAAATGGCGTGGGGTTCTACACGAAGGACAACACTTTCCTGGTCAGGATTTGACCAGTGAGCTGGTTGACGCCCCTCACGGGGAAGAAGTTTTTCGCCATCCCTGTGTTCGCCGGGTCGGAATTTTGATCGGGTGATAAAATCAAACTTAAATCTTTACTTGCGAAAGCGCCATTTATGACTGTCAATCGACCTGATTTGAGCAAGCTTGACCCGGAAATCCGGGCTTACATTGAATTTCTCGAGAGCGAGATCCAGCGCCGTGCACACAGCGTCACCCGCCGGGCTCCCGCGGGTAGAAGTGTGCGGGTTTCAACAACGGAACCCGAGGACGATGAACCCATCTCGCAGACCAGCGAGCCTGCCGAGCCACCCACGACGATCAACCTGATCAGCGCCACCGCAAACGGACTGGCGAAACGCACCCTGCGGCATTTCTACAATCGCCAGCATCGAGGGGGGATGGGTGTTTTTGACCTGGAGACCCCTAAGGATAGCTATCCCTCGCTGCTGGCCCAGGCAGATGCAGGCCAGTTCTTGATCGTCATAACCGACCAGGCCAGGGCGTTTCGCATGCCACTGGATACCATACCTGAGACCGGCATTCGTGGGCGTGGCGAGCTCATCACTGGACGCCTGAACCTGGCCGAAGACGAGCGTCTGGCGGTCATTCTCCCCGATCAAGTTCAAGGCTATATCGCCTTACTGAGCCAGAGCGGAATGGTGCGCCTGCTGCGCCACCATGTATTTGGGGAATACATGAAACCCGGCACAGCGGTGTATGATTACCGGACTTTTGGACCGCTGGCTTCTGCCTGCTGGACAACCGGCAGCAATGATCTGTTTGTCGTCACGCGTGCCGGAAAAGCCATCCGCTTTGCTGAAAAAGCCCTATCCCCGCAAGGGGGGCTGGGTATCCGCCTCAATGCGAGCGATCAGGCGGTCGCTATCACCGGTGTAGACGAGGATGGTGCAGTATTCTTGCTGGGCGCGGATGGGCGTGGAACGATCCGTAACATGGCATCCTTCCTGGCCAATAAAGCTCCCGGGGCGAGCGGCAAGGTTGCCATGACTACCGACTCGCTGGTGGCAGCCGCTGCAGTAACGCCCGGAGATGACCTGGTGGTCATCTCCCGCCAGAGCAAGATTATTCGCTTCTCGACCTATGATGTGCCGGTAAAAGATGGCGTCGTACAGGGTGTGAACTGTATGGCCTTAAGGGCTGATGAGGTTACAGCCTTGCTGGTTTGCCCGCCCTACGACCGCATGTAAGCACAAAAGAATTTATTGTTAGGAGGTGACCCATGCCTGAAGCTCCGATGATCCCGCTTCCCAATTATGTCGAATACCCGCCTTCCGAGATGTCTCTGCGTGCGGAGCTCTTGCTGGAAGAAGCTCGCCGCCGGCGCACCGTGCGCATGTTCTCAGATCGCCCGGTCCCCATGGATGTAATCTATAATTGCCTGCTGGTCGCCGGGACAGCCCCCAATGGAGCTAATAAGCAGCCCTGGCATTTTTGCGTAGTCGAGGATCCGGAAGTCAAAAAAAGGATCCGTATTGCGGCAGAGGCCGAAGAAGTAGAGTTTTACACCAAGCGCGCCTCTGAACACTGGCTGGAAGACCTGATCCCCTTCGGCACCAACGCCGATAAACCCTATCTGGAAATTGCACCGGTCCTGATCCCGATCTTCGCCCGCTCAATCGAAGTCTTACCAGATGGCAGCAAAGAGAAACTATATTACGTACAAGAATCGGTTGGCATCGCCACCGGCATGCTGATCTACGCCCTGCACCATGCCGGATTAACCTGCCTGACACACACGCCCAGCCCAATGAAATTCTTGAATGAAATCCTGGACCGTCCATCCAACGAACGCCCGTTTCTGCTTTTGGTAGTTGGCTATCCGGCTGAAGATGCCGAGGTCCCGGACATTCACAAGAAACCTCTCTCCGAGATCATGACCTATTATTAGGAGCTCAAACTTGATTCCAAACCAATGGTATGCTGTCCTGAACAGTGATGAGGTAAAATCCGGTCGACCAGTTGGCGTGACCCGCATGGGTGAAAAGCTGGTGTTTTGGCGAGGCGAGAACGGACAGGTAGCCTGTCTGCGTGATTTTTGTGTCCATCGGGGGGTTGCACTGAGCGCTGGAAAGATCCATGGGGATCGGATCATGTGCCCTTTTCATGGATTTGAATATGACCACACAGGTCGGTGCACACGTATACCAGCTAACGGGCGCAATTCACCAGTACCCCAGAGCATTCATACACACGCCTATGCGACACAGGAAGCACAAGGCTTTATCTATATCTTCTGGGGTCCCACGGAAAAAATATCTGGTTCAGCCCGATTTTTCTCTGATATCGATGAGCGTTTCAGCTATGGTGAAGCAGTCGATCCTTGGAATACTCATTATGCTAGAGTAATCGAAAACCAGTTGGATGTCGCCCATCTTCCATTTGTGCATTTCAATTCTATTGGTCGAGGAAATCGAACACTCGTCGATGGCCCTTTGGTGGAATGGGTAGATGATGATTTCTTTAATTTATACGTGCAAAACCGGATCGATGATGGCACGCCTCCTGTTCGCCCACATGCGATGCAAAAACCAGATGTACCATTCAAGCTTGAATTCCTCTTTCCGAACTTGTGGGAAAACCATATCAGTCCTTCTGTTCGCGTAGTTGCTGCTTTTGTTCCGGTGGACGATGAGCACACGTTGCTCTATTTGCGCTTCTACCAGAATTTTATGAATCTTCCCGTGGTGCGCAGCCTGGTCAATCGTCTGGCAATGCCATTTAATATTTTTGTGGCGCACCAGGATAGAGTTATTGTCCAAACCCAACTCCCCAAACGTCCCGATTTGCGTGGAGGCGAAAAGCTGATCCAGGCTGATCAACCCATTATTGCTTATCGGAAACGACGAAAGGAGCTAATCGAAGCTTCCATGAATCCAAATTAGTTCAAAACCCGAACCCTTATTGGTACATTCCCTGGTGCACCAAAGTGATGTTCTATCCCGGTACATTTGCAAATCCACACCACAACAATCAAGAAACAGTTTTCTTCTCGGAAATTATGCCGGGCAGATTGCTGACCAGCTTTGCCGGCAAAACGGTATAATTGATTCTGTTTTGGTGTTCGCTTGCCTGATGCAGATATGTGTCCATCTGATCCACTAACGGAGTTTCCCCCATCTATGAGTCGTCGCGCGTTTTTGCGCTTTTCCAGTGTGTTCCTTTTTAGCTTGCTGACCGCCTGTGACCTGTTAATCCCGGTTTCCGAAACGCCTCCATCCCGCGCCGTAACCCAGGCGCCGAGTGCCACATCCATTCCCTTTACACAGACACCCCGCCCGACGCGCCCTCCGGCAACCGTCACCCAGCCACCCCAGCCGACACCCACCACAGCCATCGATCTGGAAGTAATCGCCCCAGAAAACGCCGATCGCTTGTCTTTGGGTATGCAGTTCGACACCGGCTCCGCACTGGACTTTGCCTGGTTGCCAGAGGATCACGGCCTGGTGCTCAATACTACGGAGCAGGCTTTAACCACCAGCGAGCATGAATTTGCGCCATCGGCCTTTCTTGAAGTATCCAGTATCACCCAGTTTCTGCTTGCCCCGGACGGACAACAATACGCCGCCATACAAAGCAACCGGCAGGTCATGCTGGGCGATCTTACGCGGGGCATTACACAAACCCTGGCCGCACTTCCTGGCTCAGTCACCAGCCTGGCTTTCTCACCCGACAGTACCCGGCTGGCGGTTGCTTCCAGCGATGCCAACCAGATCGTGATCTGGGATACGCGCGGCGGCGTAATCCTGGCGAATTACACCCTGCCCTACTGGCTTGAGGATCTGGCGATCTCCGCCGATAATCGTCTCCTGGCTGGAGCTGACGTCACCCAATTCAGCTTGCTCTTCCTTGACCCGGCTACAGGCGCAGTCCTGCGCAGCCTGCAATGGACCGAATCCGCCAGCCCCGCACTGTACGGAGCAGTCCTGTCTCCGGATTGGTCGCAAGTTGCCTGGTATGCGCGCGGTACTGTGCAGTTGATGGATGCTGCCAGCGGCGCGTCAGGGCCGGCTCTGGAACACGAAGATTTTATATCCGATGTTGCATGGTCTCCGGACAGCCGCATCATTGCCAGCGCTGCTGCAGCAACGATCGCAGAGGAATTTTTACCGGTTGTGCTCTTATGGGATGCTTTTTCAGGTGAACAATTAGCTGTGTTAGCGTTGAAAAACCCCGTCACTCAGCTTAAATTTAACCCCGCAGGCACACAATTGGGGATTCTTACCAGTGACGGAGGTTTTCAGTCATGGATAGTACAGCCTTAAACATGCCTTTATCAGCTGGCAGTCTTATCAATCGCGTCATCTTGCGCAGCATCGGTTGGAAGCTGGTAGGTAAGCGGCCTGAATATGCGAGATATGTGATGGTTGGTGCGCCGCATACCTCAAATTTGGATTTCTTCCTGTTTCTATTATTAATTGGCGGTTTTGATGTGAAAGCCTACTGGATCGGGAAAGATTCTCTCTTCCATGGCCTGCTAGGCAAAATATTAACCGGCCTGCGTGGTATCCCGGTTAACCGTCGTTCCAGCAATGGTTTTGTACAGCAAATGACCGATGTCTTTGCTCAGCACAAAGAGATGGTGATCGCCATCGCCCCGGAAGGCACACGCCAGCTCACCAAGCTGTGGAAGACTGGATTTTATTACATCGCCCTGGGCGCTCAAGTGCCGATTGCCATGGGATTTCTAGATTCGATGCGTAAGGAAGTAGGTTTTGGTCCAACCCTGATGCCTACCGGGAATATTGAAGCCGATTTTGAGATTATTCGTGAGTTCTATCAAGAAAAAGTTGGCTTAAACCCTGCTCAACAGGGTCTGGTAAAGATCAAAGAAACCCCGTGATCAAACTGTAATAGAAATTTACGAACCAGGAATTTGCAAACTCTATATAATATTTGCCGGCTATAGCCAAAATACATGCCAACCTAGAGGAGTTACCAAAGTATCCCCCATGAAACAATTCAAAGTTGCACTCCTGGCGAATTTAAAAAAGAATGCACCCCAGGTTGAAGGATTGCCCCCCGATCAATGGGATGATCTTGATTCAGAAAAAACCATCCAGGCTTTAACTGAATCGATCAAAGCAGGCGGTCATATCTGTGAATTCTTCGAAGGTAACCTTAAGCTAGTCAGCGAACTACCCAAATTCAAGCCAGATATGTGTTTCAATATTTGCGAAGGCCATTATGGCACTGCTCGCGAAGCGCATATCCCGGCGATCCTGGAAATGCTCCAGTATCCTTACACCGGCTCGAATGTTTTTACTCTGGCATTGGCGTTAGACAAACCCATGACCAAACGGGTATTAACCTATCACGATCTGCCTACCCCCCCCTTCCAGACCTTCGAGCGCTCCAACGAACCGCTCAGCGAGGATCTGAAATTCCCACTCTTCGCCAAACCGAGCCGAGAAGGCACCGGCATGGGTGTCAGTTTGAAATCTACCCTGCACAATGAGGATGAGCTGCGCGAGCAAGTTAGCTACCTGTTGCAGAAATATCAACAGCCCGTATTGGTCGAGCGCTTCATTGAAGGGCGTGAGGTGACAGTAGGTGTGGTTGGAAATTTGATCGGGCCTGTTGCGCGCCGCTTGCCGGAAAATCTAAACGCACCCCGCATTGACGCCGGGCTGCGCTTCTTCCCACCCATGGAAGTTGACCTTAAGCCCTATGAGGAGACGGATGGCGTATATAGCAACCGCCTCAAGGTTGAGCTGGCTGACCAGCTGAATTACATCTGCCCTGCGCCGCTCGAAGCGGAGATGTTGGACGAGCTGAATTGGCTAACAGCGGCGGTCTTCCGCGTGACCGGGGCCAATGATGTCTCGCGGGTGGATTTCCGCCTGGATGTAGATGATAATTGGAAACCCTACATCCTGGAAATTAACCCACTCCCCGGTCTGTCACCGGGCATCTCGGATCTGGTTATCGAAGCGGCCGCCGAAGGCGTGGGGCATGCACATCTAGTAAACATGATCCTGGAAACAGCTTTGGAAAGATATGGACTAATTTAACCATTACCCGTATCTAATGCCAACATTTTCCGTCTAAGCTAATGTAGTAACCAAAAAATATTGATCCTTATCAATCTCCGGAAGCGGTAAATAAACAAAATGTACCGCTTATGTTCTTCCCTCCCAGTTCAAGGGTTGTCCAGGTTTCCCCGGCCCGGACAACCCCCGCAATTATTGTTTATACGCCGCAAAACCTCCCAGCAATGGGAGGTTTTGCGTTTAATCTCACGGACAAAGATGGCAGAAGAATAGGGAAGTATCACCCGCTTTGGATCATACGCTCAACCCGTTTGCTCAGCCATGGCTGATTTACAACAGTGATATCGCGAATCGCCTGCACCAACATCTCGGGGACTTCGTCCTTGATCATATATCCAACAGCGCCCTGGTCCAGCATACCCAGGATATACTGCCGGTCATCATAAGCGCTTAAAGCTAAAATTTTAACGGCAGCATGCTGGTCGGTAAGCTGCCTGGCTACCGCCAGGCCATTCATGCGCGGCATTTCCACATCTAAAACCACGATATCTGGTTCCAGCTCTTCCACCATCTTAATCGCCTGGAAGCCATCACCGGCTTCACCGACCACCAACATATCTCTGGCTTTTTCAAGCAGCCTGCGCACACCCGTACGCACAGCGGCATGATCATCAACCAACAATACGCGGATCTTATTACTCGGCTTGGTTAATCTCTCCTTAGTCATCTGCTGTTTGCCTTATTCCATTTCATATTGCGTGCACAACGGTAAGTCATGTTAAAGACTTTAATATAAATTAGCCAGATGCTCAATTAGGAATGTACCCAATCAGGGTAGGGATTACCCTACTTGCCTATCGCTTGAAGCATCTAGCAGTCAATTTATAGCCAGCCCCCACGGACCGCCATTACCGCCGCCTCTACTCGCGAGGCCACGCCCAGTTTCGTGAAGATACCATCCAGGTGTTTCTCGACGGTTTTGACACTGATCCCCAACAGCAAACCGATCTCCTGGTTGGTTTTGCCATCTACGACGCCCTTCAATACTTCCAGCTCGCGGTTTGACAATTCCCCCGGTGTGAGGCGATCTTCCTGCATCCATTCGGTCAATTGGGCAGCAATTTTGCGGCTCACCCAGCCGCGCTCGCCGCGCGCTACCCCCCGTACAGCCTCAACGATATTTTCTGGGATCTCTTCCTTCATCAAATAGCCTGAGGCGCCATTGGCTAAAACTTCTTGAATATATATGCGGTCATCGTGGGCGCTGAGCGCCAGGATGGAACACGGTATTTTTTGCTCGCGTACATGTAACGCAATCTCATTACCTGGCATTCCAGGCAGCTCCATATCCAGCAGCACAACATCCGGTTGAAGCTCGAGGATCATTTCCAATCCCTGATTTCCATCACTGGCTTCGCCAATCACATCAATCCCTACCGAATGATCCAGTAAATTTCTTATGCCACTACGCACAATCGGATGATCATCAACCAATACAACCTTTATACGCGCCATACCTCACCTCCCCAACTAATTCTCCGCTTCTGCATCCATTACAGAGCGCGGTATTATCACCTTCACCAGCGTGCCTTCTCCAGGCTTTGATTCCACCAAAAATGATCCGCCCAGCGCTTCAGCTCTCTCGCGTGCTCCAACCAGACCCAGATGTCCTTCGCGAACGAGCTTTATCCAGCGCTCTGGTACGATAAAACCCTTCCCATTATCACTTATTTCCATGCAAACTTGTTCATTTTCCAGCTTAAGTTTGATATTCACCAGGTTGGCCTCGGCATGGCGCACGATATTTGCCAGGGAGGACTGGTAAACCCGGTAGAAAGCCAGGCGCAAGTCCTCTGGTAGTGTACGGCGGTCAGCATCCAGGTCCAGCTCAACCTGAATCTCAGGATGAGTTTCGCGGAAAATTTGCAGGTGGGAGCGGATCGCTTTTTCCAATCCAAAGGGAGCCAGGGTGGGTGGACGCAAGTCGCCAATCATGCCACGCAGCGCGGAGACCACCTGCTGTAGATTGCGCTTCATCTCTGCGAGTATTGCCAGAGCTGACTGGCTGCGGATTTTGGATTCGACAGCATCCAGGCCAAAAATCAACCCATACAGGTCTTGGATTGGCCCATCGTGGAGTTCCTGAGCCATATGCAAGCGCTCTGCCTCCCTGCCATCGATCAACCTGCGGCGTAGCTCCGCTGTTTCTCTCAGATGGCGAGCCTGGCTTTCCGCCAGCTCGGCTTCCATCATTTTCCGGTGGGTAAGATCCCGTGTAAGCTTGGAGTAACCCTTCAGTACACCCGAGTTGTCAACCATTGAGAAAATAACTACATCCGCCCAGAATAAGGATCCATCTTTGCGGACCCGCCAGTCTTCTGTGTCGAAACGGCCTTCTTCACGAGCAGCCTCCAAAGCCTTTTGTGGTTTATTGGCAGCAATGGCCTGAGGGGTGTAGAACAAGGAGAAGTGCTTCCCTAAAATCTCCTGTTCCTGGTAGCCTTTAATTTTCTGTGCGCCAATATTCCAGCTGGTAATTCGCCCATCCAGATCCAGTGTATAAAAGGCGTAATCCTTTACACTCTCTACCAATTGGGTTAAGTGCTCTTCTCGTTTTCGCAAATACTCGATTGATTGGATGCGTTCGATACGCTTACCGAGCTGCTGTGCAACTTCAGCTAACCAATCCACCACATACTGGGGAGGTTCGCCATGGAGAGAAGAAAATTCCAGCACTGCACCCGTAGCGCTGTTCACTGGCACAGGCAGTCGATATATATTCGTCCCTATTTGAGTGTCGTATTCCACCCAGGCAACCGGCCATTCAACCAGGTGAGCTTCCTGTTGGGATTCCCCCTGAGCCACCAGGCTACCACGCCCGTACTGCCAACCTGTTGCTTCACAGATTATTTCCAGGGTCTGCAGGAAAGCTTGCTCGGCATCTTCTGCTTGAAGAACAGCAATGACAATATCCTTCAGGAAACGCGTCTGCTCTACAGGATCAGCAAGTCGCTGAAAGGGATGGGTTTCAGGCTTCTCTGTTGACCAGCTCAAAGGGCAGCCTCCTGGTGATTTTGTCACCCAATAAATTATCGCTATAAATTGCTGCCTTGAATTCTATCAGGATTTTAGGCTACTATGCCGATTGTCTCCTGCATTGTCGATAAATCCTGTTCAAAATGGAAGCATTCTACTACAATAACATTACCTGGTTTGTAGGGGAGATGAGCTTCACATATGGAAAAATCACATCCTATTGACTGGGAAGAATTGACAGCACGTCAGGTTGTTACAACCACCCTTGTGGTCGTAGGGGTCGGCCTGACGTTTTGGCTGTTTTATTATTTCCGCATCGCTTTTACACTGCTGTTTGTAGCAGCTTTTCTGGGTACGGCAATCCGCCCGCTGGTTGATTGGTTATTTCAGAAAGGAATACCACGCGCATGGGGTGTGCTGGTCGTTTACGTGCTTCTGATCAATCTGGTCGTTGGGGTAGGTTTCTTATTAATCCCGTTACTGTTAGAACAATCAGCTGAATTGGCCATTAAACTACCCATAACTTACCAAAATCTACGCGCCCAATTAATGATCTCGCCAAGCAGGCTGATCGGCATGATAGCCGCACAGCTCCCCCAGGTGCATACCTTTAGTGCCTCGGCTATAGACCCATCCAGTATAGATCCACTGGAACAAGTCAGCAACCTGTTGGCATTTACCGGAACGGCTTCTCAAGGGCTATTGGCTTTCCTGGCTATTTTTTTATTAGCTTTCTACTGGGCTCTCGACAGCGAGCGCACCATCCGCGGCCTGATGCTCTGGCTGCCTTCGCAATCCCGCCCAGGGTTACGTGATTTGATTACGGAGATTGAAGAGAAGATTGGCGGTTTTGTGCGCGGCCAGGCGTTATTGTGCCTGGCAATTGGCGTGGCCGCTCTGGCTGCTTATTCACTGATCGGGCTCCCCTATGCGCTGGTATTAGCCCTTCTGGCAGGCATTTTTGAAGCGATCCCGGTGGTTGGTCCTATCCTCGGAGCAGTACCTGCTCTACTGATCGCACTGACCATATCGAATCAGGCTGTCATCGGAGTCGTTATTGCCACGACCGTCATTCAGGTGTTAGAAAATTATATATTGGTGCCGCGCATCATGAAGAAAGCCGTTGGTGTCAATCCTATTGTGGCGATGCTCGCCTTGATCACGCTCACATCCTTGCTGGGTATTGCCGGCGCGCTGCTGGCAATACCGATTGCCGCCATCGCACAGCTTCTCCTGGACCGGTTTTTGCTTAATCGCACGCTGGATGTTTCTAGCGCGATTCCTGGGCGCGACTACGCCAGCCTGCTACGGTATGAATATTTGGAGCTCAGCCAGGACATCCGCAAGGTAATGCGCGCAAAAGAAGAGGACACAGATGAGGGCAGCGATGAGATAGAAGATGAATTGGAGAGGCTTGTCATGCGCCTGGATAATCTAATCGACCAGGTTCATCAACCAGAGGGGCTGCCATGAAACGCATAATCTGGCTAACCGCGCTGGTGCTCGGCACATTGGCAAGTCTGGTTCTATTGTGGCAATTTCGCCAGGCAGTGATTGTCTTTTTACTCTCCCTGGCGACGGCGGCAGGGATGCGGCCTGTGATCAGCTTCTTTATCAAGCGCGGCCTAAAACCTGGTTTAGCCTTGCTGCTGGCCTACTTATCCCTGGTGATCCTGGCTGGTGGATTGTTCGCAATGCTCGGCCGGACTCTCCTCTCCGATCTTGAGCAAATCACTGACAATCTGACAACAGTGTACGAGGAGATCGTGGATACCTGGCCTGAAAGCGATGACCAGATGCGTGAAACCATCGCTAACCAGCTACCCCCAGCCGACGAACTCTTTGGCTCCCTGGCAGGAGAAGAAAGCCGGCAAGCTTTGCAAGGTTTGATTGGAACAGCTTCTGGTCTGGCAGGATTCTTTGGCCAGCTGGTCGTGATCCTAATTTTATCGGTGTATTGGGGGGCGGACCGTGTCCATTTCGAACGCTTATGGTTGTCTCTGATTCCAGTGGATCAACGCACGCGTGCCCGCGCAGCCTGGCGCGCTACTGAATCCGGAGTGGGCGACTATATCATTGGTGAAGTAGTGCAGTCTTACCTGGTGGGCGTGATCCTCTTAGTTGTTTTCACCTGGATCGGCTTGCCCCATCCCGCACTATTGGCGCTCATCAGCGCCCTGGCCTGGTTCATCCCCTGGCTGGGCGCCGTCCTGGCAATTATTCCCGTGGTTGCCATGGGATTAACTGTAAGCCCTGGGATTGCCATTGCAGCCGGTTTACTTACCGCGCTCACCCTAGCGCTTATGGAGCTCTATGTGCAGCCCCGTTTCTTTGCCAGGCAGCGCTTTAATTCGCTTTTCCTGGTCTTGCTGGTGATCATGCTGGCCCAGGTCTCCGGTCTTATTGGCTTGATCGTGGCGCCTGTCCTGGCAGCCGCCCTGCAAATCGCTTTTCAACATTTTGTAGCCTCGCGCGAGGTCGAATTGCATGTAGAAAAGGTTAGCGAAGAAATAACCGAGCTGCGAACTATCCTGGATGGGATCGAACACCGCCTGCTCAATCAGGAACAGGCAGCCTCACCGGAAATGCTTAGCCTGATGCAGCGCCTGCATGGATTGCTGCAAAAAACAACCCAATATTTGCAATCAACCACCTACATCCAGGAGAGCGCACCCCAGAAGACTGGCCAGCGTTGAACGCGCGGAATTTAGGGGCAGCGATCCAGGTTGGCAATGGCTGCCTGGATTTGCTCCATGCGGTTTTCGGGATTAGGGTGGGTGCTGAAGAACTCAGGTGGGCGGGCTTGCCCATCACTGGCTGACGCAAGGACTTCCATTACCCGCAGCATCGATTGGGGGTCGTAACCGGTATCGTTCATAAAACACACACCCAATAAATCGGACTCAATTTCATCCTCACGACCATATTTAAGATTGACCACCTGACCAATCAGCATAGCCATCTGGGCGGCTTGCGCGCTGGATGGATTCTCCGGGTCATAGGCTGCGATCACTGCCGCCCCGGTCAGCCCTTGGGTCAGCTGCGTTTTGGCAAGCTGCTCGGCGGAATGCCGCCCGACTACGTGGCCAATTTCATGCGCCAATACGCCAGCGACTTCAGCTTCTGTTTCCAGGCCATTCAGCAACCCATTGGTAATAAATATCTGACCTCCCGGAAGAGCAAAGGCATTAATCGTTTGATCGTCATCTAAAACGTGAAAATCGAATTGATAGGGCGATTTTTGGGCTGCCGATTCAACAACGATTTCTTGACCGATGCGGTCGATGGTGGCCTGGATCTGTGAATCAGGCTCCAGTCCGCCAAATTGGGCAGCCATCTCTGGCGCGGCTTGCAGTCCCAGGGCAATCTCCTGGTCCACCGTCATAGCGATATGCTGCGATTCACCGGTTACCGGATTGTCCGCTTTCGACGTCAGATAAGTGAAGATCGAAATCAGTGCAAAGACACCAGCAATCATCAAACGGGGTAAGATATTCGATCGTCTGCGGGGTGTAGATTCTCGATACATGGCATAACCTCACGAAAGAAATTTATAAGGCGGATAAATTTTGGATTGAAAACCCCTCCCCGTTCAGGATAGACCAGGGAGGGGGCATTTTGTAAATCTTCGCTTCGATCTAGACTGGGGATCGTCCAGGAAGCAAGCGGACGATAAAGATCATAACTATGGCGCCAATTGTGGCGATTAGCAAGCTTTGGATATTAATCCCGCTCACGGTGGTGCCATCAAAGAGCAAGGTCGAAAGGTAGCCACCCAAAAGTGCTCCTATGATGCCAACAACAATGTTGCCGACCACGCCATAACCACTACCCTTCATCACCATACCCGCCAACCAACCGGCGATCAAACCAACAACGATCCAAGATAAGATACCCATCGTAATTTCTCCTTCTAGTAGATTAATAGTTGTTCGTGCTGCTTAGAGTTTGCTTTCGCGACTCTCGACTTCTTTAACAAACCGTTCGATTTCAGCTTCGGCCTCGGCGCGGGAGTATCCGTAACGCTCCTGCAGCCTTCCGGCCATTACATCCAGCTTGCCTTCGGCGAGATCGAGGTCATCATCGGTCAAGCGACCCCAGAATTTCTTGGCTTCACCGCGCAACTGCTTCCACTTACCTTCGAGAATGTCCTTATTCATATCGAAACTCCTTTCAACTTGTAAAAACCTGTTTGCTACATCCAACGATCTATCTATATGATACGCGCGCATTAGCCCCCCAACAATGGGGATCAACCACCACAGCGGCTAGGGAAGTGCATAAATTCTGGGTAGGGAATTCCCTACTTTGGAGCACTGGCGCGGCAAGAAAGCATGAATAGCAGCCTTCTATGTGTTCGCTGAAAGTAGGCTTACCAATAGGGCTCTAAACCAGCGGATTACTTGAGTAAAATGCCTGGCGACAAGTCATGTTTGGATAAGTATGTTCTGGCGTTTTACTAGATGCTATAATCATTTTATTATATAAGTGGAAAGCAAGCCGGAGGAACAACTGCGTGCATATCTTATCTGAATCCCAGGAAAAGATCCTGAATGCCGAAAGGCAGGTGCTTAATGACTTGCGGGTTGCTTTAACAGGGTTCGGTTTTTCGCAAGAGGATCAAAAAACGATCTTAGAATCCCTCGAGCAACTGGACGAGTTATTTCTGCTGGTTATAGTGGGCGAATTTAACGCCGGCAAAAGTGCTTTCATCAATGCCCTCTTGGGCAAACCTCTGCTTAAAGAAGGCGTCACACCCACGACCACCCATATCAACCTGCTGAAATATGGGGCAGCCGAGAACCGGTCGGTGATCGACGACACCATGCACGTGCTAACCTTACCGATCGACTGGCTGTCAGAGATCAGCATCGTGGATACACCCGGCACGAACGCGATCATCCGATCCCACGAGCTGATCACTTCTAAATTTGTACCGCGTTCCGACCTGGTGCTGTTCATCACCTCAGCCGATCGCCCATTTACCGAGAGCGAACGTAGCTTTTTGGAAAAAATCCGCAGTTGGGGGAAAAAAGTAGTCATCGTAATCAATAAAATCGACTTATTCCAGAATGAAGATGAGCTGGAACAGGTCGAACGCTTTATTACCGAGAATGCGCTGGCGTTGATCGGCATGACTCCCGAAATCTATCCGGTAAGCTCGAGGCTCGCGCTGCGCGCCAAGCTGGGTGAATCTGAGCTTTGGGAAGCCAGCCGCTTCGCCGACCTGGAAAAATATATCCGCGAGACTTTGGACGAACGCGGTCGCCTACGCTTGAAACTGATGAATCCCCTGGGGGTGGCTGCCCACCTGGTTGACCGTTATACCGGTGTGATCCAAGAACGTTTGGATTTACTGCAAGATGATATCAGTATGCTGGGTGACGTGGATAGCCAGCTGGCGCTGTACCGCGAGGATATGCAGCGTGATTTCAACTTTCGCATGTCCGACATCGAAAATATCCTGTTCGAGATGGAACAACGCGGGCAAGAATACTTCGATGATATCTTTCGTTTTGGGCGTATCTTCGACCTACTCAACAAGGAGCGTACCCGCATTGGTTTTGAACAAAAGGTGGTGGCAAATACTCCCACCCAGATCGATCGCAAAGTCACCGAATTGATCGACTGGTTGGTGGAATCAGACCTGCGCCAGTGGCGGGCGGTAACAGATCACCTGGCAGAGAGACGCAAAGCCCACGAGGACCGCATTATTGGCGATCCTGGTCTTGGTACGTTCCATTACGACCGCGAGCGTTTGATCGAAGGCGTAGGTCGTGAAGCGCAGCGTGTCGTCGAAACGTTTGACAAAGCCGCTGAAGCGCAATCACTTGCCGAAAGCGCTCAGGCAGCCGTTGCCGCCTCAGCAGCGATCGAGGTCAGCGCGGTTGGCCTGGGTACTTTGATCACCATCCTTGCCACCACCGCCACGGCGGACGTTACCGGCATCTTAATGGCAAGCGTGGTGGCAGCCATCGGTTTATTTGTGATCCCGGCTCGCCGTCGGCAGGCCAAGAATGAATTACGCGAAAAATTAGTCGCCTTACGCCAGCAGCTCAGCCTGGCTTTGCGCACTCAATTCGAGCGCGAGATTGAGCGCAGCATGCAGCGTATCCAGGAGGCGATCGCACCCTATACGCGCTTTGTGCGCGCCGAGCAAAATAAGCTTGAAGACACTCTCTCAAAGCTATCCACAATTGACGTTGAATTAGAAAGTTTGAAAGTACAAATTGAGCAAGAAACTGCTTGACGAGTTTTGCTGGCTTATGGTAAACTCATCAAGTTCTAAGCATACTCTGATGAAAGGAATGCGGAATTTATGAATCGGATCACCTACAATTTCCCGCTCGTCCGCAGCATCGCCGTTAGCAGCGGTTATGTGATTCCTTCGCGGAGTGTGCCTATTGGTCGTTTGTAACTTTTTAGACGGTTTCTTCCAGCGCCACGGGTACATTCCTTACCCCGTGGCGTTTTTTGTCTTAATGGTACCGGCATACGAACCGAAGTAAGGAGAACCGACAGTGGCTTTACCATCATCAACCAAAGAATTCGACCTCAAACAAGCCATACAACCCAACAAACTGGCTGGGTTGTGGGCTTTGACTGCGGGGTATAAGAAAGCCTATCTGGGAGCAACGGCTGGGCAGGCGCTGGCTGCCCTCTCAAAAACCGGTACCTATCTACTGCTCAGGGAATTCGTCGACAATATCCTGGGAGGGCAGGATGGCGCAGGCGCTCTGTTGTGGATCGCGCTGGGTTTCATCGCCCTGGCAATCTTTGAAGGTAGTTTTACCTTTCTGAGTGGTCGCCTGGCGGCTTATACTGCCGAGGGCATCGCGCTGCGTGTCCGCAACTACCTCTATAACCATATCCAGCGCCTATCCTTTACCTACCATGATAAAACGCAGACCGGCGAGCTGATCCAGCGTTCCACCTCCGATGTGGATGCCATCCGGCGCTTCTACGCCGATCAAGCCATCGGGGTTGGGCGGATTATATTGCTCTTTACGGTTAACTTCATCGCTATCCTGCGCCTGAATACACAGTTAGCCCTGCTCTCGGTTATCGTCATCCCGATCATCATAGGGACCTCGATATTCTTCTTCAGGCGCGTGACCAAAGCCTACGAGGCTTTTCAGGAACAGGAAGCCGTGCTTTCGACCACCTTGCAGGAAAACCTGACCGGTGTGCGCGTGGTAAAGGCCTTTGCACGCCAGCAGTATGAGAAACAGAAGTTCGATAAGGATAACTGGGAGAAATACCAGCGCGGGCGCAAGCTCCTGACCATGCACTCACTCTTCTGGCCAATCTCAGATATCGTCTGCGGATTCCAGATGCTGGGCGGGTTCATTGCCGGCTCGCTGATGGCGATCGATGGAGTGATCACACCTGGTACTTATATCGCCTACGCCGGGCTGGTTGTGTGGCTGATCTGGCCTATGCGTAACCTGGGTCGCTTAATTGTGCAGACCTCCACGGGCCTGGTCTCCTTCGGGCGCGTGCTCGAGGTGGTGCGCGAGGACCGCGAACCCCTCACCTCCGGCGACTTTCTGCCCAATCAAGGCCTCCAGGGACAGGTGTTCTTCGAGCAGGTGAGTTTTGAATATGATCCGGAGAGCCGTGTGCTGAACGATATTAGCTTTGAGTGCCAACCCGGGCAGGTAATCGCTCTGCTGGGTCCAACTGGTTCGGGCAAGACCACCCTGGTGAACCTGCTGCCTCGCTTTTACGATTACACCACCGGCAGCCTGAAGCTGGACGGGGTCGAGCTAAAACGCTACCCCCGCAAATACTTGCGCAGCCAGATCGGGATCGTGGAGCAAGAACCTTTCTTGTTCTCGCGCAGCATCCGGGAAAATATCACCTATGGTGTTGGGCGTTCGGTTAGTGATCAGGAAGTTGAAGCGGCAGCCCGCGCCGCCGCTATTCACGATGTGATCCTGAAATTTCCAGAGGGCTACAGTACCCTGGTCGGCGAGAAAGGTGTAACCCTTTCCGGAGGACAGAAGCAAAGGGTGGCCATTGCGCGCACTTTGCTGAAAGATCCTCGCATCTTGATCCTGGACGATTCGACGTCCGCGGTTGACACTGAGACCGAAGCTGAGATCCGCACCGCGCTCGAACATCTGATGCAGGGGCGCACATCGTTCATCATCGCCCACCGCATCCAGAGCATCATGAATGCCGATCTGATCCTGGTGCTGGATAAAGGTCAGATTGTGCAGCAAGGCATACACGACGAATTGGTCAATCAGGAAGGCATTTACCGCCAGATCTACGACATCCAGACCCGCATCGATGTGGAGTTGGAGGCGGAGATTGCCAGTGTTAGCGAGCCCGCCTGGGCAGATTAAGGTTAACGACCATGAGTGATACCTATTACGAAGAAGAAGAATTCGAATCACAATTCAATGGCCAGACCGTCATGCGTGTACTGGCGCAGGGACGCCCATACTGGCATTGGATGGTGGGTTTTGTCGTTTCGATCGGTCTGGTGTCCGTCCTGGATGCCTACTTCACGTTCCTGTCCAAACGCATCATCGACGAAGGCATTGTCGCTCGCAATCGAGTAGTCTTGATGGAGATCGTTACGCAATATGGCGGACTGATCCTGGTGCAGGCGGTCTTTGTGTTGGCGATGATTTACCTGACCGGCGTTCTGGGTGAGCGCATCCGGTACGACCTGCGCCAGAAGATCTTCAACCACCTGCAAGAACTCTCTCTGTCCTATTACAGCCGCACACCGGTAGGCTGGATCATGTCGCGCGTCACCTCGGATACCGACCGCATTGCTGAATTGATCACCTGGGGCATCCTGGATTCGAGCTTTGCGATTCTGAATATCATGAGCTCGGCATACTTTATGCTGCGCATCAACGCCCGCCTGGCGATGATCGTCCTGGCGACAATCCCGGTCCTGGTCGTCGTGGCGATCCAGTTTCGCAAGAGAATCCTGGCAGAATATCGCCAGGTGCGCAAGATGAACTCCAAAATCACCGGCGCATATAACGAGAATATCACCGGAGTGCGCGTGGTGAAAGCCCTGGGACGCGAAGATGAAAATATGCAGGAGTTCAGTGGGTTAACCAAACAGATGTACCGGGCTGGTTACCGCGCCGCCTGGCTCTCAGCCCTCTTCCTGCCCACCGTGCAGATCATCAGCGCCTTTGCCGTTGGCGCAATCGTGTATTTCAGCGGCCAGCCAGCCATGCTAGGTGAGATGAGCATCGGCGGCATCCAGGCGTTTGTATCCTATATCACCTTCATGATGTGGCCTATTCAAGACCTTGCCCGCGTGTATGCAGAGATGCAGCAGGCGATTGCCTCCGCCGAACGCATGTTTTCGCTTATCGATTCCGTGCCCGAGGTTCAAGACCAACCCGGCGCAGTCGATCCGGGCAGCCTGACCGGCGAGATCGTCTTCGAAGACGTTGATTTCTACTACGACAACGACAAGCCTGTGCTGAGTGGTTTCAATTTGCGCGTCAAACCGGGGGAAACGATCGCCCTGGTCGGCCCGACAGGCGGCGGTAAGTCCACCATCGTTAACCTGGTGTGCCGCTTCTACGAACCGAAACAAGGCGCCATCCGCATCCATGGCAAAGACTACCGGGAGTATTCCTTGCACGGCATCCAATCGCGCATTGGCGTCGTCTTGCAGACGCCGCATTTATTCTCCGGCACAATCCGGGAGAACATCGCCTATGGGCGTCTGGAGGCTACCCCACAGGAGATCGAAGAAGCCGCTCAACTGGCCGGCGCGCATGAATTCATCGCCAAATTTCCAAAGGGCTATGAAGAACAGGTGGGCGAAGGCGGCAATATGCTTTCCACCGGTCAGAAACAACTCATCAGCCTGGCGCGGGCGGTACTGGCCCAACCGGAGATTTTCGTGATGGATGAAGCCACCAGCTCGGTGGACACCATTACAGAAGCGCTCATCCAGCGTGGCATGGAGAATCTGATGAAAGGCCGTACCAGCTTCGTCATCGCCCACCGCTTATCCACCATCAAGCGCGCCAGCCGCATTCTGGTGATCGAAGATGGTAAGATTGCCGAAATGGGCACACATGCCGAGCTACTGCGCAAGCAAGGGCATTACTACCGCCTGTATACGAAACAGTTCCGCCACCAGCTGGAACAAGAGTACGACCTGGGACGTCTAACCGGTGGAGCTTCACCTGCGCCAGCCGGAGACTGATCGATCGAACTGGAACCTGTATGAAAATTGCTGTCCTGGCAGACGTACATTCGAATTTCGTTGCATTGCAGGCGGCAGCGGAGCACCTGGCACGCTGGCAGCCAGATCAAGTGATCCTGGCTGGTGATCTGGTCAATCGAGGGCCACGTCCGGCTGAGTGCCTGGGTTTCTTTCAGGCACACGCCAGTCAGGCTGGTTGGCTGACGGTCCGTGGCAACCATGAAGAATATGTCATCGAGCAGGGCAGCCCAGAAGCACCTGTTTCCGGACCGGCTTATGAAACCCACCGTGCTTCGCGTTGGACCTACCAGCGCCTGGGATGCGATCTGCAGCCCTTGCTCGATATGCCCTTCCAGCAGAGTGTGTTCGCGCCGGATGGAAGTGAGCTGCGCGTGGTGCATGCCTCGATGGGCGGCAATCGGGATGGGATCTACCCACACACCCCGGATGAGCAGCTGGCCGGGCAGATTGCCCCAGCCACGGCAGTGTTGTGTGTGGGTCACACCCACCGCCCGCTGATCCGCAAGCTCGACAGCACTCTGATCGTCAATGCCGGCTCGGTAGGCCTGCCATTTGATGGCAACCAGGAGCTGGCTTACGCGCAGATCACCTGGCGGGTAGGAGAGTGGTGCGCCGAGATTGTACGCCTGCCCTATGATGTGGAAAAGGCGCGCTCTGATTTTTTCGACTATGGATACTATGTAGAAGCCGGACCGCTGGTGCAGTTGGTGCTGGTGGAGCTGTTAACCGCACGCTCAATGCTGTTCAACTGGTCACATCGTTATCAATCTCGGGCTGAGCAGGGCAGCATCAGTATGCAAGATTCCGTAAAGGAATTCCTGCTCGATGAATTCGGTGCATCCGCCCGCCAGCGTTTTGAATTAAAATAATTAGGAGTTACGCAGTTCCGGGGAAAATGGGACACCCATCCTCCAACCAAGTGCGTAAGTTCAAATAATGTAGTGAGCTTAATCGACGATAATCAAGGAAAAACCGCCATGAAAACCAATCTTTGGTTTAAGCAACTGCTCGTGGTCTGGGCCCTGACTGCCCTCCTAGCCGGCTGCAACCTGCCCGGAGAGAGCAGCAGCCCCACACCTGATCTTGCCATCATTGTCTCCAGCACTCAAACGGCAATGGCCATCCAGACCGTGATTGCTCCGGTCACACCCACAAGCGCGGAAACCGCAGCCTTCCAGCCCACCGAAACACTCTCAATTACGCCCACCGTAGAGATCCCGCCTACGACCACGCCCACCAGTGCGCCCCCCACCCCCACCCAGCAAGCCAATTGCACCGATCGGGCAGTCTTCGTCAGTGAGACCATCCCCGACGGCAGTAGCGTAAAACCGGGCCAGCAAATCGAGAAAACCTGGCGCTTGCGCAACTCCGGTGACTGTACCTGGAGCACCGGCTATGCGCTGGTTTTCAAAAATGGTGCCCAGATGGACGCCGACAGCCCGCAAGCCTTGCAAACCCCGGTTGCACCCGGCGAGACTGCTGAATTAAAAGTCGAGCTGGTTGCGCCAGCCTCGGCGGGCACTTTTCGCAGTGAATGGATGCTGGTGAATGCCGCGGGTCAAGAATTTGGCCTGGGGCTGGACGGAAGCCGCCCATTCTGGGTGGAGATCGTGGTCAGCGAAGCCGGAGCCAGCCTCGATTTAGGGACTCCAGATTGGTTTGACAGCTTCGACGCAGATCTGGACCGCTGGTATCTGGATGCAGACGAGAACATCGAGTTTGCCATTGATGACGGCTTCCTCACCATGACTGCCTTTCATCCTTCCGGTGACAACTGGCGCATTGCCGAGCTGCGCGAGCTCAGTGATTTTTATTTGGAAGCCAAGGCTACCTTCGGGGAGCAGTGTTCAGGAAAAGATAGCTTTGGATTCATCGTGCGCGCCCCAGACTTACCCAGTAATGTGATCGATACGGGGTACGTGTTTAGTTTCGCCTGCGATGGGAACTTCCGCTACTACCGCATGGATGGCGGCGAATATGTGGGATTGCAGAACTGGAAAACCAGCGCAAGCTTGAATGCCGGGGCTGAACAGACCAACCAGGTCGGTGTCTGGGCGGAAGGTAATACCTTGCGGGTTTATATCAACGGGGATATGGTCGCCGAATTCACCGATGGCGCTTACGCCCGCGGGCTATTTGGGTTGCTGATCCGCTCCGAGTTCACCAACAATTTTACGGTAGCCGTCGACGAGATGTCCTACTGGACATTACCCTAATAAGACTGGGTCATCAAGAGACAGAGCAGCCAGATGGACACAGGCTGCTCTGTTTTTTATCGATTGAGAATCGAGAGCTTGCTACTCGATGACGATGTCTTTGGGATTGAAATCTACGGCGGGCAATTCCATCTTCATGTCTTTCAGGGTCTCAACGATGATCTGCCCAATAAGTAAATTGCGGTACCACTTACGATTGGAGGGGATAATATACCAGGGGGCGTACTCAGTACTGGTCTTCGACAGCACATCTTCATAAGCCTTCTGATAATCAGGCCACAGCTTGCGCTCCTCCAAATCCCCAACATTGAACTTCCAGTTCTTATCCGGCTCATCGAGGCGCGCTTGCAGGCGTTCTTTCTGCTCTTTTTTGTCGATATGTAGATAAAACTTAAGCATCGTCGTGCCTTCTTCGGCTAACAATCGTTCGAAAGCATTAATTTGGTCGTAGCGTTTCTTCCACACGTCCTCGTCCACCAGCGAGTGCACCCGCACCACCAGCACATCTTCGTAATGGCTGCAGTTGAAGATGACGATCTCACCTTTGCCTGGGGTCTGTTTGTGCACACGCCACAGATAATCATGGGAAAGTTCTTCGGGGGTTGGCACTTTGAAGCTTGCTACACGCACTCCTTGCGGATTGACCCCATCAAATACATGCCGGATGACGCCATCTTTGCCACTTGTATCCATCCCTTGCAGCACGATGAGCAGGCGGTGCTTTTGTTCAGCATAAAAGAGCTCTTGGAGTATTTCAAGCTCATCATTTAATTGATCCAGATCAACTTTGCCCTCCTCCTTGTTACCATCCGCCAGGCTTTTATCGTCCGCATCCCAATCATCGAGGTTGATCTTCTTCCCGGGTTTGACAAGATAGCGATCCATATGCAACCTCCTGTGAAATTTTCCCCAATTATTTTTCGCCCCAAGTGTGTAAGTCCTATATTACTTGAACATTATGATAACACAGGCGATGGAAAGCCGAATAACACAAGTACAAGCACGGATTATGAGGCCATTGCACATACAAACGATATGACTTTCGTAG
>Ga0105106_10000415_pt1 | contig 30365 bp, 29 predicted proteins | sample PPLLaktember2015_5_FD_79109 | JGI IMG/M metagenome (GOLD analysis project Ga0105106, IMG submission 79109) | Freshwater sediment microbial communities from Prairie Pothole Lake near Jamestown, North Dakota, USA - PPLs Lake P8 Core (1) Depth... | ecosystem: Environmental > Aquatic > Freshwater >...
GCCCGGGGCAGGCACGGATCGGGGCAGAATCGGCATGGGCGCGGCGGTGAGGACCTGGTTCTGGAGGTTCCCGTGGGAACCGTGGTGAAGGACCCGCTGGGCGAGGAGGTGCTCGCCGATCTCACGGAGTCGGGCCAGGCATGGATTGCTGCCAGGGGCGGATCGGGAGGGCGCGGCAATGCGCGCTTCGTCTCGTCGATTCGGCAGGTGCCTCGATTCGCCGAAGAGGGACGACCGGGAGAGGAGGCCGAGTTTGTGCTCGAGCTCAAGCTCATGGCCGATGTCGGTCTGGTGGGTTTTCCCAATGCCGGCAAGTCCACGCTCATTGCGGCCGTATCGGCGGCAAGGCCCAAAATCGCCGACTACCCGTTCACGACCCTCGTCCCCAACCTCGGAGTGGTGGCGTTCGGCGATGCTCCCCCCTTCGTGATGGCGGACATCCCGGGACTCATAGAAGGCGCCCATGAAGGAGTCGGGCTGGGCATCCGGTTCCTCCGGCACATCGAAAGGACCCGGGTCCTCGTGCACCTCATCGATGTGAGCGAGCTGGACGAGAGCGACCCGCTCAAACCGCTGCGGCAGATCGAAAGCGAGCTGAGCAGCTACTCGGAGCAGCTGCCCCTCAAGGAGAGCATCATCGCTTTGAACAAGGCGGATCTGGTTCCCGACGGAGATAAGCTCGAACGACTGGCGGCGGCCTACCGGGAGACGGGGCGCTCCACGGTGGTTGTCTCGGCCCTGGCCCGAAAAGGGCTTCAGGATCTGCTGCTGCTGCTGACGAAGATCGTGAATGCGCCCGCACAGGAAACCGACATGGGATAGGGTGGTCCTGTTGCTTGCGCGTCATGCCCGCGCGATGCTCGACGGGGTCCAGGCATTTGAAAGCCTCTGGATTCCCGCCGGGGACATGCGGGAATGACGATGAGCTCCGTCGGTCGATGTCACGCAGGGGGTTTCGGGCGATCGGACGAGGCTCCTCCCCGGCAGCGTTTCCCGGTTCCCAAACACCTTGCCCTTGGGGTGCCTTTCCTGTAAATGCCTTCAGTGAGCAGTCCTCATGCCCCTTTGGCGCGCGCTGAACAACGAAAAGGCTCAAGGGGCTGATTTTGACTTGAGAGTTGAAACCTGAAACTTGAAACCTTTTGCAGCAGGGAAATGCGTGTGGGCCATGCCGATGCTCTGCCTCGGTCTTTTGCATTCTTTGAGTGAGTGAGCCATGCCGGAAGAGAGTCTCGATCGCGATCGTCTATTCCAACGCTGCCGCAGGCTGGTGATCAAGGTAGGGAGTGCCGTGCTCACGGGGCCCCGGGGTTTGAATCGAGTGATGATTCATCGGTTGAGCGACCAGATCGCCGAGCTCAAGGAGCGTGAAAAGGATCTCAAGATCGTGATCGTGTCCTCGGGGGCTGTGGCGTCCGGCGTGCGCAAGATCGGCCTCTCGGAAAAGCCCCGCACCATTCCCCACAAGCAGGCCGCGGCGGCGGTGGGTCAGGGTGTCTTGATGGAGGCCTGGGAAGAGGCCTTCGACAAGTATGGGATCCTCGTGGCGCAGGTTCTGCTGACGGGCGAGGACCTGGCCCAGCGGCACCGTTACCTGAACGCCCGGAACACCCTGGAAACCCTCCTCGACTGGGGGATCCTTCCCATCATCAACGAGAACGACACGGTGGTGATCGAGGAGATCAAGTTTGGAGACAACGATCAGCTCTCGGCCATGATCGCCGGCCTCATCGGGGCGGACCTCGTCGTGAATCTCACGGATACGGAGGGCCTGTACGACTGTGATCCCAGGGTCAACGCCTCGGCGCGTTTGATTCCCCTGGTGCGGCGCGTGGATTCGAAGGTCCTGGCGTGTGCGACGCCCGAGGCGGGGAGTGTCGGCACCGGCGGGATGCTGAGCAAGGTGAGCGCCGCCAGGAAATGCCTGGCTTCGGGAGTGGCGATGATCATAGGGCCCGGCCGGGAGCGCGATGTGCTGCTGCGCCTGTTTCATGGCGACCCGATCGGCACGCTCTTCCTGCCGCATGAGAGGCAGTATCACGGCATGAAGCTCTGGCTGGCGAATTTGCCCAAGCCCGCGGGAGATCTGCAGCTGGATGAGGGTGCCGTGGCGGCGCTCCGGAATCGGGGCAAATCCTTGCTGCCCATTGGGGTTCGGAAGGTCGTCGGGACTTTCGGTGTGGGGGCTGCCGTGCGTTGCGTGGATGAGAAAGGGGACCTCGTGGGTGTGGGCCTGACCAACTACAAGTCCTCTGAGATCGAGCTCATCAGGGGGCATCGATCGGAAGAGATCGAGTCCATCATCGGTTACAAGCATTCGGATGAGGTCATCCACCGCAACAACTTCGTCCTCATGGGAGAAATCCCGGAGGTGGCCGAAGGAGAGATGCATGCGTGAAGATATCCTGTCCATGGGCAAGAAGGCTCGCCATGCGGCGCATCAAATGGGGCTGGCCGGGAGCAGGGCCAAGAGCGACGTGCTGATGGGGATGGCGGACGCTTTGCTCGAAGAGGAGCGGTCCATTGCCGAGGCCAACGGGAAGGATCTGGCCGAGGCGTCGGCGCGAGGCCTTTCCGGAGCCAAGCTGGACCGGCTGCGTATCAGCGGGAAGGTGCTCAAGGAAATGACCGATGGCCTGCGGGAGGTGGCGGCTCTGCCCGACCCGGTGGGCGAGGTCACCCGCATGTGGGTGCGGCCCAACGGACTGCAGGTGGGGCGCATGCGCATTCCGCTCGGCGTCATCGGCATCATTTACGAGTCGAGGCCCAATGTGACGGTCGATGCGGCCGCCGTCTGCATCAAGGCCGGAAACGGGGTCATCCTGCGGGGAGGCTCCGAGGCGTTCCATTCCAACGTGTGCCTGGCTTCCATCCTTCGCCGGTGTCTGACTGAAAAGGGCTTGCCGGAGGATGTGGTGCAGCTTGTGGGGACCACCGACCGCCATGCGGTGCTGGACCTGCTCAAGCTCGAGGAGTACATCGACGTCATGATCCCCCGGGGGGGCGAGGAGCTCATCCGCTTCGTCTGCGAGCATGCCCGCATGCCCGTCCTCAAGCATTACAAGGGGGTGTGTCATGTCTACGTGGATGAGTCGGCGGACCTGGACATGGCCGAGGGGATCTGCCTCAACGCCAAGGTGCAGCGACCGGGCACCTGCAACGCCATGGAGACCCTCCTGGTGCACCGGGCGGTAGCGGGAGCCTTTTTGCCCCGGATGGCCGAATCCTTCCGGAGGGAGGGCGTCGAGCTGCGGGGATGCCCGGAAGCCCGCCGCCTGGTTCCGGACTGCAGGGAGGCTACCGAGGAGGACTGGCATGCGGAATACCTGGACTACATTCTGGCTGTGCGCGTCGTCTCCGGAATGGAGGAAGCCATGGAGCACATGGCGACCTATGGCTCACAGCACACGGAAGCCATCGTGACTCAGGACTTCCGTCGGGCTCACCGCTTCGTCCGGGAGGTTTAATCGTCTCTGGTGCTGGTGAACGCATCGACACGGTTCAACGACGGGTTTCAACTGGGCCTGGGGGCCGAGATCGGGATTTCGACTTCCCGGCTGCATGCATTCGGGCCCATGGGGGTGGAGGAGCTGACCACGACCAAGTTCATTGCTTTCGGAGATGGCCAGCTGCGGAGTTGATGCGCGCGGGCTTGAGTCCCTGAATGGCGCGGCATTGCCGATGACCCGTGAGAAATGACCAGCGAGATCCGGAAAAAGATGGGTGTTTTGGGCGGAACCTTCGATCCCGTCCACTACGGTCACCTGCGCGCCGCCGAAGAAGTCCTCGAAGCCCTTGGCCTGGACGGGATCCTGTTCATTCCCGCTGCTTCGCCTCCCCACAAATCCCAGGCTGGAATCGAGGATTTCGAACACCGATGCGAGATGCTCAAGCTGGCGGTTGCCGACCAGCCGCAGTTCGAGGTGTCCGACCTGGAGCGGCGGCTCCCCGGCAAATCCTACACCGCCGTGACGCTTCGAAAGCTTCAAGAGGTCCTTGCGGAGGGAACGGAGCTCTTTTTTCTCGTCGGAATGGATGCCTTCCTCGAGCTGCACACGTGGTGGCACTACCGCGAGCTGTTCGAGCTTTCGAATCTTGTGGTCCTGAGACGTCCGGGGCATGATGAAGAGTGGATTCCGGTGTTTCTGAGAGAGCATGTGTCGCCGCTCTATGCGTGGCAGGCGGAGTCGGGTGCGTTTGTGCATCCTCGGATGCTCCCGGTCTTTGTGGTCAGGAATACCTACCTGGGCATCTCGTCAACCCGTATCCGATGGTTGGCTGCCCACGGGAAATCCATCCGGTATCTGGTTCCTCATGAGGTCTTGCGTTATATTGCGGGAAAGCGGCTTTATCAGTCGTCTTCCATACATCGGGTCAGATGATGCAGGAGCTGCTGAAGGCCTCCATGGGGAAGCAGGGAGAACAGCATGGCCGGGATGCGGGTTCAGGTCATTTCGGAATTTATATCGAATGCTGAGGGAATGAGATTTGGTGGATGAGCTCAAAACAAGCCTGAATGCTATGAGCGCCAGGGCGAAGGCGCTTTGGTTTGCGAGGTTGGCTGTAGATTTCAAGGCTCTGGATCTGGTGGTCCTCGATGTGACCGGGCTGTCTTCTTTTTCCGATTTCTTTGTGATCTGCAGCGGAAAATCCAGCCGGCAGGTGCAGGGCATTGCGGACAACATCCAGGCGAGTCTGAGGAAAGAGGGAATCAGGCCGCTGGGGATCGAGGGGCATCGTGAAGGCCAATGGGTGCTGATGGATTATGGTGACGTGATCGTGCACGTTTTCTACGAGCCCGTTCGGCTCCTCTACGATCTGGAGAGCCTGTGGTCGGAGGCCAGGCGGGTGAGATGCGATCGCGAAGATGTGCCGGAGGGCACCGTTTTGCCGTGAGGTGATGATCTCATGAGACGCGTGACCGGGTTCAGACTTTTCAAAAGCTTCGTGTGCCTGGCGACGACCCTCTCCTTCCTGGCCGTTTCGTGCCCCTTCGGACCAGGCTCCGCCTGGGCGCTGAGTCTCAGTGAAGAGAAGGAGCTTGGCCGAAAGACGCTCGAAATGTTTCGGGACCGTCTACCCCTGATCGAGGACGGTGAGCTGATCACGTATGTGCAGTCAGTGGGGGAGCGGGTCGCCAGGCAGGTCGGGATCACCCCCTACCAGTATCAGTTCTTCGTGGTGAATGAGGGGGTGCCCAACGCGTTCGCCATACCCGGCGGTTACATCTTCATTTACAGGGGACTCATCGAGCTGATGCAAAACGAGGGGGAGCTGGCCTCCATCCTGGCTCACGAAATCTCCCACATCCAGGCACGGCACATTCACCGCAGGCTTGAGGAATCGAAGCTGATCAACATCGCCAGCCTGGCCGGGGTGATTGCGGGAGTGCTGCTGGGGATAAGCGGAGGCAGCGGTGCCAGGGCATCCCAGGCCATCACCATGGGGACCGTGGCGGGAGCGCGGACCTACCAGCTCCAGTACAGCAGGGAAAACGAACGGGAGGCCGATCAGATCGGGTTCAGGTATTTGACGGCAGCCGGCTATTCGCCCCGCGACATGGTCACGATCATGGAGCGGCTCAATCAGGACAAATGGAGGGCGAGCTCCAAGCTCCCCTCCTATCTCTCGACTCATCCCGCCCTGGGGGAGCGCGTGCTCTATCTTCGGGAGCATGTCGAGAGGGAGAAGGCATCCAAAACATCCCCGCGGGTCATTCTGGAGGGGGAGTTCGAGCTGATGCAGGCGGCCATGGTGGCCGATCATTCGGACTTTCGGGTTGCAATGGATCGTTTTCAGGCCGAAGCCAAGAAGGCCGGCAAGAAGCGATCGGCTGTGGCGGAATACGGCATGGGCAGGCTGTATTTGCGCCAGGGAAAGGTGGAGGAGGCTCTGCCCCATCTTCAGGAAGCTGCGAAGATGGCATCCTCCAGCCCCTATGTGATGAGCTCCCTGGGCGCCGTTTACTTCCAGATGGGAAAGCTGCAGGAGGCGCAGCGAGTCCTGGAGACCGCGCTGGTCCTCAACCCTTCATCTCCCGTGGCCCATCTGAGGTTGGCTCAGGTCCTCCAGGATCTCGGCCAGAAGTCGGAAGCCCTCAAACATCTGCAGCAAATCGAGGAGCTGGCTCCCAGTTTTCCTGAAATCGACCGTCTCCTCGGTGTCCTCCTGGGACAGGGGAACCAGATCGGACCCGCTCATTATCATCTGGGGAGGTACTATGAACAGAGGCGTGACTGGAAGCTCGCCGAGTTTCATTACCAGAAGGCCAGAAGCTTGACCCAGGACTCACCCCAGAGGCTTGCAGAGATCGACCAGTCCCTGAAGGAGGTGGTGCAGCGTGGAAAGAAGGCTGCGTATGAGAAATCCAGACAAAGGTGATCAAGCCGCTCAAGTGGAGTCCGACCCTCGTGTGGAAGCTCACTGAGCTCATTCTGGCTTCGTCAATGTGGAATGCCAGCGGATCCGGCAGAGAAGAGAAGATTTGACATGTTGAAGCGGAAGCAGAAGATTCTTTTGGGTTCTCTCGGCGGCGTGGGTTTGTTGTTTGCGGTTCTGGCCGGAGTGTCAGAGCATGTCCCGTGGCTCCATTCCATTTGTTCGGGCCTCGGGGATGGCTGCCAGGAAACGGCGACCTACACGCTTTTCAGTGTTCCCCTCTGGATTTATGGTATCGTTTTCTACGTCGCGTTCATGGGCGCCGTTCTCGTGGAGCGATTGCACCCCGCGCTGGATTGGCTTGTGGCGGCACTTCTGGGGGCGGAGGCCACACTGGTGCTGATGATGGCCGGTGAGAGGCTGATCTGCGTGTATTGCCTGGGGAATCTTGTGACAGTTTTGGCCATTTTTCTGGTGTCATTTCACAAAGAGATCTTCTGGCGCACGGTGTCCCTCAGCCTCATCGCCTACCTGCTTTCCTTTCACTTCATCGTCAAGCTCGATGCCGCGGGCGGTGCGGTTCAGGCAGGCTCCCAACCTCAGCAGGCGGCGGCCAAGGTCGGGGGACAGGAGATCAGCATGGCCCAGCTGGAGGAACCGCTGGTGACGCAGCTCTTTGACCTCCAGCGGGAGATGCATCGACTGAAGCGGGAAAAGCTGGACGACATGATCGTCGAAGCGTTGCTGCAACAGGAGGCGGTCGCCCGCAACATAGCCGTGCAGCAGCTCGTCAACGACGAGGTGGTCTCCAAAGGGGTTCCGGTGAGCGACGTCGAGGTGGATCAGTATTATCTGGAAAATCGTGCCAAGCTCGCGGAATGGAAAGGGTCGCTCGAGGAGTTGAGGAACCGGATACGGTCGGTTCTTCAGCAGCAGAAGACCTACCAGAAGGTCGTCGAATATGCCCGGAGCCTCGAAAGCAAGTATCCGGTGTCCGATTATCTGGAGGAGCCGGTTTCCCCGTTTGCTGTGGTGAAGGTCGAGGGCAGCCCCGTTGCAGGCCCTGAGGACGCAGCAGTGACCGTGTTCGAATTCTCGGATTATGAGTGCCCCTCGTGCAGGCAGGCGCACGAGGTGGTGAAGAAGGTCCGAGCCCACTTTGGGCAGCGTGTTCGTTGGGTGTTCAAGGATTACCCGCTCAAGATGCACGAGCATGCCAGGGAGGCGGCCGAAGGAGCCAGGTGTGCCGGGGATCAGGGGAAATTCTGGGAATTTCAGGACCTCCTCTATGGCTCGAAAGAGCCTCTGACGAGGGACCATATACGGAACCTGGCGACTGGTCTGGGATTGAATATGGAGCTGTTCGGCCCCTGCCTCGATGGAGGAAAGCACAAGGATGCGGTGGAGAAAGATCTCGCAGAGGCCAAGAAGGCTGGTCTGGATCGAACCCCGAGCTTCCTCATCAACGGACGTCTGATCACCGGAAGCCACAGCTTCGAGCGCTTTGTGCAAATGATTGACGAGGAGCTGAATAAGCCGCGCAAGAGGCCATGACTCCGGAGGGGATGCCTCTTGACCGGTTTCCCCCGGTGGTGGTAGAGAAGCCGCGGGGAGGCGGGCACGCGATGGCTCTGTTCCTGAAACATATAATGATAACTGTCAGATGAAGGGGATTGTTCATCTGACGGATCAGCGCGTTCAAAACAGGGGGATCGGGGAGCGCCGGCAGGATAGAGAGCGGAATGGAGGGAGGAGCCGTTTTCAAGCTGCGGCGTGCGGATGGGGGGATTCTGTGCAGAGTGCAGCTTCTGGGCACGGCCGTTACGAACATCGGGATCATCTCGAGTCCCGAGGAGAAGGTTAGGAGAGGGTCTATGAAGGTTCTGGTCAGTGACAACCTGGCGGAGACCGGTATCGAGGCGTTGATGGAGGTTCCGGAGCTCGACGTCGAAGTGAACACAAGCCTCACCCACGATGAGCTCAAGCATATCATTAAGGAATACGATGCTTTGATCATCCGAAGCGGGACGAAGGTGACCGCCGAAATCATCGAAAATGCCGACAATCTCAAGGTTGTGGCCCGGGCGGGCATCGGGCTCGACAATGTGGACGTCGAAGCCGCGAGCAAGCGTGGCATTGTTGTCATGAACACCCCCGAGGGAAATGTCATCACCACGGCGGAGCACACCATTGCCATGCTGCTGGCGGTGACCAGGAACATTCCTCAGGCCACGGCTTCTTTGAAGTCAGGAAAGTGGGAGAAGAAGCGGTTTCGCGGCAAAGAGGTCTTTCACAAGGTTCTCGGCATTGTCGGAGTGGGACGCATCGGCAGGGTGGTTGCTGAACGTGCCGCAGGGCTCCAGATGAATGTGATCGCTTTCGACCCTTACATCAGCTCGGATGTGGTGGAGAAGCTCGGAATAACGGGCGTGACGCTCGACGAGCTCTATGCCCGCTCGGACTATATCACCGTCCACACCCCCATGACCCAGGAGACCCGGGGGATCATCAATGCCGAGGCCTTCCAGAAGATGAAAAAGGGGGTTTACATCCTCAACTGCGCCCGTGGCGGGATCGTGGATGAGGTGGCCCTCTACGAGGCCATCCAATCGGGGATCGTGGCGGGTGCGGCACTGGACGTTTTCAGCAAGGAGCCGCCCGTGGACAACCCGCTCCTCAACTTGGACCAGGTGGTGGCCACACCGCATCTGGGGGCATCCACGGATGAGGCGCAGGAAAACGTGGCCATCGCCGTTTCTGAACAGGTGATCGATTACCTGTTGCGGGGAACCATCCGCAACGCCGTGAACGCCCCGAGCATTGACGGGGCCGTTTTGGCCACCCTTCAGCCTTACCTGACCCTTTCCGAGAAGCTCGGCAGTCTGCTCACGCAGATCACCTCCGGGGCCATCCGGGAGGTTTCCATCGAGTACATCGGTGAGGTGACCTGCGTGGACAATCGCCCGCTCACGCTCTCCATACTGAAAGGGATGCTCACGCCGATCCTCGGGGAGATGGTGAACTTCGTCAACGTTCCCATTCACGTCAAGGAGCGCAGTATCAAGGTCCGGGAGTCGGTGCGGAGCGAAGCCGAGGATTTCACCAATCTCATCACCGTTCACGTGAAGACCTCGGAGACTGAGAATCTGGTTGCCGGCACCATTTTCGGCAAGAAGGATTTGCGGGTGGTGCGCATCAACGACTTCCGTCTCGAGGCGGCCACCGAGGGTCATGTATTGCTGATCTACAATATCGACACGCCGGGGACCATCGGCGCCATCGGCTCCTGCCTCGGGCGCCACAACATCAACATCTCGATGATGAACGTGGGACAGATTCTGGATCGCGGTCAGAACATCATATTTCTCAGGACGGACACACCGGTTCCCAAGAATGTGGTTGAGGAATTGCTCGCCATGGACAATGTGAATGTCGTTCAGGCATTGAGACTCTGAGGGTCGGGAGACGCAGGACATGGAAGAAAAGGAAGACAAGGGTTTTGTGATCAAGGATCGCCGCAAGATCTCGCTGGATGATGTGGAAGCTGAATCCGGGTCCACGGAGGAACAGCAGCAGCCGCCCGGGGAGGAGCAGGCGAAGGCCGAAGCGCAGTTCAGGGAGGCCTCGCGGAAGGCCGAAGCGGAAGTTCACCGCGATCTGCCCGCCGTGTCGTTTGCGACCTTCGTGTTCTCCCTGAGCTCTTCGGCGCTGGTGTACCTGGGGGAGATGCCCGAGCTCGAGAGCGAGGTCAATCGTGTGGACTTTCCGCTGGCCAAGCAGATCATCGATACTCTGGGCATGCTGCAGGAGAAGACCCAGGGGAACCTGGATGCCGATGAAGACCGGCTTCTCAAGAATCTCTTGTACGACCTGCGGCTGCGCTACGTCCAGAAGAGCGGTACGTGAGAACCTCCCTGGATTTGAGCGTCCCTGCCAAGATCAATTTTTGGCTCGAGGTGCTCGGGAAGAGGGCTGACGGCTATCATGATCTTTCGAGCCTCATGCTGCCCATCGGGATCTATGATGAGGTGCGGCTGGAGCTTCTGCCCGAGCGCCGGATCCATCTGGAGTGTGACCATCCGGAGGTTCCCCTCGACGGGAATAACCTGGCCTGGCGGGCGGCGGAGCTTTTCCTGGGCAGGGCGGGGGTTGCGCCGGCTCTGCGTATCCGCCTGAGAAAGAACATCCCCGTCGGTGCGGGCCTGGGTGGTGGGAGCGCCGACGCTGCCGGGGTATTGCTGGGCCTGAAGGAATTGTATCCGGGCAGGATTTCTCCCGGGACGCTTTTTGAAATGGCCAGGCAACTGGGGGCCGACGTACCTTTCTTCTTGCATCAACTGCCGGCTCTGGCCACGGGGATTGGTGAGAAGCTCCACGAGGTTTCCGGGGTGATCGAGTACCCGCTTCTGCTGGTGAAACCCCCCGTAACCGTTTCTACGGCCTGGGTTTACGGAAGTTTGAAGTTGACACGTGGGGAGAGTCGCATTAAGGTTCCAAGGCTTTTGGCCGATCCCTGGAACATCGCTCAGCTTCTGGAAAATGATCTTGAAAGTGTCACGTTGGAAGCTGTTCCCGTTTTGGCTCGACTCAAACGATGGCTGGTCGAACATGGCGCATTGGCAGCCTTGATGAGCGGGAGCGGTCCGACCGTGTTTGGGGTCTTCGCGGGGATGGAGGAGGCCGGGAAAGCTGAGGTGCTGGCTGCGGAGGCCTGGCCGGAATGCTGGGTGAGGTGCACCAGGGTGTTGGGTGACCAGGCAGTTCGACGCTCAGCCGGGGGGGCGCACGTTCTATGATTGGGGTGTCGCCAAGCGGTAAGGCACGGGTCTTTGGAACCCGCATTCGGAGGTTCGAATCCTCCCACCCCAGCCATTTTCAGGGGTTGATTGAGGGGTTGGGTGTCGCATGCTCGGTCCGTTGAAGATTTTCTGCTGCAATTCAAACCCATCCCTTGGCCAGAAGGTTGCCGCCCTTCTGGACACGAAGGTGAGTCAGGCGCTGGTTGGCAGGTTCAGCGACGGAGAGATTCGCGTCGAAATCCATGAGAACGTCCGGGGTATGGACGTTTTTGTCCTTCAGTCCATTTCGCCGCCGGTGAACGACAACCTGCTCGAGCTCCTGGTGATGGTGGACGCCCTGAAAAGGGCTTCGGCCAATCGAATCAACGTTGTCGTACCCTATTACGGTTATGGCCGGCAGGACCAGAAGGAGAAGCCCCGGGTCCCGATCACGGCCAAGGTGGTCGCCGATCTGCTCACCGCTGCCGGCGTCCACCGGTTGGTGACCATCGATCTTCACTCGGAGCAGATCCAGGGTTTTTTCAGGATTCCCGTGGATCATCTGTCGGCAACGGAGGTGCTTCTCGAAGATCTGAAGATGCGGCTCAGGGGAGACGAGATCGTCGTGGCTCCCGACGCCAATGGCGTCCCCAGAGCCCGGTCTTTCGCCGATCGACTCAAGATGGACCTGGCGATCCTGGATCATCGCCGCACGGGGGGGGAGTCCTCTGTTCGGATCGTGGGGAATGTGAAAGGGCGGCGGGTCGTCATTCTTGATGACATGATCAACACGGGGAGAACGCTGGAGCGCACCGCGAGGGGCGCGAGGATGGCAGGAGCCGCTTCGGTGGAAGCCTACGGTGTCCATGCACTGCTGTCCGAGAACGCCGTGGGGCGTCTCGAGCAGTCCGATCTGGATTTGGTGACGGTCACGGATAGCGTGGCCCCGTCTGAAGATGCGACGGCATCCCGGTTTTTTCGGTCGGTTTCCATTGCGCCACTGCTGGCGGAAGCCGTGAGAAGAATACACTATGAGGAATCGGTGAGCGCGATTTTCCTGAAGGTATGCTGATGGACGAACCCTGGTGGCCAATCCTGTCGGTTCTGCCTTGAACGGCGGCCGGATGGCCTGGGGGAGAAGTCGGCGGTTTGGTCAGGATTGGCCTGGTTCGGTTGATGACCAGAGAGACCCGAGCACACGGTAGCGTGTGCTTTATGATTTTCCGGAGGTGAAAGCATCATGGAGTATGAGATTTCTGCATCAGTTCGAGGCAAGATTGGCAAAGGGGCTGCGCGGGGTTTGCGACGTGAGAGTCTGGTGCCGGCGGTTCTGTACGGTCCCAAAATGGACCCGATGACGCTGAGTGTTTCGTCTTTGCATCTGGAAAAGCTGCTGCGTTCCATGGAGGGGGAAAGCCGGCTGGTGACAATCTCCATCGAAGACGGCGGAGCCAGTCAGACCCACAAAGTGCTTCTGCGTGAGGTGCAGGTCCATCCTTTCCGCAGGCGCTTTCTGCACGTGGATTTCTTCGAGGCGCCACTGGATCGCAGAATTGTTGTCAATGTGCCCATCGAGCTCAAGGGGGATCCCATCGGTGTGAGAAAGGGTGGCTCCATCAATCTCATTCTCAGGACCCTTGCCGTTCGATGCCTGCCCGCCGAGATCCCCGAAAGGATCTACGTCGACGTCAGTGCTCTCGACCTTGGGTCGACCATCACCACGGCCGGCCTGGCCGCACAGGTTCCGCAGGAGTTGATGGGCGAGCCGAACCAGGCGGTGGTCACCGTCGTCGCCCCTGAAAGCAAGGCCAAGGAGGGAGAGGCGGCTCGCGCCAAGTAGTCTTCTCCTCCGATCTCGTGAGTCCTCATCAAGCACTGGGAGAGCGAGCCATTTTTGTCGTGGTGGGATTGGGAAATCCCGGAAAACAATACGAAGAAACCCGGCACAACGCCGGGTTTCTTGTGGTGGACGGCCTGGCCCGCAGGTTTTCGATCTCGCTGGCGGAGAAGAAGTTCAAGGCGCGCTGGGGAGTTGGAGAAATTGCGGGGAAGAAGACGGCTCTCTACCAGCCCCTGGCCTTCATGAATCGGAGCGGCGAGCCCGTCGGTCAGTTTCTGCGCTACTTCGGGGTTTCATCCGACCAGATGCTGGTGGTCCACGACGACCTCGATCTCCTTTGCGGCCGAATCCGGGTGGTGCGAGGCGGGGGGGCTGGCGGGCACCGCGGCATTCTATCCATCATCGAGCATTTGGGGCATCAGGGCTTTGCGCGCTTGAAGCTCGGCATCGGCCGACCGCTTCACGGCGAAGCCGTGGAGGCCTTCGTTCTGAATGGCCCTTATCCTGCGGAGAGGCCGGCATTTCAGGACATGATTCAACTCGGTGTCGAAGTGGTGGAGGGCGTGCTGGCGTGGGGATTGGACGCCGCCATGAATCGGTTCAATGCGGCTCCCGGAGCTCCCCGAAATCCTTTGGCTCCACCCGGATGAACTGCTGGAGATCAAAGTGAATGTCTCAGGGTGTCCTGCGTGCCGCTGTGAAGCTCGGAAACCGGGTGGGGTTCTGAGCCGGGGGGCCATCCGGCATTGAAACTCGTTTTCCGCCTTTCTTGAAAAGTCGAACGGCGGTTGGGCCAAGGTACATTATTGTTTCGGCCCCGCTTGTCTCTCTGCATCCTCATCTTAATCCAAACACCTTCCTTTCGGCTTTTCATCCGCCCAAAGTAATGATAAAATTTTAAATCTGGGAGAATAGACTTAGAATCCCTGATTAGTCGGGAGACTGGAGGTCTTATGTTTAGTATAGGTGATTTGGCGGTCTATCCTGCTCACGGGGTCGGCAAGATCGAATCCATTGAGAGCAAGAGTATCGGGGGGCAGAGGCAGGACTTCTACATCATCCGCATTCTGGAAAATGGCATGAAGATCATGATCCCGATTCGGAATGCGGAGGCCGTCGGGTTGCGTCAATTGATCGATTCCAACGAAATTCCAATGGTTTACGATATCTTGCGCTCCAGGGAAGTCTCCGTCAACGGGGGAACATGGAACCGTCGGTACCGGGAGTATATGGAAAAGATCAAGACGGGGTCCATCTACGAGCTGGCGCAAGTCTTGAGGGATTTGACCGTCTTGAAAGGAGACAAAGAGCTGTCCTTTGGAGAGAGGAAAATGCTGGATACAGCTCGAAGCCTGCTGTTGAAAGAGATTTCCATCGTGAGAGAGATGAGCGAAGTGGATGTGGAGACGGAAATCCTCGAACTTCTAAAATAGCTTTTTCTGAACTCCTCCATGGCCTTCAGTTTGTCTCCCCGCCCACCGATCGAACAGCCCCTTTGAGCTTTGGTTTGAAGTGTCGTTCCATGCTATTCTGATCCAAACTCCTCATTGGGGACTCGTGGAATGGCTGACAGGTCAAGCCGTCTTTTTCTGAATAAAACCAAGGTGATTAGAGTCCGGGAAGGGGTCTTCGGACTTCCTCGAGTCTTTCAGGACTCTCCTTTGAGGAAGGGGGGAGAGGGCCACATGAGCAGTGCTGTATTCTGAGGAAATGCGGGGTGGTTTGATGCGGTGGAGCGAGCATGGAATAAGCGTGCAGAGCGGGGTGACGCATGGGAGTGAAAGGGGGTGAGCGAGAGTGAGATGGGCCTGGTTGTTCTTGAAGATCATGGTTTTTGCTGTTTGCAGTGTCGGTGGGTATTTCATCGGGGCTGAGCTTGAAAGTCTGCGACAGATCCGGTGGGCGCCCTGGATCGGGCTGACGGTCGGCATGTTTGTTGCCGCGCTGGCTCTTTCCGTTGAAAAAATCATCAATCGAATCCCCCTCAAGGTGTTGGTGGGGGGAACTCTTGGGCTGGTCCTTGGCCTTTCCATCGCCAAGTTGATCGCCTATGGCTTCACGCTCCTTGAAGATACTACGATCCGTGTTGCAATCTTCATAATTTTATCTTGTATTTTTGGCTATATAGGTATGGTTTTCGGTAGTATCAAGGTCGAGGAGCTGCGTCTGCCCAACTGGTCCTGGCTGACCCGCGGAGTGAGTCGGGGAGGGCATAGCTCGAAAATACTGGACACCAGTGTCATCATCGATGGGCGTATCGCAGACATCGTGGAGACGGGCTTCATCGGAGGGGTCCTGGTGATCCCTGAATTTGTGCTGCAGGAGCTTCAGCACATTGCGGACAGTCCGGACCCGACGCGAAAGGTGAGAGGTCGGAGGGGTCTGGACATCATCAAGCGGCTTCAGTTGGAGAAAAGCATCGAGGTTCGCATCGATCGCCAGGATTTTGACAACATCAACGATGTGGACGCGAAGCTGGTCGCACTGGCCTTGAGCATGGGGGGCGAGATCGTGACCAACGACTACAACCTGGCGAAGGTGGCTGAGGTGCAGGGGATCACGGTCCTCAACATCAACCAGCTGGCGAATGCTCTGAAGCCTGTGGTGCTCCCGGGGGAAGTGCTTCGTTTACAGATCCTCAAGGAGGGTAAGGAGCAGGGGCAGGGGATTGCCTACCTGGAAGACGGGACCATGGTCGTGGTTGAGAATGCGAGCAGGCACCTCGGGAAAGAGGTTGAGGTATCGGTGACGAGCATCCTCCAGACCACGGCGGGTCGCCTGATTTTCACGATCATGAGGGATGCCGAGCATCACCGGCAGCAGCACTGAAGTATTTCTCAGGCTGTTGAGGGCCAGAGCGGTTGTTCAATGAAGAAACGAGCTTCCTTTCCGGCAGCGGGGATATGCCGGACCTCATCCTGAAAGGCGATCGGGAGGACTCGGGGCTTCGGCTGGATGTCTTTTTGAGCCGGCGCCTGGTGGATCGATCCCGGAGCCAGATCCAGAGGTGGGTCCGGGACGGACGGGTGACCGTCGAAGGGCAGCGGGTCAAGGCAAGCCACGTGATCGATGTGGGGGACGAAGTCCGGGTGCAGTTCCCGCCCGATGATCCCGGCGAGGGTCTCCTGCCTTGCCCGATGCCGCTCGAGATTCTTTTCGAGGACGATCACCTGATTGTGCTCAACAAGATGCCCGGCCTTGTGGTGCATCCGGGCGCCGGCCACCGGGATGGTACTCTGGTTCACGGGCTCCTCGCCCACACCAGCCGGCTGGCGACTCAGGGTTCGCCTCTGCGCCCGGGCATCGTCCACCGGCTGGATCAGTACACCTCCGGAGTCATGGTTGTGGCCAAAAGCGATGCGGCTTACCTGGGGCTGATCCGGCAGTTCAAGGATCATCAGGTGGGGAAGGAATACCTGGCCATCGTCTATGGGCTGTTGAAGGAAAGGCGGGGTGAGATCCGGACGGGCATCGACCGCCATGCCATCGACCGGAGGAAGATGGCTGTGGTGCATTCAAGGGGGCGCGAAGCCATCTCGCAATGGGAAGTCGAGGAAGAATTCGGGGAGGCGAGCCTCATTCGCGTTCGCATCCGGACAGGGCGCACGCACCAGATTCGGGTTCACTTCAGCCATATGCAGCACCCCGTCGTGGGGGATTCGACCTACGGCGGCGGAAAGCGACGTGCCGGGTCGGTTCGTTCTGCCGGCTTGCGACATTTGCTGGCCGCTGTTGAACGGCAGATGCTGCATGCGCGGCGGCTGAGCTTTTCTCATCCGGTGACGGGGGAGTCCGTGTCCCTGGCAGCCGAACCACCGGCTGATTTCCTGGATTTGCTTCGAGCGCTGCGCTCCCTGGGCCGTCAAACGGGTTGAGCGCTTCCTCGGTGGAAGCCCGATAGCCATGGGACTGCGGTTTGAGGTCCATCGGCGGGAAACGGCTCAATCACCTGCCGTTTGAGGCTTGCTGGAGAAGAGCTGCTGACTACTCTTCCGCATCCACCTCCTGATCCATTTCCTCATCGATTTCTTCAGCAGGAATCTCCGCCCCCGGCGCGGGATTGGGATTAACACTGGCGCCTCTGCGACTCATCCCGGGCGAGGGCTGTCCAACGTTCGCCCCTCCGGCTTCGGGGCTGATCTCTCCTGGTGCGTTCCCCTCCGGTGCTGCACCCGGCTGGGGTGGCTGCCCCGGCCTGGCTCTGGGCTCCCTTGGGCCACCTGGAACATTCACACCGCCCGCAGCATCCTGAGGCGGGGGCGGGGGGGCCATTGGCGGCAGGACCTTCCCTGAGGCATAGAGGTAAAGCTCAAAAGTCTCCCCGTCTTTTTCAACGGAGATGCTTTTGAGACCAATCTTGTTCACGACATAATCGCTGATCTTTTCTCCCTCACGCACGGACACGAAAGGGGAGTTGTCCATGCCCTTGTCTTTGCCGGGCATCTGGCCTTTGACGCGGATCAAGGCTTTTCGGGTTTCTCCATGGATGATGATGCCGTCCAGCTGGAGAGCCTTGGGAGGCACGCTGGGCTTCGAGCTTTTTGTCGATGATGTCGCCGAATCCGGAGACGGCGGCTTCCGATCCGGGGAAAAGAGGTTTCGCTCGACAATAACCGGGCTTGAAAAGGACGGGGCTGCAAGGCCAAAAACGCATGCGCCAAACAGAGCAGTACCCACTGCACGCCATATCTTGGACAGCTTCATCTCATCTCCTTCGTCATGACATCAAGATGTCACCTGACCCATAATATACATCCTTTCACCTTGTGTGGAAACTGCTTAAGTTCTTGTTCAAAGGGGTGGTGTGAGTATCGGGCGTTTGCGAGGTGTTTCCGGGAGGAATGAAGTACAGGGTGTGAGCGGCCGGTGAAATCGCCGTGGAGCGGCAGCCGTGCACTCGTTTTATGTGCCGTTGCTGACTGTTGTGACACGCGGAGGCGGCGTTTACATTCACTGAGGGATCTGTTAAGAATCCCCCTCATCAATACAAGCTACCCATTTCAGGAGCATATATGCCGGAAGAGACTTCTATCCTCCGCACCTTCCAGAGAGAGCTCAACCTGGCCGATGACCAGCTCAGGCAATTGCAGAAGACCTATTTCACGGGTGGTCTGTCCTTTGTGGAGGCTTTCGAGGACATTGGCATAACCGATGAGGTCCGTGTCCTCAAAGTGCTCGCGGACCATCTCCAACTGCCCTTGCTCGGACGCGAAGACTACCCGGAGAAACCCGTGCTGCTTGAGGGGGTCTCGATGTTCTTTCTTCGCAAGCATGCCGTGCTGCCCATTCAGGTGGACGCGGGTCGGGTGAAGGTGGTGGTGAACAGCCCTCTCGACATCCCGCTGTTGAACATTCTGGGGAATTATTTCCAGGGGATGGAGGTCAACCTTTGCCTGGGGCAGAAGGAGGAGATTCGGACGGCCATCGACCGCCTTTATGGAACGGCGGCCCGCGAGGCGGAGGCTTTGTCGAGGGGCGAAGAGGGTGCGGTGGTTCGCGGGGATGCCTTCGAGGAGGATCTTGAGCATCTCAAGGGGCTGGCCCAGGAGGCCCCCATCGTGCGGCTGGTGAATGTCCTGATTTCGCGCGCCATCGATATGAGGGCTTCGGACATTCATTTCGAGCCCTTCGAACGATCATTTCAGGTCCGGGCGAGGGTGGACGGTGTGCTCTTTCAGCTGGATGAGCCGCCCAAGACGATGCAGGCGGCCATCGTCAGCCGTTTGAAGCTCATGGCCAACCTGAACATCGCCGAGCGAAGGCTTCCTCAGGATGGGAAGATCAAGCTGAGATTCGGCAATCGGGAGGTGGACATCCGGGTGTCCACCGTTCCCACCATTTACGGCGAGAGCGTGGTCTTGCGTCTGCTGGCCCAGCAAAGTGTGGAGTACAATCTCAACACGCTGGGGATGGAACCGCAGCAGTATGGTTTCATCGAGGGGCTCATCGAGCGACCTTACGGGATGATACTGGTCACCGGCCCAACGGGATCGGGAAAGACCACGACGCTTTATGGCGTTTTGAAGAGGCTCAATTCAGTTTCTCGGAAGATCCTGACCGTCGAGGACCCTGTCGAATACCAGATCAACGGAATCAACCAGATCCAGGTCAAGCCCCAGATCGACCTGACCTTCGCCAACACGCTTCGATCCCTGGTTCGGCAGGACCCGGATGTTCTGCTCATCGGCGAGATTCGGGACAGGGAAACGGCGGACATCGCCATCGAGTCGGCCTTGACCGGTCATCTGGTCCTCTCGACGCTCCACACCAACGATGCCCCCGGAGCCATCACGAGGTTGCGCGACATTGGCATAGAATCCTTTCTCATGGCGGATTCGCTGCTTGCGATTGTGGCGCAGCGTCTGGTTCGGCTTCTGTGTCCTCACTGCAAGGAGGCCTACGAGGCCAGGGAGGCCGACCTCGCACGACTGAGGGATTTGATCGAGGATCTGCCCCCGACGGTGACGCTCTATCACAACAAGGGCTGCGACAAGTGCGGGAACACGGGTTTCAGAGGGCGCGAAGCGATCTTCGAGGTCCTTCCCGTGGGCGAAGCCGTGCGGTCGGCCATTGTGGCCGGCAAGAGCGCTGGGACCATTTCTCAGGTTGCATTTCAGGAAGGCTACCGCCCCCTGCTCTATCATGGATATCGCAAGGCGCTTGCCGGGCAGACGACGCTGTCCGAAGTGCTCCGCGTCACCAGCCTATCCCTGGCGTCCTAGTGCGAGAACGAGATCAATGAGGTAGGGTGGGCACAAGCGGTAGCGTTGCCCACCGAGACGGGCGGTTTCACACCCGGTGGGCAAGATAAGGCACTTGTCCACCCTCCTCTGAAATACCATCTGGCCTCATTTCTCATTGCAGTCAAAGGGGCCTGAAGATCATCACGCTGCCGGGGATTGCTCCGGCTGAAATGTGTATCAAGAGAGTCGTTCGATGGCGTATTTCCAGTATCAGGCACGCGACCTCCAGGGGCAGACTCATCGAGGGGTGATGGAAGCCCTCTCGGAAAGCGACGCAGCACGTAAGCTCAAGTCCGGTCGCCTCTACCCGCTGAAAGTCAAGGCAGTCCGGAAGAGCAGGCCACGGCGGGTGCCGGAGGAGCACGTCATACGCTTCTTCTTCGACATGGCGGATCTCCTGTCGGCCGGGCTGCCCGTCGATCGGGCCCTGGCGTTGATCAGCACCAATCAGACTCACAAGGTCTTCCAGAAGGTCGTGCGGGATTTGCTCGAGGAGGTCCAGGGGGGAAGCGATCTCTCGGGCGCAATCGGCCGATACCGCGACATCTTTGGCGACCTGTCCGATCACATGATCCGGGCCGGAGAAGCGAGCGGGACCCTGGGACCGATCCTGAAGAGGCTGGCCCAGTACCTGGAGCAGCGTCGGGTCTTCCGCCAGACTCTTGTCTCATCCATGATCTATCCCATCATCCTCTTCAGCATCAGCATTGTCTCCATGGTGATTCTCCTGGTTTATGTGATTCCGAAGTTTGCCCAGATCTTTCGCGACCTGAACCAGGAGGTCCCGCTGCTGACCGAAATCCTTCTTCAGGTGGGCGTGTTTCTCAAGGAATACGGGTGGATATTCCCCATCCTCCTGGGGGTTTTCTACTGGGGCGGGCGGTACCTGTATCGGCAGCCTGCGGTGCGGCGCACCATCGATCGCTGGGTGATCAGGATTCCTTTCACACGTTACCTGGTGATCCACGGGGAAATGACGCGGTTCTGCAGGACTCTCGGAACCATGCTTCAATCCGGTGTGCCCCTCCTGCGGGCCCTGAGCCTGGCGGAGCAGGTGCTCATGAACAGCGTTTTGAAGGACGCCATGGTGCCCCTCCACCGGGAGATCAAGGCCGGACGTTCCATGAGCAACTATTTTCGATCCGAGCATACATTCCCTCCGAGGATGGGGACGATGCTGCGCATTTCCGAGGAACAGGGTAATCTGGGCGACGGCCTCCTGGGGCTGGGGGATCACTTCGAGGGAGAGCTTCAAAGGAGCCTCCAGCGACTGATGGCCCTCATGGAACCGGTTGTGATCATTGTGACGGGTCTCATCATCGCCGTCATGGTCATGAGCATGTTCACGGCCATTTTTGGAATCAACGAGATTCAATTCTAGGCAGGCTGCGGCCTTCGATGGCTCTCATGAATCCTCGCGCGGAACGGTCTCTCACAACGCCTGCGCCATCGCTTCGCACGCGCAGGCCTGGGGCTGACAGGGGCTTCACCATGGTGGAAGTCGTGGTGGTCCTGGTGATCATCTCCATGGTCGTCGCTGTCGTGGTCCCGCGAATCGGGGCGGGATGGAAGAGGATGGAAGACCGCGAATTTCTGCAGGAATTCGTGCAGACGTTGAAGCGTGGTCGACTGGTCGCCATGAATTCTGGGGGGTTGATGGCTTTTCGCATCCGACCTTCCGAGCGACTTTTCGGCATCGAGAATCCGCCGAGCCGACCGATCCCCGACTATGTGGACATCTATGCCGATCATCTGGAGCGTGATCCCCAGACCCAGGACCATCTGGTGGTCTTTTATCCCGATGGGAGCCTTTCGGGCGGCGACATCGAAGTGGTCTTCGACAAGGAGCGGGCATTCCTGATCTCCATTCATCCCCTGGTGGGGAGCATTCGAGTGAACAGGGTCGAAAGGCGATGAGTGCGCGACAGTCAGGCAGGAAGCTGCGGGAGATGGCCGGGTTCACTCTGCTCGAGGTCATGGTGGCCCTCACCATAGGGGTGCTCATTCTCGGTGGAGTCATGGGGGCGATTTCGTCGGCACTTCAGTACAGCTATCGGGTGAAGGAGAAGAGCCTGGTGCAGCCCCTCCTTGAGGCGGTAGCCCAGGAGATCCTCATTCAGCCGGAGAGGATTCATGAGGGGCAGATGGTTGTCAAGGCCTTCCGGGATGCGCCCCCGGTTTATATTGCGGCCGTCAAGGTGCCGGGTATGGATGACTTTGGAGAGGCCCAGTCTGCCGGGGAGCTTCATCGGGTGCTGTTGAGCTGTCAGGGACAGCGGCTCGAGATGAGCGTGCTGGTTCCCAAGGCGGTTTTGGAGTGATCATCGGAGGCGCTGGCAGAGTCGCATGATGCCGATGGGAAATTCGCTGTCACCAAGCGGGCGGGAGTGTGAAATCCGGGGGGGCCGGGCAGTTTGGTGCCGCGCCTGGTTTGTATCGGAGCCATTTTTGGCATCACTTGGGGAGCTGTCCGAGAATCTTTTACAGAAGTCATTCCCGCGAAGGCGGGAATCCAGAAATCACAATACAGCCTGGATCCCCGCCTTCGCGGGGATGACGAAATTGGGTGTGACGAAATTGGGTGTGAGCCGGGTTTTCGCGCAGCCTCCTGGAACTCCGTGCCTCCTGGGCTCGAAGGGGTTTACGCTGGTGGAGCTGGTGATCGCCACACTCATCTCCACGCTGGTCATGGGGATCATCGCGGTGGCCCTCGGTTTTTCGCTGCGCATCTGGGAACGTCAGCAAAGCCAGAATCCCAGCGACATGCCAGCTGTGATGAATTTGCTCAAGTGGCAGCTGGCCACATTCGAGCCACAGCAGGTCCGCATTGAGCAGGAATCCCTCCCGGTGTTCCAGGCGGATGCCCGCTCGTTGACTTTCGCGACGGCGCATTCGGTCAAGGCCATCACCAAGGGGGCGCCCGTGGTGGCTCGATATGTCTTTGTGCCCAAGGACAAGGCACTTTACTACGCAGAGATTCCCCTCGATCCCTATCATTCGGAGATGATCGAGGAGTTTCTGAAGATGGCGCCGGGGAAGGACAAGAAGCGCAAGGGGTTTTTTGCGACGACTGTGGCCGATGTGTCCTTCTCCTACGCTGAGGACGGCGAAGCCGAGAGTTTTGAGGAAAAATGGGGGGAGGATGACAAGTCCATCCCCGGAATGGTGGTGGTGAACTGGAGCCCTGACGGCCAGGCGCGATTCACCGCAGCCATCGTGCCCAACTTTCTTTTTCCGAAGCGGACGGAGGAGGGTGGGACGGGAGGGTCGCTCTTCGGAGGGAGTAAATGAGAATCCTGCGGCGTGAGGACGGTGTCATCGTCATCGCCGTCCTCTGGATCTGTGCGCTGACCATGTGGTTCGCCCTCCAGATCGGGGCCGAGAGCCGGTTGCAGGGAGAGGAGCAGGTGCACGCTCACCGCAAATCTCAATCACTGTACCTGGCCATAGGCGGGTGCTACGAGGCCCTGGCGCACATGGGGGAGCCGTTGGACATCGGTCTGGGTCGTCAGGCGGAAGAGAGCTGGCAGCCCGATGGGAAGCCCCACCTGGTGCAGTATGAAACCGGTCAGGCTCTGGTGGTCATCGAAGCCGAGGGGCGGAAGGTCAATGTCAACGTGACCCCTCCCGAACAGCTTCGCCTGGTGCTCGAGCGTGCCGGCATGGCGGAATCGGACGCGGAGCATCTGGCAGACCTCGTGGCCGATTTCGCCGACCCCGACGATTCCCAGCGACTGCATGGAGGAGAGAAGGACTACTATGAGAACCAGGGGATTCCCTATCCTCCCTTCAACGGTCCGCTCCTCAGCCTCGACCAGATGCTGCTGATTCCCGGAATGACCCCCCAGCTGTTCTATGGATATCAGAATGAGCCACCGGAGAATAACCCTTACGGCGAATTCTGGGATGCCGCGCTGCCGGCCAGGGATTCGCTTTTCGGCCTGCTCACCGTTCACGGGAAGAACCAGCTGTTCGTTGAAGAAGACCCATGGGACGAGCTCGAGGAGAAGATCATCACCTGGGAAAAAGGTGGGGTTTACCGTATCCTGTCCTTGGGAAGAACCTTCAACGGCCCGCCGTCGGTCCTGATGTGGCTGGTGGTTCGCTACACATCCGATGGCGAGCAGCCCTATGAGGTGTTGTATCGCAAGATCCTCTAGGTGTGTCTGAGACCTATGGAGATGATCCGCAATGCTGAAGCGCTTTGTGAAACAGAGAGTCAATCATATCACGGCCGTCTACGTGGAACAGGACCGGGTGGAAGTGTTGACGGCTCACCGGCAGTGGCGCAAATGGCAGGTCAACCTCGTGGAGCGTGTGGCCGTTGGAGAGGGGGAATCGGTCTTGGACTGCCTGTCCCGGCTCAACCTGCGGGGCCGGGGCCGCAAGAACGCGGGATTGCTGCTGCTCCTTCCGCTGGAGTTCTACAGTTTTCACCGAGCGGTCTACCCGGCGGCCCTCAAGGATCAGCTCGATGAGGCCTTGAGCTTCGATTGGCAGGAGAACATTTTCCACGAGTATGAGGATACCCTGCACTTTGCCGGGCCTCCGGTCCAGGTGGAAGATCATCTTTCGGTCCCCATCTTCTATATGCACAGGGAAACCCACGAAAAACTCCATCAGGCGCTTTCTGCCGGCATGTTCCGCAGTTTTGCCGTCCTGCCGGCCGCCGTCTGTTACAGTGTCTTTCTCCATTCCGGGGGCAGTGTGGCTCCGGAATCGCTCCCTGTGCAGATGGTTGCGCGGCTCACCAATCAGTCGCAGCTGGAGGTTCACAGTTTTTATCGTGGAATGCTTCTGGATTCCACTCTGGTCTCGGACGACTCCCTGAGCTTGCGGCTCCTTCGGGAAAAAACGCGCTGCCTGGAGGGGATCGACGACGCACAGTGCCCTTCCATTGAGCTGATCGAGGACGCGGACAGCATCGAGCGCAGGGCGGAAACCAGCTGGGTCTGGGACAACCTGCCCATTCGTGTGCAGGCGGTCCGGGGGAAGCTCGTTGAGCACTGGATGGAGCATCTGTTTCAACAGGATGAGATCAGGACTTTCTCGGAGCCGCTTTACCTGAAGCCCTGGAAGGTGCCCAAGGTGTTGTGGCCCGTGGCTGCCGTCGCCGGCCTGTATGCCCTCTTCGCCCTGTACCAGGTGTACAGCCTCGATCGGCTCAAGGAGAATGCCCTGCGTTTGAAGAAGCAGACCGCTACGCTGGAAGCGCAATGGAAGCCCATAGAACAGCTTCAGACGAGAATCTCAAAGTTCCAGGAGGACCAGAAGACGCTTTCCCAGTTCAATCTGGAAGGCTATCCGCTGCTGGAGCTTCTGACCCTGCTGACGCAGATCACTCCTGAAGACACGTCTCTGAACTATTTCTCTCTGAGGAAAGGGCAGGTCATCCTTCGTGGAGAGAGCAAGTCAGCCATCAAGTATTTGCCGGAGCTGTCGAAGATCGAAGGGTTTGGGGACGTGAAATTCGCCTCTCCAGTAACGCGCAACCCGTCTTCGGAGCAGGAGCGATTCAATGTGCAGCTTCAGCTGGATCCGGAGAAATTCCTCAAGTCCATTGGCGATCTGCAGCTGGACGTCTCCCCGGCCAAGAGCACACCCGATGCGACCGAGGCTGTGACGGGCGCACCGGAGAATGGGGGGCAAGCGGACCTGAATGCCGACGACGAGACCGATGAGGAGGCAGAGGTCACGGAGGACGATGAAGAATTGGAGGAAGAGGAGCAGAAGTCATGAAATGGCGTGAGCTTAGCTTTGATGATATTCGGAAATATCGGAACAGCCTGGGAGCCGGGCTGGTCATGGTGCTGGTTCTGGTGGTGGTGCACTTCATCTGGATTGCGCCCCTTTCGGCTGATAAGGAGGAGCTGGAGGCCAGGGTGGCCCAGCAGCAGGAGCTCGTCAAAAAATACAACGAGAAACTGCAGCAGAGCCAGAGCATCCGTGACAACCTGGCCAAACAGGAATCCGATCTGAAGGAGCTTCAGAAGTTTCTTTTCAAGGGAAACGACCCGTACCAGCTGGCTGCGAAACTCAGCGAAATGCTTTCAGCCAAGGAAGGCCAGAAGCTGGACATCAAGACCTACCAGGTGCTGGCCAGCAAGGAATACGGCCTTTATCAGGAGGTTCACCTCCGGTTCAACTTCATGACCACCATCGAGGGTTTTCACTATTTTCTCGAGAAGGCCAGGAATTTCCAGTCCGCGCTGCTGGTTCAGGAGATCAATATTCAAAAGGTGCAGCGGAAGGGGGGGCCGGACCTGGTGGTGAATGTCATCCTGGCTGCCCTCATGGAAAAGAAAGAAAAATCGTAGGCTTACTCATAACTCCCTTTACACCCTGCTAATATTGTGGGAAATGCTGCCAGAGGAGTATTTGCCGGGCGTTATCCGGCCTGCCTGAGGGGCCTGCCGGAATGGATGCCGAAGATGAGCCTGGCCTAAACGCTGCTTTGAGAGGCTGGTGTATGAGAAAAATCCGCATTCTGCCTTTGATGTTTCTGATCCTTCTTCTTGTCGGATGTGCATCCTCTCCCCCTAAGCATGCGCCCCGGGAGATATCGCCCTTCGGAAAGATATACTCAGGTCCCTCTTCCCAGGAGGATCGGGGGAGCGAAATGGAGCGAGTGGTCGACATAGCCGCTTACTCAAACGACGGGAAGAAGAGGGCCATGCCTTCAAAGCCTGAGGGTTTGGGCGGCCAGATCAAATCGGGTCTCCTGTCGGCAACAGGCCAAAAGGCAATCGAGGAGCCGCCGCTTCCGGCCGGAGATCGGCAGAAGATCATTCTCAATTTTGAAAAGGCGGACGTTGCCGAGGTCACCAATCAGATCTTCGGGGAATACATGAAGTTGAATTATGTCCTGGATCCCAAGCTCCAGGGACGGATCAGCATGTACCTGGACGGTGAGTATACCAAGGACGAGCTGCTTGCGATGGTCACGAGGGTCTATGAAGCCAATGACATCTCGGTGGTGCCGCGCTCGGGCGTTTACTACCTGCAGCCGGCTCAGCGCAGCTCCAGCAGCAGCCTCCCCATCGCCTCCCCCCAGATGTTGAAAGAAGATCAGACCGGCGTCAAGCCTGTGATCGTCATGTACCGGCTGCGCTACATGGATGCCAAGCAGGCCATCAACACCATCAAGTTCTTTTTGACGCCCGGCAGACCCGTTACTTCAGAGAACACCACCAACACGCTCATTTTCGTCGAGAACACGGACAACGCCCGGACCATCGTCGAAGTGCTGAAGGCTCTGGATGTGAACGTCCTGTCGGAAGTGAACATGGAGATCGTTCAGCTCACCTCCATTTCTCCCGAGGACGCGGTCCAGAGCATGGAAGCCCTGATGGGGAAGCTCGAGCTGTTCAAGGAAAGCGCCATCAAGGCCAACTACGCGTTCATCCCGCTTCCGAACTACGGCGGGGTGCTTATCATGGCCCAGAGCCAGGAGCTGCTTCGGACGGCCAAGTACTGGCTGAACACTCTCGATGTCCAGGGGGAGCAGACGGGCGAGCAGATTCACGTGTATTTCGTACAGAACGGCCTGGCCGTGGATATCGGGACCATCCTGAACGAGGTTTTCGGCCTGGGCGGCGGAAGAGCGGGTGGTGCGAGGCCTGAGCAGCAGATCGTGGGAGCTTTCGGTGCGAGAGGGACTGGCTACCGTAGTGGAGGGTTCGGCTCTTCGTCATCCACGAGCCGAGGCAGTTTTGGGTCCTCTTCGAGGGGGCTGGGTTCGTCCTCGGGAAGCAGCTTCGGTTCATCCTTCGGTTCAACCTCACGGACGTCAGGCACAGGGACGACGGGTACGGGCATCGGCTCAGCGGCTGGAACCACAACGGGGACCGGTGGGACGACTGGACGAACGAGCACCGGGGGGCTGTTCGGAGGTCGTGTGGGGGGTGGTGCTTTGGGGGCCGGCGGCGGCGGAGGGCTTCCGGGCTATGGCCTGACCGGCGAGGCCATGATCATCCCCGACGAAGTCAACAATGCGCTCGTCATCCGGGCCAATGCTGCGGATTATGCCAGAATCAAGAAGACCATCGACACGCTGGACATCCTTCCTCGAGCGGTGCTCATCGAAGTCATGATTCTTGAAGTCAGGCTCGGGAAGAATATGCAATATGGTGTGGAGTGGCTGTTCAAGTCGGGAGACTTCAAAGCTGTCTTCAACAACCAAAAGATAGGGGACGGAGCATTTGATCCCGATACGCTCAGAATCGCCCAGACTGGGCTGAGCCTTTTCGCCGGTGATGTGTCGAACCTGGCTGCTTTGGTGACGGCCATTGCGGACCGAACGGAAGTCAACGTGCTTTCGGCTCCAACGCTCCTGGCCACCGACAATAAGGAAGCCTCCATCACCGTGGGTGGGCGTGAGCCTGTCCCGACGGGCACGGCGATTGGAGAGGGAACGGGTGGTACCACGGTGAGCGCCATTTCTTACGAGGAGACGGGTGTCATCCTGAATGTGGTGCCTCATATCAATGCCGGCGGACTTGTGCGGCTCGAGGTAGAGCAGACGATTCGTCGGACGGATCCGGAAACGGTTCAGGTAGGAGCAGATAACACCGCGCCAAGATTCACTGAGCGCAATATCAAAACGACGCTCTTGGCGCAGGATGGTCACACCGTGATTATCGGGGGTATCATAGAGGACAATGTGAACAGGGACAAAGCAGGCATCCCTTTCCTGCAGGACATCCCTATCATCTCGCCCCTTTTCTCGGTCCAAGGCAAAAATAGAGACCGAACCGAGCTCCTCATCGCCATCACGCCCCATGTTGTCGATCGGCGAAATTCCGAGAAGACCCGCGAATTCCTGGATCGATTGCGGCAGCTGAAAAGAAGGGTTGACGTAGAACGCCTTTAGGGGCGAGTCTCAGAATCGGCGTTCCGGGGACAGGCTTCCTGATTACACGTCTACAGAATAAGATGACCAAATTCCTTTCACGTCATCCCCGCAGGCTGCTGGCGGGGATCCAGGCATCTTGAGACTTCTGGATTCCCGCCAGGGACATGCGGGAATGACCATTCAATCGGTCACTCTATTGGCTCGGACTTTATTGCGAATGAATCATGATCGAGATCGACGGGTCGGTCGGTCGCTTGATGCTTGCAGAAGCCGGAGGGGGGTATGGGATTTCAGGCTGGGTGGGCACTGGATCCGTTCCTGCGTGATTCCTGAAAGAACAGATCAATCGATATCCCTGCTTCGGCTCCGGTCCTGTTTGATCCGGCCTCTGCGTTTTTTCGACTCCAGCCTTCGTTTTTCGGAGCCGGCAGTGGGGCTGGTGGGAAGACGTCGGCGAGGTCTTTGGCAGGCCCTGACGATCAACTGGATCAACCGTTCTATGGCGTCACTGCGATTGCTCTCCTGGGTGCGAAATCGTTGTGCTTCGATCAATAGCACCCCTTGCTCGGTCACTCGACTGCCTGCGAGGCGGATGAGACGCACCTTGACGTCTTCCGGCAGCCACTGCGACTGAAGCACGTCGAATCGCAGCCGAACTGCCGTAGAGACCTTGTTCACATTCTGGCCGCCGGGTCCCGAAGACCGGAAGTATTCGAACTGGACCTCTCCGGAGCTCAAGATCTGCTCGGACGTGATTTGAGTCAAATTCATACTCATCCTCGATACTCATATCTGGCCTGGCCATGAGCGCGCTTCCCACGCCATTCGGCAATTCGAGAGCATCATAGATGGTCGCATCTCACCTTGTGAAGAGAAAAATCCCGCCGGCTCATTGCTTGAGGGCGTCATCCATGGCCCGTGTTCTCTCGTCGCCGAGCGAGATCGTCCTTCGGGCGCGCTGGATGGGCTCATTGCGGTATTCCCGCACCGCGTCGAGCCCATCCTGGGAGATCTGGGGCATGCTCGCCGGCTCGACCGGGGGCTCCCCAGATTTCGAGCAACCCGAGAGGCACAGCATCCCGATCGTCATACCCACTGTGATGAACTTTCGAGTGATTCCCCTTTTGAACATTTCAGTCTCTCCCTTATTGGGTGAAGGTTCGGATCGCATTCAAATCCGGGAGATCGGGCAATTCCTCCCAAATCCTCCATCCCAATCTTCGGTCAGCAATGGGCAATGCCTTGAGATTTTCAGACTCGTCGCAATCTCTGGGTGCCTGGTGAGTGTGCTGTGAAGCTTCTGCCCCTTCTGGACGGAAGAGGATGCCATTGAACATTTCAGCAGAGTTCTACGGCCGGCGCTCGGCAGCCAGATGCTCCCGGTCCAGAGGTGCGGGGTCTGTTCCGCTCGCCGTATTCTTCTGTATCCTCGGCCTGGCCGCTCAACTCCTCCTTCTTCCGATTCACTCCTTCCGGCTCAATGCAGAACGAGCACATGCTCCCTCCGTGAGATGCGGTTTCAGGGCAGTTCACCAAGGGGAGTCGGCAGGTCCGGGGACCGAACTGTCCAACCCCCGCAAAGGTGTAGATCACTCTCACCATGATACCTGTTCATGCCCCATATGTCAGACCGTCCTGCGCTCTTCCCAATGCCTGATGCCCACGGCAGGTGTGGCTTTCCTGGTCCTCGCTCCCGCAGCCCGAGCAAACCGGTTCGAGGCTCGAGGGAAAACATCACCATCACACCTCATCCACGGGGCGCGATCCCCGCC
>Ga0105106_10000417_pt1 | contig 30229 bp, 36 predicted proteins | sample PPLLaktember2015_5_FD_79109 | JGI IMG/M metagenome (GOLD analysis project Ga0105106, IMG submission 79109) | Freshwater sediment microbial communities from Prairie Pothole Lake near Jamestown, North Dakota, USA - PPLs Lake P8 Core (1) Depth... | ecosystem: Environmental > Aquatic > Freshwater >...
CGCCGATATCTCCGTCGCTCAGACGAAGGTGAAATCCCCCGGGTAGAAGCACAAAAGCACCCACTTCCCCAGATAGTCCGAGAGATGCACATTGATGAACTTTCCCTGAAAATACCCCGGCGCCATGAAATCCGGCGCCTTCCTCCCGATCATGACCATGGACCTCACCTCCTTTTTCGCTTCGGTCATCTCCAGTGTTTTTCCCTCTGAAGGTTCTTCGCCGACAAGCCCTCCTGTCGGCCTTGCACAGCCTGCTTTGATCTCTTCAGCCAATCGGTCCACCTCCTTTCGAATGTCGATTCATTGTATGGGACCGGGGTACTTCGCGCAAGCCCCGCCTTGTTGGCGTTATCGTTCAAAAAGATCGGCCGGAGACGATGATCCAGGCACACCGGCCTCGCGCCGGCCGCTCGGCACGTTGAATCAAAGGGCCGCCTTTCGAGGGGCTGCATGGATCCCCTGGCGGGAAGTCGTTTCCGGGGGTAAACGGTTGAGGCGGAGAAATTCCCGCACGACGGGCAGCGTCGGGTTGGCGGAAAGGAACCTCCGCCAGACGCCGGGCCAGGCGTACTCGGGAACAGGACGGATCTCCATCTCGGGACAGAAGCTGGAGTCGTAAATTTCGAAATCTGTTTCCCCGGCGGTGAGAGCCTCCACGATGTGCCCGTGTTCGCGACAGGCAGGAGTGTCGAAAGAGGGCTTGTCGAAGGAAAAGGGGAAAAGGCTGCAGGAATCCGGTCTCAGGGGATGCCGATAGATGATGCAGAGATGGTTCGCCCCGATGAAGGGACAAGGCACCGTTTGGCCCCGGATACGTTTCTGGTAGGCCTCCTGGTGTCGCTGTAAGATCTCTTCCGCAGGCAGTCCCATATCCCCGGCGATTTTGCGGAGGTTCCTTTCCGGCATCCACGGCACGTACCGCCGGCAACACTCCCCGCAACGGCGGCAAACGAACGGGATGAGCACGTCATAGCCCCGGAATTCGACCTTGGTGAAAAGGTCCCCTCGGAACGTCGTCATGGATCGCACCTCCCTTCCATGCGCGGTCAGAGGTTGGGTTTCCTGGATGACACGTTCGCGGGATGCTCTCTGTCCTGCCGCCGGCTATCCCGCCTGAACGGGGCGTGGCCCCCGTTCAGGCTGTCCAGTCGATCATTCCCGTAAAAGAGGCTCTTTCCCCGGGATCGGGCCACGCCGTTTTCCCGACGCTCAACTTCCTACTGCGGCCTTTCCGCCGGCAGCTCTTCGCCCAGGGCCAGCCGGCAGAGGTCGCTGATCATATAGTTTTTCATGCCCGACTCGCGGACCCTCTTGTTGAGCGTGGCGAAGCACATGGGGCAGAGATAGACCATAGCCTCGGCGCCGCTCGCCTTCGCGTCCCCCACGTTCTTTTCGCGGAAGGGCTCGAAATTCTTTCCCCTCGGGAAAAGCTTCAGGCCCGGCCCCGCCACTTCCACGCCGCAGCAGATGGCATCGATGCCGTCATACTGCCGTTTCATGCGCTTCACCCCGATGAGATCGAAGATCTCGTCGAGAATGGGATCCTTCTCCGGCGTGTACCGAGATGCGCAAGGACGCTGGTAAGTCACCTTCATGTCGAGTTTCTTGATCTTGCCCTGGTTCTGCTTGAGAACGTCCCGGAGGTGCTCGAAGAGGTGAACGGGGCGGAAGGGGATCTTGATGCCGAGATCGGGAGCGATGCCTTTAATAACAGCATAGCAGTCATCGTGGACGAAGACAATCTCTTTTGCGCCCGATTTGGCCAGGTTGTCCACCATGCCCTGCAGGCGCTCCCGCATGACGGACTCGTCGCCCATGTGGGCGAAGAGCACGTTGCAGAAGTAGTGCTTGCCCTTGAGCAGGGGGATCGTCTCGAAGAGCTGCCCCTGGATGGCCCAGGGCATGTTGCCCTGCATGACGCAGATCGACATGACGCGTTCGGCGGGCTTGACGGGTTTCGGCTCCCCCTCGGGCTTGAACCGCGCGGCCATGTCTGCACGCAGCTTCGGGTCGGTGAAATCTCCCCTCTCCTCCATCCGCTTCAGGATGAGGTCGAAGGGCCGGGCGTCCTTCGGGCAGTACTCGTTGCAGGCCATGCAGGTGACGCAGTCGAAAAGCCAGTCGACCTTCTCACCCTGGACAAGCTTTTTAAACTCTTTTCCACCGCTCTCTTTGTCGAAGGGCAGATAGTAACACCGCGCCAGGCAGTCTCCGCAAAAGTCGCATCTCTCCTCGTGGAACATAACTTCTTCTCCCTTAATAGTTTTTAATGACTTTTCGTCATTCGGATTTCCCTGCAGATGTCTTTTTCCTGAACCGCCCGTCGTCCCTGGCATGAGCGAGTTTCCGGATGTTATCCTTCAGCCAGCCGATTCTCACGTCTTCCGCCCCATCGAATTGGGGCACGTAGGGCTTGAGATCCAGCAGAGGCGTGCCGTCGACGATGTCCACGTTCTCGACATAAAGGACGTTCCCTTCGATCCCCAGTAGGCCGACCACCGAGATCCCGATCGCATTCGGACGGGCGGGGCTTCTCGTAGCGAAGACACCCCGTTCAACGCCGTCCATGTAGGGCGTCGCCTGGAGGCAAGCCGCTTTGGCTTCGTGGAAATGGTAGATCAGGATGACGTGCGAGAAGCCATCGAGGTCCTTCAACCCATCGACGACCCCGGGATCCAGCTCCACGCGCCCCACGATCCCCTGTGCGGCCGCCGGCTGGATCGGCACGCCCTCGGGACGAAGGGAAGGGGGTGCGGATGACCCCGATGGATTTGTAACGGATCTGTGTCATCGTCCGTTCAGTCCCTCCTGTTCTTTCCGACGGCAAAATCCCGCAGGGCCTTGTGAAGCGCCCGGGCCGCCAGCAGGGCGCAGTGGCGGTCCTCCTCGGGCATCCCGTCGAGATACTCCGCGATGGAGCTCTGGTTGATGTTCAGGCAGCCCCGGGGGGTCCTTCCCCGGGCCATCTCGGCGGCGGCGGCCATCGAAGCGAAGGCGGAAATGCAGCCGTTGATGGTGAAAGCGGCATCCTCGACCTTGCCGTTGGCCACCCGAAGGAAAAACTCCACCGTGTCTCCGCACTCGCCCGTGAGCGCCGCGCACCCGTCGGGGTTTTCGATACGACGGTTGTTGGTCGCGTCCGTGCCAAGCCGGATCAGTTTCTGTGAGTAGCGCCTGCCCGTCCGCTGGAAGAGCATTTCGAGCAGCGCCCGGATCGTTTCCGCGTCACGTTCCATCGGAACAGGAATTCTCCTCGCGCAGCAATCTAGCTTCGATGACTAAGCACAACAGGCCCCCAAAATCAACCGGGCAATCGCGCCCCATCAACGACGGAACATCCCTTCCGACGGGCAGAGAAGAGGCGTCTTCGGGCATGAAGCCTCTTTTCTGACGATCCCCGGATGGGCACACCCCGTGACAACCACAAGCCCTGCGGCAGAGGCAAGCACCAGCGCCTGCTCGTACAGGGTGTTTCCGTTGAGGGCTGCCGGCAGCTCCCCCGTCGTTACCACACCGTCCCGGATCGACTGAAAACCACTGCAGGTTCGTACGAAACCTCCGAAGACTTTGATATTCCCCACCAGGGCTTCAGCCGCCTGGGGACAGACATGGACGTTGACGGTCCTGGTTTGCAGCAAAAGGTCCCAGAGGCCGTTGGTGTGATCCCAGTGGTCGTGCGAGATGACGATGTCGCGGATGCCGGAGATGTCGACGCACTCTTCGCGCAGGCGCCGCTTCAGGATCGCCGACACACCGTGCGTGTCAAACAGGAGATCATCGCCCAAGAGAAGCGACAACCCCCAGTTCCCGGCCGCCCGGTCCTCCTGCGTAGATCCTGTTGCGATAACCTTGATCCTCACCCGTTTCCCCCCGAAAGAGCCGTTTTCGAATTCGCCGCCTGTCCCGCCATGCTCAACGATCGCATCGGCCTTCCTTGCCGCAGGGCGGCTGATCACATCGCTCCTCGCGGCCGCAGCAGGTCCGTCCACCGGATGGGCCCCGACTTCTGCCGACGACGCTTCGCGAAAGCACCCGCCTCATGTCCTCACTGCCGCACACTCGACAGGTCACCGGCTGCTCCCGTCGGGCCCCGTCCACGATGAACTCCGACAGCTCGCCACAGTTTCCGCATTGATATTCGTAAATAGGCATTTTCCCAACCCGTGAATCCCGAAAAAGGACCCCGGTCCCGACGGGGTCCTTAACCCTTCCCCCTGCGCCTGAGCGTGTCGCCGGGGCTGATCGGAGTGACGTCCCTGTGCGGTTCCTCATAGACGCATCGAACGGAGAGGTCCCGGAAACAGTTGATCACTCCTGCAATTTCGATCCTGTCCAGGGGCCGCTTTCCGCCGGGTCGCAGGGGCGTGTTGACCTGAACCTCGTCGGCCCCGATCTGCCGGGCGAGCCGGGCAAGCATGGGTGCGACATCGCGGTTCTCGTCGGCAAACATGATCTGAAGGGCCAGCCTGCCTGTGTATTCCCTCCTGAACGAGAGAGGCATCGGTCAGGATGGCTACAGGCTCCCTGCGCAACCTCTTGATGGCCTCAATCGCCTTTCCCTGGTTGGCCGCCAGCGTCGGTTCCCCCCTGCCGGAGAAGGGGATGAAGTCGATCTGCAACTCCGGGGGAAGGGCTTTCACCTCCTCGAGGAGGGCTTCCGTGGAAAAGAAAATCCCCCTTTCGGCGGTATGGATGCCGGTGCGTCCCAGTTGGCAATAGAGACAATCGAAACTGCAGATCTTTTCCTCCCGGGAGAGCAGATCGACCCCGAGAGAGGCGCCAAGCCGCCAGGACGAAACGGGTCCATACGCGAAGTGAGGCAACGCCTGTCACCATGCCTAGGCGACAAACGTCACGATGTGCCTTACGATTTCCTGGAACGCAGCGGTCGACGGTGCGTCCTTTCTGGACTGGACGAACGGGAGCCCCTTGTCGGCCATTTCGACCATTGCCGTCTCGAAGGGGATTCTTCCCAGGAAGGGCACACCGAGGTCTTTTGCGGCTTTTTCACCGCCGCCTTTCTTGAAGATGGGCGTTTCCTTTCCGCAGTGCGGGCAGACGAAGCCGCTCATGTTCTCGATGATCCCGATGACGGGGATCTTCAGCTGGCGCGCGAAAAACACGCTCTTTCTTGCGTCGAGGATGGAGACATCCTGCGGGGTGGTCACGATGACGGCCCCGCTCACCTCCGGAATAAGCTGGCAGGCGCTCAGGGGCTCGTCGCCGGTGCCGGGAGGGGAGTCGATGATGAGGTAGTCCAATTCGCCCCAGTGGATCTCTTCGAGAAACTGCCGGATGGCGGTCATCTTCAGGGGACCCCGCCAGATGATGGGCATGTCCGGGTTCGCGGTCGCAAAGGAGATGCTTGCCGCCTTCAGGTTGGGCAGCACCCGCACCGGTTCGATGCCGTTGTCGGACCCGGTGAAACCCTGCCCCTCGACCCCCAGCATCTTCGCGATGTTGGGGCCGTGCAGGTCGATGTCCACGAGGCCCACCTCCCGGCCCGTCAGGGCCAGGGCGTAAGACAGGTTGACGGAGACGGAGGTCTTCCCCACCCCGCCTTTGCCGCTCATGACGATGATCTTGTGCTTGATCCGGGACATCCGGTCTTTCAGTTCTTTGTCTTTGTCTTCACCTTTTGGTTCATTGATCTGGATCGGTTTCATGGGTTTACGGGTTCGAACTCCTTTCTGAAAGGGTTATGACGACCGGCGGTCTTTACCCGTCGGTTCGGAATCGATCTTTTTCCAGGCGGCGCGGATTGCATCGGCGACGTCGTCCTGTGCCGTCTCGACGTAGGGCCTGGCCTTGATCAGGGACGCGGCGACGTGCTTCGAGAAGGGGATCCGTCCCAGGAGGCTTACACCCTCTTCGGAGCAAAGGGCTTCGATCTCGCGGCTCTTCTCCGGGTTGATGTCCCACTTGTTGATGACGATGCCGGCAGGAATCCTGAAATGCCGGGTCAGCTCCACGACGCGCCGCGCGTCGTGGATTCCCGACAGGGTAGGCTCCGTGACGATGACGGCGAGGTCCGTGTCGGTGAGCGAGGCCAGCACGGGGCAGCCGATCCCCGGGGGGCCGTCGATGATCACATAATCCAGACTGCGCGATTGTGCAATCCTTTTTGCCGCCTCCCGGACGTCGGCCACCAGCTTCCCCGAATTCTCCTGGGCGATTCCCAGCTTCGCGTGGACGAAAGGCCCGTAGGGCGTCTCCGAGAGGTACCACTCGCCGCAGAGGTTTTCCCTCATCTCGATGACCTCGACGGGACAGATGCGGGCGCAAAGTCCGCAGCCTTCACATGCGAGGGGATCGACGACGAAATCGTCGTCGCTCTCGGCGATCGCGTCGAAACGGCACACCTCGGCGCACTTGCCGCAGGCGATGCACAGGGCCGGGTCGATCCACGCCGTCTTTCCGCCCCGGAACTCGTGCTTCTCGACGATGCGCGGGTTGAGCAGCAGGTGGAGGTCCGCCGCGTCGACGTCACAGTCCACCATGACCTTGTTTTTTGCCAGCGCGGCGAGCGAGGCCGTGAAGATCGTCTTACCCGTGCCCCCTTTTCCGCTGATGACCACGATCTGTTTCATAATGATTCTTTATATCCTTGAATAGGGCCCGGAATTTCTCCGCGTAATCCCCGTCGTTCTCGACAATGTTGATCCCCCTGGAATAAAGCTCCGCAATCGTCCGGTCGAAGGGGATGCGCATGAGGACCGGAATCCCGTTTTGCTTCGCGTAGTCCTCCACCCCCCCGTCGCCGATGTCGCACCGGTTGATGACAAGGCCGTGCGGAATCCCCATGACCTTGAGCACCTCGACGGCGAGGACGAGGTCGTTCAACCCGAAGGGGGTCGGTTCCGTGACAAGCAGGCAGTAATCGCTCCCCTCGAGGGCGTTGATGACCGGGCACGACGTGCCCGGGGGCGCGTCGATGAGGGTCGTCCGGGTCCGGTCGACGTGTCTCTTGACCTGACGGATCAGCGGAGGGGACATGGCCTCTCCGACATGAAGACGGCCGTGTGCGAAGCGGATGGCCCCGGCCTTCCCCGTCTCGACGACACCGATCTCCCTTTGAGCCTCACGGATTGCTCCCTCGGGACAAAGGAGGGAGCAGGCCCCGCAGCTGTGACACAGATTCGCAAAGACGAGGACGCCGCCCTTCATGCCGGCATTGGGAGGGATGACGGCGATGCTGTTGAAGGCACAGACCTCCGCGCATTTCCCGCAGTACGTGCAGCGCTCCTCGATGATCTCGGGCACCATGATCCGGGCCGGCATCTTTTCCGTGAGATCCGGTTTCAGGAAGAGATGGGCGTTCGGTTCCTCCACGTCACAGTCGATGAACTGGACATCTCCCAGGACGAGAGCCAGGTTGACAGCTACGGTCGTCTTGCCCGTCCCGCCTTTTCCGCTTGCTACGGCGATCACCATGGCTCCTACTCTCTTGCCATGGGCGTCCCGCACTCGGGGCATTTGATCGTGTAACAAGGCACGCCGGGGGTGTGAGGCGCCTTCGTCCCGCAGTTCGGGCAAAGGCAGTCTCCTCCTGGACCCGCCCCCGCCCGGGTACCTCCCATGCGGCCCCCGCCGCCTCCTGCGCCTCGGCCGGCGCCGCGGCCTCCGCCGCCCCGGCCGCCGCCTCTCTGGCCTCCACCGCCCTGTCCTGTTCCTTTTCCGGTCGGCATAACTTACCTCCTAATCATGTTCTTTGAACACTCGATCCTGCAAGGGATCGTTCCGACGGATCCACTCCATCAGCATGGCCACGTGTTCCTTTTCCTCGTTCATGTTGTGCTCGAGAATCCGCTTGAGCGAATCGTCGCGAGTCGCGTCGATTCGCTCCTGGTAATCATTGATGGCCTCGAGTTCCTCCCGAAGCGACTGGCGGGCCCTCCCGAGATCCAGATGTCCCGGTTCGATTTTGTCGGCCGGTTCGAAAAACGGCATTTTTCTCCCTGATCTATTTCATTCCCGCTTTCGATTCGGCCGTCGGCCCGCCTGTCGGCCGGTAGAGGCCTTTCTTGAAACCCTCCACGGCTTCACGTACCGTTCCGGAAACCCCCGTGTAGATGGCGATACCGCCTGCCTGGAGGGTCTGAAACGCGTTGGGCCCTACGTTTCCCGTCAGAACGGCTTTGGCGCCGCGGGATGCGACGAGCTGACCTGCCTGGATGCCGGCCCCTCCCGAGGCCTGAGTCCCGGCGTTGTCGACGGCCTCGAAGGACATCGTTTCCGTGTCGACGAAGATGAAATAACGGCACCGGCCGAATCGGGGTTCCACCCTGGAATCAAGAGTCGTTCCCTCCGATGAGATGCAGATCTTCATTTTTTTCTCCTTTGCAATTCCTGTCCAGCCGGACAGGTTCTCCCATCACGGGTTATTCGCCGTGATGATGATCATCGTTCGGGTGATCGCAAACATTTTTCTCGACACCGTAGCCCTTGCCGGCTCCCGGCTGGCAGAGGCTCGGGCCGCCGGAAAGACTGCCCGACAGGAAACGGTCGATGACGTCGTCCACGTTTCCGCCGACACCGAGGATCGCCTCGATCCCGAGCTCCTCGAACAGTGCCACGGCCCTGGCACCCATCCCGCCGGTGACGATCAGGCGGACGCCTTTTTCGTGAAGAAATTTGGGGATGAACCCCGGCTGGTGCCCGGGATTCGGAATGACCCCCCTGCCGACAACCTTTCCGTCGGCAAATTCCACAATCGTGAATGCCGGGCAGCGCCCGAAATGGGGGGAGACCTGGGTGCCGTCCGTTGAAATGGCAATTCGCATCATTTTTCTCCTTTTTTGTGAGTCAGGGGAGCGCCCCGTCAACGGGGCGCTCCCCCGGAGGCAGGGACGATACCCTTACTTGTTTTCCTGCGCTAGTTCGGCCAAGCGGCGCTCGATGTCCTCGAGGTTCTTCCGGAGCATCGCGGCCTGGTCTTGCAGCCACGATCGCTCCTGATCCCCGCTCGCGGATTCATCGACATTGCCGGCTGAGAAACCCCCGCGCTGCCATCCGGGTAAACCCGTGGCGTAATACTGGTTGCGCCAGCCCCGTCCGCCGCCCCGGCCGAAGCCCCCGCTTCCGCCGAAGAACGGTCGCCTGGCGCCGCCGGGGTATGCGCAGAATCCCCTGCCGCCTCCCGTCATGGGCCCCATGCCCCTCGGTCCTGTTCCGTCAAATCCTGGCATTTTATTTACCTCCTGATCATTTGATCATTTTCACTATTTCGTTCCATGAAATCAACAGTCTTTTTCCCCTGAATCACGAGGAGTTACGATCCTGCGAGACCCGATCTCAACGATCGCCCGTCCGGCGATATTCGATGAGACGGTTTGGTGTCTGCATGTCGATAACTTCACCTTGATTCTCCTGGCCGGACGGTTCTTGAAGCCTTCGCCTCTTATCCCGTTCTATCAGGTCGCGCTCGGTGATGGAGAGGCCTGGGCCGGCCGAAGTTCCTCGGAGTACCTTGACGGCCCCCCAAATCGAAATGACCTCCCGGGCCAACGAGAACAGATCGGATAATATGCCGCCTGTCCTTCCCGAGAGTCCGGCACCCCTGCCTCCGCTGTTCCATCGGCACATACCCCTCCCTCTTCCCATCCGGCGACCTTTACCTCTCGGACCTGTTCCATCAAAATTCGGCATAACCGCATGTCCTTTGAATTTATCTATTATTTAATAAAACCCATCTTCATTCATTGGGACAATAAAATCACTTCTCCCTGCAGGTCTCGCAAAGACCATAGAACTGGATCAGGTGATTGGTGATCGCGAAGTTGTATTTCTGCGACAGCCCTTCCTCCGTTTTCTTCAAAAGAGCGACCTCCTCTTCGATGAAGTCACGGTAGTTGACGATCCGGCCGCAGCCCGTGCAGACCAAGTGGTGGTGGTGATCCTTGCCCTTGGGCCCTTCGGACAGCTCGAAACGGGCCCGCCCATCACCGAAATCGAACTTGTAGACGAGCCCGATGTTGACAAGCATGTCCAGGGTCCGGTAGATTGAGGTCAATCCGATCGCGGGGTAGATCTCATGCACACGGAGGTAGATATCCTCGGCGCTGAGGTGTTGGTCCGTCCGAGAAAGGACGTCCAATACTGCCTCGCGGCCCATGGTCATCCTGAAGCCGCAACCTCTGACCCTTCCATGGCACCAGTGGCGCCCCCTGTTGATATCTTCCACAACCGTTCCCATATTGTTATTGAAAACCATTTCCATTATCAATATAATACCTCGATCGAAACGTGTCAAGCGTTTTCTCGAAAAAGATCCCCTTCGATTTCATCGGCCCACCAGGGGTGAATGGTGGGTCGTAATCTAAAGCGATTACAGCAGGTTGTATTGAGAAGGAGGCTCTGTGATCATTGCAACGATTGACGGCAAAATCCGGGAACAACTCCTGGCGGCCCAGAGAAACGAGATCACGGAGTTTCACGTCTATCACAAACTCTCGGGGCTGGCGAAGGGAGAACATAACGTCCGAATCCTGAAATCCATCGGGGACTGCGAGCGTGACCACTACCAGGCCCTGCGGGAAATCACGGGGAAAGACTTGGCACCGGATCGGCTGAAGGTGTGGTTTTTCTATCTCGTTGCCCGGATCATGGGGATCACCTTCGGGCTTAAGTTAATGGAGAAGGGCGAGAGCAGCGCAACCGCGGCCTACGAAGGCCTCTCGGGCGCCGTCGCCGGCCTCGATCGGATCTCCAGAGAGGAGGCCGAACACGAAGAGCAGCTCATCGGGATCATCGACGACGAGAAGCTCAAGTACGTCGGTTCCATCGTCCTGGGGCTCAACGATGCCCTCGTGGAGCTCACGGGGGCCCTGGCGGGATTCACCCTTGCCTTCGGGGAGATCCGGATTATTGCCCTGGCCGGGCTGATCACGGGAATTGCCGGGGCCTTCTCCATGGCCGCCTCGGAGTACCTCTCCATCAAGTCCGAGGGCGAGGTCCTGCATCCCGTGAGGGCGGCGCTTTACACGGGAGTGACGTACCTGTTCACGGTCCTGTTCCTGATCCTGCCCTATCTCGTGCTCGACAATCCGTACCTGAGCCTCGGGGTCACCGTAGCCAACGCCCTCCTGGTCATCTTTCTTTTTACCGGCTATGTCTCCGTCGCCCAGGATATCCCCTTTCGGAAACGGTTCTCCGAAATGGCCGCCATCAGTCTCGGTGTTGCGGCGCTGACCTTCGGGATCAGCTATTTCGTGCGCCTTTTCTTCAATATCGACCTTTGATCTCCCCGCAGGGGGTCTTCGGTCTTGTCCACGTTCTTCATGCCCATGGGCCTTTTGGCCGGTTTCTTCGTTTTGTGGAAATCAAAGCAGAGATTGAGGCTGCGCTTTCGAAATGGATTTTTCCGGTTTTTCGTCTGTAAATAACGTGTAATTTTTAATGTCGGCAATGCTCGAATCCCGGGGGATTCCGACGCGCTCAAACTCCATGGCCCTGGCCACGGCCGATGGGAAGTTGATGTACCACTGCCCGCTTTCCTTGCACTTGACCGGTTGCACCTTGATGGGACAGCCCATGGAAACACCTCTCCGTGGATTCTAATCCTATGACCAGACATCCATCACAGGAAAGTCGGGGAAATTGGCCCTTGATCCCTTCGTGATCTGCTTAAAGGCCAAAAAGCAGAAAAGGGGAAGTAAGGCAACTTCCCCTTTTCAACTCCGTCGCATTGTCCAGCAGGGATTCTATTTCATCTGCCAGGTGGGGTTCCTTTTCTCGCTGAAGGCCCTGATCCCTTCGGCGGCATCTTTGAGGGAGCAGAGAAGCGCGAATTGGCTGTTCACCATTTCCATGGCCTTGGTGAACTCGAGATCCCACATGTCGTAGAAGGATTTCTTGGCGTTCCAGAGGGCCAGGGGGCTTTTGGCAGCGAGTTCCCTTGCCATCTTCAGGGTTTCCTCCTGCAGCGTGCCCTTGGGAACGACCTTGTTGAGCAGCCCGAAACGCTCCGCTTCCTCAGCTACGATGAGTTTGCCCGTCAGGACCAGGTCCAGCGTTCTCTTCTTTCCCATGTTGCGGTAAAGAGAAACTTGCGGGCCGATGCAGTTCAGCCCCACGTTGATCGCCGTTGCGCCGAGCCGGACGCCTTCCTCGGCGATGGCCAGATCTGCGGCGGCTACGATCCCGATGCCGTTTGCCACGGCAAAGTTGTGGACCGACGCGATGACCGGTTTCTTGATTTGCGAGATGACGACGATCGCCTTCTCCATCAGCGTGATCCAGTCGTAGTACTCGCAGGGCGACATCTTTTCGAAAACATCCGGAGAGACATCGATGCCCGCGGAAAAACACTTGCCGGCCCCGTTGATGATGATTACCCGCACTTCGTTGTCCTGGTCCAGATCAAGAAGCGCCTGGCTGAGATCTCGGGCGAGGGCCGTGTTGAATGTATTGAGAGCCTCAGGCCGATTCAGCGTGATGATTCCAATTTTCCCGTCGTCCTTTTTCCCGACTAAAACCGTCTCGTATGCCATCTTCATACCCTCCTTAAAGTAAGATGTTGAATGAATGACTGTTGCCCACCCTGCGTCACTGCTTACGCGTTGCTTTCACGATACCGAAACACGCCTGTTTCAACCAAAAGGCGGGATTCGCGATGGACAATAAGACAATAAAAAGACGTTTCAGTAGGGTAGTCCGCAGAAAAAGAAAATCCTAAAAGAAACACCATTTAAAACCAAAGTACGCTACTCCGATTGGTCAGGATATGTCAATGAGAATCAAACCATTTTTTCTTATTTTCCACCCTTTTCTGACGCGGGGCCTGGTGGCTCCCCGTATGACAGAACACCCGTCGATTCAGCGCAGGATCACCCAGGTCGGCACTGACGGACATCGAGATCTTCGCCGGCTCGATTCTGCCGCGGCAGCGACGGGATTGACCGGTATCGGATGCCAAATCAAATAGCAGGGGTCGACTCCTCCGGTTCATTCAGGCTTTTCAATTCCGTGAGCATCCTGCTCACGATACGGCCGTTTCTCAGGTGCCTTTTTCGGAGAGATCGCAGGTGAGGCCGATCGCTTCGAGTTCTTCCACGTTCACGCCGAACGGTTTCGAGGACGCATCGGAGGAAACGAAAGCCTTCCTCGAGAAGAGGGAGCCCGCTTTCAAAGGCAGGTAGACTTTTCTGCTGTCCCGAGCCTTCAACCCGGACTGAATCTGTGCGACATCCCTTACGGGGTTCGTGGACGAAAAGGAGTCACCGCTACGGCGTAACGGTGAGAAAAAACACAAAGTCCCGGCGGCAGAAAAAGGCAAGGCCGGTTGAGGCCTTGCCTTTTTTCGCACTCACTCTTTTTTCCCGGACCCGGTGGGCCGATACCGGCCATTCGTTACTTTTTCTCCGGGATTCTGAACCGCCAGGCGCAGAACCACTCCTCGGGGTGCTTGTCGGGCGGGCAGCCAATGCACTCGGTCTGGATACGGTTGTCGATCGCCTCCGCGAAATGCCTGTATTCCACCAGACCCGCCGATTTACAGGGGTAATCGTCAAGCCCCCGCTTTTTCCTCGCGGACTGTACCCGGCAGTCATTCATCTGGAAAATGACGGTCGTGGGATTTTCCTGAATGATGGTCTGGACATTGATTCGGGCATACATGCGGAACCTCAATGCGGCTTTGAGCCCTTCCAATCCCGCGTGCAACGGCAGATTCAGAAATTTCTTGATCGACCAGGCTTCAAAGGGAGAAAAACGGGTCCAGCAGGTATCGTTGCAGCGCTTTGCGTCATACATGTCCCTTTCGCCTTCCACCGCCTGAAACCACACGCCATCGTTGGCAAGCCAGTTGACGCCGAGCGTCGTGGTCAATTCAAGCAACGACTCTCTCTTCATATCCAGCAGGGCTTGCGGGATGCCGTTTGTCATCTTGAATCCGAGGGTCTTGGCGAGACGGTCCATCTGGATCTTGTAACTGTTCTTATTCGCGGTCCTCATGATTTCGAGCGCCTTTTCCATTCCGAACTGATGTTCCACGGCCGAAAACCACATGGTGTAATGGACCACGATCCGATGAAACATATCCATTACGAAAAGCGCCAAATCCTCGTGGTTGAGATCCTCCGGTTTCTCGATGTTCTTCAGCTCCGACATGATGCTCCCTCCTTGTGTGAGATGTGATGACGGCCCGCTCGCCGGGAATGCCTTCCCGAAGCGATGCCATGGTTCGGCAGGTTATGCGAATTCCCCTCTAACCCCTCCGCAGTTCATAGCAAAAGGAAATTGTAGATCGCCCTGGGCTGCGCCCTCGCGATGACTAATTTGTTCTGCTTTTTCCCGAGATTCGAGTCCCGATACCCGCCTCTATGTCAGCTTCCTCGCCAGGTCCTGGGCCGCAATGTGGATGGCATCCCAGGCGCCCCCGAAGGGCGGCGTATAGGGAAAATCCAGATAGCCGACCTCGTCGACGGTGAGGCCCGACCAGAGGGCGACGGAAAGGGCATAGACCCGCTGGACGGCCCCCCTTTTGCCGATCAACTGCCCACCGAGGAGCTTGCGGGTCTTCTTGTCGCCGACGAGCTTGATTCCCAGCTTCTCACCTTTCGCCATGGACCGGGCCACGGGAACACCCCATATCAGGACACCGACCGGATCGAATCCGGACTGTGCGGCCTCCTCTTCCGTAAGCCCCGTTGCGGCCACCTCGAGGTTGAAGACCTTGAAGGCCTGAGCGCCGACGATGCCGGGGAATTCCATCGGTGAGCCACCGATGTTCTGGCCGGCCACGCGGCCCTGCTTGTTGGCGATATCGCCCAGCGGAAGATAGACCCACCGGCCGGCGACCTTGTGAAAGACCTCGCAGCAGTCCCCCACGGCCCATACGTTCTCGCGGGATGTCTTCTGGGTTAAATCGACCTGCACTGCCCCCGTTCCCTCTCCGATAGAAAGCCCGATGGACTTCGCCAGGCTCACCTCGGGACTCACGCCGAGGGCCATCAGGATGATGTCCGCCTCGACGACGCCGCTATCTGTCACAAGCTGCAGAGACCCGGTTTTCCCCTTCTCAATCGCCAAGGGCTTTTTCCCGGAGACAAACTCCACGCCGTGGCCCTTAATTTCATCCAGGATGACCTGCGAAAACGCGGGGTCCCACTTTTTGGCCGGAAGCTTGCCCCGGTAGACGATCTTCGTATCCAGGCCGATTGTCTGCAGCGCCTCGCACATCTCCATGGCGATGTAGCCCGCACCGAGGATCACCGCACGCCGGCAGTGCTTGTCCCGGATCCAGGACTTGATCCGGATGGCGTCGGAGAGGTTCTTCAGGCTGAAAACGCCTTCGAGGTCCTGGCCCGGGATATCCAGGCGGACGGCTTTGGCCCCCGTGGCCATGACGAGATAATCGTACGGGATGCTCATGCCGCCGGACAGGTAGACCAGCCCTTTTTGAGCGTCGATGCCCTCGACATGGGTCCGAACTCTCGCGTCGATGCCCGTCTTGTTGAACTCTTCCGGCGTGCGGATGACCAGCCTCTTTGATTCCTCGATTACATCACCGATGTAATAGGGCATCGGTCAGGCCGCGTAGGAAACGAATTCGCCCTTTTCGATCATCGTCACTTCGAGTGATTTGTTGCGCCTCTTCGCTTCGGCGGCGCTCGAGGGCCCCGCAGCCCCGCCGCCTACGACAACCAGTTTCGTGCTCATGAATGATTCCCCTCGTGAAACATGAATACCCCTTCCCCCATCCGTGATCGTTAAACCAGCTTCCTCTCCAGGTCCTGGGCTGCGATGTAGATGGCATCCCAGGCGCCCCTAGAGGGCGGCTCGCAGGGCCAGGTAACCGACTTCGTCGACCCCTACTTCGCCCGGACTTCCTTCCCGTCAAGTGATATATTCCCGAGCAAACTGCTCAGGATACGGCCGAGCCTCAGGTGCCTTTTTCGGAGAGATCGCATGTGAGGCCGATCTGTTCGAGTTTTTCCACGTTCACTCCGAACGGTTTTGAGGCCGCCTCGTCCCGGTCAGTCATGATGAGTTCAGCCGCAATGCCCGCGGCGTCGGTGATGATCTCCCTGCAATAAAGGGCATGGTCCCGGCACAGCCAAGTGTTCTGCCATTTTGTGGTGAGATCGCGGCAGCACGTGTTGCCGTATTTCTCGAGGAATTTATTCGGGATCTGGTTGAAGAGACGATAGAGCCCGGGCTGCCCGTAAAGCTGCTGGGCCGATTTCTTCGCTGCATCTTTCGGGTCGGAGGCTTCCGGAAGGGTCGTGCGACCGTGGACGCACCCCACGGCGATAACGGCCCCGGTGATGGCCCCGCAGGTGTCTCCGAAGAGACCCACCCCTCCGCCGAAACCCGTGGCCACTTTCTTGACCTCCGGGGGAAGCCCTGTGTCCACCAGGGTCAAGACCGCCTCGGTGACGCACTCGGTACAGTTGTAGCCGAGAGAAAAGTTTTTTCGGGCACGTTGACGGATGGCTTCAATCTTTTCCTCTTTGCTCATCGGAATAACCTCATGGCTTTCGGTGAGATGTTTTCGTTTCAGAAGGACGCACAATACAAGCATCCCTTACCATAAAGCACAATACGGAAAATATACGTAAAAACTACGTATTGCAACTACGTAATTTACAGGGCCATGAGGTGCGATTTGAGATTGGCCTTTTTATTCCTGAGGCCAAGCTTTTTGCGGATATTGTCCCGGTGCACTTCGACGGTCCTGGTCGAGGCGTTCAGCAGCTCCGCCATTTCCTTGGTCGTGCGCCCCTCCTTGATGAAATTGATCACCTTGATCTCCATGGGCGTGAGGTTGGGGTATTTCGAGGACAGGGTGCGCAGGAACGGGGAGATGATCTCGCTGGTGTTGCGCTCCAGGATTTTCAGCTGATTCAGCTGGTGGCTGTCGATCCGGGTCATCTTGAGGTTTTCGATGTAGGGCAGGACCAGCTCCCGAACGTTACAGATCACTTTATCCTCGAGCTCGGCCTTGTCATCCTCCCTGCGCTTGAGCAGGACCTTCAGGGCGGTGTTTGCGTCTTCGAGATTCCGGGATTTTTCTTCCAGTTCCTGCTCCCGCTTCCGCAAGGCCTCCTCCATCCGCTTGCGCTCGGTGATGTTTCGTGCAATGCCGTGAATGGCGACCGGTTTGCCGTTCTCCTCCACGCTCCGGGCATTCACTTCCAACCACACGGCCTCGCCCGTCCGGGTATACGTGAGGAACTCCAGAGGGTTCGGCATATCCAGTTCATCACGTTTCCTTCGAAAGAGCTTGCGGACGACCGGCAGATCGTTTTTGTCGAGAAGAGTCTCCAGGTTGAGTCCCTGCATCTGCACCAGCGTGTAGCCGTATGTCCGGGAGGCGGCGTCGTTGCAGGACAGGATCTTGCCGTTTAAATCAAGAATGAAGATGATGTCACTGGCGTTTTCGAAGAGCTCCCGGTACTTCTGCTCGGATTGGCGCATCGCCTCCTCGGCCTTTCTGCGCTCCGTGATGTCCGTGACGATCTCGACAACCCCGCTGAGTGTCCCCTTTTCATCCCATACGGGGTAGCTGCGCAAAACCCAGTTTTTCTTGTACGATGAAATGTCGACGACGTCGTGGGGCTCGCCGGTCTTGAGGGTCTTTTCCGCCGGGCAGATGCTGCAGGCCCTGATCCGGCCGTGCAGCCCCCTGTAGCAGTGTTTCCCGTTGAGCTGGCCGGGCTTGAGGTTGAAGGCCACCCGCATCGCCTTGTTGGCCCAGATCACCCGCAAGTCCGTATCGAGAAACAGAACGAGTTCGGTCATGGCATCGAGAATGACCGCTTTCTCCTGCTCGGACTTTCTCAGTTCTTCGAACAGCCGGACGTACTTTTTATCGATCTCGCGGATTGGCAGATTTGATTGATTGGTGAGAGCAGATTTTTTCATTTACCCTTGCCCTTCTCCAAAAACCCAACGGCGAATCGGGACGGCACGCGCCTCTACCGCCTTATCTCATTTGCGGGACCCGATCAAGCAGGAAAACGGGCAAGGCCCGGTGCGGATTTACACTCTCGGCCGGATGTGGTAATAGTGCCGGGGAAAGCGAACCTGACAGGTGTTATTCCGATGAAGAAGCCTCTGCTGATGGACCTGGAGGACAATGTATTCCTCGAGGGCGATGCGCTGATCGTCATCGACCGGCGCAGGCTCCCGCGGGAGATCGTCCGCCTGAAGTGCCCCGATTACGAGGCCGTGGCCCGTGCCATCGAGGAGATGGCCGTCCAGGGGGCGGGCGATATCGCCATCACGGCGGGATTTGGCCTCTACCTGGCCGCCCGGGAGAGTGAACGAAGAGGAACCGCGAAAAAGCCGGAAAGGCTGCGCGAAGCGGCAGACCGCCTCATCGCCACGCGACCCACGGGTTTCCACCTGGCGGCGCTCGTGAACAAGCTCATGGGCCGCATCGAGGCGGCCGGGGATGCAAAGCCTGCCTCCGAGGTTATCCTGGCGTCCCTGCGAAAGGCCCTGGAGATCCAGCGCCGGATCTCCGAGGACACGGGGCGGCACGCCGAGACGCTGCTTGTCTCCGGCGACCGGATCCTCACCCACTGTTTCGCCGGGTCGGCTCTTCTCTACATGCTGCGCATGGCCCGCGAAAACAGAAAGGACGTGCGGGTGATCTGCACGGAGACGAGGCCCTACCTCCAGGGGGCGCGGCTTACAGCCTGGTCCGTGAGCGAGCAGGGCATCGACACGATGCTGATCACGGACAACATGGCCGCCCACTGCATGTCGAAGGGGATGGTCAGCAAGGTATTCGCGGCGGCCGACCGGGTGGCCATGGACGGAGTGGTGGCCAACAAGGTGGGGACGCTCCAGCTGGCCATCTGCGCCAAATACTTCAAAATCCCCTTCTACATTCTCGCCTACGGCGGGCCGGACAAACAGACGCTCTGCGGCGCCGACATCCCGATCGAGGAGCGGGACCCGAGGGAGGTTCTCGAGTTCCGGGGCACACCCATCAGCGGCCCCGCCGTGAAGGGTTACTACCCGGCCTTCGATCTCACACCGGCAGAACTGGTGACGGGAATCGTGACGGCAAAGGGCATAACAAGAAAAGGAACGGGATAATTAAAATTCCTCGCACCAAGGGGCAAGGAAGGGGAGTATTCACCCTCACCTCAGTCCTCTCCCCTCAAGGGAGAGGAAGATAAAGGAATGGTTTTTTATAGGTGGAGATGAAGAAGAAAAGATAAAAAAAGGGGGGGGCGACTCAGAGAATCGTCCCCCCTTCTTGTTCGCCCGGGTTCTCGGGCCATCCTTTCAATGTTCAATCACTGATACAGATAATCCTTCTCCGCGGCCGGGCCGACTTTTTCCAGTTCGAGGGCCGAGCCGGGGATCAGGTAGCTCCGCATCCGGCTGGGCAGGTAGACGAGGTACCAGGGGTCATCGGGGCGGTATTCCCCGCGCCGTCCGACGATCTTTCCCCGGGCGCCCTTCATGTGGTGGCCGGGGTGGGTGACAACGACAAAATCACCGAGATCCATGGCGTTGCTCCTTTGAAGAAAACCTCGAGCGGGTTGATCCTAGCACAGGGGCGGGAGCCGTGACAATCAAAATGACGGGCCCGCGGTAGATTTTCTCACACGATTGTGGTATGGGGCAAACGGGTCCAGGGTCAAGGGTACAGGGATGGACATCCCGAGTCCCGAATCCGTTTTTGACGAGACAGGAGAGAAAGACCAAAATAGGCAGACGACAGACAAGGGGGGAGCGATGACGGATATCAAGATGCCCATTTTTTTTCACGCCAACTACAAGGTCGTCATCCGTACGCAGGACTGGGAGACCCGGGAGAGGGCCCAAAAGCTCTCCATCCGGGAGATCAGCCCGGAAGAGCAGAAAACCTCATTCAAGGACCTCGACGAGAAGGACATGCCGACCCACCAGATCGTCTTCTACGACTTCGGCTGCAAAAGGGTGATCGAGGGGAAGTTGCTGGAAAACGTCGAAGAGAAGATCACGTTCAAGGTCCTGGAGAAGGAGTACGAGTTCTCGCACCTGAGGCCGCCTGCTGCCAAAGGTTGAGCGCAGGCTGGCCATGCAGGCAGCCCTGAACAAAGGTTCTCGGCTTTCGCCCAAGAAGTTAGGAAGATAGGAAGTTAAGAAGAGCGGACCGGATTAACCGATTCATCCCTTTTCCGATCTTCTGCTCTTCCTCACTTCCGCTCTTCCCGAACGGCTGTCACGGAGCATGATCGGAGCGATTTTCACGCCCGGATCGGCAGCCACCCCTGTAGAAGTCAGGCCACGGCGCGTTTTTCCCCCGGCTTGCCGAGGATCTCGCGGATCTTTCTGGAGAGGTCGATGATGCTGAAGGGCTTCTGGATGAAGCCGCCACAGCCGCGTGAGAGGATGTGCGAGGCCTGTCCGTTGAGGCTGTAGCCGCTCGCCAGGAGGACCTTCACCGAGGAATTGATGCCCTTCATGGCATCGAACACCCGCCCGCCGCCCATCTCGGGCATGATCATGTCCAGGATCACCATGTCGATCTCACCGGTCTTCTGCCGGTAGATCTCGATCGCCTCGGGCCCGCTGCGGGCCGAAAGCACCCGGTAACCCAGCGTCTTCAAAACCTCGACGCCCACGTCGAGGACGATGTCCTCGTCGTCGACGATGAGGATGGTTTCCGTCCCCTTCATGACCTGGCGCTCCAGGGACGCTTCCGCAACGGTCGCGCTTGCGGAGACGGGCAGGTAGATGTTGAAGGTCGAGCCGTGGCCCCGTTCGCTGTAAAGGGTGATGATGCCGCCGTGGTTCTTGACGATGCCGTAGGCCGAGGCGAGCCCTAGACCCGTGCCGCGCCCCCTGCCTTTCGTGGTGAAGAAGGGCTCGAAGACGCGCTGGCGCGTCGCCTCGTCCATGCCGATCCCCGTATCGGTGACGGAGATCTTCACATAGCGGCCGGGTTGCATCTTGTGCGGCTTCACGAACGGCTCGTCGAGGATGACGTTTTCCGTCGAGAGGGTCAGCTCGCCGCCGCCGGGCATGGCGTGCCAGGCGTTGACGTACATGTTGAGGAACACCTGCTCGATCTGTCCGCGGTCCGCGTCGACAACCCAGGTACTCTCCTGCTCGCGCCGGGTGATCTTGATCTCCTTCTTCGTCCGACCGAACATCTCCGAGGACTTCCGGATGAGGTCGTTGAGGTCCGTGGGCTTCACCTCGTACTTGCCGCCGCGGGCAAACCCCAGCAGTTGCCGGGTCAGCGTCGCGCCGCTGCGGATCATGTTTTCGATTCCCGTGAGGTGGGCCGAATGGGGGTGCTCGTTCGTCATGTCCATGAGCATCAGCGAGACATGGCCCTGGATGCCCATGAGGAGGTTGTTGAAGTCGTGGGCGATCCCGCCGGCGAGCGTCCCGATGGCCTCCATCTTCTGCGCCTGGAGGAGTTGGGCCTCGAGCTGCCGGGTCTGGGTGATATCGCGGGCGATGCCGCAGATGCCGATGATATCCCCGGTGTCGTCGAACATGGGGACCTTCACGACGTGCAGCGTTACGGGCATGCCGTTGATCGTCTCGTTGTACTCGACCTCCACCATCTCGCCGTCGAGGATGCGGTAGTCCATCTCTCGGGTCCGCTGCTCGGCTTCCTCCCCGAAAAGCTCTCCGTCGGAAAGCCCCACGATCTCCGCGGCGGGCTTGCCGAACAGGGCCTCCACGCTGGGGTTCACCAGCACATACTTGAGCGCGCGATCCTTGATGAAGATGCAGTCCGGGGCCGTTTCGAAGATGGCGCGGAAGTTTTCCTCGCTCTTTCGCAGGGCCTCCTCGGCGAGCTTGCGCTCGGTGATGTCGTGGACCATGGCGATGACGCCGACGATCTCCCCGCGGGAGTTGCGGTAGGGGGCGTAGGTGCCAGAAATCCAGCCGTTCTTTCCGCTCTGGGGGACATAGTAGGTGAGATCCGGCGCCGCGATCGTGGCCCCTTCGAGAGCCCGGTCGAGCAGGATGTCCACGCCCTGCTCCCGGAGGTGGGGGAAGACCTCGAAGGCGTTCGCGCCCAGGACGTCCTCGGCAGGCAGTCCCGTCAGTTCCTCCATGAAGCGGTTCCATACGATGTAGCGGGACTCGCGGTCGTAGACGATGACCCCCTCGTGGGCGCTGGAGATGATCTCCTTGTTGAAGCGCTCCGATTCCCGCAGCGCCTTCTCGCTGCGCTTTCGCTTCGTGATATCCTCGTAGACGGCGATGATCCGCCCTTCCCGGAGGTCGTCGCCGATGCGTGAGGCATGGAGCCTCACCACGATCTCGCGGCCGTCCATTCGGCGGCAGGGGATTTCGGCGCTGCAGGTGCGCTGTCTGCGCAGCGTCGTGTAAACGAACTTCCCGATGTCGTTGTATTCCTCGTCGCTTCGGTAGAGGATGCGCGTCGTCTTTCCGCTGAGCTCCTCGGGTCGCCAGCCGAAAACGGCGTCGACGGCGTCGTTGGCGAAGATGACGCGGCGTTTGGCAAGTCCCAGCACCGCGTGGGGGATGGCGTCGAGGATGGACGCCTCCAGGGCCTCCAGCTCCTGGAGCCTGCGGCTGTGTTCCTTCTGGGCCGTGATGTCCATGGAGTTGCCCAGGATGGCCCGCCTTCCCTTGTACTGGATGGGGGTCACCGTTTCAAAGATCCAGAGGATCCGCCCGTCCTTCGTGACAATCCGGTACTCGTAGGGGGCTGACCGGCGGCCTTTGAGCATCTCGCGCGCCCGCTCCCGGATCGCTTCGCGGTCCTCCGGGTGGACGATGTCGAGGCACTTTCGGCCGAGCATTTCCTCGATGGGGTACCCTGCGAGGACTGCCGTTTTCCCGTTGAGGAATGCGAACCGGCCGTCGAGAATGACGTAGACACCGGCGTGGGAGCTGTAGGCCAGGGATTCGTAGAGCTGCCGGGACTCGGCCGGTTCCTCGCTGCGGGGTTTCGCGCGGGTGTCGAGCTGCTTCCGGAGGGCTTCGATCTCTTCGATCAGCTGCTGTTTTGTTTTTCTGCTGGGGGCGGCCATCTACTCTCTCGGGGAGACCGGTTTTGTGTGAGACTCTGCCCTCGGGAAACGGTGCGGCTGGAGTACCCGCATTCGTGCAAATACTCTGCCAAAGAGAAAGCCCTTCCGGTCACAGCAAAAGTCGCCTCTATCCTGCCGTAATTGCGCGTAAAAATATGACTTCAATCCGTGTCCTACCTGGGATATAATTTTATCCATCGTCAGGAACCCGACCCGATGATGCGATCTGATGACAGAGGGCATGGATATCCCCAGAAAAAAGGACCGAACGATTCCGGTGATGAGACGTCTGACGACAGCCCTTCTTCTGATCTTCGTGATCGCCTTCCAGGCAGGGGTTTGCGCTGCAGCAGACCCGGCCTTCCCCCGCCCCGCCGGCGCCGTCAATGATTTTGCCAACGTAATCCCGGCGGATCAGCGGGCTGTCATGGAGAATCTCGCCCAGGAAATTTGGCAAAAAACGGGTACGGCCGTCGTCGTGGCGACAGTGCCCACCGTGGGGGATATGGTGGTCGACGATTACGCCACCCGTCTCTACGAATCCTGGGGAATCGGGAAGAAGGGGGAGGACAAAGGGGTCCTGATCCTGCTTTCCCTGAAGGAGCGGCGGGTGCGGATCGAGACGGGTTACGGCGTCGAGGGCATCCTTCCCGACGGGGTTGTCGGCGAGATCCTCCGGCTGCACGTGATCCCCCATCTCAAGCAGGGCGACTACGGGAAAGGCCTCTCGAACGCCATGACGGCCGTGTCGGACGTGATCGCCCGCAATGCCGGCGTGACGCTCACGGGCAGACCGCAGATGCAGCCAGCACGTCCGACGGGAGGAGTTTCAGTGAGCCCCTTCACCCTGCTGCTCTTTCTCATCGTCGTCATGCTTTTTTTGTTCACGGCAACGGGCAGGCAGATCCTGGCTCTGCTGTTACTCTCGAGTCTTGGTGGCGGCGGCCGGAGCTACGGGGGCGGCTCTTCCGGGGGGTTCGGCGGATTCGGAGGAGGGTTCGGCGGATTCGGAGGAGGAATGAGCGGGGGTGGAGGGGCAGGGGGAGATTTTTAGTAAACAGTTCGGTTGGTTTGTTGGTTCTATTGGTTCAGTTGGTTCAAAAAGAGAAAAGGAAGAATGGCATGGCGAATATACCGAAAACGCCTCAAGAGGTATTCCCGGAGATCGTCGAGGATCTCAAGGGGATCTACGGCGAAGCGCTTCAGTCGGTCATCCTCTACGGGAGCGGGGCCCGCGGCGAATACGTGGCCGGAAAGTCGGACATCAACTTCCTTGTCGTCCTCGCCGATGATGCGGCGGATGATCTCGAGAAGGTCCTGTCATTCGTCCCGAAGTGGAAGAAGAGGGCAGTGGCAACGCCTTTCTTCATCACAAAGGCCTTGATCGGATCCTCCATCGACGTCTACCCGGTGGAGTTCCTGAATATGAAGCGCCATTACCAGGTCGTCCACGGCAAGGATATCCTCGGGGATCTCGTCTTTGAAAAGCGCGCCCTGCGGCTTCAGTGCGAACGGGAATTGAAGGGGAAGCTCATGCTGCTGCGCAAGAGTTTCCTGCAGACGGAGGGCAAGGCGGACAGCCTGCAACGGCTGCTGGCGGCATCGATCACGGCCTTCCTCTCGGTTTTCAACGCCCTGCTCCACATGCAGGGAAAAGAGTCTCCCCGCGGGCGGCGGGAGATCGTGGCGGCCATGGCCGATGCGCACGGGATCGCCGCCGAGCCCTTCCTGCGCTGCATCGACCTGCGGGAGGGAAAGAAAGGTTTGTCGTTCGGGGAATTGACGGCTGTCTTCCGGTCTTACACCACGGAGATCCAAAAGCTGATCAAGACCGTCGACAACCTGATTTTGCCCTGAGAGCAAAATCAGGCAGGGGTCAGGGGTCAGGGTAAAGGGTCCAAGAAAGAAAGAGTCATTTCTTAGGAGGAGGCCGCTAGGCCGACGCGGCAATCTCGTTTCTAACACTCAGGCACTATTTCTGCCGAAATAAACGAAACAATCGAAAAGAACGAAATAAACGATTTTGAACAGGAGGTTATATGGCAAAGAAAGGACTCTGGATTGCGCTGGCCGTTGTGGCCGTCATCGCCATCTCGCTTTACGGCTTCTTCAAGGGGACCTACAACGACTTCGTCGCCCTCGACCAGCAGGTCAAGTCCTCCTGGTCGCAGGTGGAAAATCAGCTCCAGCGGCGCTACGACCTGATCCCGAATCTCGTGGAAACGGTGAAGGGCTATGCCAAGCAGGAGAAGGATGTATTCATCGAGGTGACCAACGCCCGGTCGAAAGTGGGCGGGGCGGGAACGGTCCCGGACAAGATCTCGGCGAACAACGAGCTGTCCTCGGCATTGAGCCGGCTGCTCGTCGTCGTGGAAAATTATCCCGAGCTCAAGTCCAACCTGAATTTCCTCAAGCTGCAGGACGAGCTGGCGGGGACGGAAAACCGCATTGCCGTGGAGCGCCGCCGCTATAACGAGGCAGTCCAGGCTTACAATGTCAAGATTCGAAGCTTCCCGGCCAATCTCCTGGCGGGCATGTTCGGCTTCAGCCCGGCGGCCTTCTTCGAAGCCCCGGCAGCGGCCAAAACGGCACCGCAGGTGAAGTTCTAGGGACGGGGGACGAGGGTGTAGGGACCAGGCGGAAAGGTATTCGGAACTGTTTTTTATCTTTTCACTCGTGTCCGGTCCCTGGTCCCTGGTCCCTGCCCTTGTCGGGCCAGGAATACACGGGCGGGCGGCGCTCGAAGACGGTTCCGTCGGGCATCACCTCCACGTCCTCGTCGTTGATCCGTTTGATCTTCGTCAGGTTGGCGGGGACGCGGCGCGCTTTCGCGGAGGCGATGGCCGCCTCGACAGTCCTGAAGCGGGAGACGTCCACGAGGGTCATGATCTGCGGCAGGACCATCCCGATCCTCCCCTTCTCGTACTCCTCCAGGGCCCTGGAGGGCGTGAGCCAGAGATGCTCCGTCAGCTCCACGCCGTCATGGATGACGGCCTGTGCCTCCGGGGCTTCCGTCACGAAAAACCGCACGTCGTAGCGAAGGGGCAGGGGTTCGGGGGTGATCCAGTGTGAAAAGTAATAAAGACGGTCGAGGGGTAGGCTGAGGTCCTCCTTCTCGAGGATCTGATGGAATTTCATTTCGCCCTTGTTTAGCGCCTTCCGGTAGTCGCAGAACCGTTTCCGCTCCTCTCCCGTCCGGATCGTCACGGGCGAGCCGTCCTTCCTCAGGGCGATCAGCATCCCCACTTCCTCGAAGGTCTCCCGGATTCCCGCAACCCAGGCGCCCAGAGCTTTTTCCGGGCGCGACATGTCCGGAAGGATCTCCGACGCCTCTTTGCGTTCGATCCCGCGACAGAAACGCTCGATGCCGGGCTCGAAATCCTCGGGGTCGAGGATCCCGCCCGGGTAGACGTGATAGCCCGGAACGAAGCGGCTCCTGCGATTGCGCAGGACCATGAGGACCTCGATGTCCTTCACGGCCGCATTTTGGCAGGGCCGCAGGAGCATGACCGTGGCGGCATCGGTGGGCGTGGCAACCATGATCTTTATCTTTCCCTCACAACAAAACAGGGCCTTCCGACCCCTGTTGACAATTTAGGTCCACCATCCCTCAAAGTAAAGTCTCTTCCCCTATGCCCTGGACCCTATACCCTTTTTGTAAAGAGTGCCGCGGCCTCGATGTGCTTGGTCTGCGGGAACATGTCCACAGGCCTTACGGTGATGAGGTCGTAGCCGCCGTCGACGAGCAGGCGGGCATCCCGGGCGAGTGTTGCCGGGTCGCAGGAGACATAAACGATTCTCGAGGGGTGAAGCCCGATGACGCCATCGATCACCTCCCGCTCGCAGCCCGTCCTCGGGGGATCGAGGACGACCACGTCGGCCGCCTTGCCCCCGCCAAACTCCTTTTCCAGGATTTCTCTTACATCCCCCTCGTGGAAAACGGTATTTTCGATTCCGTGCTTCTTCATGTTCAGCCGGGCGCACTCGACGGCCTCGCCGTCGATCTCGACGCCTACGAGGCTGCGGCACGCAGGTGCAAGAAACAGGGGAAAGAGACCCGAACCGCAGTAGAGATCAAGGACCGTCTCGCCGGGGCCGGCCCCGGCAAACTCCATCACAGTATCGACAAGGCCGTCCGTGAGGGTTGTGTTGGCCTGAAAGAACCCTTCGAAGGGAACGAGGATCTCCCGCCCCTTCACGATCCGTACAACGTGTTGTTCTTCGCTCTTCCCCGTGAGCGACCAGATGACATACCTGTCCACGCGCAGGGGCGCGTGTATGGGACGCCTCAGGAAAGTGAGCTGCTCGTTGATGCTCTCATCCATGATGGCGCAGCGCTCGATGTCGACCAGGCGGCTGCCTGTCACGTCCATAAACCCGATCCGGTACGCGCTGTCCCGCAGCCGCTCCACGTGGAATTCGCCCTTGCCGCGGTACCCGTAGGGGACAGGCGACGGGATACCGGGCTCGACGGGCGGGGCCGTAAATTTGCCGATGCGCTCGAAGGCCTCGGAGACCTGGCGGTTTTTCATTTCGACCTGCTTTGCGTATTCGATGTGCTGATAGTGGCAGCCCCCGCAGCGCCGGAAGTAGGGACAGGGCGGCTCCACCCGGTCGGGCGACGGTGTGATCAGGTTTTTCATGCGGCCGCGGAGGTATCGCTTCTTGGCCTCCCGGATCTCCACCTCGACCACGTCTCCCGGCGCGGTGAAGGGCACGAAGACGACGAGGGTTTCCGCCCGGCCGATCCCTTCGCCCCCGAAGGCGATCGTTTCTATCGTGATGGTGATGATGTCCTTTGCGCGAACAGCCATTGGGTTCCCCTTTCGTCGCGTCACTATAGCAGGGTTTACGCGGGCGGGCAAAGGGAGATGCCGCAAGGCCGAATTGCCCGTGATTCCGGCGCCCTTTGCTTGACAGCCTTTCTTTATCTGTGTTACCGTGCCCCGAAATGTGAGCAAACCATGGGTCAACTGGATAAAAAATCGATGCTCTGTCCCGGCTGCCGGAGGCTCATCAGCTCCGACGAGCCTACGTGCCCCTTCTGCGGGCTCGGAAAGCCGGGCTCGCCGATCCGCAAGGGCCTTTCCCGGTTCTCGCTGCGCGACGGTGACAGCCTCATCCAGTTCATCATCTACGCGAACGCCGCTATCTTCATCCTGGCGCTCGTCCTGAAGCCCTCGGAGATGGGGATGTCGCTCAACCCCTTCACCCTGCTCTCGCCGTCGAGCACGAGCCTGCTGCTTCTCGGCGCCACGGGGACGATCCCCATTGACTTCTACCACCGCTGGTGGACCATCCTCACGGCCTCCTCGCTCCACGGGGGCATCCTCCACATCGCCTTCAACATGATGGCCCTGCACCAGCTGGGTCCCTTCGTGACTCACGAATACGGGACGGCGCGGTTTCTCATCATCTACGTCGTGAGCGGCATCGCGGGATTCGTCCTGTCCTACCTCGTGGGGATCCCCTTCACGCTGGGCGCCTCGGCCAGCGTGTGCGGCTTGATCGGCGCAATCCTCTACTACGGGAAATCGCGGGGCGGCCATTTTGGAACGGCCATCTACAGGCAGGCCATGGGGTGGATCATCGGCCTCATTCTCTTCGGGCTTCTGCTGCCGGGCATCAACAACTGGGCCCACGGCGGCGGGATCGCGGCAGGGATCGCCGTGGGGTTTGCTCTTGGCTACGAGGAGAGGCGGCACGAGACCATGCCGCATCGGGTCATGGGGGCGTTCTTCGCCCTCGTCACGGCGGGGGCGGTTCTCTTCACCGTGATCCAGGCTATCCTCATCCGTTTCTTCTGATCATCGGCACGGAAAAACGGATCAACGAAAAAGGAGGTATCATCATGAAAAAAATCGCCCTGCTGGTCGGTCTTCTTGCGCTGACCGCCCTCACCGGATGCGCAATCGTTGCCGGGGACACGGTCATGGGTTACGAGGCGGGAAAGTTCGTCTATCACGACGGGAGCCTTCAGTCCAATTACAAGGCCCCCATGGACCAGGTGTGGGAAGCCGCCCGCAAGGCCCTGACGGAGCTGAAGGCATCGGACATCCAGATGGATCGCAAGATCGAGAAGGGCACGATCGACGCGGTCGTCTCCGAGGAGAAGGTGAAGATCACCATGGAATACCTCACCCGGACCGACACCTCCGTTTCCGTCCGCGTCGGCACGGCGGGAAGCAACGTCGGCGCAAAATACATCCACGAGAAGATCGAGTCGAACCTGAGAAAGTAACGAGCCGGGCGACTCCCATGGAGCAGAAAAGCGAAGCGGCCGCGCCGCAAAACGGCGAGACCAAAAAGACCATCCGCACCTTCGCCTTCGCGTCTTTTTTCAACGACATGGGGTCGGACATGATCTACCCGATCTGGCCCCTCTTTGTCGCGTCCCTCGGGGCCAACATGGCCGTCCTGGGCTTCATCGACGGGATCGGCAACGCCATTGTCTCCATCTCGCAAGCCTTATCGGGCTACATCTCCGACCGGACCCGAAAGCGCAAGATCTTCATCTGGCTGGGCTACCTCTGCGGCGGGATCTCCCGGCTGGGCTACGCGCTGTCGGCCACGTGGCACTGGCTCGTCCCCTTCCGCATCCTCGACCGGGCGGGCAAGATGCGGGGCGCTCCCCGGGATGCCATGGTGGCCGATCTGTCGATACGGAGCAACCGCGGCGGGAACTTCGGGCTCATCCGGACCATGGACAATGCGGGCGCCCTCGTCGGGATCGTTTTCTGCATCGCCTTCTTCCCCTTCCTCGGGTACCGGAACCTGTTGTTGATCGCCGCCGTGCCGTCCTTCATCGCCATGGCGCTCATTGTGATGAACATCCGCGAGCAGCGCCTCGAGGATGCAAAGCTTTTCAAGGGGATCTCCCTCGGGCACCTCGACGGGAACTTCAGGCTCTTCGTGATGCTGAGCGCCGTATTCTCACTGGGGGCGTTCAGCTACTCGTTCCTTCTCATCTTCGCCAACAAGTTCGGCTTCCAGATCACCACGGTGCCGTTCTTCTACCTGCTGTTCACACTGGTGGCCACCTTCTGTTCCTATCCCTTCGGCGTCCTTTCCGACCGGATCGGCCGCAAGGCGGTGCTGCAGATCTCCTATCTCCTCTGGGGGCTTGTCTGCCTGGCGATGATCTTCGCCGACAGCTCCTGGATGATCGTTGCAGCCTTCATCCTCTTCGGCCTTCACCAGGCGGGGATCGAGACGGTGCAGAAGGCCTTCGTAACCGAGCTGGGCCCCGCCCGGTA
>Ga0105106_10000419_pt1 | contig 30145 bp, 44 predicted proteins | sample PPLLaktember2015_5_FD_79109 | JGI IMG/M metagenome (GOLD analysis project Ga0105106, IMG submission 79109) | Freshwater sediment microbial communities from Prairie Pothole Lake near Jamestown, North Dakota, USA - PPLs Lake P8 Core (1) Depth... | ecosystem: Environmental > Aquatic > Freshwater >...
GCCTGGGGACAATACGGAGATGACGGTGGAGTTGATCAATCCGATCGCGATGGATGAGGGTCTCCGGTTCGCTATCCGTGAGGGTGGCCGGACCGTCGGCGCCGGACGAGTCGTAAAGATCCTCAAATGAGCGACCAGCAGAAGATCCGCATCCGGCTCAAGGCCTACGACCACAACGTGGTGGACGAGTCCTCGAAGAAGATCACGGAGACCGTGGTGCGGACCCAGGCCAAGATCAGGGGACCGGTTCCCCTTCCCACCGAGATCCATCGCTACTGCGTCATTCGTGGCCCGCACGTGGACAAGGACTCGCGCGAGCATTTCGAGATGCGGATCCACAAGCGGCTCATCGACATCCTCGAGCCCACCCCCAAGACCGTCGACTCCCTGATGCGTCTCGAGCTGCCTGCCGGCGTGGAAGTGGAGATCAAGCTGTGAGACCCCAGTTCAGCTCGATCGCGTCGACCGCTCCCCGGGCGGGGGGTGCAGGGGGGTCGTCCCCCCGCACAGTGATGACGGAAGTGGAGATCAAGCTGTGAACGCCATCATCGGAGAGAAGCTGGGCATGACCCAGGTCTTCGACGACCAGGCACGGGCGATCCCTGTCACTGTCATCAAGGCCGGGCCCTGTCGCGTCGTCCAGATCAAGACCGAGGAGACCGACGGCTACAACTCGATCCAGATCTCGTTCGGCGATGTGAAGCCGGGCAAGGTGAACAAGCCCGAGGCCGGCCACTTCGCCAAGGCCGGTGTTGCCCCGGCGCGTCATCTCGCCGAGATCCGGGTCGATGACCCGGCTGCCTACAAGGTCGGCCAGGAGATCAGGATCGCCGACCTGTTCCAGCCCGGGACGAAGGCGGATGTCTCCGGGGTGTCCAAGGGCAAGGGTTTCGCCGGTGTCATGGAACGGCACAACTTCTCGGGTCAGGGAGGCTCCCACGGCAACCACAAGGCGCACCGTGCTCCCGGCTCGATCGGTGCCTGTGCCACTCCGGCAAGGGTCTTCAAAGGCATGCGCATGGCCGGCCGCCTCGGTGGCGAGCGGGTCACGACCCTCAACATCGAGATCGTCGGCGTCGACGGCGAGCGGGATCTGCTCCTGCTCGGCGGAGCAGTGCCCGGCCCCAAGGGATCGGTGGTTCTGGTGAGGGAGGCGGTGAAAGCACATGGCTGATGTGAAAGCCCCTCTCTTCACAGCCGATGGCAAGCCCAAAGGTGATATGAAGCTCGACGCCGAGGTTTTCGGGATCGAGCCCAATCTCCATGTGCTCCATCAGGTGATCACCGCCCAATTGGCCGCCAAGCGATCCGGCACAGCCTCCACCAAGACCCGCGCCGAGGTGCGCGGCGGTGGCCGCAAGCCATGGCGCCAGAAGGGCCTCGGCCGCGCCCGTCAGGGCTCGATCCGTGCACCACACTGGGTTGGCGGTGGCGTCGCACACGGGCCCAAGCCCCGGGACTACACACAGCGGACCCCCAAGAAGATGAAGCGCCTCGCACTGCGCAGCGCCCTGTCCGCACGTGCCTCGGAGTCTGCGGTGAAGGTGATCGAGGACCTCGATTGGGTGGCCCCGAAGACCAAGCAGGCTGTGACGTTGCTCAAGGCGATTGGCGCCGAGGGCAAGGCGCTGGTTGTCCTCGGCAAGATCGACGGTGTCGCCGCGCGCTCGTTCCGCAACCTGCCCGAGGTGATCTTGTGCGAGCCCGGACACCTCACCCCGTACGACGTGCTGTGGGCCGACCAGGTGGTCTTCACCTCTCACACGGTGGGCTCGGTGGGCCGGAGCAGCTCCTACGAGGTCAGCGAGACCGATTTCGTCAAGGAAGAGGACGGAGGTGAGTCCTGATGAAGGACCCGCGTGACGTGATCCTCGCCCCGGTGGTATCGGAGAAGTCCTATGACCTCATCGAGCATCACAACACCTACACCTTCGTGGTCAGCAATCGCACCAACAAGGGTGAGATCAAGGACGCCGTCGAGTCGATTTTCGATGTCCGGGTGCTCAGGGTCAACACCATGAATCGCAAGGGCAAGATGAAGCGCCAGGGCTGGACCCGGGGTCGTCGTAAAGACACCAAGCGAGCGCTGGTCACTCTCGCCGACGGCAACTCGATAGATCTGTTCGGAGTCTGAGATGGCAGTCAAGAAGCGCAAGCCGACATCACCGGGCCGCCGGTTCCAGACCGTCTCGGACTTCGCCGAGATCACGACCGACACACCCGAGAAGTCGTTGATCGCGAAGAAGGGAAAGACCGGGGGCCGCAACGGCTACGGCCGGGTGACCGCGCGTCATCGGGGAGGTGGCCACAAGCAGCGCTACCGATTGATCGATTTCCGTCGTGACAAGGACGGTGTGCCCGCACGCGTCGCCACCATCGAGTACGACCCGAATCGGAATGCCCGTATCGCCCTCCTCAACTATGCGGACGGCGAGAAGCGCTACATCCTCGCGCCGGTCGGGGTGAAGGTGGATGATCGCATCGAGTCGGGCTCTGGCGCCGAAATCCGCCCAGGAAATGCCTTGCCGCTGCGCAACATCCCTGCCGGTACCAATGTCCATGCCATCGAGATGCGCCCGGGTGGAGGGGCCAAGCTGGCCCGATCGGCTGGCACATCCGTCCAGCTCATGTCGAAAGAGAACGACATGGCCCTGTTGCGCCTCCCCTCGGGTGAGATGCGACAGGTGCCCCTCGATTGCCGGGCGACCGTTGGCCAGGTGGGCAATACCGAGTCCGAGCTGATCAAGCTGGGCAAGGCAGGTCGGAACCGCTGGAAGGGCGTCCGCCCCCAGACGCGCGGTGTTGCCATGAACCCAGTCGACCACCCGCTGGGTGGTGGTGAGGGCAAGTCGTCCGGCGGCCGGCATCCGGTCAGCCCCTGGGGTCAGCCCGAAGGCCGCACCCGGAGCAAGAAGAAAGCGTCCAATCAGTACATCGTTCGCCGTCGCGCGAAGAAGGGCCGCAGGTAGCCATGAGCAGGAGTCTGAAGAAGGGCCCCTTCGTCGACGAGCATCTCGCCAACAAGGTCGATGAGCTCAACCGATCGGGGAGCAAGCGAGTGATCAGGACCTGGTCCCGCCGCTCAACGATCATCCCGGAGATGATCGGTCACACGATCGCGGTCCACGACGGCCGCAAGCACGTGCCCGTCTACATCACCGAGTCGATGGTCGGCCACAAGCTCGGCGAGTTCGCCCCCACCCGCACCTTCCGCGGGCATGCGGACAAGTCAGCGAGGAAGCGATGAAAGTCAGAGCCCAAGCCAAATACGTGCGTCACTCGCCGTACAAGGTGCGCCGGGTGCTCGACCTGGTGCGTGGCCTGCCCGTCCTCGAAGCCGAGGATGTGCTTCGCCTCACTTCGCGCGGGGCGACCGAGCCTGTCACCAAGGTCCTGAAGTCCGCTGTGGCCAACGCCGAGCACAACCACGCACTCGACGCCGACGACCTGGTGGTCGCCGAGGCGTACGCCGATGAGGGCCCCACCCTCAAGCGGTACACGCCCCGTGCCCGCGGACGGGCCACCCGCATACGCAAGCGCACCAGCCACATCACGATCGTGGTGTCGGACATGAACGAGGAGGTGATCTGATGGGTCAGAAGGTCCACCCCTACTCATTCAGACTCGGGATCGCAACCGACTGGAAGTCGAAGTGGTTCTCCAATAAGGAGTACGTCAACTTCGTCAACGAAGACTGGAGAATTCGCGACTACCTGAAGGCAGAGCTGATCAGGGGCGCGGTCTCGCGTATCGACATCGAGCGGACACGTGACCGTCTCATCGTCGACATCCACACGGCCCGACCCGGTGTCGTCATCGGGCGGAAAGGCGCAGAGGCCGAGCGCCTCCGTGGTGCCCTGGAGACCATGGCTGATCGCCCGGTCAAGCTGAACATCAACGAGGTGAAGGACCCGGACCTCGACGCGGCGCTGCTGGCCCGCGGTGTCGCCGACCAGATCGAGAACCGCATCGCTTTTCGCCGTGCCATGAAGCGGGCGATCGCGTCAGCCTTGAAGGCCGGGGCCGAAGGGGTTCGTGTCGAGTGCAAGGGGAGACTCGGCGGGGCCGACATGGGTCGACGCGAGTGGTACCGGGAAGGACGGGTGCCCCTTCACACCTTGCGCGCCGACATCGACTACGGGACGGCCACCGCCCACACCACGGTAGGGACCATCGGGGTCAAGGTGTGGGTCTATCGGGGTGAAGTGGTTCGCGCCGGTCAGGTTTCGGGCGACCGCATCGCCGCCGAAGCCGATCTGGCCACAGGCGGCCCCGCCCGTCGCACCCAGAAGAGCATCAAGTCCCGTGCCGAGGAGGCTGCGGGGACGGAGAAGAAGCCGCGCCTCATCGAGGCTGGCGGCGGCAAGCGCCTCATCGAGGCAGGGGGCGGCAACAAGGAAGGCCGCCGTGTGATCGAGGCTGGCGGTGGGCGCAGACCGACCGCTGCCGAGGCGAAGGTGGAATACGAGTCTGCAGTCGAGGACGTCGACGTGGAACCGACCGCTCCGGTCGCCGAGGCAGTCACCGAAGAGGTGACCGACGTGGCCATCGCTGCACCCTCCCCCAACGAGGAGAGCCCGGTTGATTCCCCCGCTGAGCAGGTCGACGACGCCGCAGGTGAGGAGGAGTAGGCCATGTTGATGCCCAAGAGGACAAAGCATCGCAAGACCCACCGCGGACGCAGATCCGGGCCGGCCAAGGGCGGGACCACGGTGAACTTTGGGGAATACGGTTTGCAAGCGCTCGAGGCCGGATGGATAACCGCACGTCAGATCGAGTCGGCTCGTGTCGCCATCACCCGCGCCGTGAAGCGTGGCGGGAAGGTCTGGATCACCATCTTCCCGGACAAGCCCGTGACCCAGAAGCCTGCCGAGACCCGAATGGGATCGGGCAAGGGAAACCCCGAGTTCTGGGTGTCAGTGGTGAAGCCTGGCCGTGTCATGTTCGAGCTGGCCGGTGTGCCGGAGGAGCTCGCCCGTGAAGCCATGCGGAAGGCGGGTCACAAGCTGCCGATCAAGACGCGAATCGTGACCCGGGAGGACTCATGACCCCGGCTGAGTTTCGTGAAATGACAAACACCGAGCTTCTGGAGGCACTGGCCGAGTCGAAGGAGGAGCACTTCAACCTTCGCTTCCAACTCGCCACCAACCAGCTCGACAACCACGCGCGCATCAAGGACGTCAAACAGGACATCGCTCGCATTCTCACGGTGCTCCGTGAGCGGGAGCTGGCTCCTTCGACGGCTGGCGCCGAGGAGCGTGCCTGATGACTGACAGCAATGTGAGAGGACGCCGCAAGGTCCGCGTCGGGGTCGTCGTGTCCGACACGCGCGACAAGACCGTGACCGTGGAGGTGCCCAATCAGATGAGCCATCCCCGCTATGACAAGGTGGTCCGACGCAGCACCAAGTTCCACGCGCACGACGAGACCAACGACGCCAAGCTCGGCGACACGGTCCGGATAATGGAAACCCGGCCCCTCTCCAAGCAGAAGCGGTGGCGCGTGGTGGAGATCGTGGAGCGCGCCAGATGATCCAGCAGGAATCCCGTCTCAAGGTGGCGGACAACACCGGCGCCCGCGAGCTGCTCTGCATCCGCGTGCTCGGTGGCTCCTCCCGTCGCTATGCAGCGGTGGGCGATGTGATCGTGGGGGCCGTCAAGGATGCCACCCCTGGTGGGTCGGTGAAGAAGGGCGAAGTGGTCAAAGCCGTCGTCGTCCGGACCAAGAAGGAGTCCCGGCGGCCCGATGGCACCTACATCCGCTTCGACGACAACGCATGCGTGATCATCGATAACAACTCCCAGCCCCGCGGCACACGAATCTTCGGTCCGGTGGCGCGGGAACTTCGCGATCGCAAGTTCATGCGCATCGTCTCGCTGGCTCCCGAGGTGTTGTGATGGCTGTCTTGATCGCCGGCCGACTTCGACCCTCGGTCACCCTCGGCGGGTCGACGCGAGGAGTGGAAGACCCTCAGGCCTCGGGTCGAACAGACGCCGGACGGCCGGGGCTGCCGCACCCACAGGAGGTTTCGCGATGAGTCACAGGCTCAAGACTGGCGACAAGGTGATGGTCATATCCGGCAAAGACGCCGGCAAGGAGTCGCGTATCAAGCGAGTCATGCCTGCCCAAGGCAAGATCCTGGTCGAGGGTGTCAACACCGCCAAGCGCCACACCAAGCCGCGTGGTCAGACCATGCAGGGCGGGATCATCGACAAGGACATGCCGATCGACGCCTCGAATGTGATGATCGTCTGTGAGAAGTGCGGCCCGACCCGGATCGGCCACCGAGTCGATGACAAGGGCGTGAAGCACCGCACCTGTGCCAAATGCGGAGGTGACCTATGAGCGCCCCCCGTCTCAAGGTCCGTTATGCCGAGGAGATCGCAGGCAAGCTCAAGGACGACCTGGGGCTGGCGAACGTGATGGAGACCCCGCGTCTCGAGAAGATCGTCGTCAACATGGGCGTCGGCGAAGCTGTCCAGGACAAGAAGGCGATCGAGTCGGCCATGGACGAGCTCACCCTGATCACAGGGCAGCGGCCGAGGCTGAACCGGTCACGGAAGTCGATCGCCGGCTTCAAGGTCCGAGAGGGCATGCCGGTCGGCGCGTCGGTGACTCTTCGAGGGGCGAGGATGTGGGAGTTCTTCGACCGGCTCCTCTCCATCGCAATACCCCGCGTACGTGACTTCCGCGGCCTGAACCCGAAGTCGTTCGACGGGCGGGGCAACTACAGCTTCGGCGTCACCGAGCAGTTGATCTTTCCCGAGATCGACTTCGACCAGGTGAGCTCCACCCGCGGCATGGACATCACGATTTGCACGACTGCTTCCAACGACGAGCACGCCAAAGCGTTGCTCGATGCCTTCGGTTTTCCGTTCCGCAAGGCAACGACCGGGGCCTGAAGGAGGATTTTGAATGGCTAAGAAATCGTTGGTCGCCAAGGCCGGCCGAACACCCAAATTCAAGGTGCGCGGATACAACCGTTGCCAGCGGTGTGGGCGCTCACGCGCCTATCTGCGCGACTTCGGGATGTGCCGGATCTGTGTGCGAGAACTGGCCTCTCGTGGCGAGCTGCCCGGAATCAGAAAGGCGTCCTGGTAATGGTGACAGACCCTATTGCCGACATGCTCACCCGTATCCGCAACGCCATCGCGGTCGGACACGAGCGAGTCACGATGCCGTCGTCCAAGCTGAAAGTCGGGATCGCACGCATTCTGGTCGATGAGGGCTTCATCGATCGATTCGACGTCAAGGCCAACGGCTCGGCCAACGAGCTCGAGCTCATCCTCCGTTACGGGGCCCGGCGCCAGCCGGCCATTGAGGGCATCAAGCGGGTCTCCAAGCCCGGCCACCGCGTCTATCGCGGTGCCTCGGAGCTGCCTCGGGTTCAGGGAGGGCTCGGCGTTGCCGTCGTGTCCACCAGCCAGGGTCTGCTCCCCGACCGCGAGGCTCGCCGTCGCCGTCTCGGCGGCGAAGTCCTATGCGAGGTGTGGTGAGATGAGTCGTATCGGGAAGATGCCGGTGACCGTGCCGTCCGGAGTGGACATCGACATCGTTGGCAGCAACGTGACGGTCAAGGGCTCCAGGGGGAGGCTCTCGCGCGAGTTCACCGAGCGGGTCAACTTCGAGGTGGAGGACGGTGTGGTCACCGTCGCCCGACAGGACGACACCCGCGAGTCGAGGGCCCTCCATGGCCTGAGCCGCGCTCTTTTGGCCAACATGGTGGAGGGTGTCTCCGAAGGATTCACCAAGGTGCTGGAGATCCAGGGTGTCGGATATCGCGCCAGCCTCAAGGGCTCCAATATCGAACTCCTGGTTGGCTTCAGCCATCCGGTCGACGTGACGGCCCCCGAGGGCATCACCTTCGAAGTGCCCGAGCCGACTCGAATCATCGTGTCTGGAATCGACAAGGAGCAGGTGGGCCAGATCGCCGCCGAGATCCGAAGAATCCGCCCTCCCGAGCCCTACAAGGGCAAGGGGATCAGGTATGCCGGCGAGCACGTCCGGCGCAAGGCGGGGAAGGCAGGTAAGTGATGAGGGGCTCGAGAGAGGTTGCGCGCACTCGCCGCCATACCCGCGTGCGCAAGCGAGTCCATGGCACCGAGGAGCGCCCCCGGCTGGCCGTGTATCGAAGCAACAAGTACATCTACGCACAGGTGATCGACGACGTCCAGGGTCGGACGCTGGCCGCTGCCTCCTCACAGGAGTCGGGGCTTCGCTCGGACAACTTGAACATCGCGACCGCGTCCAAGGTCGGAGAGGCGATCGCCTCGCGTGCCAAGGATGCCGGAGTCACCTCGGTCGTCTTCGACCGTGGTGGATACAAGTTCCATGGCAAGGTCAAGGCACTTGCCGATGCTGCCCGCGAAGCCGGATTGGAGTTCTAAGAATGGCCCAGGACCAGCAAACCCAGTACGACGAGCGGGTGATCCAGATCAACCGCGTGGCAAAGGTGGTCAAAGGCGGCCGCCGGTTCAGCTTCACGGCTCTGGTCGTGGTCGGTGACGGTGCCGGAAAGGTCGGCATCGGCTACGGCAAGGCCAAGGAAGTCCCGGCGGCCATCCAGAAGGGGATGGAGACCGCACGCCGCGCCATGGTCGAGATCCCGATGGCGGGTCAGACGGTGATCCATCAGGCGCTGGGCGAGCATGGGGCATCCAAGGTGATGATCAAGCCCGCCGCTCCCGGTACCGGTGTCATCGCCGGCGGTGCGGTCCGCCAGATCCTCGAGGCGGCGGGCGTCAAGGACGCTCTGGCCAAATCGCTGGGATCTCCGACACATCTCAATGTGGCCAAGGCCGCGATGAACGCGCTCACCAGTCAGCGCCGCCCGGATGAGGTGGCCCGGTTGCGGGGCAAGCAGGCCGAAGACATCGTTCCTCCCGGTCTCCTTGCTGCCTACCGATCGACCGAGGCGCTTCGCGCGCACTCGAAGTGAGGTTGAGATGGCAGACAAGAAAGTGAAAGTCACATTGAGGAGGTCGGTGATCGGCGAGAAGCCCAAGACCAGGGCGACCGTCGAGTCCCTCGGCCTGCACAAGCTCCACCAAACCAGAGAGCACGTCGACACCCCGACCCTGCGCGGGATGTTGCACAAGGTGCGTCATCTCGTCGAAGTCGAGGAGGGCTGACATGACCGAAGAGAAGAAGGAGCAGTTGAAGCTCCACCACCTCCAGCCCGCTCCTGGCTCGAAGAAGGCCCGGATCCGGGTCGGTCGTGGCGAAGGGGGCCGAAGGGGCAAGACCGCCGGCCGGGGAACAAAGGGGCTGAAGGCCCGGAACACCCTCCGCCCTGGCTTCGAGGGTGGTCAGACTCCGTTGGCGATGCGTCTTCCCAAGCAGCCGGGTTTCAAGAACCCGAACAAAGAGGAGTTCGCCATCGTCAACCTCGCTGCGCTGGCCGGCTTCGACAAGGGAGCCGAGGTGAGTCCCGAGGAGCTGCGCAATCGCGGTCTCATCCGACATCGGGGGCGGGTCAAGGTGCTCGCGGAGGGAGACCTGGACAAAGCGCTCATGGTGAAGGCCCACGCGTTCAGCGCGGCGGCGAAGACCAAGATCGAGGCTGCCGGAGGTTCGGTCGAGATACTCGACTGAACCACGCGGAAACGTAGAACGTAGAACGTAGAACAAATGCTCAACATCTATCGCAACATGTTCAAGGTCCCGGACCTCCGGGCGAAGATCCTCTTCACGCTGGCGATGTTCGGGGTCTATCGCCTTGGCGCCACGATCCCGGTGCCCGGGATCGACTTGGAGGCGGTCCAGCTGTTCCAGGCGCAGCAGCAGGCCGGTGGCATCTACGGTCTGCTCAACCTGTTCTCTGGAGGCGCTCTCGAGTCGTTCTCCGTCTTCGCCCTCGGGATCATCCCCTACATCACCGCGTCGATCATCATGCAATTGCTCACGGTGGTCATCCCGAAGCTGCAGGCGCTCCAGGACGAAGGGGAGTCGGGGCGAAAGGTCATCACACAATGGACCCGCTATCTCACCGTGATCCTGGCTCTCATCCAGTCGACGGGCTTCACCTATCTCTTCCACGTGGGCCGGTTCACCGGTGGCATCGACCTGATCCCGAATTACACGCCGGGTCGCGTCATCCTCATCGTGCTCACCATGACCGCCGGCACAGCCATGGTCATGTGGCTCGGCGAGTTGATCACCCAGCGCGGAGTTGGCAACGGGATGTCGTTGATAATCTTCGTCTCCATTCTCAGCCAGTTCCCGTTCATCTTCAGTCAGATCTGGACGCAGACGATAGGCCGGGCCCAGCCCATTCGCTTCGTGGTGGTGATCGCCATCTTCCTCGCCATGATCGTGGCGATCATCTACGTCGACCAGGCGCAGCGCCGGATCCCGATCCAGTTCGCCAAGCGGGTGCGAGGGCGGAGGGTCATGGGTGGGCAGTCGACCTATATCCCGCTAAAGGTCAACACGGCGGGGGTGATCCCGGTCATCTTCGCGACTTCCGTGCTCCTGATCCCGTCGCTGATAATCACGGCCATCCCTTCTGACGCCTCTTGGGTCCAGTCCGTCTATCGCTGGGTCGACGAGAACCTTGGTGGCAGCGGAACCGTGAGCTGGTGGTACATCCTGATCCTGTTCTCACTGATCATCTTCTTCACCTACTTCTATACGGCGATTCAGTTCGATCCCGAGAAGCAGGCGGAGATGATCCAGCGTCAGGGCGGCTTCGTCCCGGGTGTGCGTCCGGGGCGGCAGACGGCACGTCACCTCGGCTTCATTCTCAACCGGATCACCCTGCCCGGCTCGATCTTCCTGGCTTTGATCGCCATCCTCCCCGCCATCGCAGGCGCGGTCTGGAACATCCAGATCGCCTTCTCCGGAGTCTCGATCCTGATCGTGGTGGGGGTCGCGTTGGAGACGATGAAGCAGATCGAGAGCCAGCTGACGATGAGGAACTACGAAGGAATCCTCACGTGAGCCGACTTGATTGCCGGCCGACTTTGCCCGATTGGCTCCAGGAAGGTCAGGGCGACCGTACGCCGGGGACCACCCTCGAACGAGCGCGCTTCGGGGGCACGAATCGGGCAAACAGACGCCGGTCGGCCGGGGCTGCCGCCGCGTTGAACGGCCTCGCGCCCACATGAAGCTGTTGTTCATAGGCCCGCCCGGCGCCGGCAAGGGGACTCAGGCAGCCAGGGTGGCTGAGACACTCGGCATCCCCCACATCTCGACCGGGGACATGTTCCGCCACCATGTCATCACCGGGACCGACCTCGGTCTCCGCGTCGACGCCATCATGAAGGCAGGTGAGTACGTCCCCGATGAGATCACCGTCGAGATGCTCGAAGAGCGCATCTCCCTTCCCGACGCCGGGGCCGGATTCATCCTCGACGGCTTTCCGCGCACCGCCGGTCAGGTCGAGGCACTCGACAGGCTGATCGGAACCGACGGGCTCGACCGTGTGGTCGTGCTCGAGGTGGATGAGGACGCCCTGGTGGAGCGGCTGCTGGCCCGTGGTCGCGCTGATGACACCGAGGAGACCGTCCGGAACCGGTTCAAGGTTTACCAAGAGCAAACCGCCCCGCTGCTCGATGTCTACGGCCGGCGCGGGTTGTTGGCCCACGTCGACGGCATCGGCACGATGGACGAGATCACCGATCGGATCCTGGCCGCTTTGGAGAACCGATGATCACCATCAAATCCCGCCGCGAGTTCGCCAAGATGCAGAAGGCGGGCGCCACCGTTGCCAAGATCCTCGGTGCCGTCCGTGAAGTGGCCGCGCCGGGTGTGTCCCTGCTCGAATTGGAGGCGATCTCGGCACGGATCCTAGAAGAGCGAGGCTGCAAGTCTTCGTTCCTCGGTTATCACGGGACCTATCCAGCCACCCTCTGCCTTTCCCCGAACGATGTGATCGTCCACGGCATCCCGACGGCTCGCAAGCTGGAGGAAGGGGACATCCTCTCGGTGGACGCCGGGGCGATCTTCGAGGGATTCCACGGCGACGCCGCGTTCACCATGCCGATCGGCACCGTGTCGACTGATGCCCAGAACCTGATCGACATCACCCACGACGCACTGTGGGCTGGGATTCGGGAGGTGCGCAAGGGCAATCACCTCGGTGACATAAGCGCGAGGATCCAGCAAATCGGAGAGGTCAACGCCTTTGGGGTGGTGGAGGAATACGTGGGTCACGGGATCGGGAGACAGATGCACGAAGAGCCTCAGGTCCCCAACCACGGCCAACCGGGTCAGGGGTTGAAGCTCCGGACCGGGATGGCACTATGCATCGAGCCGATGTTCAACCTCGGTTCGAGGCTCACGTCCGTGGATCCGGATGGCTGGACGGTCCGGACCAAGGACGGCTCGCTATCCGCGCATTGGGAGCACACCGTTTGCATTACGCCCGATGGGCCGCAGGTTTTCACGGCCGGCGAGGCCCCGGTTCCGGTGGAATTTGAGCAGAGTGCGGCCCGTGGGTAATATCCGGAGGTCGTACCGGTGCGCTCCGCGCCGGCGAACGCCGTATTCAGACCAGGTCGCCCTTACCAACTGCCCCGGAGATCCATTCGCGGGGCGGTGCGGTCGACGGCTTGGGACCAATCGCGCACGTCCAGGTGACATCGGGTGCTGATGTCTTGGGAGCGCGTCGAGGAGTTTTGGAGCAGATGATGAAGGTGAGACCTTCCACCAAGAGAATGTGCGAGAAGTGCCGGGTCATCCGACGTCGTGGCCGCGTCTGGGTGATCTGCAGCAACCCGCGTCACAAGCAACGTCAAGGATGATCTGAGTGGCACGTATTGCAGGAGTTGACCTCCCCAGGGACAAGCGGCTCGAGACCGGGCTGACCTACATCTACGGCATCGGCCTGACGCGTGCGCAGAAGATCTGTGCCGACACCGGGGTAGATCCGGACACCCGCGTCCGGCAGCTGACCGACGACGAGGTCACCCGGATCCGGCGTTACATCGAGGCCAACTTCGAGGTGGAAGGCGACCTGCGTCGTGAAGTCCAGCAGGACATCAAGCGCAAGATCGAGATCGGCAGCTATCAGGGCATCCGCCACCGTCGCGGACTTCCCGTGCGCGGACAGCGCACCCACACCAACGCCCGGACACGCAAGGGGCGCCGTGTTGCCATCGCAGGCAAGAAAAAGGTCACGAAGTAGGAGTTTGCAAGGGTGGCAAAACAGCAAGGAGCCAAGCGGGTACGCCGTCGGGAGAGGAAGAACATCTCTCACGGGCAGGCGCACATCAAGGCCAGTTTCAACAACACGATCATTTCGATCAGCGACCAGACAGGGGCAACCGTGGCCTGGACTTCAGGCGGCTCGGTCGGATTCAAGGGATCGCGCAAGTCGACCCCGTATGCCGCTCAGGTGGCCGCCGAGGAGGCTGCCCGCCGCGCCGGTGAGCACGGCATCCGCAAGCTCGATGTGATCGTCAGCGGCACCGGCTCGGGCCGCGACACTGCGGTCAGGACCCTGCAGAACATGGGCATGGAAGTGACCTGGGTGCGAGACGTGACTCCGATCCCGCACAACGGGTGCCGGCCCAAGAAGAGACGGAGGGGCTGACGTGGCACGCTACACAGGCCCCCGCCACAAGGCGTGCCGCCGGGCGCGCACCCCGCTGTGCCAGTCGAAGCGCTGTCCGGTCGATCGCCGTCCTTACCCCCCGGGGCAGCACGGTCGCGGTCGCATTCGCGAGAGCGACTACCTGATCCAGCTTCGGGAGAAGCAGAAGCTCCGCACCATGTACGGGGTCCTCGAAAAGCAGTTCCGCCGCTACTACCAGGAGGCGGCGCGGCGCCCGGGCATCACCGGTGACAACCTCCTCCAGCTGTTGGAGCAGAGACTCGACAACGTCGTCTGGCGTTCCGGTCTCGCTGCCACCCGGCCCCAGGCCAGGCAGCTCGTCAACCACGGGCATTTCCAGGTCAATGGCCGGAAAGTGGACATCCCGTCGTATCAGGTCCGTCCCGGTGACGTGGTCACTGTCAAGGGCCAGAGCAAAGATGCAATCGTCATTCAGCACGCCGTCGACACCCAGGGACGCGAGGCCCCGGCCTGGCTCCGTGTCGATCTAGGTGAGCGGAAGGTGGACGTGATCGATCATCCCCGCAGGGACCAGATCGACACGGCCATTCAGGAGCAGTTGATCGTCGAGCTCTACTCGAAGTGAGGTAATGCCTTGTTGATAGTTCAGCGCCCCCAAATCGAAGAGGAAGCGATTTCGCCGGTTCGGTCGAAGATCGTGGTCGAGCCTCTCGAGCCTGGCTTTGGATACACCCTCGGCAACACGTTGCGCCGAACGCTGCTCTCCCGGATTCCCGGGGCGGCAGTCACCTCGATTCAAATCGAAGGTGTGGAGCACGAGTTCTCCACCATCCCCGGAGTCGTGGAGGACGTGGTCGACATCATCCTCAACATCAAGAGGGTCGTCGTCCGGATGGAAGACACCGATACCCAGACTCTCTACCTCTCCGCCAAGGGAGCCGGGGAGGTCAAAGCCGGTGACCTGAAGCTCCCGGCCGGGGTCGAGATCGTCAATCCCGACCTCCACATAGCGACTCTCAGCGCCAGTGGCCGTCTCGAGATGGAGATGACGGTGGCACCCGGTGTCGGCTATCGCACCGCGGACGGGAACAAAAGCGCGAGCTCGGTGATCGGGGTCATCCCGGTCGACTCGATCTTCTCCCCGGTTCGCAGGGTGTCCTACAAAGTCGAGAACACCCAGGTCGGTCAGATGACCAACTTCGATCGCCTCGTCCTCGACGTGGAGACGAACGGCGCCATCGAGCCCGGTGAGGCCGTCTCCTCAGCCGGTAAGACCCTGCGTGAGCTGATGGGCCTCTTCGCCGACATCGGCGAGGGTCAAGGACTCGAGTTGGGCGAGGTCCAGCCGGAATTCTCCGGCTCACCTGACCTCGAGCTCCCGATCGAGGCACTGGACCTGTCGGAGCGTCCGCGTAACTGCCTGCGTCGGGCACAGATCAAGACGGTCGGCGAGCTGGTCGAGCGGACTTCCGACGATCTGCTCAACATCACCAACTTCGGGCAGAAGAGCCTCGAAGAGGTCACGGCCAAGCTCGATGAGCTCGGTCTGAGCCTTGCCGATGCCGGCGGCGGCATGTCCTGATGCCCCGGCCGAAGAAGGGCCCCAGATTCGGGGGCTCACCGTCGCACAGCAAGAAGATCGTGGCCAATCTGGCCACCGAGCTCTTCCTCCACGAGAAAGTGACCACCACCCTTCCCCGCGCTCAGGCCGTCAGGCCCCTGGCCGAGAAGCTGATCACGAAGGCCCGCAAAGGCGACCTTCATGCCAAGCGGATCGTGCTGCGCACCATCCCGAATCGGGAGGCCGTCGTGAAGCTCTTCGATGACGTCGCTCCCCGCTATGCCGACCGCCAGGGTGGCTACACCCGTATCACAAAACTCGGCCCGCGTCGTGGCGACGGGGCCGAGGAAGCGATCATCGAGCTGGTCTGAGCACCGGTTCGGAACGACCGGCTCGTTCGCTCTGCCGTGCGACCCCGGCCTAACCCCAGAGCTGGTTGCCGACCACCCCTACGAGCAGCCCGATCACGAAGACGCTGCCACCTGCGATGACGACCTGGATCGGGGTGACACGATGGCGCAGCACCCGACGTGCGATCACGTTGTCGAGCATGGTTACCCCACCTGTCAGGAGGGCGATCACCCCTGCGATCAGGAGCAGGTACGAAACCTGCTTGGCGAAGACGATGCACAGGACGAAGAGGGCGATACCGCCGAAGAACGCTTTCCGGGTGAAGAGCCACTCAGGGGCGCTCGAGCCGTAGCGCTCCTTCATCTGCGCGAGGAAAACGTTGAGTCGGGACTCTCCTCTGGCGGCCTTGGCCGGCTTCTGCTTGGCAGCTTTGGGAACCGTCGCGCCCTTCGGCGCTTTGTCCGCTCGCGCCTTAGGGGCCCGGGAGGTCGCTGCCTTGGTGGACTTTCGCGGTCTGCTCGATCGCGTGTGCTTCCCGTTCAGGGAGGAGGCCTCTTCCTCGAAGGCGGCGCGATCGTCGATGTCCAGCAAAAGCACCTCTCCCTCGGCCGCGACCCTTATCCCTTCCGGGATGCGAGATATGTCGATGGCACCGATCTCCCAGTCGCCGATGACATGATCCCCCGACGCCACCTGCAGTCGTCCTTCCTGCAGTTGGACGGTCGCGGCAAGAGCCTTGCTGTCGCCAGGCAAGCGAAGTGACGCATTGAACTTTCCCATCGCTCGCTTTATCGGCCGGTATCGGGTCTGACTTAGGGATTTGTCCCGATTCCGAGAAAAGAAACCCGGCTCTGGCTGGTTAGCCTGAGACCCGGTTGAGCCAGCCTTCATACCTCGAGTTCAGCACTGACGAATGGGCTGCCCTGAGGGCAAACACGCCACTGACGCTCACCGAACCGGACATCGAGAAGATCCGGGGGATCAACGTCCTTCTCGACATGGACATGGTCGAGAACAGCTTCCTACCTCTATCGCGATTGTTGAATCTGTACGTCCAGGGCAGCCGTCAGCTGGCTTCTGTGACCGACACGTTCTTGGGGGCTCCACCTCGACCCAGGCCTTTTGTCATCGGCATCGCCGGATCGGTGGCAGTGGGGAAGTCGACCATCTCCCGAGTCCTCCAGGAGCTTCTCGCTCGATGGCCCGAGCATCCCCAGGTGGAGCTGATCACGACCGACGGCTTCCTGCTCCCGAACCGCGTGCTCGAGGAGCGGGGCCTGATGGATCGGAAGGGCTTCCCGGAGAGCTACGACCGGCGCGTCCTTCTCGAGTTCGTCGCCCGGTCGAAGGCAGGCGAGGATCACCTCGAGGTCCCGGTCTACTCCCACTTCGCGTATGACGTGCTTCCGGGAGAGACGAGAGTCGTGAGCAGGCCCGACATCCTCATCGTCGAAGGTCTCAACGTGCTTCAGGCCGGAGAGGCAGGCGCGTTCGTCTCCGACTACTTCGATTTCTCCATCTTCGTCGATGCCGAGATCGATGCGGTCCGAGGTTGGTACATCCAGAGATTCATCACCCTGAAGAACACGGCCTTCACCCAGCCTGACGCCTACTTCCACCGTTACGCCGGCCTCTCGGACCTCGAAGCCGCGAATGTGGCGACCGACATCTGGACCAGGATCAACGAGGTCAACCTCATCGAGAACATCCTCCCCACAAGGGAGCGGGCGAGCCTGATCCTGAAGAAGGCGACCGACCATTCGATCGAGCGCGTCCGTCTCCGCCGATAGCTCGGTTAGCCTCGACGGACTGTGAGCAAGATGTTCTCCCGAGCCGGCCGGGCCGCGATCCTCGACCGCAAGCCTTTCACTGAGGCGTTCTTCGACGGGGACTCGGCCGCCGACGCCGCCATCCTCGTGTCGACGGTCGCTGCGGTCACCTATGTGGGCCAGCTCCTGGTCAACGGGGTCATCGGCAGCTTCTCCTTCGTCACGCTGCTCCAGTTCGTGATAGCGGGCGTCGTCTCATGGCTGATCCTCGGCTTTGCCACCTGGTTCGCCGCCACCAAGCTCTTCGAAGCTTCGGGACGACCGCAGACGATGATTGCTCTGCAGGGCCTGGCTGTGCTGCCCCTCGTCCTCGAGTTGTTCGGGCCCATTGGCGGAACCGTCGGGCTGATCTGGTACCTGGTCGTGCTGGTTGTCGGCACCCGTGAGGCGGCCGACACGAACACCCGCAACGCTGCGGTGTCGGTGTTGATCGGCTTTGCCATTGCTGCGATCTTTCGGGCGTTGCTCGATGTCCCGTTCGCGGTCTTCTCTGCCTTGCTCTGATGCCGACACTCCGCCTCGACCTGGCCTATGACGGCTCGGGCTTCCGGGGCTATGCACGTCAGGAGGGGCTGAGAACCGTACAGGGGACCCTCGAAGAGGCGATCGAGATGGTCCTCAGTGCACCCGTGGACACATCGGTGGCGGGGAGGACAGACGCAGGAGTCCACGCCAGGGGTCAGGTGGTCTCGTTACACGTAGATGGCCGGGTGGAGACCCATCGATTGGCGAGGTCGATCAACGGGTTGGTCGGACCTGAGATCTCGGTGATGGCGGTCAGCCAGGTCCCCGATGAATTCAACGCACGCTTCTCGGCGATCTGGCGCAGGTACCGGTACTCGATGTCCGTGGGCCAGGCTCCAGATCCGCTCCGGCGCGGGTTCGAGTGGCATGTCGGGCCCGGGCTCGATGTCGACTCTATGTCTTCTGCGTCAGAGCAGTTGATCGGGGAACAAGACTTCGGCGCATTCTGCCGATCCGTGGAGGGCGGGAGCAACGTGCGTCGAGTCGACGAGGCCCGCTGGGAGGCCGACGAGGGCACCCTCCACTTCTGGATCAGGGCGAATGCGTTCTGTCATCAGATGGTCAGGTCCGTGGTAGGGCTCTGCTACGACGTGGGAAGGGGTTTCACCCCGGGTGGAACGGTGCGGGAGATCATCGACTCCCGCGACCGGGGCCGGGTTGCCACGGTGGCGCCGCCCCATGGCCTGGTCCTGTGGGAGGTGGGATACTGAGCGACTCGCCGTCCGGCCTAGAGGACCCGCAAGGTCGGCCGGGAACTGAATCTCTCGCCAATGGCTATCAGACCCCGCGCGACGGCGTCCATCGGTGATCGGGATGGCTCGGTGTCGATCCGGGGGTCGCGAAGCCTGCGACGTTCGATTGTGAACTCTGACTTGCCGTCGGCCTTCGTTGGCTTTGTACCAGGGTTGGTGTGCTCCAGACTCATCTCGATCCTCCTGTCGCCTGTGGGCAGAGGTGGCGACGCTTGATCAGATCTTGTGGGAGCGGGCCTGGTCAGGATAGGGGGAACCTCCCCTTGGGGAATGACCCCTATTCGATGCCAGGGTTCTCCACATCGATGCCGCGGGAGCGGAAGCTCGATTGTCAGGGTCGAAAGGGCTCGAGTACCTCTGCTATCCGGGCGGAATGGTCGGCGTCCTTGGTTTCCACCGATATCTCAATCTCCACCTTGCCGAACGGGACCCCGAAGCCCTCCCGATGGTGCTCGACCTGAAGGACGTTCCCACCCCGGTCGGCGATGCCTTGCAGAACGGCCGCCAGGTTCCCCGGTTGATCGGGCACGAGCACCGTGTACCGGGCGAACCGCCCAGTCTGTTCCAGACCATGACGGACGGCTTTACCGAGGAACATCAGGTCGATGTTCCCACCGGAGAGCACGATGCAGAGCGGGTCCGCCGCATCGCCCGGGATGAGCCCCTCCAGCATCGCTGCCACCCCCACCGCCCCAGCAGGCTCGACCATCATCTTCGACCTGTCGAGCACGTAGGCAAGGGCGGCCGTGGTCTGGGCGTCGTTGACCACGACGATGTCATCGACGAATTCATTTGCGATTTCCCACACCAAGTCGGACGGCACCGATACGGCGATCCCGTCGGCGATCGTCGGGACACCACGGGGAAAGTCCCTGACCAGGGTGCCTCTTCGCCGGCTCTCCGCATAGACCGCGGCCGACTCGATCTCGACTCCGATGACCCTGACCGATGGTTTCGTTGACTTGATGGCCACCGCCATACCGGCGAGGAGGCCACCCCCGCCGGTGGGGACTACAACCGTTCCCAACTCTGGCAACTGCTCGAGGATCTCCAGGCCGAGAGTCCCTTGCCCGGCGACTATCCCGGGATCGTCATAAGGGTGGACGAAATGAGTCCCGGTGGTCAAGGAGAACTCCCGGGCGGCGTCGACTGCGTCGGCGAGGGAGCTCCCGACCAGTCTCACTTGTGCCCCGTAATCCTCGGTCGCCTTGATCTTGGGTAGGGCCGCGCCCTCCGGCATGAAGACCGTGCACGGCGACCCGGTGAACGATGCGGCGAGTGCGACCCCCTGGGCATGGTTGCCAGCAGATCCGGCGACCACTGCCTCGCCGGCGAGCGACGTGAGCACGTTCAGGGCTCCCCTTATCTTGAACGACCCGGCGCGCTGCATGCACTCGGCCTTCAGATACACGTCACGGCCGGTCAGTCGGCTGAACGATTGGGACCAGATGAGGGGGGTCTCGGTCACACGGTCTTCGAACCGGGCTCGCGCCTGCTGGATGTCGTCGAGTGTGATCATCGCGATTGGCCTTGGAGTGGCAGTCCGCGTAGCATATGACCGCTCCCTGATCGGGAGCCGTTTCCCCAAACGCTCCCCGGATTCTTCAACCTGGGCGAGGATCACCCATGACCATGAACAAGACTTATTCGCCCAAGCCGGGCGATATCGAGCGCTCCTGGTTCGTCGTCGACGCGACCGACCTGCCTCTGGGGCGGCTCGCCTCCGAAGTCGCCACGCTGCTCCGCGGGAAGCACAAGCCGAGTTACGCCCCTCACGTCGATGGCGGCGACTTCATCATCATCATCAATGCCGAGAAGGTCGCCGTCACTTCGGGCAAGAGCCAGACGAAGATCTACTACCGCCATTCGGGGTATCCGGGTGGGATCAAGGCAGAGACATTCGAAAGCCTGCGCGAGCGCCGGCCCGAGGCAATCATCGAGCGTGCCGTCACCGGGATGCTCCCCAAGAACAGGCTCGGTCGCCAGATGGGCCGGAAGCTCAAGGTCTATGCCGGCCCGGACCACCCCCACATCGCGCAGAAGCCGCAGGCGCTGCAGCTCGACATCCGAAAGGTGGAACTCTGATGGCCAAGCCACTCGTCCAAGCCACGGGTCGTCGCAAGACCTCTGTCGCTCGCGTCCGTCTCCGTGACGGCTCGGGGCAGGTGACTCTCAACGGCCGCCCACTCGAGAACTACTTCCCGACCATGGCGTCACGCATGAGAGTGATGGAGCCTCTTCAGATCACCCAGACCCAGGGCCGCTATGACGTCGACGCCACTCTCGAAGGTGGTGGCATGACCGGTCAGGTGGACGCCCTGCGTCTTGGGATCGCTCGGGCCCTGATCGCCCTCGAAGAAGAGCTCAGACCAGTACTGAAGAAGGCCGGCCTGCTCACCCGTGATGCCCGCATCGTCGAGCGCAAGAAGTACGGTCTGCGCAAGGCCCGGCGCGCTCCCCAGTACACGAAGCGCTAGCACGTTGGCCGACCTCCGTCGTCTCCTCGACGAAGGAAGACCCATCTTCGGAACCGACGGTGTCCGTGGGGTGGCCGGCTCCGAGCTGACGCCTGAATTGGCCCTGGCCATCGGGCGGGCGGCCGGCTCCTACCTGCGCGGCGGCCCGGTCATCGTCGGCAGAGACACACGCCGCTCAGGCGAGATGCTGGCATCGGCCCTTCAGTCCGGGTTCAACGCGGTTGGCATCGACACCATCGACGTCGGAGTCTTGCCGAGTGGCGGGATCAGCTACCTGACCGCCACCACCGGTGCGACCATGGGTGCCATCGTCTCCGCCTCGCACAACCCCGCCGAGGACAACGGGATAAAGCTGCTCGCCTCGCGGGGCACCAAGCTCCCCGATGAGGTCGAGCGAGAGCTGGAGGATCGCCTCCGCGCCCCGGGCGGGAAGTCGACCCTGGGACCCAATATCGGGACCCGCTTCACCGACGGCGATGCCCTCCAGCGCTACGTCGACCACCTCGTCTCGGCTTCCAGGTACAACCTGAGCGGGCTGCGCCTTGCCCTCGATTGCGCCAACGGGGCCGCTTACATGGCCGCACCCCTCCTGTTCCAGCGTCTCAAGGCGGACCTCGAGGTGTATGCCGACGCGCCGGACGGGACCAACATCAACGCCGGCTGTGGAGCCACCCACCCTGAGATGCTTGCGGGGGCGGCGAAGGGGCGGATCGGTCTCTCCTTCGACGGAGATGCCGATCGGCTGATCGCTGTCGACGAGGACGGGCGCGTTGCCAACGGTGACGTCGTCATGGCGGTCGTTGCCAGGCACATGAAGGCGCAGGGCTCGCTGAAGAAGAACCTGGTGGTGGCGACTGTCATGTCCAATCTGGGTTTTCGGAAATCGATGGCCGAGGCGGAGATCGACCTGATCGAGACCAGGGTCGGCGACCGCTATGTCATGGAGGCGCTGCTCGAGCATCGAGGCGTGCTCGGAGGCGAGCAGTCCGGCCACATCATCTTCCTCGACAAGGGACAGACCGGCGATGGCCTTCTCACCGCGGTGAGGCTGCTGGACGTCGTGGCCGGCACCGGGAAGGAGCTGAGGCAGTTGAGGGCCGAGGCGATCACCGAGTATCCGCAGGTCCTGCAGAATGTGAGAGTTGCTCGAGGGGCAAATCTCTCCGGTGCAGGCGCCCTGTGGGACGAGGTGCGCCGGGTCGAATCCGAACTGGGAGATGAGGGCAGGGTCCTGGTGCGGGCGTCGGGCACCGAGCCATTGGTCAGGGTCATGGTGGAAGCCTCTTCCGAAGAGGCTGCGAGGCACTACGCTGATCGCCTGTCGAGCATCACGGAGAGCTCGCTGGGAAAGGAGTGATCGACCGAACACAACCGCGTGCGCGAAGTGGACATAGCGCCAGGCCTCATAGGAGCCACGAGCCCTGTGAGGTGACGAGGAGGAAGGTCATCGAAGTACTCGGCGGATGCCTTCCCGGCCAGCTCAGGTCGTCAGGGATGGGAGCAAAACCCGGTAGCGATGCCGGAACAGAGACCCACCCGTGAGCGCCGTTCCCCGGCTTTCTCGCACGTACCCGTCAATCCATCGAGACACGACCGCCCCGGCCCTGATGTGCCCCTTCGCAGTCGTAGGCTCGTCGAGGTAAGGAAGCTTTCATGTGCGGAATTGTTGGTTATGTCGGCCCCAGACCCGTGATCGACGTTTTGATGCCCGGTCTGGCACGGCTCGAGTATCGCGGCTACGACTCCGCCGGAGTCGCCCTCAACCACGGCGGATCGCTCACGGTCCTGAAACAGGCAGGCCGCATCGCGGATCTGCAGGCCCTGGTCGATCGGGAGCGTCCGGCCGAGGCCCACACCGGCATCGGTCACACCCGGTGGGCGACCCATGGCGCCCCGACCACGGTGAATGCACATCCACATCTGGACTGTCATCGCGATGTGGTCGTGGCGCATAACGGCATCATCGAGAACTGGCGGGACTTGAAGTCCAAGCTCGTCGAGTCGGGACATGAGTTCCAGAGCGATACCGACACAGAGGTTGTCGCACACATGATCGAGGAGATGGCAGACGTTCCCCTCGCCGAGGCCGTCCGCCGGGTGATGAATCAGGCGGATGGCGCTCTGGCCCTGGTTGTGATGCGGCAGTCCGAGCCCGGCGTCTTGGTCGGGGCCCGGCGCGGCTCACCCCTGGTGGTCGGCCGGGGAGACGGTGAGAACTTCCTCGCCTCGGACATCCCGGCCTTTCTCGAGCACACCCGCCAGATGGTCATCGTCGACGACGACCGTGTCGTCGAGATCACCAGGGATAGCGTGAGCCTGACGGACCTGGATGGCAACAGCCTGCCCCTGGACGAGCGTGTGGTCGAGTGGGACTTCGAGGCCGCAGAGAAGGGCGGCTTTCCGACCTTCATGCTCAAGGAGATCTTCGAGCAGCCACATGCGATCGCAGACACTCTGGCCGGTCGCGTCGAGTCCCCGGGGCGGGTCGTGCTCGACGAGCTGACCCTGGCTCCCGAGACCCTGCGTGAGATCGACAAGGTCTTCGTGGTGGCCTGTGGCACCTCCTATCACGCGGCGATGATGGCGAAGTACGCGATCGAGCGGTGGGCGAGATTGCCGGTCGAGATCGACATCGCTTCGGAGTTCAGATATCGAGATCCCGTGCTCGATGCACGCTCGTTGGTCATCGGGATCAGCCAGTCAGGAGAGACAATCGACACGCTCGCCGCCGTTCGCTATGCAAAGGCGCAGGGCTCGGTGGTGATGGGGGTGTCCAATGTGGTCGAGTCGGCCATGGCAAGGGAGTCCGATGCGGTTCTCTACACGCGGGCCGGGCCTGAGATCGGGGTGGCCGCCACCAAGACGTTCACCACCCAGCTGGTTGCGATGCAGCTCCTGGGGCTCTATCTGGCCCAGGTGCGCGGGGCCCTCGACCCCGGCGCGGTCGAGCTCCTGGTGAAGGAGCTCGACCGGCTTCCCGAGCAGGTCGAGTCGGTGCTCGCCCGCGCCGATGAGATCAAGCGAATGGCCGAGGGCTGGGCCGACTCCCGCGACTGGTTCTTCCTCGGCCGCTCCGGCGACTTCGCGGTCGCCATGGAGGGGGCTCTCAAACTCAAGGAGATCGCCTATGTCCGCGCGGAGGGATACGCGGCCGGTGAGATGAAACACGGTCCGATAGCCCTGATCGAGCCGGGTGTCATCGTGGTCGGTGTTGCCACCGACAGCCATGTACAGGCCAAGACCCTCTCCAACATGGAGGAGATGAAGGCGAGAGGCGCGACGATCGTGCTGATCGCGGAGGAAGGCGATGACGTCGGCCATGTCGCCGATCATGTGATCCGAGTGCCGGCCGGGCCGGATCTCCTGTGCACCGTGACGGCAGTGATCCCCCTGCAGCTTCTCGCCTACTACGTGGCCACCGCCCGGGGAATGGACGTGGACAAGCCGCGCAACCTGGCCAAGACAGTCACGGTCGAGTGATCCGGATCATCGATCGCCGGTAGCCGGCCCATGATCGAAAAAGAGCCCGGCCGAAGCCGGGCTCTTCAACGGACGAAGCGTCAGGACTGAAGGCCGGCCTCGACGTCGAACTCGACCTTGAACTTCTCCGAGACGAGCACGCCACCGCCGTCCAGCGGGACGTTCCAGACCAGACCCCATTCTCTTCGGTCGATCTCGCCGGAGGCGGTGAAGGCGGCTTTGCTGTTCCCGTGAGGGTCCATAGTTGCGCCCTCGAAGGTCAGGTCGAAGACAACCGGCTTGGTGACACCACGGATGGTCAGGTCGCCGGTGAGGTCCCAGTCGTCGCCCCTGCGAGCCAGTCCCGTGGAGACGAAGGTGACGAGCGGGTACTGCTCGGCATCGAGGAAGTCGGGGGAGCGCAGGTGATTGTCGCGGTCTGCCGTCCCGGTGGTGATCGATGACGCCTTGGCCTCGAACTCGACGGTGGAGTCGAGCGGATTGTCGGCGACGACGATGGTCCCTGCGAAGTCCTGGAAGGTGCCACGCACCTTGGCCACCATCAGATGGCGGGCGGCGATGCGCAGATCGCTATGGGACGGGTCGATCTGCCATACACCGGCGGCGGGGACGGTGACGCTCTCGACTGTGCGTAGGGCTGACATTGGGTGTTCCTCCCGTGAAATAGTTGAACTGTCAACAATACTGTAGGCCGTATTGCTTGAACAGTCAACTATTGCGTACTCAACGGTATTCCCGACGGAGTCGAGAGTCGGAGCGGCCGCAAGACGAGAAACCGGCAATCGTTAACCTCATCGTGTGCGCATCCTCGGCCTTGGAGTGGATCTGGCGGATATCGCTCGGGTCGAGCGGCTCCTCGACCGATACCCGCGGTTTGCCGAACGCTGCTTCACCGATCATGAGCGCGAGTACGCCTACAAATACGCCTCTCCCGCCCGCCGGCTCGCCGCCCGGTTCGCCGGAAAGGAAGCCGTGATGAAGTCGCTCGGCACAGGTTGGCGGCGAATCGGGTGGAAAGAGATCGAGATAACCGGCGGGGGGAAACCGACCGTGAAGATGTACGGCAATGCGGCGAGTCGGGCGGCCATGCTCGGCATCTCCGAGGTCCTGGTAACCATCACTCACACCGACACCGCGGCGTTGGTGTTGGCGGTTGCCGTGGGTGAGCACGATTGACGATGCCGCGGGCCCTGATCGTCACCGCCACGGACCGGAGACGTGGGGCGGAAGTCTTCACCACGCGTCTCGGCGAGGGGCTGGCTGATCGGGGCTGGACCATTCAGATGGTGAGCCTCACCAGTTCAGGCGACGAGCGACGGGTCGACGTGGAGCGCCTCACCCAGGTGAGCTCGTCGCGACCTGGCAGGCTGAACCCGACGATCTGGCGCGCCTTGACCGCCCGAATCCGGGTTTTCGGGCCCGACCTGGTGGTCGCCAATGGGGGCTCCACGCTGCGCTATGGCGCCGTCGCCAGCCTCTCCTCGAAGGTCCCGCTGGCCTACATCGCCATCGGTGAGCCTGCCTATTGGATTCGCTCGGCCGTCTCCCGGGCGGGCAATCGTTGGATGCTGGGCAGGGCCACGGTGGTTCTCGCCGTCTGCGAAACCACCAGCCGACAACTCATGGAACTGGATCCATCGTTGGAGGGAAAGGTCCATGTCACTTACACCGGCGTCCCCGACGAGATGTTCGCGGTCCGGCGCAGGGGCTGGTCCGACGGGCCGCTACGGGTGGTGACGATCGGCAGTCTCTCCGAGGAGAAGGACCCGCTGCTCGCGGTACGAAGTGTCGCCGATGTCCCCGGAATCCAGCTCCGCATGGTCGGAGGAGGCCCCCTGGCCGGGAGAGTGCGCGAGGAGATCGAGACGCTCGGGTTGGGGGACCGGGTGGAGCTCGTCGGCATCGTCGATGACGTGTCTCCTCATCTCGAATGGGCAGATGTGCTCTTGCTGACCTCGCGGACGGAGGGGCTGCCCGGGACCGTGTTGGAGGCCGGGGCAGCCTCGGTCGCCACTGTTGCCGTAGACGTCGGCGGTGTCGGAGAAGCGGTCCGGGACGGTGTCACCGGGTTCGTGGTCGGTCGGGACGACCACGGAGGGTTGGCGAAAGCGCTCTCAGAACTCGCCGCCAATCCAGAGACGACCCGTCGAATGGGTGGAGCGGCGAAGCTCTACATCAAGGAGCACTTCTCCATGGATCACATAGTGTCCGGATACGCCGCCCGTCTGGCCGGAGCACTCCAGTGAAGATCGCCCATCTCACCACGGTCGACATGAGCCTCCGCTACCTGCTGTTGCCCCAGCTGGAGGCGGCCAAGGAGCTTGGGGAGTCGATCGGGGTCAGCGCAGCAGGGGACTTCGTGCCCGACCTGGAGACGAAGGGGATACGTCATATCGCCCTAGCCTCATCGACCCGCGGGATGAACCTGCTGGCCGACCTCCGGGCAATCGGACAGTTGTGGAATGTGCTGCGTGCCGAGAAGCCCGACGTGCTGCACACCCACAACCCCAAACCTGGCGTCTATGGGCGGATCGTCGGCCGTCTTGCGGGGGTCCCGATCGTGGTCAACACGGTGCACGGGCTCTACGCGACGCAAGAGTCGACTTTCCTCAAGCGGGCTGTCGTTTACACCCTCGAGTGGCTGGCATCGCGTTTCTCCGATGTCGAGCTGATCCAGAGCCCGGAGGACTTCGAGCTGCTCTGGCAACGGAAGATCATGCCCCGGTCGAAGCTCAGGCTTCTCGGGAACGGAGTGGATCTGGAGCGCTTCCGTCCCAACCTCGATGTGAGGGTGGCGATGCGCACCGAGCTCGGCCTCGGAGACGACCATGTTGCAGTGGGCTTGGTCGCCCGGCTTGTCGCAGAGAAGGGGGTGCCGGAGCTGATAGAGACAGCTGAGCGGCTCGACAAGCGGTTCGTTGTCTTCATCATCGGCCCAAGAGACCCGGAGAAGGCAGACGCAGTGCCGGAGGACCTTCTGGTCCGTGCCGAGGAGGGCGGAGTCCGCTTCCTGGGGATGAGGAAGGATGTGGAGCGGATCTACCAGGGTCTGGACATCTTCGTGCTACCCAGTCACCGAGAAGGGTTCCCCAGGGCGGCCATGGAGGCGGCAGCCTCCGGATTGCCTGTCATTGCCACTGACATAAGGGGTTGCCGCCAGGTGGTGGAGGACGGGGTGAACGGCTTGCTCTTCCCGGTGCGTGATGTCGATGCACTGACCGGCGCGATCGCGCAGTTGGGGAGCGACGATCGGTTGAGGGCCGACATGTCGCAAGCGTCGGTCGACCGGGCGCGCGCCAACTTCGACGAACGCGAGATCGTCGCCAGGGTGATGCGCGCCTATGCGGACGTGGCGCTGCGTAAAGGCCGCTACCCCGAGCTGGTGTCTAGATGGGGCGGCCGGTGAGGCTCAGCCGTTGTCATCCGCAGGTGTGATCATGACCTGCACCCGATACCGCCGGCCATCGAGCTCGAAGTAGGCGGCCTCGTCGACGTCGTTGGTGGTGAGGGCGCGCAGTGTCCGGATGGTGACACCGGCCGGCACGGACTCCTCCGGGTCTATCCGGCGAATCTCGTCGTTGCTGAGCTCCGATCGATCGTGACGGGTGCCTGCTCCCGGTGACTGGGGGCTGCGAGGTGGATTGCCCGACGCCAGGAGAGGCCAGGTCCTCTTGAACAACTCCACCTCGAGCTCGAGCACGCGTCCGTAGAGGGAGTGGGCGGTGTCGTCGGGACGCACCTCGATCTCCTCTTGTGCCACGATGTCCCCGGTGTCCACGCCGCTGTCCATGAAGTGAAGGGTGGCACCAATGGGCGTCCCGTCGAGGATCGCCCAACTCGGGGTGTGCCACCCCCGGTTGTAGGGGAGGAACGCCGGATGAAGGTTGATGATGCCGATGCGGGGCAGGGCGAGAACTGCTTGAGGGACGATGTAGGGGAAATGGACCCCGATCACGTAGTCGAGATCGAGGGAGCGGAGCAGCTCGATCCCATCCGGCTCACGGAATTGTCGACCGACGAGGACGCGATCAGCGTCGAGGGCCGATAGTTCTCTCAGGGCGCCGGCATGAGTGGCACGGTCGGGTGAAGAGACCAACAGCGCCTCGGGCATCGCGTCCGACTCCACCAGGAATCCGAGACATTCGACGGCGATCTGCCGGTCTCCGGCGAAGGCGAATCGTGTCATTTGCCGGTGAAGTACTCCACGGTGGCCTGCCCTTCCTGGGTGACCCCGCTTCGACGCAACGCGTTGGGGATGGTCATCGCCAGGATCTTCAGGTCCAACCACATGGTGCGGTTGTCCACGTACCAGACATCCATCTCCAGCCGCTCTGGCCACGGTGTCGTATTCCGGCCATTCACCTGGGCCCAACCGGTGAGGCCTGGCCGCAGTTCATGTCGTCGTGCCTGCCGATCCGAGTAGAGCGGCAGGTAATGCATCAGGAGCGGACGGGGGCCAACCAGGCTCATGTCTCCCTTGAGGACATTCCATAGCTCGGGGAGCTCATCGAGGCTGGTGCTCCTCAGCTTGGCCCCGAACGGGTGGAGCCTGCCCTCGTCGGACGTTCCGTCGGTCGGATCGGAGATGCTGGGGCTCATCGTGCGGAACTTGACGAGGGTGAAGGGCTCGCCATGGAGACCGGGTCGCTCCTGTTTGAATAGCACCGGGGTGCCTAGCTTCCATCTGACCAGGGCGGCGATCACGAGGAGCACCGGTGACAGGACGACCAATGTCACCGCGGACACGGTGAGGTCCAGGGCCCGTTTCACCGATGGAGAGCCATCCCGGCGAGCTCGGGCTCTTCTGCCAGCAACTCGGCCTCTTCGCGCTCCCGCCGCGCCTTACGGCTCTCGTTCCAGCCAAGACCGATCACCAGCGCGAGGAAGAAGGCCAACACCTGCCCCCGTTGACGGGCGATGATCCCGAGATTGCGGACCACGCTGAAGGCAATGGCGAAGGCAAGGGTATAGAGGGTGCAGAAGACCAGATAGGCGTTGCTTCGCCATCGACCCCAGTTGCGCATCATGCTGGGCAACTTCCATATGGTCAGCAGCAGGATCAGCGTCGTCTCGGCAGCGGCGAGCAGGTGTTGAATCTCGGTCGCCTCGAACACGAACGGTCGGAACAGGACCAGCACCACTGCAGCCGGCACATCGACCAGAGACCGCACCGGGTTGCCGCTGGCGATCGTCCCGTCCTCTGAGGTCCTCCGCGCGATCTCGGTCGTGAACGGGACGATGTCATCGGGATCGTTCAGCTCGAGACCGACGATGTCGGGGATCAGGTTCACCGCCAGGACCACGGCGGCGGCCGCAGCTCCAAAGGTGAGGAACTTGCGCGCCTTGGCCGGGAGGCCGGCCCCGACTCGGAGTTTGGAGACGATGACCGTAGCGACCAGGGCAAGGGCGAAGAGGGCGGCAATATGGATCCGGATCAGCCCGAAGACGCCGATGCTGACTCCCACCGGGATCACCCAGCGGAGCTCGAAGGACTCGAGCAGTCGGGAGATGCTGTAGGCGCCCACCCCCAGGAAGAGGATGACGATGGCGTCCTTGCCGATGCTCGAGGGCCAGAAGGCATAGGTCGGCAGGAAGAAGACGAGGAAGGCATACGGCTTGAGCTGGTGTGGCTGTGCCCAGCGACGGAAGGC
>Ga0105106_10000420_pt1 | contig 30097 bp, 23 predicted proteins | sample PPLLaktember2015_5_FD_79109 | JGI IMG/M metagenome (GOLD analysis project Ga0105106, IMG submission 79109) | Freshwater sediment microbial communities from Prairie Pothole Lake near Jamestown, North Dakota, USA - PPLs Lake P8 Core (1) Depth... | ecosystem: Environmental > Aquatic > Freshwater >...
CAGAGAGCAATAGCGTGATCCCGGCCAATTCTACCCTTGTCATGGAGATCGAGCTAACTGATGTGAAGGAACCCCAGGTAGCCACCCAGGTGGATGAGAAAGATTTCACCACCACGGATAGCGGGCTGAAGTACTACGATCTGAAAACCGGCACGGGTGACAACCCCAAAGCCGGGCAGACCGTGGTCGTCCACTACACTGGCTGGTTAACCGATGGAACCCAGTTTGACAGCTCAATCGACAGAGGGGAGCCAATCAGCTTTGTGCTTGGCGAAGGCAACGTCATTCCCGGCTGGGATGAAGGCCTGGCGACGATGCAAGTGGGTGGCAAGCGCCAGCTGGTGATTCCCCCTGAGCTGGGCTATGGCGATCAGGGTGGGGGCAACGTCATTCCCCCGGGCGCAACACTGATTTTTGAGGTTGAGCTCTTGGAGATCCAGTAGATTACATTGAATAAGGGGCGGCATCTTACCGCCCCTCTTTTACTATGGGATGTAGGAGTCTGCACCCAGATACCCATAGCAGCCTTAGACATTTCCATCCATTGTTGGTCCCATGCCTCTGCTTGGGGAGAATCAAAAGCCAGCAGCGCGTTTGCCATTGCCGTGCAGAAGGAATTAGGCCGAGTCTCCCAGGAGCTCCATCTTCAACCGCATTCGCACGTCTGCGTCCACAAACAAGGTCCCGTGAAACTGCTGGACGGGGTGGATCTCGGTACCTTCCAATACTGCGCTGCGTTCAGGAACGGAGCTATCTCCCTTGGGCGTCAAATCAAAGCTCACACCCGTCCATCGGCCCTGTTCGCCGCGGCGGATGCGCAACTCGGTGATCGTTTTCAGGCCATAGCCGAAGATTGAGATGGTTGGAACGCTGGTCCGGTTACCCAGCTCGCGGCGGAACTCTCGGGCGGAACGCAGCAGCGGGCGATAGCTCTCCTGTACCCAGCCCTCCTCTTCCAGGAGCTGCACGTTCTGCCCATTCTCATCCACGGCACAGGCATAGGTCGGAAGAATCTGATAGCAAGATGGGAAGGAGGCGATTACCTGGCCCAGGCGATCTCCCATCAGTCCAAAAGGTAACAATTTCAGGCCGCTAATGAGGTTGCTGGCAATCTTAGGGACACCGCTATGCGGACCACCCATCAGGATCAGACGATCAACTACATCTTTTCCACCTAAACGCTCCACATAATAGCGGCTGACAAGGGTGCCCAGGCTGTGGGCGATCAGGGTAATTGGGCGAGGCGCTTTCCAACTTGCCACGGCCTCGGCAAGCTTGCGGGCAGAAAGGCGCACATCCTGCCGCCAGTCGTAGGCAAACTCCAGAAGGGTTTCATTGCGGACATAGCCAAGCTCTTCGACTAGGTAATCGCCCATCCGGCTGTACTGCTCCTGTTTAATCAGGTTCGGGACGATCACCACTTCATTGAGGATGCCACGCGCTTCCAGGTTCGAGTCCTCCCGGTAGATAAAAAGCTCGGGCTGGCGGATTAAATATTTCATATTCGGCCAGACCTTCTCGCTGCCCTGCCAGAGCTCTGAGCCCATCAAACCGGGGACGAAAACAACCGGATTTTTGTGCAGCGATTGGCTGTGCAGACCGGTATCAACGTAGGTTAACTCCTCCTGAGTAAAAGCTGCTTTATAGACAAGCTGCACAGGCCCGACCTGGAAGCTATCTCCATTCTGCAGGCGGTACTCTTCAATCCGTTGCTTGCCAAACCAGGTACCGTTGGTGCTGCCCAGGTCACGGAGCACAAAACTATCCATGTTTCGTTTTAAAAGGGCGTGGTGGCGGGATATTTTGGGGTAATCGAGCACCAAGCTGTTGTCGAGGCTGCGCCCGATCTCCACAGCATCCACCTCAAGAGAGAGATCCCATGTACGGTCGGGGGCATAAACTACCAGAGAGGGATGGGTAGTGTCATTCAGAGCCATTGGCAAGGCTGAGCGGTCCAAGGCGAGCTCCATCTCCTGCTCTGAGGCGATCTGGGTCAGCCCCTCATCATCCAATTCGGTGGCGGCGGGGAGGAAAATGAAGCTACTGCCGCCCACCTGGAAGCGATCACCGGGCAAAAGGGAGGTTTTTTGGATGCGCTTGCCGTTCAGGAAGGTGCCATTTGCCGATCCCAGGTCGACGAGGTTACAGCCTTCCGGACCGCAGTCGACGCGGGCGTGAAAACGAGAGACGCGTGAGTCGGCCAGGTTTATGTCGCTGGTCGTCGAGCGCCCAATCGTTATCTCCGTTTTACCCATTAGGAATTCCTGGTCAGGAGCATCTTGGACTGTCAGGAGCAGTTTTCCATAATGACTCATCGTTATCCTCCTCAAGGTTTCGTGATCAGAAAATTGTCGAAACGGACGTCCAATTCTCCAGACCCAATGGAGGCCACGGCCAGACCCGGTTTTCCGGCTGATAGTTTATCATCCCGAACCTCGGTTAGCAGCTCGCCGTTTGCATAGAAACGGAGTTGATCTGCATTGCAGTCCGCACGGAGCTGGTTCTGGTCATTGCCTGTACGGATGGCCTGGCTGGAAGTCCACCCGCTGGGAAGTAGCGACAGAAATTCTCCATTGCTGTATGTGCCCACCGTGAAACTCCCGTCGACCCGGATAACCATATAGTAAAATTCCTGATCCCCTTGCAGCCGGCAGATCAGGCCGTAATAACTCCCCTCGCTTCCGGAAACCAGGGTGGTGGAGACCGAAATAATGGCGTCAGTGAAGCTGTCATCCGGTGTGGCCCAGAAGAGCGTATCGTTTTGCTGGACGGTGATGCGATAGGTGCCATCCTGATATGAGTAGCTCGTCGCTTCATCCGCCAACACAGGCCAGCCATGGGCGGATTGGGAAAAATCATCGGAGAACAGGGGAACTACGACAGTCGGAAGCGAAGTATCCAGCGGGGAGCTGAAGGTCGCAGATGGAGAAATGACTGGATCGAATGGAGAGGCAAGGACCGAGGAGGTTGGAGGGAGAGAGTCGGTTGCTGGAGATATGGTAGCCAAAGGCGCAGCGCCTGGCTGGAGAACGAACCGGTAGAGCATACCTGCCAGCAGGAGCAGGCTGCACAGTCCAATGAAGGTAATCCCGCTTAAGCCCACCGCGGGAAATCCCGCGCGTTTGGAAAGCCCACCAGTCTGCTCCATATCGGACAGAGGGGATGAAGGAAGAGATGGGGGAGAACCAGTTTCCACCGCGGGAACAGGCAGCGATACGTCCTGCGCTGTTAGCCCGCCTGGCGCTTCATTCTCAGGCACAGTTGGCTCATCGGGAGCGGAGGCCTCCTGCCAACCCGGACTGACAGTAGATCTAGGGGATAGGATTTCAGGCAGGGCGCGCAGATCGAAGATCATATCCGAAGCCTTCTGATAGCGCCCCTCCCGGTCTTTGGCCATAGCTTTGGCCTGGATGACGTCCAACTCGGGCGGCAGGTCCGGGCGGTTGATAGAAATCTTTGGCGCCGGTTCGCTGAGATGCTTCAAGGCCGTAGACATGGGGGTAGCGGACCGGAAAGGCTGGCGACCGGTAAGCATCTCGTACAGGATCACTCCCAGGGCGTAAATGTCGCTGCGCCCATCGAGCTCCATATCACCCTGGACCTGCTCCGGACTCATGTACGCCGGGGTGCCGATCACGGCATCTCCAGTGAGCTGAACGCTAGCTTCGGTCAGGTAGGCGATGCCGAAATCGGAGAGAGCCGGGTTCTCGAAACCATCAAAGAGGATATTACCGGGCTTGAGATCACGATGGACGACCCCGCGAGCATGGACAACATCCAGTGCAGGGGCAAGCTGCGAGAGGATCTGGAGGACTGAGGTAAAGGGCAGCGGTTCATTGCGAAGCTTTGAGGAAAGCGGACCGCCAATCATGTAGCGCATGACCAGGTAGAGCTGGTCATCCTGTTCACCGAAATCGTAGACAGGGACGATTGCAGGGTGTTCGATTGTGGCAATCAGGCGAGCTTCGCGTTCAAAGCGCGCTCTCAGGACCGGGTGGGTCAGGAACTGGGAGGAGAGGACTTTTACAGCGACCTGGCGCCGAAAGCGGGGATCGTAAGCAAGGTAAACAGTTGCCATTCCTCCCCGACCAATCTCAGATTGAATCTCGTACCTGCCTAAGGAGTTGCTTATCATCCGGTTTCACCTGTCTCCGCCCGGGAAGGCCGGTACGAACAACAGAATTTAGGTAAATATACTCTAAATTTTAACACATACAATAAGATTTACCAAGAAATTGCAGCAGCGGCGAGCAATGCATCTGCCGAACGCCCACGCGATCACCAGCAGATGGCGATAAGGTTATCGAGCATGCTCGGTCCAACATTAATATTCTTAGAATAAAGGCCCTTCGAGCTACAAGATCCCCCTGGCTATAATTTTTGTAATCGTATCGCAGAAGGCGCACTGTGTCAGGTCATACCCGTATTTTCCTCTCGATATACATTGTGATGTTCACGCTGGTCGCGCCGCTTGCGTCAGGCCAAACCACGACGCTTGCTCCGCAAGATGGAATGACATACTACGTATCCAGTTCGACTGGAGACGATAGCAACAATGGACTTTCGGAAAACAATCCGTTTGCCACCATCGGTAAAGCCAACAGCCTGGCCTTGCAACCGGGCGATTTTTTGTTTGTGGTGTATCCATGGAGCTGGACACGATAATAGCTTTGCTCAGGAGAATACCCGATCCGCCTGGACAGCCGGGTGAGGCGCAGATACGGCGAGGAACCGCCATCACCGTCATTGCATTCCCCTCACCACAAGGAGATCGCTCAGTGGCAAGGCGGCGAGAGCACCAACTTATTCAAGTGAAGTAGATTAATTTCGAAAATTGAAGGCGGGGCCTTGCGGAGGAAAATGCAGAAAGTGTATGTCGCCATCCATTCCGAGATAGGTGCCTGGCGCGTATATACAAGATTTATTTCGGACTAAAATTATCTCAATAGTTCCGGGCTGCTATGATATTGATTCAAAAAATCCCGGTAGCAGCGCGGGTTTTCTGTCACAATTACGGCTGTTGTTCTGGTTCTATCTGGTATTTATGTTTTAAAGGTCCTTGTAATTTGAAGGAGAATTTCCTTATGGTTCGGAATACATTCTCTTCCTTATTAATCGGATTAGCTTTTCTTCTGGGTGTTGGGCTACTTAAACCTATTGGTGAAAAATTTAGCACTGCTTTGGCTGCTGTGGATTCACCAACCAGCACATTTGTGGTGACCAATACCAGTGATGATGGTCCCGGTTCACTCCGGGAAGCAATTATCAGCGCCAATGCCAATCCAGGAGCCGACCTGATCAATATAACCACCAGCGGTACTATCTTATTGGGCAGCTCTTTGCCGCTCATCGCTGATCCGGTAAGCATCCAGGGGCCTGGCAGTGGCCTGTTAGCGGTGGATGGAAATAACAGCTTCCGCGTCCTGGATATACAGGCCAGTGAAGTCACTTTGGCTGATCTCACAATTCAACATGGAACATTGACCGATCCATCAGAGTATGGCGCTGGTATCCAGGCAAATGGAAATCTGGTTCTCGAACGAGTCGAGCTGCTGAGCAACACTGCCTATGGTAGCGGTGGTGGGCTCTATGTGATAGGAGATCTTACCATCACTGATGGAGGCATTCGGAACAATGTCAGCACAAACGGCCTTGGCGGAGGTCTGCGCACAATAGGCGCTACCGTTATCTCTGGCACGCAATTCACTGGCAATACTTCACAGGGAGATGGAGGTGGGGCGTTTGTGCTTGAAGAATTGTCGATCCAAAACTCGCTTTTCGAGGATAACTATTGCACTGCCATGTCATGCGACGGGGGCGGACTATTTAGTTTCAGCACTACAGACATACAAAACACCCAATTTATCAGCAACAGCGCACAAGACCAGGCTGGCGGCGCAGCGGCGCCAGGTATATTGACTATCACTGGCAGCCTGTTCGAGAACAATGAGGCTGTGTTTGGCAAAGGTGGAGCGTTATACGCCCAAGATATGGCAACCATCCTGGATACACAGTTCCTGGGTAACTTAGCACGAAGTTCTGGCGGCGGCATGTATGCCTTTGCCAGCGTGGTTTTAAGCAATGTGTCCTTCCAAGATAACCAGAGCACCATCGGTGCCGGTGGAGGATTATTTACAGCAGGTAGCCTGGATATTACGCACAGCCAGTTTATCGGTAACTCAGCCACGGAGGGCGGCGGTTTAACCCACAGCGCGGGGAGTGCATCTCTGGTGAACACATTGTTTGCTGAAAACACGGCCACAAACATATCCGGAATGGCTTTGCTGCTAAGCTCAGATGAATCTGTAGAAGTGCTACATACCACCCTTGCCGGACCGGTTTCTGTCAATGGTTCTGCGATCGAGGTGACAGCAGGCAGCACCGTGATCACAAACTCGATTATCACCAACCATACAATAGGGATCAACAACAACGGTGGCAGCGTGCAGCAGGATTTCAACTTGTTTTTCGGGAATGGAGCAGATACGCAGGGGGTTGTTTCAGGAGGGGCGAACAGCCTCACTGGCGATCCATTGTTCATTGACCCGGCGGGGGATGACTACCATATCAACGTAGGATCAGCAGCCTGCGACACTGGAACAGATAGCGGTGTTACCATCGATTTTGACGGCGAAGTCCGGCCTATGAATCAAGGATTCGACATTGGGTTCGATGAGGTGAATCAATCGCCTTACAGCACCTATTTACCGTTAATCAGCAAGTGAGATTTGATTAATGACCAGTTGACCTCCAAATTAATTTTCTAACTCCGCCAATAATGACCGCATCTGATCAATCTCTACCTGCTGGCTCGAGATGATCGCCTGACAGAGCTGCTGGATTTCCGGATCTGTGAGGGAAGCCTGTTCACACATCAGGATAGCGCCTGCATGGTGTGGAATCATTGACCTTAAGAATTGCTTATCGCTAATCAAAGTCTGTTGGCGAATAAATGCGAAAAAGACTAGCCCGGCTATCACAGCCGCGGTAATGATCAAAGCATTGCGCTGCTTATCCGGATACATGGCACCCATCACAAGAAGCTCGATCACAACCATCGGAGCAGTCATGAGGGCGGCCATATACACCTGGTTCCAATTGTTGTACACATTGCCCATCACGTTAACCATGGCATACATAAGGATATACATGGAGATAAACGAGAAGGCGATCATGATCAACAAATTACGATAGTTCATCTTGTGGTTCATGGTCTGTAACTCCTTCGGTATATTTGGGGGCGTTTTACTTAATCGCCTGTACGAAGCGACTGAACTGCATGCCTGGCATGGATTTCGCCGATTTCTTCCAGCTATTCCTGTCGCATTTGTCGCCTGAGGAGCAGCCAGGTGATCATAAGCAAGGCTACCCCGAGCTGGTCCCCATTGACCATATCTTCGTCTCCCAGGGGCTTCAAGTACTCAATCCAGTATACCTGCCGCCGCCAGAATCGACCACCCCGCAGATTGGGGAGAGAATGGGTGGTAAGAGCAACATTTCCAGACAGCTACCAGATTGAGGGTTGCAACAGGGGGAAGGATGGGATGTGTCACTGCGCGGGTAGGGATTCCCCTAATGGATTAAGGCAAAGTCCTAATTGTGGGATAGGCGATCTAAATTTATATTTATCGAGGCTGGCCAAAATGACAGGTAGCGGGTCTGCACCAGTATGAGCAATTAAAAGAAATATATGGGACAACCGGAACACCCCAATCAAGGGAGCGTGAAAGCCGTGAGGCGCAAGACTGGAGGGAAGTAGTGGAAGAACAAGAAAACATCATCCAGACGCATAATATCAGCAAGGAATTCAATGGGACAGCCGCCGTACAAGCGCTGTCTTTTTATGTTCCGAAGGGAACTATTTTTGGCTTTATCGGCCCGAGCGGCTCGGGGAAAACCACCACGATGCGGATGCTGACGGGGTATTACCGTCCGACGAGCGGAGAGGTGCGCGTATTAGGTCGCTCGCCGGAGAAATTCACACGCACCGATCGCGAAAATATTGGTTACCTGCCCCAGTCGTTCGGTTTATATCCAAATTTGACCGTGTGGGAGAACCTCAATTTTGCAGCCTCTATCTATGGATTACCCGTGGCACGCCATGAGCGGTTAATGGAGATTTTGGAATTCGTTGAACTGGATAAAGATGGCAACAAGCTGGCCAACCAATTATCTGGAGGGATGCAGCGCCGTCTAAATCTAGCAGCAACGCTGATACACGATCCAGATCTGATCTTCCTTGATGAGCCGACCGCCGGGATAGACCCAGTCTTGCGGAATAAATTCTGGGACCACTTTCGTGAGCTTCAGGCGCAAGGGCGCACCTTGTTTATCACCACCCAATATGTTGGTGAAGCAGCTTACTGTGATCAGGTAGGGGTAATCAACGAAGGGCAGCTAGCCATCCTGGACACCCCCGATTTATTACGATACCGGGCTTTCGGTGGCGATCTGGTGGACTTACACACTGTCGAGCGCTTGGATTACCAAACTCTGCACGCCATCAGGGCGCTGCCGTTTGTACTCTCACAAGTACACCAGGCAGACATTAACAGCGTGAGGCTGGTCGTCAAGGAAGCTAAAACGGATATGGCAGCCTTATTGGACTGGGCACGGGAGAACAGCCTGCAGATTAATTCAATAGAGGAGTACCTACCACCGTTCGATGATGTGTTTGTCGAGCTGGTGAAAGGTAAAAACAAAGATGCGTAACCTTATTCAAGCATTCTGGAAAGTAATCATTCGCACCTCAGCATTCATTCGCAAAGAGGTATTTGTCCTTATTCGCCAACCGCAGCTGCTTCTGACCCTGGTGCTGGGACCTTTTCTGATCCTGCTGATCTTTGGGGTGGGCTACCGCAACGAAGCACCTGTACTAGAGACTCTATTCGTGGCGCAGCCGGGTAGCCAGTTGGAGGAACAAATCAATGCATATGCCCCTACTCTGGGTACACAGCTAGCTTTTAATGGCGTGACCGGAGAATTAGAGACCGCATTGGATACGCTACAACGTGGAGAAGTCGATCTGGTGGTGGTTGCCCCAGCCGATGCTGCTGCCTCCATCCAGGCAGGCCAGCAAGCAGAGTTCCAACTCTACCATGCTGAGATTGACCCGTTCCAGGCAAATTATATAAACTTTTTTGGTGAGATCTACATTGATGAGGTCAACCGGCGCGTGCTGCAGGCAATAACAACCCAAGGACAGGCTGAAGCCAGAGATTTGCAGCAAAATCTGCAAGCCGCGAAAGAAAACACTCAGGCGATCGAACAGGCACTTGAGTCCGGCGACGAAGTCGCTACCCGACTTCATACGAGAAGCCTGTCGAACAATCTGGATGGGCTTGCCATGGCAATGGGCGCCAGCCTGGCAGTCATGCAAGGTGTGGATGAGATGGTGGGGAGTGAAAGCAGCCAGCAAACAACAGAAATTAATGACCTGCGCGATAAGGTGCAGTCATTACTCAGTGAGATGCAAAGCGCGCAACCCACAGGAGAAAACAGCAACCCATGGGAAGCCCAGTTTGAGGATATCTCAGTAGGGTTGGGCGAGCTAGACACGCAATTGGCGTCTTTCACGCAACTGGAACCAGAGTTGATCGTCAAACCCTTTTCCAGCAAGGCACAAAGCATCACCACATTGCAGCCCGATGCCACGAGTTTTTATGCCCCGGCTGTGATCGCTCTGCTGCTCCAGCACCTGGCAGTGACCATTGCAGCGCTCTCAATCGTTCAGGAACGCAATTATGGGACGCTGGAATTGTTCCGAGTCTCGCCGCTTACCGCGGCTGAGATGCTGGTGGGCAAATACCTGAGCTTTCTACTGTTCGGTGCAGTCGTCGCGGCTGCGCTTTTGGCGCTGGTACATCTCGGGTTGGGGATTCCGATGCTGGGTCATTGGGCGAATTATGTCCTGGTGATTGGTGTATTATTGTTCACTTCACTGGGAATCGGCTTTGTCATTTCTTTAATATCGCGCTCTGACAGCCAGGCCGTACAGTATACGATGATCACTCTGCTGATCAGCGTTTTTTTCAGCGGCTTTCTGATGAACCTAAACCTATTCGTGGAGCCAGTACGGTCACTTTCGTGGGGCATACCCACCACTTATGGCATCACCTTGCTGCGCGCAATCGCGCTACGGGGCAGCTTCCCGGATATGACCCTGGTGGGTGTCCTGGCATTGATCGGATTGGCCTTGTGTTTCTTGGCGTGGCTCATCCTGCGGCGATTGATCGCCAATCATTAGCAGGTAGGGAGATACCTACTGACAGATAGAAACTCCCCCCATTGCGAGGCTACTGAATGAGGCTTATTATCGGAGATACATCCAATGATCGACCGAGGAGGTAAAAAACCTATGGTAGCGAAGAAACATTCCCGTAAATTCTGGCAACCTGTTTTTCTGGCAGCTCTGATCCTGGTTTTGGGTTTAGCAGCCTGCAGCCCAGCGAACATACCAGAAACCGGAGTTGAAGGAATACCGAATGATCTGCCGCCGCAGGCGGTTCTAGAAGCCGCCAATCAACTGAGCGAGGAGCTGGGTGTCACCGTAGAAGAGATCGAGATCGTGGAATTCGAGCAAGTAGAATGGCCGGACGCCTGTCTGGGTATCCCTCAAGAAGGCCAGGCCTGCGCCCAGGTGATCACCCCCGGGTTCCGGGTGGAATTGGAGGTAAACGGCCAGCAATATGAGTTCCGCAGCGATGAGACGGGTACGCTTATCGTACAAACTCCAGATGAATGAGGCAGACACACATCTTTGCTGCTGTGTAATTCGCTGAGAGTAGCTTAACAAATCGGCTCTCAACCAGCGAAGTACCTGACAGTTGGCTAACAATTGAATATTACACCTACTCTAACCGCTGGATGCCCAGCAAATAGTTCGGGTGATAGATACCCCGGAGGCGACTGTGCCATTATTGGTAGGACCTCCGGGGTTCGATTCACCTGATCGCCTATGGTCGACCCTAAGAAGGCTTTAACTTGACAGATTTCGTATTCAGCAAGTGTGGACACAGCATAATACTGAGCCCAAGCTGTCCGACGAGTATATTCGTCCACCGACGAGGCACTATCTCGCCAGGCCAACTTTTTCCCAATCAGACTACCAGACAGGCGACTCTCACCAGCAGCCGCTCGCTGAATAGAATAAAGACTACACCGAGGCCCAAGATTAGACCAATTAGCGCCAGGAAGATCAAAGCAGACCATCACCCCAGGAACAGGCAAGGCAGCCAGTTTTAAAGGGGGCTTTTTTATGTTCGGTCCCCAGGAAGTGCAGTGTAATCTGACGCCTACTTGAGCACCAGTGGAAGCGAGAGATAGTATGTCGATGACAGGCTGAAGATGAGCAGGCCGCCCTGCGCATCTGCCACATACACGCCGCTGTCGGTCACGGCAACCCCGCTGGCTGTGCCAAGTGTATTATAGAAGGAGACCCGAACAGGCGCTGCCGGGTTGGCGACATTAATCACGCTTACGCCGGTGTCTTGTTCGGCAACATATACCAGATCCCCAGCCACCGCAACGTCAACAGCAGACCCGGTTGTTGGATAAAAGCCCGTTTCCACAGGCGCGATCGGGTCAGCAATATTGACGATCCGCAGCCCGCCAGCCTCATCTGCGAGGTAGGCATAATCGCCACTGACTGCCACGGCTAAAGCCCTGCCAGGGGTATTAAATGCGCCGGACGGGGTCATATCGTCCAGGGGAAAGCGGTTGGTTATCACCAAACCGCTCTCACCATCGGCAAGATAAGCGTAATTCCCTGCTATAGCGACATCCCAGGCATAGCCGGGAGAGTCGAAATAACCCGTCTCCGGGGGAGTCAACTCATCAATAAAGCGTATGCCCAGCAGACCGCTGGCGCCATCTGCAAGATAGGCATATTCTCCATCTACAGTCACCCCTACAGCATCACCCGCTGAATCGACTACGCCGGCGTCAAGCGGCGCGCTGGTGTTGGATATGTCCACCATGCGCAAACCCTGCGCGCCGTCGGCGATATAGGCGGTAGTGGAAGCTACCACCACGTCATGGGCTGTGCCGGGGGTGGCGTACGATCCAGCCAGGAGGGGCTGCGCCGGGTCGGCTGCGTTGACAATGCGCAGACCCTGCCAGGGATCGGCGATAAAGACTTCGTCACCATCCACAGTTAACCGGGCAGGGACAGCAGGGCTGGTGTAGCTCCCAATCTCGGTCGGGCTACTCGTGGAAAGGGCATTGATGATGCGTAAAGAGCTGAAATCAACCACGAAGATGTAGCCTTCAGCCCAGCCCAGATCGTAAGCCAGACCAGGCGTATCGTAATAACCTACTTCAACAGGGTTGGTTACAACGGCGCGACTGATAATTCGCAACCCACCAGCACCGTCTGCGACATAAATATGCATGGCGTTGAACATGACATTATGGGCATAACCAGGTGTGTTAAAACTTCCTTCCAGGGTCGGTGTTTTTGTGGGGTCAGGAAATTGTATGATCTGCATCCCCGCTTCTCCAGCCGCAAGGTATGCATAGTTCCCCAAGACATCCACACCTTCAGCATAACCGGGAGTGTCGATGGCGTTGACCTCCTGTGGGTTGCTTAAATCTGCCAGGCTAAGCACGCGCAGCCCGCTGGACCCATCCGCCACAAAGGCATAGCCTTCCGAAATAGCCACATCACGCGCCGAGCCGGACGTATCGTAGTAGCCCAGCTCCTCAATAGCAGAAGGATCTGAGATATTGAGGATGCGCAATCCGCTGGAGCCATCCGCCACGTAGGCAGTGTTGAGGCTCATCCAGAGCCCACTGGCAAAGCCCGGGGTATCGTATGTGGCCAGAATAACTGGCGCAGAGCGATCACCGATGTTGAGGATCGCCAGCCCGCTTTCGCCCAGCGTGACATATGCAAAGTCCCCTACGATCGACACACCCCTGACAATGTCAGGTAGCAGGTCTGAAATCCCAAGCAGATTGAGCTCATCCGGGACATTGATATCATAGACATAGATATACAGGCGCGGACCCAGACCCAGGTAAAGATAATCAGGCCCAAATTCATCAGCCTCAAAGGTCATGGCATAAGAACCGCCGCCGATCTGGCCAAGCAGATTAGGAAGTGACAGATCAGCTTTTGCCTGACGCATAGCGCTGGATGGGAGCTGGCTGGCGTCTAACAGCATGCTCAACAGGATGACCAGGCCAATCATGCGAATAAATAATCGATGCTTGTGCATTTACAACCTCCGGGGAAGCACCCAGGATAGGATGAGGTCTAATATTATGAATTGATTTGTGCTGATTCAGTATAGCCCGAATATGATTTGTATACGGGAAAATTTTCTTACAGTTTATTTAGGATGGGCCAGGAGAGGGTGTATAAATTTTCTGCCCTGAGCAGCAGCGTGAGGATATAGCCAAACCATTTATCCAGTAAACGCTACTTCTGCTGTTGATCTCAATTCGACCTGTTCTGCGCTTAGCTTCTGATGCCATTCTTCAATGATCTCGGCAGCCATTTTACTGTAGTTGCTATGCGCGTCCTTGACTAAGATTACCCTGTAACCTAACTGGCGCGCCCCCAAACAGGTGGCGCGAATACAACCATGCGTTACAAGACCAGTGACAATCAGGGTGGTGATATTCATAGACTGTAAAGATTCCTGCAGAACGGTTTCCTCAAAAGCATTCCCGTGTTGCTTGTGTACGATATGATCTGTTGCCAGTGGCTGAAGCTGACGATGCAAGTGCCAGTTTGGTGATCCTTTGAGCAATGTTTTTTGGCCTGAATGCTGAATATAAAACACCGGCACATCACTGCGATGTGCACGCTCAACGAGAGAATGGATATTATCGAGAAGCTCGGCAGCCTTGTAGATGGGAGTAGATTTTTCGAAGAGACCTTGTTGAACATCAATGATCAACAAGGCAACATTACCTAGGTTCACCGGTTTGTTTTGTTCGTTTATCGATTCTTTCATTTTGAATACCTTCAACAAGAAACCTGATGGCGGAGCGACCCAAACATTATTCTCCAACTGGATCTCAACCTGGATTCTAACACCATCACCACAATGTGTTACCCTTGTCTCATGTCTTTACAGCTCCAAGGCGGGGGAACAAAAGAATTTTTGGTGGGGTGCTATTCTTGTTCGGATATGAAGTCTGTCCTATAATTAACCCGGGTTCGTTTTTAGAAAAACATGGATTGGTGTATTTGGGGGTTGATAGTTGTGTAAGTTCTGGGTTGGCGTCTTTACCGATTGACTGGGCTGGCAAAGATAGGAACCATAAGAACAGAGCTGATTTATCCATTCAAAAGCCTTGTGAAAATCAATAAGGAGCCTAGGATGCCCAAAAAGATGGATGTACTGGCAGAAGGAACCGGCGAGCTGGTCGGCTGGCATGACCCGGACGAAAATCGCGCCTGGATTCGCGAGCACAAACCACGCGGCCTGATCGATAAACGTATTCAAGTTCGCGAGGCGGTGAAACGCTTTGTCCACGATGGCGATTACCTTGCAGTAGGTGGTTTCGGGCATATCCGCACGCCAATGGCACTGATTTATGAAATCATCCGCCAGCGCCGGAAGAATCTGGTTATCGCGGGTAAGACCGCGGTACATGACATTGACCTGTTGATCGGGGGAGGCTGCGTCAGTAAGGTGGAGGTGGCGTATGCATTTGGGCACGAGCTGCGCGGGCTCTCACCCTGCGGACGGCGGGCGGTGGAAAGCGGGCAGGTGCAGGTAGTGGCAGAGTTATCTAACGCAGCCTACCAGTGGCGCTTTTTGGCGGGGATGATGGGCATCCCGTTTATCCCGGTGCGCAACCTGGCAGGGACAGATACCTTCACATACAGCTCGGCAGTTCAAGTGACCGATCCATACAGCGGAAAGCCGGTGGTGCTCATCCCGGCGGCTTACCCGGATGTGACTTTAATGCATGTGCCGCGCTGTGACCGCTTCGGAAACGCACAGATCGATGGCATCCCGGTAGAGGATATCGAGCTGGCGCGGGCATCCCGGCGCTTAATCATCACCACCGAGGAAATTGTGGCGGACGATTTTGTGCGCTGCGAGCCTTGTCGCACCGATATCCCGTTTTACCTTGTGGATGCGGTGTGTGAAGTGCCCTTCGGAGCACACCCGACCCAAATGCCGTACCTGTATTTCTTTGACGAGCCGCATATCCGCGGCTGGCTGTCGCAGACCAAAACACCAGAGGGAACGCAGGCTTATCTTGAAAAATATGTCTATGGAGTGGCGGATTTCGCAGCTTATCTTGATCTAATTGGCGCGGATACCCTGGAGAAACTACGCTCACTCGAGCAGATGGGAATGCAACCATGAATACCCCAACCAATTACTCCCTGGCGCAATTGCTTAGCTGCGTGGCGGCGCGCATGCTGGAAGATCAACGTTCGGTCTTCGTTGGCACGGGACTGCCCATGATCGCCGCCATGCTCGCCCAACGCAGCCATGCTCCCAACCTGCTGCTAGTCTTTGAGGCGGGAGGTGTGGGGCCACGCGTGCCGCAACTGCCCATTTCGGTAGGCGATTCACGCACCTATTACCAGGCCGTGTCGGCCACCTCCATGCACGATGTGATGTCGGCTGGGCAAGCAGGCTATATCGATTATGGTTTTCTGGGCGCAGCGATGATGGATGCACATGGCAACATCAACACAACGGTGATCGGCGACTGGAGCAACCCGAAAGCGCGCCTGCCAGGCTCGGGCGGGGCAAATGATATCGGCTCGTTTTGCTGGCGCACGATTTACATTATGCGCAACCAGAGCACGCGCACCTTTGTGAAGCAACTCGATTACCTGACGACCCCGGGCTACCTGAACGGGCCGGGCAGCCGGGAAAAAGCTGGTTTGCCAGCCAACGGTGGGCCGTATCGGGTTATCACCCAATTGGGCGTATACGGATTTGATGAGAACTGCCGACTGACGTTGCTAAATTTGCACCCTGGCGTCAGCATCGAGGATGTGCGCGCCAACAGCGAATTTGAGATACACATGGCGGATAAACTCAGCGAGACACAACCGCCCAGCGCCGAGGAGTGCCGGATTTTAGGCGAGATCGATCCCACAGGGCTGGTGCTGGGAAAATAGGCAAAGAAAAGAAGAGGCGCGGGACACTATTGATATACCATTGATCAAAAAAACCAAGGCTATGACTATTGCGATCCAGGGCTATAATTAACCGAAATCCTATACTGGGATGAGGGTAAATCGAGGAGGAACCATGAGCGTCTTACGTCGTTTGCTAGGGATCCTGGTGATGATCGCCGGGATTTTAGGCCTGGTGCTAAGCGGAGCCGGGCTGGTAGGGGTGTGGATGGTAAAACCCACAATCGCAGGCTATGTTGAATCTACTATTGTCACACTGAATACAAGCATAGGCACCAGCAAGCAGGTGATGGTGATCACCGGAGAAGCATTGGGCGCTACGGTGGACAGCGTGGATGCGCTCTCGACGATGCTGGGCACGACGGCGACTTCGGTGGAGGAGACGCAGCCGGTGCTCGATCAGGTCAACGTTATTATGGGGGAAACACTGCCTGCTACTTTTGAGTCCACCATCGCTTCACTAAAAACCGCCGAACAGGCTGCAGAGGTATTGGACAGTGCCATCAAGTCGCTGGACACCTTCCGCTTCGTGCTGAGCGCGGTGCCATTGATGGGTTCATTTGTAGAAACACCCACCGAGGCCTACAATCCCGAGGTGCCGCTGTCTGATTCGCTGGGCGCATTGGCCAAAGACCTGGAGGGCTTACCAGATACATTCACGGAAATGTCGACCAATCTGGCAAAAGCAGATGACAACCTGGTAGAAATAAAGAGCAGCCTGATCACCATGTCGGATAGCGTGGGGTTAATCTCGACCAGCTTGAGCGAATACCAGACCATGGTCACCCAATCGCAATCATCCATGGATAATTTGACTGCAATGCTCAGCAATATTCAAAGTAATCTGCCCGCGATCTTGAATGGCGCGGCGGGAGTGGTGAGCGCGTTCTTAGCCTGGCTGTTTATTGCCCAGATCGTCATCCTCACCCAGGGGTGGGAGCTCTACCAGGGAACGGCAGGACGCATGGAGAGCGGCGAGGACGATTGAACAATAAGAACAGCGAGCGGGGTAATAACCGCGGCGACTCGCCTCACTGATGTTACAATAAATTGTAAGATCAGCATATTATGGACTTCCAACCACTTCAAGAATATAAGGAGTAATCTATGGCGTTTACACTTGACACAACCGTTGGCGAGATTTTAGATAATCCGCAAGCCAAAGCCGCACTGGACCAGTACCTACCCGGCGTCTCTAGCAACCCGATGATCGCCATGGTAAGGGGCATGACGTTGAAAATGCTGCTTGCCATGCCACAGGCTGCACAAATGGGCATTACCAAAGAGAAAGCGGAAGAGATCCTGGCAGAGATCAATAAGAAGCTCTAGCGGCTGAACACCCCAGGTGTTCTTGCACTCCCTGGAGCATTAAACCCTTGCCTGGAGAGATCCCCTGGTAAGGGTTTTTCTTTAACGGTGGAACCGTGGTAACCGATTTTGTAGTTAACAGGATTGGTGAGCAATGCCAAATCAAACTCTTCCTACCATAGCTGATGTCGAGCGCATTGCTACCCTACCCGAGGCGGTGCTGCGCAACCTGCAAATTACGCAGTGTTATCACGAGCTGGGAGTGGCGCTGGTGGAAAGAACTGGCGGGTATGCCAACTGGTGTTGTTTCGCCACCTGGGCTTCCAAGCAGGCCGGGCAGACGATCCGCAAGGAGGACCTGGGGCGCGCCCTGGAAGCTGCCCTGGGATCGGAAGACAGTGCGCTCGAGGCTGCCCAGGCATTAAAGACAGCAGCCGCAAACCTGGGCGCTCAGCTAAAGATCCAGGAATTACTTAAGCTGATCTGGAGAACCTACAATCCCCAAGCAGCTTTTGAAAGATCGAGCACAGCAGTCGCACGCGGAAATCTCAAAGTGTTTGAAGAGATTGGCCGCGAATTTGCCCGTTTTCATGCACAATGCCTGCCTGATCTGACCTATAATGCCGAGAATATCACCCATTTCATCGAACAATTACGCCCAGGAGACCCGCCTGAGGGGCAGCAATACCTGCGCCAGGCTTTTCTACATTACTATCAAGCGCTCTTTACCAGCAATGAAAAGGCGTGTAACGAGCTGCTGCTGCTGGCTAATCTCGAGATCGGTTTTCACGAACAAACCCGCTTACAACCTGAGATCAATGAAGCCCTGGTAGCGCCGATTATCTCTCCGCAGGAATTTGCAAACAACTTACTGAAAGCGCTGCGCCCCGAAGGAGGCTGGGTGGCCAAGGTGAGCCTGTTCATCCTGCGACTGTTCGGTCGACTGGCTAACTTTGATGCCGCGATTAAAAGCTATGTGGCTGGGGCACAACGCCAGACGCAAGCGTTGATCACGGAAACAATGATGACGATCGAGCTGCCCCGCAACCACCGGCTGCGCCTGGGGGATGATCTGGCTGCGAGATATCCAGCCGCATTTGAGCACCTGGCTAACCCGGATCTGCTGGGGCTGCTGGCGCAGATCGATCCAACACCAGACAGCCTGGTTGAGTCGGGGGCTGTTTATTGGGGGGATTTACCCGACCGGATGCATTTTATCGCTGATATGTTCCGCTGCTTCCAGATGTCCCCAGAACTGCTGGAGGCGCCTTTCGATAGTGCGCAGACCCTGGCATTGAAAGAGAATCGCCTGCCTACGGGTCGTTTATAGCAGACGGGATGGCTATTCCGGGAAACAAGGCTGTTGGAAGGGGGAATGTCCAGCGCATAACACAAAAGTGCAGCCCACTTTCGGCTGCACCTTTATGATAGACGACCAAGATGGACTCAGGAAAGTAAGTTTATTCCACCAGCGTGACAGAGGTCAAGCCGTTGAGATACTCCTGAGGGATATCGGCGCCAATGCCGGGGGCATCGGGAAGCTGGATCATGCCGCCCTGATAAGTGATGCCACCTACGACTGGATCAACTGCATGGAAGAAACTCGAATCCAGGTCCGTGTGGGTGATATTGGGACGAGCGGAAGCCAGATGGGCGGCGGCAGTCAGACCCAGGCGGGTCTCCGACATGCAGCCCAGCATGCAGTGCATCCCGGCGCCTTCAGCGATGGCATTGATCTTGAGCGCATTATGGATACCGCTCGATTTCGCCAGTTTGATATTGAACAGGTCGCAAGTTTCGCTGCGCGCCAGGCGCAGGGCATCGTGGTGGTCGAACAAGGTCTCATCGGCTACGATGGGAATGGGCGAACGCTGGCGTAACCAGCGCATACCAGCTTCGTTCCAGTAGCGGACCGGCTGTTCGCAATATTGAATATCGAAGGGAGCTAATTCATCCAGGATGCGGGGGGCTTCAGCAGGATCCCAGCCTTGATTGGCGTCCAGGCGCAGGGCTACCTGGGGACCAACAGCCTGGCGGATTGCCTGAACACGGGCAACATCCTCAATGCGGTTGGTGCCTAATTTAAGCTTGATGGTTCTAAATCCTTTGGCCTGAATGTCCAATGCGCGCGCCGCCATCACTTCTGGCGTCTCGATGCCAATGGTCATATCGGTTTCGATGGGTCTATTAGCCCCGCCCAGCAAAGTATAGAGCGGCACACCCAGGCGTTTGGCGGTTAAATCATGGAGAGCGATGTCGATGGCGCATTTGGTGGTGGTATTACGCACCAAGCTGGCATACATGGCGCGATGGAGGGTCTCGATCTGAGTTGAATCCTGAGCGATCAACAGGCGCGCCAGACGCTGGGCAGCGACAAAACTAATGTCCTGGTCTTCCCCGGCGGTATAAGGAGCAGGAGATCCTTCGCCGATGCCATAGGCACCATCAGCAGAATGTATACGCACCAAAATATTGTTGGCGCTGGTCCGGAAATTCGTGGCAATGCGGAAGGGGGTGTGTAATGGAAGATCCAGTTTAAAGATTTCGATTTGCGTTATGGTTGAGTTCATCCTTGGAACCTCATGGACAGGCATCTTTCTTCGGATACAGCGGTTTTTTCAATGGCGACGCAGACTTGTGAGCAACAGGATTATACAAGCGAATTGATAAGTGTTGGGCGGGAAATTCCCACCCAACACTTTATAAAAATTTACCAACACCTAAACACGCAAGCTTTCAAACTGTCAGGGTTTCAGGATGATTTCAGTTGAAGCAGCCTGCAAGGGGAGATTTGGAACAGTAGCGTAATAACCGCTGAAAGCCTGCGCCTCAGCCGACTCTTCAAGCATCAGGTTTTGCGCCCAACGGTAACCGATCGACTGGTAGAGCAGCTCAGCCTGAATGGTAAAGGGTCCAGCCGCGCTACCCAGATCAATTTGCAGTCCAAGGCGGTCTCCGCCAGCAGCGAAATCAGCATCTTCTGCCGCAGCACCGAACACTTTGGTATCGAAAGCAGCATTCTGGATATCAAACCCCACCGGCAATAAGCGGTTGTCTTTGGCATATGAGGCTGAACGGAGTAAGGCAGTGGTCACTTCTCCATCTGAGTTCAGCAGGATGGTCTCGTAAATCTGCACCTGGTCCGGGGCTGTCAGCGTGACGTAGTGGGGCTCATAAGTGGTAGGATCGTCATCATTGCCGTTAGCACTGATACGCCCCTCATCATTGACTGCGCCCGACTCAAAGACAACTGCGCCGGCAGCGTCTTTGACCGTAATATGCAGCCAGGCACGCCGAGAGGGATAGCCGGCGGGGAATTTATGGCCAGTCTGGCTGGCGATAACGACCTCACCTGTCAGAGTGCTGCCATCCAGCTTGAAGCCTTCCAGGGCGAGGGTAGCGGACTGTTTACCGATAATCTCACCCGCGGCCTGGATGGACTGATCCAGATTGGCCGGGCTGGTGGTAATCCCAATCTCCGCACCATTTTCCCGCAAAATGCTCAGCATAAAGGCGTTACCGCCGGCAAAGATATGGCGCGAGAAGGGGCTGCGGGGTGGTCCGCCGGTAATCGAAATCTGGACGTTGCCCTGAGCCAGGGGCATATGGCAATCGATACAGGTGGATTGGTCTTTATAGTCGCTGTTCAGCCATTCCGAATAAATTGCCTGCTCGGGAAACTCGCCAGCCACCTGCCCGGATTCGTCCAGATAGGGGGTGACCAGATTATGGCAGGTGGCGCACAGCTCGGAATCCGCCATGTGCAAGCCTTGAAGCGGGACATAGCCCGAGGCCGCCTGCATGACACTGGCTTGCTGATCGTCCACGACATACGGCCCGTAGGATTTGCGCTCGCCGGATTCCAATTCAACGTCAACAGCAAACCCACCGCTGAAGCTTTCTTCCAGGCCAAAATTATCCGGCTCAAGCTGGTGGCACAGATTACAGGAGATGGAGTCGCTTGCCAGGCCGTGGTAGGGATGGCTGGCAGAGTTAAAGCCTTCATCCAACATCAGGGTCGGCTCGCCTTTGGCTTGAGCGGTGAGGAACGCCATGGGCATGTGGCAAGAGGAGCATTTATCCTCAATGACTTCGCCCATGGCAGGTGCCTGATCCACCTCGCTCCGCACGGTGGCGAGGTAGTAAGGGTCTTTGCTGGCATTGGCCAGCATGGTAGCGCTCCAGCTTTTATCGATGGAGACATCCACGCCAGCCTCATCTTTCATACCGCTGTGACAACTTGTGCAAATACCCGAGCCGGAGAAGAGCTCACCGCGATCAGCGACCAGCGGCAAACCGGTAAATTCCGGCACAGCGGTCGGCTCCACAACTGCCGCGGGTTCTTCGGTGGCAACCGGAGGCTGTTCGGTTGGCGACTGGGCTGTCGAACATGCCGCAAAAAATACGCCCAACAGTAAAACAACAATCACTTTTTTTGAAATCATTGCCCCTCCAGGTGGTTTTGTAACATATTTTGTGATGATTTACACTTGTTATATCTTAATCAGATGATTAAAGCAAGCTGGTCAAACCTAAAAAAGCTCAGCAATTGATCCAACACCCGCATCTTTCCCAAGAGCATAACCCCCCATTAATTTTACGATGAGGGTGGATTCGAGAAGCGCGAAAAGACCTGTTACAATTTCTGTAAACATCAGCCCGGTCGGCTGAATGCACCGATAGAAACCACAAAATCTCCAGGGAGGGATTAGTATGCGCGTTTTATTCATTGGCGGCACCGGAATTATCAGCTCAGCCTGCTCGGAGCTGGCTGTACGGCGCGGCATGGAGCTGTATTTACTGAACCGCGGGCAGAGCGTGCGACCCATTCCTGAGGGTGCTAAAGTCCTACAAGCAGATATACGCCAACCAGAGCAGGTCACCTCTGCTTTGGATAGTATGCAGTTTGATGCGATCGTTGACTGGATTGCTTATACACCTGAGCAAGTACAGACCGATATCGAACTTTTCCGCGGACGAACGCGCCAGTACGTGTTTATCAGCTCGGCTTCGGTCTATCAAAAACCGCCCCACTTTCTGCCGATCACGGAAAGCATGCCACTACACAATCCATTTTGGGAATATTCACGGCAGAAAGCCGCGTGTGAGGCAACCCTGATGGAAGCCTACCGCCAGGATGATTTCCCGGTCACGATTGTGCGCCCATCGCATACGTATGACCGCACCCTGCTGCCATTTACAGGAGGCTACACCCAGGTGGCGCGCATGCGCGCCGGCAGGCCGGTCATTGTGCATGGCGATGGCACCTCGCTGTGGACGCTGACCCATCACAAGGATTTTGCGGTGGGGCTAGTGGGCCTGCTGGGCCATCCACTGGCATTGGGGGAGGCTTTTCATATCACTTCGGACGAGTGGCTGAGCTGGAACCAGATCAATGAAATTATTGCCGAAGCCGCCGGAGTAAAAGCGCACCTGGTGCACGCACCAGCAGAGGTGATTGCACGCTTTGACCAGACGTGGGGAGATTCCCTACTCGGCGACAAATCCTTCAGCGCCATTTTTGATAACAGCAAAATCCGCCGGCTGGTACCTGAATTCCGCCCCGTGATCCCCTTCTGGCAGGGGGCGCGCGAGATCATGGCCTGGTATGATGCAGATCCCGCACGACAGGTCGTCAACGCAGTCGTGGATGCGGCTCAGGAGCGGATTATCGCCTTGCTGAATGGGGTGAGACCTTAGAATCCTGCGCAGGATTATGGGTGATGATCAACACCAGCGCAATCCCAGTGGAAACCATTTTACTGATCGCAGCAGTGATGCTGCTGCTCAGTATCCTGGCCAGCAAGGCCTCGGGGAGATTGGGCGTCCCGGCGCTGTTATTTTTCCTGGGGATTGGGATGTTGGCTGGATCGGATGGGCCAGGGGGGATCTATTTAGACAATCCCTGGCTGGCGCAGTTTCTGGGATCGATTGCCCTGGCATATATCTTGTTCTCCGGGGGGATGGACACGAAGTGGAGACTGGTACGCCCTGTTCTCCTGCCATCAATCCTGCTTGCCACCCTGGGGGTCATCCTTACGGCGGGGGTGGTTGGACTATTCGTGCACTGGGCGTTTAAATTCCCAATTTTGGAAAGTTTGTTGCTGGGATCCATTATCTCCTCTACGGATGCAGCGGCGGTTTTTTCCATCTTACGCTCCAAGTCTACACGCCTGAAAGGCAACCTGGAACCATTGCTGGAGATGGAATCAGGCAGCAACGACCCAATGGCCATTCTGCTCACCCTGGGGTTTACACACCTGCTCAACAACCCAGGCACACCCGTTATATCGCTAGCGCCAATGTTTTTCGTGCAATTCGGAATTGGAGGCGTATGCGGGTTGCTGCTGGGTAAGGCTGCGATCCGCTTGATCAACGGCCTTAAACTCAACGAGGATGGGCTTTATCCGGTCCTGACCACCGCGATTGTAATTTTGATCTATGGCTTAACCGCCTCACTGGGAGGCAATGGCTTTTTAGCCGTATATATCGCGGGATTGATCCTGGGAAACAGCAGCTTCGTGCGCAAAAAAAGTGTGATCCACTTCCACGATGGCCTGGCCTGGCTGATGCAAATTGTGGTGTTCTTGATGCTGGGATTGCAAGTATTTCCATCGCGCCTGCCGGATGTGGCGGGGACTGGGCTGCTGCTGGCGGCGGTGCTTATATTTCTTGCACGCCCGTTGAGCGTATTTTTCGTGTTATGGCCATTCAAGTTTTCGCGGCAGGAAAAAACTTTGATTGCCTGGGTGGGGTTGCGCGGGGTTGCGCCCATCGTACTGGCGACTTTTCCCCTGTTGGCAGGGCTGCCCGAGGCCGGGACGCTCTTCCACCTGATCTTTTTTGTGGTGCTGGTATCGGTGCTATTGCAGGGCAGCTCGATTTCACTCATTGCCCGCCTGCTTAAAGTTAATGTGGACATACCCGCCAGCAGCAGAATATCGCTGCCGGACGAATTTACCGAACGCTATGGCGGCGAATTGGAGGAAATTTTAATTCCGGATACAGCGCCGGCAGCAGGCAAGCGCATTGTTGATTTAAACCTTCCAGCAGAGGCGCTGGTTGTACTGGTTAAGCGCGGACCAGATTTTATCATTCCACGGGGCGATGTTGAATTGCAATCTAACGATCAAATCCTGATCGCGGCGGATGCGACTGCGATGACAGAGACACGCCAGATTCTGTGCGGTAAGCCTGAAAATCGTTGATCTACGCATGCATGCGGAACTTGATTAGACTCTTAGGACATTAACATCGACAAACGATTGTCGTTCATACAGGCTGAAGGGAAATGCCGATCAGCCCGAACAGGTTATGCAAGTCGGCACGCAGCATGCGGTAGAGATCATCCAATGGGTTCGAGCGGCCCGGCAGAGATAGGGAGCCGGTAAATCGGGCACCCGCTAAGACCGGCCTGAAGACCTTTTCCCGCAGCACCAGGAGGGCGGTCATGGTGCGAAGGCCATCCAGGGCGACCTGATAGCTACGCGATTTGGCGATGGGCTGCACCCACTGTTTGCCACGCAGCTTCTTCAAGTCATAGGAAGCATGGCGGGGTTTGTAAGCTTGTGGGTCAAGACCCAAGAATTCTCGCACTTTAGCCGCCAAACTGGAAGCCGTGATGCCTTTTGGAGAAGACGCCAGAGCAATGACGGCGTTGAGCACGGCTCGCAAGCGCGGTTTGCTCAGGTCAATGCCTGCCACGGGCTTGGAACCCACCTGGCCAGGGCGAGAGAGATTGTCGAAGGTGTCGTCATCGATGAAAGCGCAATCTACGCAGTCGAGCACCTCCAGGAAGCGCAGCAGGATCTGTTGCAGTTCGGCCACGATCTGCGGGAATTTGGGTAAAGAACGCCCACAGTGCAAGGCCTTAGTATTGTGAGCAATGGTCTCGCTTCGCAGCACGCGTTCGCCTTTGGTGTACAGCTTGACCGTCAGCTTGCCGAAATGGAGCTTGAAGACGGTCAGGTGGTACTCAGGTCGCTCGACCACGACTTCGAAGCGCGGTTGGGGACGGTCCTTGCGATGGATATAGGGCCGCTTCTTGGCGCCAAAGATGGTCTGTACCCGTTTGACATCCAGCCAGGAACGGGTACGATCCACCAGGCACTGAAAGAGCTGCTCCATCTGGCTGCCGTGCTGAAAGAGCAGATTACGGCTGTACTCAGCTTGATAGACCGAGTAATCGTAGTGAAAGTGGCTGCGTTCCTGCTCTTCCAGGGCCAGGGCGAAGATCAGACAGGCGGAGTAAATCCAGCGGTTGCACACCTGCTCCAGATGCCCCACGCTGTCGGCTGAACAGAGGGTGTCTGCAATCTGGGTCAGGCGGGGAGCCTCACTCACCTCGGTGAAGCAATTGCCTTCTTTCTGGAAGGTGACGCCGGCCTTTCTGGCCTGAGAGGCTACGTACTCATGCCCATTGAGGATCACCTGCGCTCCAAAAGGAGGATGGCCGCTCATCCGGATGGTCACGTGACCCCAATCCGGGTCCAGGATATGGAAGTAGTAGTGATTGACATACTGGGTCTTACGTTCGAGGTTCACGATCTTGCCATTCTTGAAACGCTGCACGTTCCAAACCGGGGCCGGCGCACGACCCACCAGGATCACGAAGACACCCACGAAGTTCGGGTCTTTGGGAAGATACTGCTCTGCAATCGTATACTTGCGCTCTCCGGCAGCACAATCCACCACCGGGATCTGGTGCACCTTGGCATGCGCTCGCAAGCGCCGCGCCAGGCGACCGGCCATGCGCATCAAATGGGCATTATCCAGCTTCTCATCCGAGCCCTCCATTTGGCGCCACCAGGTGCGAAAACCGGCTGGCCTTTGCCCGAACTGAAAGTAGGCATTCAGGACGATCCGGTCGATACACTCGTAGGTGCCATCTAAAAAGGCTTGGTACCGTGAACTGAGTTTGTCGATCATCGTGCGCTCCAATCTCCTGCCAGATCAGGATGATTCGAGCCTACCGGAAATGATTTCATTTGTCAACTGCCCCGTAGGGGCCTCATCTTCCGGGCAAAGTCCCGGACGATGCGTAGAAGCTATCTCAAAAATTGGGTGAGCGATCTACCTTTTTTGAGACAAGTTCTAATAAAATCCGGGGCGAAGACCGATCAGTCTTCGCCCCGGCAAGTCCTGGAGGTACTTTGCTGCCAGCGTCAATAAAATGAGGACTTACGCACCTGAAGGGAGGATGAACGGCGTAACTCCTACAAATAATATTGGCAAAGTCACTCCATCAATTCGATCATTTTCGGCAGGTGAAAATTATTTTCGTCGTCATAGGACAGGTCGAGCAATGTGTCACCCGTAATATTTACTGAATAACACAGGATCTGGGATTGGACTGCCAGACCATCGGAGGTGCCGGTGAGGGTACATTTATACTGGGATGCTGGGAAAGGTGGGCCCGGGGCATAGATGGTGCCGGAATATTTGGAGTCGGAATTCCCACTGACAGTGACCAGCCCATCGTTGGCAATATCCATATACATCAGCATCCCCGCCCACTGGTAGCCATCCACGACCAGATCATCGGGTCGCTTCATGTTAATCGTGGAGCCCGCACTCATGGTGAAATCACCGCCCTTCACATAGAGCATCGAGCCAGAGCCATCAATCGTGCCATCGTCGGTAAGGGTACCGCCGACTGTAACTTCACCACCCAGAACTACAAATCCATCTTCCAGGCAGTACATTCCCGGTCTTAATTCCCACTTATCACCGGTAATTTTTATCTCATTCGTATATCTGCCCGGCCTCAGCCGTACAATACCATCATCGTCGGGGTCAGCATGTTTATCAAATTCGCGGGTAGTCATGGTTGTGCAATCTGGGGATGGTACGCTGGGCAAAGGAAGCTGGCTGGCGCCTTCCGTAACCCCGGGATCAACATCGAGGCTTGTGTCCTGAGAATCAAACTCCCCCACGGTCACAATCTCGCCATCCGTTATGGTGAAATCAAGATCTGAACTGCCGGACTGCACACCTGATTCGCAGTTGCTGGCATCGGTACCGGTTGAATTGGAAAACACATTGCCGCCATCTACACTTACATCCAGCGAATTCCCGGATATCCACAGCGCATTACAGGCGTCCGGGCTGAGGGCGGCGATGGCATTGCCGGCAAAAATATTGGAGCTGGGGATGATGCGGGCTGTCGCCAGGATGGTATTGCGCTGCAGGCCATCATAAACAAAATGGGCGAAATTTGTTTCAATGGTGGTTGTAATCACAACCTGCACGTACTCGTCATCGCCAACATACACGCCGCGCCCAGGTGGATTGGTAACCTCCAAATCGTTGTTAGCGTCATCCGGGAATCCATTGCGCGTGGCGGTATCCAGGGCAATTTGATGCGCTTGCGACCAGCTATTACCACTACTTAAAGCCAAAGCGGCTGCCATAGCGGCTGCGTCGGCAGAATTCTGAGCGCGCTTACGCGTCATCATGGTCATGCCCCCATCAATCGCCAGGGCAGTGAATCCAAGCAAGACCACCATTACCAGGACCAATATGACCAGGACCTGACCTTTTTCACCAGATTTTGCTAAAGTATGCTTTTGATCCATCAAAGCCTCCAGCTTGATCAGCCCGACAGACAGGTTGTCTGCAGAATACGGTTCCAAGCTTTTGCATGAAGAGGTATGGTTTGAGTGCCAATGATTGCGCCAATGAAGGGTGTGATCACCTGGTGGCTATATGACAGCTTCACCATGACATAGCCACCAATTTCAGGCGTAGCGCCGCAGGTGGCGCTATCGGTAAGGGCGACACAGATATCAATATCGGTGGGCAGTAGAGTACGGCCGATCAAATCTGGTGCGCTTTGCAGCACGCGGGTACGGATATCACCCGTTTGGGCAGGACAAATGGCAGCATAAGCCGCGCCTTCCTGGGCGGCTTCATTCAGTGAAACCAGCGTAAAGAAAGCCCAACCAAAATCAACCACACCGGTCATCAAGATCAGCAGTATCACCATGCTGACAGCGAATTCAACCAGAGATTGACCACGCTGGTTGCTGGCACGTAGAGCTTCTCGATCAGTGGATTTGTTTTCCGGCTTTAAAAATTGCAAATTCATGGTAATTCTCCCGCTGATATTAACGTAATAATTACCCCTGAATTACAGGTAAATATAAGGTATTAAAGGTGGCGTTAAGCTCAAAAGCGCCAATATCACACACCGCTGCTCCATCCCCGTTACCATCGGCCGGACGGACAGCACCGCGCTGGTCCACGGCCTGGCAAGAGGAGTCATTCCCCGCGTCAATCGCCGGGCTAGCGGGCGAGAGCGCATGCGTCCAGGTTGGGCCCTCATTATTGGCCAGCTCTTCAATCCCGGCATCTGGAGAAACAAGATCACCCGCCTTGGTAAATAAACAACTCCCATCATCGTCTAGGTTGTTGCCTTCCGAGGTAATTGCCCTGGTTCCCGAGCAGTTCACGGCCTCGTTCTGAGCAAACAGGCTATTTGAGACGCGGGCCAGACTTTCGTTCACCCAGCCAGCTTTGCCAGAATTCTTCACCAGGGTTACATTTACGAGCTGCAGGGGACCATCGCTGAAAATCCCGCTGCCACCCTGACCATCCGGATCGACAGCGGCGGTATTGCCACTAATGGTTACATTGAACAGGATGGCTTCTTCGTTGTTATCCAGACCGCCGCCAGTATCCAGAGCTGTGTTGCCAGTGATAAGGCTGCGTGATGCAAACAAGGTGCCCTGGCTAAAAATCCCACCCCCATAGCGGGCCTGGTTATTGGCAATGGTTACATCGTAGATGGTGAGAGTCCCGCCAAAATTGTCGATGCCGCCGCCGGTATTGTCTGCTTGATTGTTGGTCAGTTTAACGCCTCTCAGCCTTAATGCCGCAGCCAGGTTAAAAATACCGCCCCCGCGACTCTCTGTGGTGCCACCCGGCGCAACTCCATTCTGAATAGTCAAATTATAAAAACCAACATCATTAATGCCAGTTATATGAAACACCCGGTCAAGACCACCGCCATCAATCAGGGTAAATTCTTCGCCATATCCATAGATATTCATCGAGCTATAGATGTCCAGGTCACCGGTCAGGCCCTCATTTTCAAACGCTCCACTCTGGCTAAGCAGGAAGGCGCCATCCGGCAAGATGAGTGTATCGACACCATTGCCTGCAGGACAGGTATCGACCTGGGTATCGGTATTGGCCGCCAGAATAGCCTCGCGCAGCGAACACAGCCCGTCCTGGTTGATCCCATCTGCCATGGTAGTGACCAGTATGGTTGCTTGCGGCTGCGCCAGACCAGGAACAGCCAGCCAGAGCGCAATCGATAACATTAGAGGAAAAATGGTATGGAATAAATAGGCTCGACGGTTCATATTCAACCTAAGGGATATAGTATTTACTCTGGGTGATAGCGCAACCATGCTCAAAAGTCACCGTCACCACATATGGGTTAACTGTAGAATACGGTATGGCGCGGGAGAATCCAAAGCTTAGTGATACCGGGCCACGCGAGCCGATCGTGCGGTCCGTCACGGTTGTATAGATATACCAACTCCGGGTACAACCTGAAGTACAGACAGGAACTGAGGGGGGTTGAATACCACCTCCATCGTCCAACAATAAAGCTCCCCCCAGACTGATCACATGCAGCTTGGAGCTGGGGCTGCTCAC
>Ga0105106_10000423_pt1 | contig 30064 bp, 30 predicted proteins | sample PPLLaktember2015_5_FD_79109 | JGI IMG/M metagenome (GOLD analysis project Ga0105106, IMG submission 79109) | Freshwater sediment microbial communities from Prairie Pothole Lake near Jamestown, North Dakota, USA - PPLs Lake P8 Core (1) Depth... | ecosystem: Environmental > Aquatic > Freshwater >...
CGCTGGCCGCCGGAGAACTCGTGGGGGTAGCGTTCGCGCCACTCCGGATCGACCCCCACCTGCTGCATGATCTCGGCCACCTGTTCGAGGACTTCGCTGCCGGAAGTTTTCGGCCGGTGAAAGCGGATAGGCTCCTCCAGGATCTGGCGCACGCGCATGCGGGGGTTGAGCGAGGCATAGGGGTCTTGAAAGATCATCTGCATCCGGGTGCGGTAAGGCTTGAACTGCTCCCGTGAGAGGTGGTCGATGCGCCGGCCGCGGTAGTGGACCTCGCCGGCCTGGGGTGGGTAGAGGCGCATGACCGTGCGGGCCAGGGTCGACTTGCCGCAGCCGCTTTCACCCACCACGCTGACGGTTTCGCCTTCGAGGATGTCGAAGCTGACGCCGTTGACGGCCTGCACCAGGGTTTTGCGGCGGGCAAAGCGTCCGCCGCTGAACCGCAACTGGTCCAGCCACCCGCCCGAAATGTCGAAGTGCTTGTGGAGGTCCCGGATGCTGACCAGCGTGTCGGTGTTCATAAGTGTTTCCTTCGCCCGTCAGTCCAGCAGGTGACAGGCCGCCAGGCATCCGGCCGCCTTGGGTTCCAAGGGGGGCACGCGGCGGCGGCAGACCTCTTCGCAGAGCGTGCAGCGGTTGCTGAAAGGACAGCCCTCGGGCACCCGGGTGAGGGTCGGCATCATGCCCGGAATCTGGTTGAGCCGTCCGCCCCGCGGCACCCGCTGGGGCAGGGCGCCCAGCAGCCCCCGCGTGTAGGGGTGCTGGGGATTGCCGGCGACCTGGGCGGTGGGGCCGATCTCCACGATCGTTCCGGCATACATGACGGCAATCCGTTCGGCCACCTGGGAGACCACCGCCAGATCGTGGGTGATTAGGATCAACCCCATTTTTTCGGACTGGCACAGACCCAGCAGGAGCGCCAGGATGTCGGCCTGGATGGTCACGTCCAGGGCGGTGGTGGGCTCATCGGCGATGATCAGCGCCGGCGAGTTCAAGAGCGCGATGGCGATCACGATGCGCTGGCGCATGCCGCCGGAAAATTCGTGCGGGTATTGCTGCAGCCGTTTTTGCGGCGACGGGATGGCCACTTTGCGGATGCGGTCCAGGGCGATCGCGGTGGCCTCCGCCCGGCTGACCGCGCGGTGGGCCAGGATCGTTTCCACCATCTGGGTGCCGACCGTGAGCACCGGGTTCAAGGTCATCATCGGGTCCTGGAAGATCATGCTGATCCGGTTGCCGCGGATCTGCCGCAGGTCCTCCTCCGGCAGGGCCGTCAGCTCGCGCCCCTCGAAGAGCAGGCGGCCGCCGGCGATGTAGCCGGGTTTGCTCACCAGGTTGAGGATCCCGAAGCCGGTGACGGACTTGCCGGCGCCGGACTCGCCCACGATCCCCAGGCGGTCGCCGCGCGCCAGATCGAAGCTGACGTGGTTGACGGCGGTCAGGTCGCCGTGACGCATCCTGAACCGGATTTCGAGATCCCTGACGGACAAAAGCGGTTGTCGGTCCACGGCTAGGCCTTGTAAAGCTTGGGGTTGAGAAAGTCGCGGAGCCAGTCGCCGAGCAGGTTGATGGAAAGAATCAGGACCACCAGGGCGACCCCCGGAAAGAGCGTGATCCACCACGAGCCGCTGAAGATGTAGTCGAAACCGGCCTTGATCAGGGAGCCCAGGGAAGGGCGCGTGACCGGCATGCCCAGACCGATAAAGGAAAGCGCCGCCTCGCTCATGATGGCGTTGGCCACCTGGACGGTGGAGATCACCAGCACCGGGGTGAGGGTGTTGGGCAGAATGTGGCGCCACATGATCCGGCTCGGGGACAGACCAATGACCCGGGCGGCTTCGACGTACTCCTTTTTTTTCTCCGCCAGCACCGAGGCCCGCACGGTGCGGGCGTACTGGGGCCACTCGGCAAAGCCGATGATGATCACCAGCAGCGGGACGGCCAGCTGTTCGTAGCGGCCCATGCCGAAGGCGGCCTGGAACAGGGCGCCGAAAAAGATGGCCACCATATAGGTCGAAAACGAGAGCTGGACGTCCGCCAGGCGCATCAGGAAGGCATCGAAGCGGCCGCCGCGGTAGCCGGCCACCAGCCCGACAAAAATGCCCATGAGCGCCTGCAGGGCCACGGCCCCCAACCCGATCAGGATCGACACGCGCATTCCGTAGAGCATCGTGGAGAGCATGTCACGCCCCTGGGAATCGGTGCCCAGCAGAAAGCGCGCATCGCTCTGGTCCAGCCAGAGCGGCGGCATTTCGGAGTCCATGATGTCGATGGTGCTGCTGTCGTAGGGGTCGTGGGGCGCGATCAGGGGCGCCCCGAAGCTGACCATCACCAGGATCGCCAGGCATAAGAAGCTGCCGATCGCCATCGGGTCGCGCAGAAAGCTGTAGACGAAATAGGATTTTCTAAACCCCCGCCATCCCTGCATGGTCACTTTCTCCCGGCGATGCGGATCATGGGGTTGACCAGACCGTAGACCAGGTCCACCACGGTGTTGACCGTGACGAAGAGCGCGCCCACAAACACCAGATAGGCCACGATCAGCGAGGTGTCGGCGCGGTCGACGGCTTCGATGAACATGGCGCCCATGCCCTGCCACTGGAAGACCGTCTCGGTCAGGATCGTGAACGCGATCAGCGTGCCGAGCTGCACGCCGCCCACGGTGATGACCGGCAGCAGGGTGTTTTTGAACCCGTGCACCAGCAGCACGCGCCCGGGCTTGAGCCCCTTGGCGCGGGCATACTTGATGTAATCGGTTTCCAGGACCTCTTTCATCTCGGCGCGGATCAGGCGGATGAAGAGCGGCAGCATGATCGAGGAGAGGGCGATGCTCGGCAGGATCAGGTGCTTGAGCCCGTCGCTGGTGAAGTAGCCCGACTGCCAGCCGGGAAAGAGCGTCACCAGCTCGCCGCGGCCGAAGGAAGGCAGCCACCCCAGGCCCACCGAGAAGACATAGATCAGCAGGATGGCCGTCAGAAAGACCGGGATGGAAACCCCCACGATGCTGACCCCCATGAAGAAGCGCGCCAGCCACGCGCGCGGCCGGACGGCCGCATAGATGCCGATCGGGATCGAGAGCAGCACCACCAGGAGGGAAGTGGCGAAAACCAGTTCAAGCGTGGCCGGCGCCTTGCTGAGGATCACCTGCAGCGCCGGCCGCTTGAAATAGAAGGAGTTGCCGAGGTCGCCCTGCAGGGCGCGGGCCAGAAACCGTCCCCACTGGAGCAGGAAAGGGTCGTTCAGGCCGAGCTTTTCCCGCAGGGCGTCGCGCTCCGCGGCCGAAACCGAGATGCCGGTGATCTCCCGCAGCGGGTCGCCCACCGACTGCTTGATGGTAAACCCGATCAGGCTGATCACCAGCATCACGAAGACGGCCTGGGTGACGCGGCGGATAAAAAAAGCGAACATCGGTCAGCCCACTCCCGCTTATTCCATCACCAGGTTCCCGAAGTAGGGGAAGTCCATGATGTTGACGATCTCGCGGGCGTTCTTGAGCTTGTCGCTGCCGGCCCACGAGAGCATCTGCCAGTGCAGCGGAATAAAAGCCGCTTCGTCGTATAAAATGCGTTCGACTTCCTGCAGCATCGCGGCGCGCTTGGCCGGATCGGTTTCGCTCTGGGAGGCCAGGGTCAGCTCGTCAACCCTGGGGTTGCAGTAGTTGCCGGAGTTGTACTGGCCGTAGCCGGTCTCCTTGTTGGGGCACATGTAGAGAAACTCGAAGTAGTTGGCGGAGTCCTCGGTATCGGCGTGCCAGCCGATCATCTGGATGTCGGCCACCTGGGCGTCGAACTCGTCCCAGAACTGGGCCTTGGGCATGGTCTTGAGCTCCACCTTGATGTTGATTTTGGAGAGCATCGAGACCACCGCCTCGGCGATCTTCTCGTCGTTGACATAGCGGTTGTTGGGGGCGATCATCGAGACGGTGAAGCCTTTCTCGTAGCCGGCTGCCTTCATCAAGGCCTTCGCCCGTTCGAGGTCGAAGCGCGGCTGGAGGTCTTCCACAAAGCCAACGTAGCCCCGGGGGGAGTTCTGAGCGGCGGCCGTGGCGCGCTCCTTCATGATCTTCTGGACGATGCCGGCGTTGTTGACAGCGTAAACCATCGCCTGTCGCACCCGCGCGTCCTTGAACTCGGCGCGGCGCTTCTGGTTGGGCTGAAAGGTGATGATCCGGGAGCCGGGCATGGTGATCAGCTGGACCCCCTTGGTCTTTTCGATGCGGTCGAAATCCTGGGGCGGCACCGGCATGATGAAGTCGACATCACCCGCCAGCAGGGCCGCCAGCCGGGTGGCGTCCTCGCTGATGGGGGTCAGGACGATGGTGTCGACGTTGCCCGTGTTTTTGTCCCAGTATTCAGCAAACGCCTTGAAAACCCATTTCTGGCCCTGTTCCCGGCTCTCCACGAAGTAGCGGCCGGTGCCCGACGCGTGCTCGTTGGCAAACGAGTGTTCGGTCTTGACGATGGCGTCCTTGGGCAGGCCCTTCTCGTCGGTCCCGGAATAGAAAACCGAATCCATCGGGAAGATGTAGGTGCACATATTGAGAGTCAGACCGTAGGGTTTGGTGGTGATGATGTCGACGGTGTAGTCGTCCACCGCCACCGCCGGGCCGAACGGCTCGAAAAGCCCCTTAAAATCCTGGCTTCTTTTAAGCCGCTCCAGCGTCCAGACGACGTCCTTGGCGGTGAAGGGGTTGCCGGAGTGGAACTTTACGCCCCTTCGCAGGAAAAAGCGCAGGGTCAGCGGATCCAAACGCTCCCAGCGCTCGGCCAGGCGCGGTTCGAAATCCATGGCCTTGGTCCAGCGCACCAGGGGGTCGAAGACAATGTGGGAGTATTGCAGCATGCCCCCGGAGAGCTGCACGTGCGGGTCGAGGGATACGGGGTCGGCGTCAATCGCCAGGCGCAGGGTTTTGGCCCCCGCCAGCGCCGGGCAGGCCAGGAGGGCCGCAGCCAGCAGAACCAACAGAAAACGTTTCATGATCGCTCCTTTCTTATGGGTTTCATCACGGCGACTTCCGCCGCGGACGGATGGATGCGGCTGCCTCAGTTCGTCTTGCGGCACTGCCGAAAGACTGTCCAGATAAATCATCGCACTCCTTTGCTGTCAAGCGTTTTCCCCGGCAGCCGGCCGGCTGTCGGGGGTCTTTGCCTCCAGATGAGAGCGCCTCGTCCCTTTTTAGCCTGCCCGGCGGCGGCGGAAACCGCCACGCCGCCTGGCCCGCCCGCCGCACCGGCAGGGGCGCTTTTTCTCCTTGTCTTTAACGAAACCCTAACCCAATTCGAAAACTCCCTGAAAAATCGGGTGCCAAAAGGTGATGGACCGCTAAAAGTCCAAGACCGGAAAAAGCGCCTGGTTGCGGCGCGCTGGTTGAGGCCCCGACGAAAGGAGTTGAGATGTATTGCCAAAAATACAGCGCCAGCATTCCCGTCAACACCTGCATCGCCCGCCAGGAGGCGGCCCGCCGGCAGCGGCCGTTCTGGATCGGTCGCGGCGATCCCGGCTGCCGCAACTGCAATCAGGGGCGGCAGGTGATGCGCGATTTCCGTCTGCGGCGGGCGCGGGCGATGGTGGCGGCCGCGGCCAGCGGCCGGGAGGCGCTGCCGGCGACGGCCTGACGGGGCCTGGGCGAAACCCAAGCGGGAGGGCGAAGTGGGGCGGGTCGGTTGCCCGCGAAAATGCATGCGGGCCGCCGGGCCTGTAAAGGGGATCAGCCGAACCCCAGAAACTAGCCTGGGGGGTCGCCTTGTTTTTGGCAGGGTCCGTTCGGGGAAACCGCTTTTCGGGCCCGATAGACCACGTGCCGGAATCCCCCCCGACCGGGGCGTGCGATCGTGACTTTAAAGCCGGCGGCCCGCAGGCGGCTTTCAAAAACAGGCTCGAAATTTTCGCCCCACACGGCAAAAACGCCGCCGGGGTTGAGGGCGGCATGCGCCCGGGCGATGGCCCGGCTGCCGTAGAGCGGGTCGTCACCTCCGTGGCAGTGGGCATAAGGGCCGGTGTAAAGGTCGAGAATGACGGCGTCAAACGCCGTCTGGCGGTCGGCGGCCGTGCGGATCACCTCGGCGGCATCGGCAATTTCGGCGGTCACCCGGGGATCGTCGACGGCCGAAGCGGTCAGCCCGGCCAGCGGTCCCCGGCACCACGCCAGAACGACGGGGTTCAACTCGGCGACGAGCACGCGGCCCGCGGCCGGCAGTAGATCGAGGACCGCCTTCAACGTGAAGCCCATGCCCAAACCGCCCAGCAGGACCCCGGGCTGCGGGTGATGCTGCAGGTGGCGGCAGGCAATGCGGCCCAGCGCGATTTCGGATCGCTGGGCCGTGCTGTTCATCAGCACGCGCCCGCCCACGGTGATGAGGAAGTCGCGGGGGCCGCGCTGCCTGAGTTCCAGCACGCCTTCCGGGGTGGCGACGCGGTCAAGGCGTTTCCAGGGGAGAGCCATGGGTATCACTTCGCTGCGGGTATACGGCCGCCCAATGCTTTAGACGAAAGCACCGCCGGCGTCAATCTCAGCCGATACCTTTTGGGGCGACCTTTCAGGCGCTGGTCCGGCGTGGGCCATCCGGCCGCAAAAATGCGCCGGCCGGGATTTCCCATTCCAAGTCGCTTGACTTTGACTCTAAAAGGGTTTAAAAATTTTTAGAGTAAACGGCCCGCCCGGATCGGCGGGCCGGCGCCATGAAGGCCCGGGTTTCATGGAACCGCGAGACCGGCCGCAAGGGCCCTTGCCGCATGCAGCAGCGCGCAGGGTCCCTAACGGTTTCAGGCCGTCAACGCTGCGGTTGCCGGACGCGCCCGCAGCCCATGGCACCCCAGCAGGCTAAGTTGAAGCGCCAGCCAGTAGTCTCCAAGGGCATTCCGGGCAACCGGGAATGCCCTTCGCGTTAAACGGGATCATCCCCCGCACCTGTTTTGCCGAGGGCTTGCGGGACGTATCGAAACGCGGCATCCGATCCCCGGGCTTTTGCCTCAAGGCGCTATCCGGATGCCCACTCACCTTTTAACTTTTTTTGAAGCGGCGGAGGCGCCGCAGGACGCGACCCAAAGGATTGAAACTATGTATTTTGAAGCTATTTTCGAGCCGTCAGGAACCATGGAGTATGTCCCCGAAGCCAAGGATCTGGCCGGAGAAAAAATTGCCATCCAGGAAGGCTGGATTATCAAGGAAGGCCCCTTCAAGGGGCAGCTGTGCTTCTACATTCCCAATTCCACGATCGGCTGGATTCCCAAAAGCGACCTGAAGGAATTAAAGCCGGTACCCTTTGTCCGCTGGAAGGAAATCCACAAGCAATCCGGTTACGGCAGCTGATTCCTCCGGCTGTGCCCCGTCCCGGGGTGCAGCCCGTTTCACCCCATTCACAAAAGGGGTACCCCTCCCGGCGCACGCCCCACATGCCCCTTGCGCGCCCCGGCGGGCCGCCTTGATTCGACCGTCGACGCTGCGGTCACGCCAGCGCGGTTGGAATCGCGGTTGAAAAATCCGTCTTTGTGTGGTTAACAGGGCCTATCGGCTCACGGGTGACCCGCATCTTCCGGCGGTCTGATCGGTACGGCCCGCTCTCCCACCGTTTTAACGGCACCCGCCGCCCCCTTTCACCCCACCCCCATCCACAAGGAGGAGACATGAAACGCATTTCGATTGTTCTGATTGCCGCAGTCTGCATGGCCGCCCTGGCCGGCACGGCCTTCGCGGACAAAATCACCGTGGCCACCGACACCAACTTTCCGCCATTCGAGTTCAAGGACAAATCCGGCCTGCACACCGGTTTTGACGTCGAACTCTGGGATGCCATCGCCAAGGTGGTCGGCCTGGAATACGAGCTGCAGCCGATGGATTTCAACGGCATCATCCCGGGGCTGCAGACCAACCAGCTGGATGTCGGGATTGCCGGCATGACCATCAAGCCCGAGCGCGCCGAGGTCGTGGATTTTTCGGACCCCTACTATGACGCCGGCCTGTTGATCCTGGTCAAGAACGACACCACCGACATCAACGCCATCGAGGACCTCAAGGGCAAGGTGGTTTCCACCAAACTCGGCACCACCAGCGAAGACTTCGCCAAGAAAAATGCCGGCGCCAAAGAGGTCAAACTCTTTCCCAACAACGATGCGATGTTTCTGGAGCTGATGAGCGGCGGGGCCGATGCCGTGATTTTCGACTCCCCGGTGATCGCCGAATTCATGCGCACCGCCGGCGCGGGGCTGTTCAAGGTGGTGGGGCCGCTCTACATGGGTCAGTCCTACGGCATCGCCTTTCCCAAGGGCAGTGCGCTGGTGCCCAAGGTCAACGCCGCACTCAAACAGCTGCGGGCAGACGGCACCTACAACGCGCTCTACCGCAAGTGGTTTAACACCGATCCGAAATAATCCCCCGGGTTTTCCGACCGGCATCGGTTTTTGGGGCAGGGGCGGCTGCGGTCGCCCCTGCTGCATACAGGGGCCTGCCGCCGCCCGCAAAAGGGACGCTGGGGATTGCCATGGGATTCAAATTTCAATGGAGCGTTGTGCTGGAGACCTTTCCGCTGCTGCTTTCCGGCGTAAAGCTGACGATCATCATCACCATCGGCGGGCTGCTGTTCGGGTTTGTGCTGGGAGTGGCCACCGGGCTGATGAAGCTTTCCCGCAGTCTGCCGGTGCGCTCGCTCGCCGGGGCCTACGTCGAAGCCATCCGCGGCACGCCGCTGATCGTGCAGGTCATGTTTCTCTATTTCGGTGTGCCCATGGCGGTGGGCCTGCGCATTCGCCCGATGACCGCCGGCATCATCGCCATCGCGGTCAACTCGGGGGCTTACATCGCCGAGATCGTGCGCGGGGCGGTGCAGTCCATCGACCCGGGGCAAATCGAGGCTGGGCGTTCCATCGGGCTGACCCGCGCCCAGACGATGCGCTACATCATCTGGCCCCAGGCCTTCCGGCGCATGATCCCGCCGCTGGGCAACCAGTTCATCATCAGCCTCAAGGACACCTCGTTGTTGGTGGTGATCGGCGTGGCCGAACTCACGCGCGTGGGGCAGGAAATCATCGCGGTCAACTTCCGGGCTTTCGAGGTCTGGCTCACCGTCGGGATCGTCTACCTGATGATGACCCTGACCATCGCCCGCTTCCTGCGCATGGCCGAAGATAGGCTGGCGCAGCGTGGCAAACGCTGATGGCGGCGCAAAAAGTCCAATATCTGCGTTGCACTGCATCTCGAGATCGCTGCGGCGTACTATAAGTACGCCTCACTCCTCGAGATTTGCGCGCCGCATCTTGAACTTTTTTCACCACCATCCCAAATTTTGTCTTTTTCCGGTTCGCCAACGTTAGCGGCCGCGGCAGCGTGGCCGGTATTCTCACCCGGAGACGGATATGATCAGAATCGAAAACCTGCACAAACGCTTCGGCGGCCTCGAAGTCATCCGGGGCATCGACCTGCACGTTACCCCGGGCGAGGTGGTGTGCATCATCGGGCCCTCGGGGTCGGGCAAATCGACCGTCCTGCGCTGCATCAACCGCCTCGAGGAGATCACCGCGGGGCGCATCGTCGTCGACGGCAGCGATATCACCGACCCCAAGACCAACATCAACCAGGTGCGCGCCGAGGCCGGCATGGTCTTCCAGCAGTTCAACCTCTTTCCCCACATGACGGTGCTGCAGAACGTGACCCTGGGGCCAGTCAAGGTCCGCAGGATGAAGCGCGCCGCGGCCGACACCCTTGGCCGCGAACTGTTGGCCAAGGTCGGTCTGGCCGAGAAAACCGGCAGTTACCCGGACCAGCTTTCCGGCGGCCAGAAACAGCGCGTCGCGATTGCCCGCTCCCTGGCGCTGCAGCCCAAGGTCATGCTGTTTGACGAACCGACCTCGGCGCTGGATCCCGAGCTGGTCGGGGAGGTGCTGGAAGTCATGAAGCGCCTCGCCGCCGAAGGCATGACCATGGTGGTGGTGACCCACGAGATGGGCTTTGCCCGGGAGGTGGCCGATCGGGTGATTTTTATCGACCAGGGTGTCATCCAGGAAGAGGGGCCGCCCAAAACCTTTTTCTCCAACCCCCAAAACCCCCGCCTGAAGGATTTTCTCGGCAAGGTGGTCGCAAACCTCTGACCGCAGCCGGTCGCAGGCGCCGCCGCTAATCCTGGCTGGCGACGGCCTCGATTTCCACCCGCGCGCCCTTGGGCAGGGCCACAACCTGGACGGTGGCGCGCGCCGGTGGCAGCTGGGTGAAATAGCCGCCGTAAACCGCGTTGACCTTGGCGAAATCCGCCATGTCCGTGAGAAAGATCGTGGTCTTGACGACATCCTCGAAGGTCAGCTGGCAGGCGGCCAGGACGGCCTTCAGGTTTTCCATCACCCGCACGGTCTGATCCTCGATCGACCCGGCCACCAGCTCGCCGGTGGCCGGGTCGAGGGGGATCTGGCCGGAGAGAAACACCAGTTTGCAGGCTTTCACGGCCTGGGAATAGGGCCCGATGGCCCGGGGTGCCTGGTCGGTGGATACAACCTCTTTGGTCATGGGGCCGCCTCCTTGGGTTGGGGGAATGATCGCCGTTCGATGTTCGGCCGGGAAGCGGGGCGCTGTCAAGCAAAAAAGACGGTGCCGGCGGCAGCAATCGCATCCGGGCCTGACGCGCAGGCGAAACAGCCCGGAGTAGGGTCCGGTTCATGGGGAAAACTCCCGGTGCATGGGGGATTTTCCTTCTAAAATGAGGCATCCCCCCATGGACAAATTTCGGCGCTTCCCATAAATTAAATTCAAAATCCATTTTTCCGGCGTCCTGCCGACCCCGAGCCGACGATTCCCACCGACTCCCAGTTGATGGCAGATCCTGCCGGTTGCTTCTCACCCCGTTCAGCCTGTGGCGCCCCGCTTGTTGCGGGGAGCCGAATTCAAGGGCAAGCAGTGCTGTTCCGCAACCTGGCAACCGAAAGGAGGGTATCATGGCGGTAAAAATTCTGATCAAAAGACGCTTCAAGGAAGGCCACTTCAACGAGATCAACAAAATGCTCAAAAAAGTGCGCTACGGGGCCATGGACGAGGATGGCTACCTGTCTTCGGAAACCCTCTGGGATCACGAGGACCCGTTTCGGGTGGTGGTCGCCTCGAACTGGCGCAGCATCGACGATTGGAAACGCTGGAGCAACAGCCCCAGGAGAAAAGCCGACCTGAACGAGGTCGAGAAGTACCTCGACGGATCAACGGAGTACGAGGTGTTTGACCTCGGCCTTTATCCCCACTGACCTGCCGGGGTGAAATCGCCTTTCAACTTTTCTCCAGGGGGTGATCCCGGCCGGAGCTTGCCGCTGCAGATTTAAAAATTGGCCCGTTCGGCTGCTTTGCGGCCGCGGGCTCCAGCCGGGTGTAAACCTACCCGGTTCCGCAAAAAGCCCAATTTATGCGGTGCGCCGCATCGCGAAGTCGCTGGGGTGAGGGCGCCAACCCGTTGCGGCTAAAACACGCCCCCCTGAACCGCCGCCCTTTGGGCGGCACCCAAGCCCCCCCCCCCCTCACCCCCCAAAGCTTTCCCCCCCCGCGGTTTTCCCGCTCCCAGGCCTCCAGACCCCGGTCGAGCGCCCTCTTCGTTCCTGGGGGCAGCGCGCGTCCGGGGCAAAAAGGGGTTGACTTGCCGCTGCCTCCCCTCCTACAACCTTCCCGGGTGCCGATCGGCACCGCTGTGTGAACCCCATAGGCATCGGAGGGCCACTGTGGCAAAGGGTCTACTAATGGTCTTTACCGGCGACGGTAAGGGCAAAACCACCGCCGCGCTGGGAATGGCCCTGCGCGCCGTGGGGCACGGCATCAAAGTCTGCGTGATCCAGTTTATCAAGGGGCCCGGGCATTGCGGTGAGCGGGCGGCCGCCAAGCGCTTCAGCGGCCTGATGGAATTTCATGTCACCGGCCGAGGCTTTACCTGGGCCTCCGATGACATCCAAAAGGACAGGAGCGCAGCCCGCGAGGGCTGGGACCAGGCCTGTGCCGTGATCGCCGACGGCCGTTACGGGATGGTTATTCTGGATGAACTGACGTATCTGATCCAGTACGGTTTCCTGACCGAGGCGGCCGTGTTGGCGGCACTGGGGCAGCGACCCGGCGGCCAGCACGTGGTCATTACCGGCCGCAACGCCTCCGAAGGCCTGCTGGCCGCGGCCGACCTGGTCACCGAGATGCGCGCCGCCAAGCATCCTTACGCTGCCGGCATCACGGCGCAGCGGGGGGTCGAATTCTAATCCGGCGGCGCCGGGAGCCCGTTGTGCTCACGGAAAACTAACCTGCCGCTGATGGATTTCTAACACGCGCCTGACAGGCTGCCGCGTCAAGTCGCCGGTGGCCTGCGACCTGCCTTCCGGTGATCCTGGGGCGACCGGATGGCGCATGCCGGCGGCGGTTCCCCGCTGGCGCCCCTGCTGACCGCATGCGGCTGAGTCGCCGGAAAGAGCCGATAAATCATGGCCAAAGAAAAAATTCTGGTGGTTGACGACGAGGAGGATATCCTCGAACTGGTGCGCTACAACCTCACCCGCGAAGGGTTTGACGTCATCTCGGCCGGCACGGGCGAGGAAGCCCTGGAAACGGCGCGCGCGCAGACTCTGGATCTCGTGGTGCTTGACCTGATGCTGCCGGGTATCGACGGCCTCTCCGTGATGAAAAAGCTCAAAGCCCTGCCCGCCACCCAGTCCCTGCCGGTGATTCTCCTGACGGCCAAGGGGGAGGAGGCCGATGTGGTCACCGGCCTGGAACTCGGCGCCGAGGATTACATCACCAAACCCTTTTCACCGCGCATCCTGACGGCGCGGGTGCGCGCCGTGCTGCGCCGCCAGACCCAGGAAATACCCGGTCCCGAAACCGAAGAAATCCGGATCCATGAACTGGTCATGCACCCCGGCCGGCGCAGCGTTTTTGTCGCCGGCGAGCCTGTCGAGATGACCTACACCGAATTCCAGATCCTCTCGTTTCTGGCCGTCCGTCCGGGCTGGGTCTTTACCCGCACCCAGATCCTGGACGCCATCCGCGGCGACGATTACCCGGTAACCGACCGCAGCGTGGATGTCCAGATCGTCGGGCTGCGCAAAAAGCTGGGTATCTGCGGCAGCTATATTGAAACCGTCCGAGGTGTCGGGTATCGCTTCCGCGAGAGCCTATGAGAAAACCGACACCCCTCATCTGGCACCTGATCCCCTCCTATCTGCTGATCATTCTGGTGTCTCTCGGCGGCGTGACCTGGTTTGCGCTGACCTCCCTGCAAACCTTTTTCATCCAGCGCACGGCGATCGATCTGGAAACCCGCGCTAGGATTCTTGTCGCGCAGGTCGCTGATCGTCTGCAGCCGGTTGATGCCGTTGCTTTAGGCCGCATCTGTCGCCGTGTCGGGCAAGACACCGATACCCGCGTTACGGTCATTGCAGCCGACGGCACCGTCATGGCCGATTCCGACGAGGAGCCGAGCCGCATGGAAAATCACAGCAGCCGGCCGGAGGTGCTGCAGGCGCTTGCAGGCGGAGTGGGGCGCTCCGAACGCTTCAGCAGCACCCAGGGACAGCGCATGATGTACGTTGCGCTGCCCCTCCTGGAGGGGGTGGACGCCCCTTTTGCGGTGCTGCGGGTGTCGATCCCGCTGACAGCCGTCGAATCCCAGGTGCGTACCCTCTTTGTCGACGTCCTGATCGGCGGCTTTTTTTCTGCTCTTCTGGCCCTGGCCCTGGCATTTCTGGTTTCACGGCGGATCAGCCGACCGGTGGAGCAGCTGCGCAGCGGGGCTGAAAAGTTTTCGGCCGGCGACCTCCAGCACCGGCTGGAGGTGCCTGGCCCGGCCGAGTTGGCGGAACTTGCGCGCACCTTGAACCAGATGGCGGCGCAGCTTCAGGAGCGGATCGATGCGGTCATCAGCCAGCGCAACGAATTTGAAACCGTGCTGGCCAGTATGGTGGAAGGGGTCGTGGCGATCGACCTGCAGGGACGGATCATGAGTTTCAACGCGGCTTTCGCCCGCATGCTGGCAGCACCGGCGGGCTCGGTGAAGGGCCGGGACATCCACGAGATTATCCGCGACCGCTCGTTTCACCAGCTTTTGGCCGAAGCGCTGGCCCAAAACCGACTCGTGCAGGGGGACTTCGTGGTGCGCCAGCCGGTCGAGCGGGTCTTCGACACCCACTGTGTTCCCCTGGCGGGGTTCGCCGAAGCCCCCGCCGGCACCCTGGTGGTGCTGCACGACGTGACCCGCATGCGGCGCCTGGAGAACGTGCGGCAGGATTTCGTGGCCAACGTTTCCCACGAAATTCGGACCCCCTTGACGGCCATCAAGGGGTTTGTGGAAACCCTGATGCAGGCCGCCGAGGACCCCGAGGAGCGCCGGCGCTTTCTGGGTATCATCCAGCGGCACGTGAACCGCCTGAACGACATCCTGGAAGATCTGCTGGCCCTGGCGCGCCTCGAGCAGCGGGGGGAGAAGGCGGCCGTCACCCTTGAAACCACCCCTCTGCGGGGGGTCATTGAAACCGCCGCGCAGCTGGTCCAGTGGAAAGCCGATGCCCGCGGGGTGCGACTGGCGCTCGACTGCGCCCCGGAGATCACCGTCAGGGTCGACGCCACCCTGCTGGAGCAGGCGTTGATCAACCTGATCGACAACGCCGTCAAATACAGCCCCGATAATGAGACGGTGCACGTTGCGGCCGTTCAGGCTGACGGTGAACTCCAGATCCGGGTGCGGGATCACGGACCCGGTATTCCCCAAAAGGATCAGCCCCGGATTTTCGAACGTTTTTTTCGGGTGGACAAGGCCCGCAGCCGTAAAGTCGGCGGCACCGGCCTCGGGCTTGCCATCGTCAAACACATCAGCCAGGTTCACGGCGGGCGGGTAACGCTTGAAAGCAGCAGCGGGCGGGGGAGCACCTTTACGATCCACCTGCCCACACCCGGTTGAGGGCTCCGACAGGCATGCCCATCGCAGGCCGGAGGCCTGCGAACGGGGGTTCAGGGGCTGCGTTCCAGCAGCAGACGCGATCCACGCGCCGCAACCAGTCGATAGTTTTTTCCGGCCAGGCGGAAGCCCCTGCGGGCGGCGGTCTTGTCGATGCGATGCGGGTAAACGCTCTGGGGATCCAAGGCCAGGATGGTCACATCCACGCGAAAGTGGCGCGGCGGCTGCAAACCGCGGTAGACCAGCCGGCAGCCGTTGACGGTCACGACCCGGTCGCGCTGCAGCACGAGGCGGCCGCCGGCATCGCGCGATATCCACCATGTATCGTCCGCCCAGAAGGTGACCGTTAAAACGAAGACCACCATAAGAATCCCGCCTAAAAAAACCACCGGCAGGTTGGCCTTGTTTTCCAGGGTTTTCACAGCCGGCCCTTTCGGATGGGGGTGCTTTCAAATGGGTATTTTGGAAAGCGCAAAAAGCCCACTTCTGCGCTGCACTTCAGCGCCGCCGCGGTGCGCCTTGCCGGAGGGCCTTAAAAAAGACCGGGGGGATCTGCTTAAAATACGCACGGCCGGGAAGGCGCTGCCTTCCCGGCCGTTTCAGTTTTTGCTGGAAGTTAACCCCGGAGACCCCACCCAAAGAACGCTGTGAAGAGAATCGGGAAAATGACACGTGCGATCATCCAGTTATCTTCCAGTTTCATCGGGCACTCCTTCCACCGAGAGTCATATTACAGTGCTACAGTGCCCGCCGCGCGGGCGCTCGAATGCCGGCCGCTCTGGTAGTGGCCGGCATCAGGGTCGGCACATTTTCAGAATTTCCCGCATTTCTCCACCTCCAATTGGTTCCCGATCCTGTTCAGCACTCTACTGTTTACTTTAAAAGTCCGAATTCTGCCTGTCGATAGGGCCAGCCCTTAATTTCATAGGGGAAATCCCCATGACCCGGGAGTTGCGCTGGGGGGCCGTCTGCTCAGGTCAGGTCCTTAGCGCCGATCCGGCCTTAGCCATCTGACCTTCACGCTGGGCGCTGACGCAGTCGCAGTGACCGCCGAAAGACTCCAAAAAATGCATGCAACGGCTGGAAAGGGTGGCTTTGCGATAGAATCGGCACAGGCGATGTTCGGTCCAGTTTTTACCGGCCCGACAAAAGGACATCGCCCCGGGAACGCAAAAATTGGAAACAGGGGCAGTGTTCATGTGAAGCTTCCTTTTTTTCGAGTGTTGCGGCTTGGAACGGCGCCGCGTTTATGCTGGAATATAGGCAAGGTGCGGGCCAACCATAAAAATTTGCGCAACCTACCAGAATGGAATGGAATCTGAAGAAACGAGAGGGCCGAAGTGTGGTTAAAGAATTTCGAAAATGTAAAATTAATATCGATGAATTCCAAATTTGTAACGTTTGCTTCTCAGATGCAAGAGGGTCAAAAATTTTTCCCTGTCTCCCCACGCGCCTCAGCCCCGGTATCAGAGTCAGAAACCCTGAAATCTACTGTTGGGGGTTGCTTTCCGTCTTTGGTGGCACGATATTGGGTTGATCCAAAAAAAGCGCCGCGGCAGTCGGCCGCCGCAGGCACCAAAAATCTGCCGGCAACGGGCTGCCGCCGAAAGTCTTGGCCCGAGCCCGGCCGAGAACCTGTTTTCCCTGCAAGCAACGGAGCGCCCATGAGATCCAAAGACCGCGAGCACCTCAGCCTTTTGTGCGATATTGGGGAGTTGGCCGCCCTTATCAGCGAAAGCTCCGACATTCATCATTTTTTGCAAAAAACCGTTGAAATGGTTTCACGCCACCTCACGGCGGATGTCTGCTCGATTTACCTCCACGAGGAAAACCGCAACGAGCTGGTGCTGACCACCACCCTCGGCCTCAACCCCGGCGCCGTGCAGAGGGTGCGCATGCGGCCGGGCGAAGGGCTGGTGGGCGCCACTTTCGAGCGCAACCAGCCGGTGTGCGAGGGGGTGGCCGGAGAGAGCCCGCAGTTCAAGTATTTTCCCGAAACCGATGAGGACCGTTTCAATTCGTTCATCGCGGTGCCGATTCGCAGAGGGATCGAGCGGGTCGGGGTGTTGGTGGTGCAGCACGAGGACCGCAACTATTTTGACGAAATCGACGTCAAGGCCCTGCGGGCTGTGGCGTCCCAGTTGGCAGGGGCCATAGGCAATGCCCGCCTGATGGTTTGCCTGACCCATTTCGATACCTCTCGCTATGGAGATCAGGCGGTCGCGCACCCGTTGTTTTTCAAAGGCAAGGCCGCTTCGCGGGGCGTGGTCTGGGGGCCGGCGGTGGTGTTTGACCGCAGCCACAGCCAGTTGCTGGATGCCGAACCGTCCGCCGCCCCGGCGCACACCCTCGATGCCTTTCATCAGGCCGTGGCGGCCACTGCCGCGCAGCTGGAGCGCTACCAGCGGCGATTGTCGAACCGCCTGCCCGAGAGTGCCTCGCTGATCTTTGCCGCCCACGTGATGATCCTGAAGGATGAAAAATTCATCGGCGAGATGGTGGCGCACATCGTCGGCGGGATGGCGCCGGCGGAAGCCGTGCGATCCGTGGCGCGGCGTTACATGGCGCTTTTCTCCGCCAGCCATCACGCCTACCTGCAGGAAAAAGCCCATGACATCAAGGATCTGGCCGGTCGCATGCTCAACAACCTCTTTCAGCAAACCCCCGAGAAGAGCGGCCTTTTCGAGGACCGGATCGTCATTTCGCGCCAGCTCTACCCCTCGGAGATGCTCAAATTCGGAATCGAAGGCGTGCGGGGCATTGTTCTGGTCGGCGGGGGGCTGACCTCCCATGTGGCTATCCTGGCCCGTTCGATGCAAATGCCGCTGGTGATTGCCGACCACCCGGAGCTCATGCGGGTCGCCGAGGACACGACGGTGCTGCTGGACGGTGATATCGGCAATGTCTATGTCCGCCCCGGCGAGAAGATCATCCGCCGTTTCCGCGACCGCCAGGATTCGGCGCGGGTGGCCCCGGCTGCAGGCAAGGCCGTCCGCGGCGCTCCGACCTGCACCCGTGACGGCGTTCGGGTGCACCTGCTGGCAAATATCAACCTGCTCAGTGAATTGACCGTCGCACGTGACCTCGAGGCCGAGGGCGTCGGACTCTACCGCACCGAATTTCCGTTTCTGATACGCACCGCCTATCCCTCCGAAGAGGAGCAATACGTCGTATACCGTCGGCTTTTCGAGGAAATGGCCGGCCGGCCGGTGACCATCCGGACGCTGGATGCCGGCGGCGAAAAGATGCTGAGCTACTCCGAGACCGGGAGGGCCGCAAACCCCGAACTCGGGCTGCGCTCGATCCGCTTTTCGCTGCGCCATCGGGACGTCTTTTTGCAGCAGCTCCGCGCTATCCTGAGGGCCGCCGAAGGCGCTGAGACCGTCAGGATCATGTTCCCGATGGTCTCCAGCCTGGACGAATTCGCAGCCGCCAAAGCGGTCGTGACCGAAGCGGCCCGGCAGTTGGCGGGAGAGGGCGCACGCCACCATCCGGCGCCGCAGGTGGGCATCATGGTGGAGCTGCCCGCCGTGCTCGAGATTATCCGGGAAATGGCGGGCGCGGTGGATTTTTTTTCCATCGGCTCCAATGACTTTGTACAGTATATGCTGGCGGTGGACCGCACCAACGAGGAGGTGGCCGAGTATTACCAGCCCTTCCACCCGTCGGTTCTCAGGGGGCTTGCGCGGATTTCGGCGGCGGCGCAGTCTGCCGGAAAATACCTGGCGATCTGCGGCGAGATGGCCCACGATCCGACATTTCTCTTGTTTCTGGTGGGGATCGGAATCCGCAATTTCAGCCTGGATCCCCGGTTTTTGCCGGGCATCCAAAAAGTGGTGGATTGTCTCGAGGTGCCCGCCGCCGAAAATTTTGCCCGCAACCTGCTGGGTGAGGCGACCATTGCCGGGGTGCGCCGCCACCTGGCGGCCGCCGCCGGTGAAATACCTTCGGCCGCATGAGGAATCGCAAGAAAAGCCGCTTTTCCCCGGCTGGAAAGGAGCCCTGAGATGCTGACTGCCAGAGAATACCACGACCTCACAAGCTACGACCGCCGGCGCATGGACCCGCACGGGCTGGATTGGGCCGGCCAACCCGGGGTGTACAAGGCCTACCCCGGTGCTGCAGCGCTGCCCCTGCCGATGGTCGATGACGACAGCGATGAGTCGCTTTGGGCGGTGATCGACGGGCAAGTCCGCCCGGACGCCCCGGCCGCAGGCCCGCTCGGGCTTCAGCAGGTGGCCCGTATCCTGACGCGCACCTGCACCCTCACCGCCCAGCGGCGGTTTTCCGGGGGGACCTTTGACTACCGCAGTGTGGCTTCGGCGGGCGCCCTCTACCCGACCGAGCTTTACCTTGCGGCCTCGGCCGTCGAGTCGCTGGCCGCGGGCGTTTACCACTTCGGCCTGGAGCGCCGCTGCCTGACCCCGCTGCGGGTGGGACCGGTTGCGGCCGCCGTTGCGGCCGCAACCGGGGTTGAAAGCGGGTCGCGGCCGGCGCTTTCTTTTTTTGTGAGCGGGATTTTTTTCAGGAGCGCCTGGAAGTATCGTCAGCGGGCGTTGCGCTACGTCCTGCTGGACGCCGGGCACCTGCTGGAAAACCTGCTGCTGGCGCTCAAGGCCTGCGGCCTGAGCGGCCACCTGAGCTATGATTTCGACGACCGGCAGGTGGCCGGTCTGCTGGGGCTGGATCTGGAGCGCGAAGCCCCCCTGGCCGTCGTGGTGGTGGCGGCCCCTGCTGCGGCCCCAGCCCCGGATGAGGAGGCGCCAGCGCCGCTGGCAGTGGACCTGCCGGCCGCTGGTCAGGTGGCCGCCCGGGAGGTGGCCTACGATCTGATCGGCCGGGCATACCGCTCGGGCAACGGGGTCTACCCCGCGGGGGCCGCAGATCCAAAGCAGGTTTTAGAGCTGGGTGTCCAGACGACGCAAACCGATGGGATTCCGGCAGTCTCTGCGGGGGAAGGGGAAATGAGCCTTTCCCAGGCGCTTAGGCAGCGCCGCTCGCGGCGCAATTTCGCCGCTGAGCGGTTGGCGAGGCAACCCTTTGAACGCCTGCTGGACCTGGTGTGCCGGGCTGCGGCCCTGGACCGCCCGTCCGATCCCCGCTACCGGTCCGGTGTTGCCAGCGGGGTTTTGGTCAGCGGGGTTGACGGCTATCCGCCGGGGTTTTACCTGCTCTCGCCTGAGGACCGTCGCCTCGCCCGGGTCAGTAGCGGTGAATTGACCACGGCCATGGCTGCCGCCTGCCTGGACCAAATGTGGCTGGCCGCGGCGGCGGTTCATTTTCTTTTCATGGTCAACCTGTCGGCGCTGGATGCCTGCTGGGGGGCGCGGGGCTACCGCTACGCCATGCTGGGCGCCGGCCGGATCGGGCAGCGGCTCTACCTCGGCGCCACCGCACTGGGGCTTGGCTGCTGCGGGATCGGGGCCCTTTACGATGACGAAGCGCGGCGCCTGCTGGGGCTGAGCGCCGATGCGGGGCTGCTCTACCTGGTGGCGGTGGGGGCGGTCAAGGGGCGGTAGGGGCTCGGCCCAAGCCCTCAAACCGCAAGCCGCAGCAGGGGGCGGGTGACGCTGCGGGTGGTAAAAAGCCGATCAGGACTTCAGCCATAATCGCCAGCACAACGGGTTAGCCCGCGGGGTTACGGCCGTTTAGGGTGCCTGGTGGTCAGTGCAGCAGCGAGCCGGTTGGCATGTAATAGACCAGGCCCTGGAACACCAGTTTGTGGTTGAAGCTGCCCGGCGCGGCGGACGGGCCGGGATCCAGCCGTCGCCCAGCGGGGCGCACCGGCGGCTCGGCCTGGGTCGGAAGTGGGGTGATCGCGCCGTTCAAGACAACCCGACCGCACTGGCTGCAGCGCCAGGCGCGGCTCTGGCGTGTGGACCGCAGCCAGAACGCCACCCACAGCCCGGCGGTCAGGCCGCTGAGGAGCAGATGCAGTCCATGCAGCGGTGCGCGCCGCAGGATGACGACATTCTCCCCGCAGCAGCGGCAGAAACCGATCGCCCGGATAAATTTCATCTCAACCCCTCCCTTATTTCTTACCGGCTCTGGGCGCCCCGCATGCGTCGCGATAGACGCTTTGAAGCCAGCGACCCGTCCCTCTGCCTGGCCAGCGGCGATTTGCCGCAGCCGTCGGTCAAGGGTCCGAAGGTAACTATAACGGCTTATTTACACCCTCGACCCGGCCGGAATCAAGCAGAAACGTCGTCGGGGGCCCTTTAAATTTTAATTATCGGGCCTTTCGCCGAAAAAGTCCAGTGCTGCCTGCCGCAGTTCGGGGTCGTCGTAGTCGAGGAATTTGCCGCTCCAGGCCGAAGGCGCCCGCAGCGCCAACCAGGCGATCGAACGGGCGGGTATCCGCGGCGGCTCCAAAAGCCCGTCGGCTTTCAGGCGGCGGTAGAAGGCGACCTGTTCGGCCGCCATTGCGGTCGGGCCTTTGCGGCGGATCAGGGCCTGCATGTCGGTGTCCACGACGCCGGGGCGGACGGCCACGGAGGTCACGGCGGGCTCCTCCGCCGCCAGCACCCGCGTGAAGTGATTCAAAGCGGCCTTGGAGACGCAGTAGGCCCCTGCCGCCGGCAGGGCCCGCGTGGCCGCGCCGCTGCTGACATTGACAATCCGCCCCTGCCGTGTCCGAAGGGCGGGCAGCGCGGCGCGGCTGAGATAAAAGGGCCCCAGGAGGTTCACCGCCAGGGCGCGCTGCCAGGCCTTCGGTTCGGCGTCGGCCGTAAGTGCCACCGGTTCGAAGGTGCCGGCATTGTTGACCAAAGCGTCCATGCGGCCAAAGGTTGCATGGGTGCGGGCCACGGCCCGGACGCAGAAATCGGCGGAGGCGATGTCGCCTGCCAGGATAAGTGGTGTGCCGCCCAGTCGGGTAATCTCCCCGGCAAGGGTCTCGAGTTTTGCGGCCGAGCGGGCCACCATGGCCACCCCGGCGCCGACGGCCGCCAGCCAGCGGATCACGGCGGCCCCGATGCCCCGGGAGGCGCCGGTTACGAGTACGGCGGGAGGATCGGCCATGACATTCTCCTCATTTGCCCGGTAGCGGAAGATCTGGTTACTTTAGCGGGAGTGTGCTAAACATAAGATTAAACTAAGAATCGCAACGCGGTTCGTCAAATTCCCCGGCGGCAATCAGGCCTTCAGGGTGCATAGGAGAGAGTGAAATGTCGCGAAAAAGAGTTTGGCTCGTGGCATGGTTCCTGACCACGGCGGCTTGCGCCGAACCGGATCTGGGGCTGACCATTCGATATGACCGGGTCAACGGTCTGACCCAGGGGGAGCGGGTGCTGATGGATCGCAGTGAGATCGGGCGGGTGACCGATGTCGCTTACTCCGCTGACGGTGATTTTCAGGTGAAAGTCATTATCCGGCGTGAATTTCGGCAGGCGGTGACGGAAAATTCGCGTTTTTTCATCAGTGTTGATCCGGCAGCGCAAGAGCGCCGGGCCATTGAACTCCTGCAGGTCCGGCCGGGCGGCACCCCCCTGGTCGACGGAACCACGGTGACCGGGGCCACCCCCTATTCGGCGCGCCTGGAACAGTTTCTGGCCGGTGTGGAGCAGAACGCTCAGGAATTGCAGGCGCATATAAAGGCCTTTGGCGAGGAGCTGCGCCGGATTCCCGAAAGCGAGGCCGTCCGCAAACTGGAACAGCAGGTCACCGACCTTGTCGCCCAGCTGCAGCAGCAGGGTCGTGAGGCCCGTGAAAAGCTGCTCAAGGAGGTGCTGCCACGTCTTGAGGAGGAGGTCGAAAAGCTCCGCAGGCGGCTGCAGGATCTGGGGCGTGAGGATGAACTCGAGCCGCTTGAACGGGAGTGGGAGAAGCTGCGCGAGGTTCAGTCGCGCACCTGAAGCCCGCACCTCCAGGCATGGCGCATTTCCCCGCCGGGCGCGGCGCTACCTGCGGCAGAAAAAATGGCGGTTGAACGGATCGTGGTCCATGGGGACCACCGCCACCTGCTCGAATCCCGCCGCCGCCAACATTTCCAGCGCCTTGCGCCGCCCCCACATCATCCCCAGGCCGGCGCCGCCGTCCGCAAGGCCCACCGGCATACAGTGCATCAGACTGACCGTGTAAAGGAACGGCCCCATGGGATGGTCGAGGTTTTCTGCCGGCTCGGTTTCGGCGGCAATATCGATCATGGAAAAGACGCCGCCGGGGGCGAGGAGGTGATGCACCCCCCGCAGGGCTTCCAGGGGGCGGGTCTGATCGTGGATCGCGTCAAAGGCCAGCACATAGTCGCAGGTCTCCCGCAGGGCCTCATCTTCGCAGAGTCGGGCGGCATCCCGGACCTCGAAGATGAGGTTCTTCAGGCCTTCAGCGGCGGCGGCTTGGCATGCCGTCTCGATGGCTGCCGGTGAAACGTCCAGCCCCAAAAAACGGCTGCGGGGGTAAGCGCGGGCCATCAGGCGGGCGGCCAGGCCTTCGCCGCAGCCCAGGTCGCAGACCCGCATCCCCTGCTGCAGACGGGCCACCAGCCGGCCGTCGTCCACCGACGGCAGAAAACAGTCGACCAGGACATCACGGTGTTTGGCGTCCGAGAGCTCCGTCATGAACGCCTGAAACGCCGGGTAGTGGTCGTAGGGGACCCCGTCGCCGCTCTTGAAACCGGCCATGACCGGTTCCAGGGCGCAGGTGGTCAGCAGCGGGATCTCCTGGGTGTAAACGGCCAGGTTGCGGTTTCCCGACGCCCGCGTCAGAAAGGCCGCGTGCGCCACCGGCAGGCGGTAGAGGCTGCCGCCATGGTCTGAAGTTGTCAACTCGATAATGCCGCCGGTAGCCATGGCGTTCAGCCATTCGCTCACATAGCGTTGGTTCAGTCCGGCGCTTGCCGCAATCGCCGCCGCCGGCTGCGGGCGCTCCAGGCTCGCCAGAACGTCAAACAGCCCGGTGCGGTAGCCGATCGCCATCGCCAGATTGAGCGCACCGCCGTTTAAGATGGCGATCATTTTTTGCGAAAAAGCCGCCTTTTCAACGTCAGTCTCTTCTGCCATCGGATTTCCTGTCGCCCAGAGTCGTCCCTTCAACCGGTGATAGCGGCCCCGCCGCGCCCTCCGCAGGCAGCGCGTCCGCTTTGCTGCGGAAGGCCATATCTGCTCCTTTTGCCTCAAAAAATCAAGTCCCTTCCCCTGCCTGCGGCCCTTTTTGCGGAACCCTCAATTCTCGCCAAGCCCCCGGCGCGCCCATCTCAAGGAAAGATTTGGCGGGGTCGATAAAACCACTGAACGTTTCTGCCAGCTTCGCAATTCGATTCAGAAGGAGACCGCATGGATATCAGCGCCATCGCCGAGGATTTGGGCCTGGATGAAGAGGATTATCTGGAACTGCTCGATCTGTTCGTGGAAACCAGCCGGGGCGACCTGGAAAAGCTGGCGGCCGCGATCGCCGCCGGGGATTCGCGCCAAGGCCTCTTTGCAGCCCACTCCCTCAAGGGGGCGGCCGGCAATATCGGCCTGGTGAACTTTTCCAAAACCGCCCGCTTCATCGAGGACGTCACCCGCCGGGGCAGCTTTGACGGTGTGGCCGAAGCGGCCCAGGCGCTGCGCAGCGATCTCGAGCAGCTTGCCCGGGATCGCATTTGAGGCGCAACCCGCCCCCTTTCCCCTTTTCCCGGCGGGGTAACGCCGAAACCCAAAAAAACGTGATGGAACCAGACCTTTTCAAACGGATCAACGCCTCCCTCGAGGATATTTCCCTTCAGGTGGTGACGCTTGAAGCGGAGGACATTCCGGCGATGGGGGTCCTGCTCAACGCCATCAGCCTGTTGGAGGAAAACGGCGCGGCACTGCAAGACCCGGTTTTTCCGCAGATCACCGCCGGCTTGAAGGGCTACTGCGAAAAGCTTGTCTTGTGCGAGACGGCCGAAATGGCGCCGCTGGAAAAAGGCATCTGCGCGCTGCAGTCGCATTTCCGGTCGCTGGCGAGTGATTCACCCCAGGGCACCGATCCTTCCGAGGTGCTGGCGGTCCTGGGTGCGGCCGCCGCTCAACCGGCGGCAGGGGGCGACCGTGAAGCAACCCCTGCCGAGCCGGTCTGCCCGGACCCGGGCAAGAGCCGGCTGAGCCCAGAGGATCTCCAAATTCTCTCCGATTTTACGGTGGAGTCCATGGAAAACCTCGACACCATCGAACTCAGCCTGATGGCGCTCGAGCAGGACCCCGAAGATGTCAACACCATCAACGCGATTTTTAGACCTTTTCACACCATCAAGGGGGTTTCCGGCTTTCTCAACCTGCAGACCATCAACCGCCTCGCCCACAGCACCGAAAACCTGCTGGACAGCGCCCGCAAAGGTGATTTCGTCATCCACAACGAGATCATCGACATCATCCTCGAATCCGTCGACACCCTCAAGAAGCTTATCGGCAACGTCAAGGACAACCTCTGCAGCGACAAGGCCGACCTGGAGGGGGGTCTCGATGTGGATCCCCTAATCGTCCGGATCGAAGGCCTCAATGCGCATGCGACCAGCGGAACTGCCAAGCCGCTCGGCGAAATTCTGGTTGCCAGCGGCGCCATCAAAAAGGCCGATGTGGAGCACGCGCTGGAAAAACAGAAAAGCGCGCCCGGCATAAAGCTTGGCGAAATCCTGATGGACGAGGGGGTGGTCGGCTCCCAGGAAATTATTTCCGGACTTCAGCAACAGAAAAAGGAAAAACGGGTGGTCGAACTGCAGGTCAAGGTCGACACCCACAAGCTGGACAACCTCGTCGACCTCACCGGTGAGCTGGTCATCTCGCAATCCATGCTGCGGCAGAACTATCAGCTTCGCGGTTTGAGCGACCACGCTTTCGACAAGAACCTCAACCAGCTTTCACAGATCGTCTCCGGGCTTCAGAAGATCTCCATGTCCATGCGCATGGTGCCGATCAAGAGCACCTTTCAGAAAATGGTTCGGCTCGTACGCGACCTGTCGCGCAGTTCCGGCAAAAAAGTCGACCTTAAAATGTCGGGTGAAGACACCGAGATCGACCGCAATGTCGTCGACGAACTCTATGAACCGCTGGTGCACATGATCCGCAACGCAGCCGACCATGGGCTGGAAAGCCCCGGGGAGCGGCGCGCGTCAGGCAAGGATGAAACCGGTACGATTGCACTGCGGGCCTACCACCAGGGCGGCAACATCATCATCGAGATCGAAGACGACGGCCAGGGCCTGGACACCCAGCGGATTCTGAAAAAAGCGCTGGCCCTCAACCTAATAGCGCCCGATGCCAAACTCAGCCAACCCGAGATTTTCGAACTCATCTTTCACCCGGGTTTTTCCACCGCCAAGGCCGTCACGGCCGTCTCCGGTCGCGGGGTGGGAATGGATGTGGTCAAAAAAGGGATTGAAAAACTGCGCGGGCACGTCGACGTCCGTTCGGTCGCGGGTCGCGGCACCACCGTCGTGATCAGCCTGCCGCTGACGCTCGCGATCATCGACGGCATGGTGGTGCGGGTGGGCAGGGAAAAATACATTCTGCCGACCATGGCCATTGTGGAATCCTTCCGGCCCAAAAAGGAGGACTGCTTCACGGTTGAAGGCAGGGGTGAGATCATTTTGTCCCGCGGTCAATTGATCCCCCTGATCCGTCTGGGTGAAGTCTTCCATGTGGCAAGCGAAGCCCGCCACCCTTGGGACGGGCTGGTGGTGGCGGTGGAGCACAAAAACGAGCGAAAAGCGCTGCTGCTGGACGAACTGGTCGGTAAGGAGGAGGTGGTCATCAAGAACCTCGGCGGCTACCTTAAAAATGTCAAGGGGCTGGCCGGCGGCGCCATTATGGGGGACGGTAAAGTGGGTCTGATTCTGGATATGGCAGGGCTCTTTGAGATTGCCCTGCAGTAGGGGCGAGAAGGCGTCTGTCCGCTTTCGGTTCATGTGTCCGCCGACGGCCCGCCCAGAAGGCCGCAGCCGGGTGCCGGCACTGACTGCCCGGGCCCAACCGGGATGCAAGAGGTAAGGTCGTGAATATCATCGTTGGGGTTTCTGACATGAAGGTCAGCGGCGCTGCGGACGCTATCGTGGTGACCTATTCCCTCGGCTCGTGCATTGGGGTCAGCATCTACGATCCGGTGGTCAAGGTCGGTGGGATCCTGCACTACATGCTGCCCGATTCCAGCCTGGACAAGACCAAGGCCCAAAAAAACCCCTTCATGTTCGCCGATACCGGCATCCCGACTTTTTTCAAGGAAACCTACAAACTGGGGGCCAATCGCCAACGAATGAAAATCATCGTCGCCGGCGGCGCCCAGATTCTGGATCAGAAAGGCTTTTTCAACATCGGCAAGCGCAACCACATGGCCCTGCGCAAGCTTTTCTGGAAAAACAACGTCATGATCGACCACGAGGACGTGGGCGGTAATGTCAACCGCACGGTCAGGCTCAACATTCAAACCGGGGAAACGTTCATCAAGATTTCGGGCCGTGGGGAGATAAAGGTATGAGCCACGTTCAGAAGCTGATCGATGGCATTTCGGATCTGAACCCCATGCCCCGGGTGGCGAGCCAGATCCTGACCCTGGTGGAGAACCCCAAAGCCTTCATGGCCAGCCTGGCGGAGCTCGTGCTGTTTGACCCGTCCGTCACCGCACCGGTTCTGAAAACCTGCAACTCGGCCTATTCCGGATTGCCGCAGGCGGTGTAGGCGGCCCGGAACGAAAGGTGCGCCCCCTGCCGCCGCCCCCGGCGGCGGGGGATCGGGCTGCTTCGCCGGTACAAAGGAAAACGGGAAATGAAAGACGGCATTAAAGCGGCCATGGCCGCTTCCCTTGGATGCGTGCTGGAAACCATGTTTTTCATGTCCACCGAAATTTCGGAAGAGGGGACCCCCGCCGATTTTTTCCGTGCGCTGAAAGGCCGGGCCTTCGGGGGGCAAATTGATTTCAGCGGGCCCTCCAGCGGCCGGTTTTTCATCCTGATCCCGGAAACGGCGCTGGTCGCCATGACCGAGAGCTTCTTGACCCTGGAGCGGAGCCAAATCGAGGACCGTCATCTGAGCGGTATGATCAAGGAGGTCCTCAACATGGTGGCCGGCAACACCTTCAGCACCTATAACCCCGATCATGTCTACGATCTGGGAATTCCCGAACGGGTTCCCGCTGAGACGGTCGCACGGGTCCTGGCCGAGACGGGTGCGGAGCCCAATTTCCTCATCGTGGACACCAGCGACGGCCGCGTGGCCCTGGCCAATCTGCAAACCACCTGAAAAACGGCATGATTTCACGGGGTGCCGGGCCCTTCGGCCGCCATCGCCCCCGGATGAGGCCCCAGCCAGGTGAAACCCCCAACGGGATTGAAACAGACCAGATGGAAAATAACATTCGCGTTCTGGTGGTCGACGACTCCGCACTGGTGCGCAAGGTGTTTGTGGATGAATTGTCCCGGGAACCGGGCATCGAGGTGGTCGGGACGGCCCCGGACCCTTACGTGGCGAGGGATAAAATCGTCCAGCTCAAGCCGGACGTGGTGACCCTGGACGTGGAAATGCCCCGGATGGACGGCATCACCTTTTTGAAAAAGCTGATGCGCTACTACCCGCTGCCGGTGATCGTCGTCAGCTCCCTGACCCAGCGCAACAGCAAGCTTGCCTTGGAAGCCCTCGCCTGCGGGGCGCTGGAGGTGATCGCCAAGCCCTGCGCGTCCTATTCGGTGGGCGATATGTGCCTGCAGCTGGCCGACAAGATCCGGGCCGTGGCGCGGGTCAAGGTGGCACCCCGCAAAACCGACAGCCCGCCCGAGGCACCCGTGCGCAAGGCCTCCTTCGGCGCCCGTGCCATGACCGTCACCACCAACAAGATCATCGGCATCGGCGCGTCCACCGGTGGGACCGAGGCCCTGCGGCAGGTGCTGACCAGTTTTCCGCCCAACAGCCCCGGGATCCTGGTGGTTCAGCACATGCCGGCGCAGTTCACGACCTCGTTTGCCCAGCGGCTGGATTCCCTCTGCGAGGTCCGCGTCAAGGAGGCCCAGGATGGGGATTCGGTCGTCAACGGCCAGGTGCTGATCGCCCCCGGAAATTTCCACATGCTCCTGAAGCGCAGCGGCGCCCGCTATTATGTCCAGGTCAAGCAGGGGCCTTTGGTCCACCATCAAAGACCGTCGGTGGACGTCCTGTTCAAATCGGTGGCGGACTACGCCGGTGCCAATTCCCTGGGAATCATCCTGACCGGCATGGGCGCTGACGGGGCCGACGGGCTGCTGCGGATGAAGCATGCCGGCGCACACACGATCGCCCAGGATGAAAAGAGCTGCGTGGTGTTCGGGATGCCGCGTGAGGCCATCAAGATCGGTGCGGTGGACCGCATCGTCGACATCGCTGAGGTCGCCCAGACCGCCCTCAACATGATCCGCTAGACCAAAGCGCTATCCCCGCCATGGAACTGACCTCCCGACAATTTGCGTTCTTTCGCGAGCTGGTCTACCGCGAGTGCGGCATCGATCTGCACGAAGGCAAACAGCAGCTGCTGATGGCGCGGCTGTCCAAGCGGTTGAGGAAAACCGGCATCGCTCAGGTTGAGGATTATCTGCGGGTCGTCGCAAGCGACGGCGATGAGCGCATCCGTTTCATCGACGCGATTTCCACCAATCACACCTACTTCTTTCGCGAGGACCACCATTTCGCCCTTCTCAACGCGGGCCATCGCCGCATCTGGTGTGCGGCGTCCTCCAGCGGTGAGGAGCCGTACTCGATTGCCATTCACTGCCTGGAGCAGGGGTTCCGGCCCGCCATTTTGGCCACCGATATTTCCACTTCGGTGCTCAGAATCGGCCAATCGGGGGTCTATCCCCTGGAAAGGACCCAGCGTATTCCGCTCGCGACCCTCAAAAAGTATTTCCAAAAAGGACACGGTAAATGGGAGGGCTGCGTCCGCCTTAAAGATGATATCCGGCGCATGGTGACCTTCCGGCGCTTCAATCTGCTGACCGATACGCCCCCGCCGGGCGAGTTTGATATGATTTTCTGCCGCAACGTGATGATCTATTTCGACGGCCCGGTGAAGGAAACCGTGGTGAACAAGCTCTCGCGGTATCTCAAACCCGACGGCTATTTCATCATCGGTGGGGCCGAGAGCCTCAACAACCTCAAACACAGCCTCCACTTCGTAAGACCCAGCATCTATCGCAAGGGCTCCTGAGCGCCCGCTGCCGCTGCCTGCCGCCGCATACCCACCTGATTTTTGATGGAGGCCTCAGC
>Ga0105106_10000424_pt1 | contig 30039 bp, 21 predicted proteins | sample PPLLaktember2015_5_FD_79109 | JGI IMG/M metagenome (GOLD analysis project Ga0105106, IMG submission 79109) | Freshwater sediment microbial communities from Prairie Pothole Lake near Jamestown, North Dakota, USA - PPLs Lake P8 Core (1) Depth... | ecosystem: Environmental > Aquatic > Freshwater >...
GCCGCTGAAAAAGCAGCTGCGGAGAAGGCCGCCGCTGAAAAAGCAGCTGCGGAGAAGGCCGCTGCTGAAAAGGCAGCTGCGGAGAAGGCCGCCGCTGAAAAAGCAGCTGCGGAGAAGGCCGCTGCTGAAAAGGCTGCTGCCGAGAAGGCCGCCGCAGAGAGGGCTGCTGCGGAAAAGGCTGCCGCCGAAAAGGCTGCTGCCGAAAAGGCTGCCGCCGAAAAGGCTGCCGCCAGAAAAGCCGCCGCTGAAAAAGAACCCAAGGTTGAAGTAACCTACGCTGCCACCGCTAAAACGAAAGGGTCGGATCCCATGGGAACAGCCGTCAAAGTCGCCGCTGCAGGATTTGCGCTCGTCCTGCTGATGATCATTGGGACCAGTTTCGTCAACAGCGGTAAATACTATCTCAAAACCCAGGACGGCGTTCTTGAAATTTGGAAGGGAAATTTTGCGCCCATCGGGGAAGACCTCTACCTGAGCCTGCCCGGCGTAACGGCGCCCGAACCCCTCAAGGATCTCTACACCAAAAAAGAGGTTTTGCCGCTGGCCAGCCAATTCTACATGGACCGCGCCGACGCCCTCCTGGCCTCCGGCGACGTTCCCGATTTTGAATCCATCCAGGCCGAGCTTCAAAAAGCCGGTCAGTATGCGGAAACCGAGGACCTCAAAAGCCAGGTGACCTCGCGCCTGACCGCCATCGAACTGATGACCCTGCTCTACCGTGCCGAGGTGGCCGCCAGCAAAGGCACGCTGGAGGACCTCGAAGAGGCTGCAGCGCATCTCGAGAAGGCCGCCCGCCTGGAGCTTGACGACGCCCAGGCCGCGCTGGTTCAACGCCGCCTGGAGGCGGTCACCAGCCAGCCGCCCCAGATGGTCCCCCTGGCCCCGGCCGCGGTGACCGTGGAAACGACACCGCAACCAGAAGCGGAAGTGGAAGTGGAAGCAGAGGAAAAAGCAGAGGCGGAAGCAGAAATAGAGGTTGAAGCCGAAGCGCCGGCTGCACCGGAAAATGAACCGGCAGCAGCCCCTGAGAAAGCTGCCGCAGCACCCCATGGTGAAACTGCGCCGGCGCCGGCCGACTGAACCCGGCCACCGTTCCCGGCCGGTTGAAACCAGAAGCGGAAGACCGCACCATGAGGGGGCGTGCTTCCGCTTTTTTTTATGGAAGCGCCTGCGCGACGGCCGGCAGTTGGATGACAGGTCAGGCGGCCGGGGTCTCGCCCGCACCGTAAAGGTGGCACCAGACCCGGTGGCCGGCCCAGCGCGTGCGGCCCGGGTCCACCCGGCGGCAGACGTCCATCGCCTCCGGACAGCGGGGGTGAAACCGGCACCCGGGTGGAGGGGCCAGCAGGGAAGGCGTTTCGCCCTTCAGCGGCGGGGCTTTTTCGCGTCGCACGCCCGGCACCGGAACCGCCCTGATCAGGGCGCGCGTGTAGGGGTGCAGGGGGTCGCGGATGATGCTGTCGGTGGGGCCCTCCTCCACCACCCGTCCGAGATACATCACCGCCACCCGCCCGGCGATATTGCTGACGACGCTGAGGTCGTGGGAGATAAACAGGTACGCCAGGCCGTATTTTTCGCGCAGGTCAATCATCAGGTTGATGACCTGGGCCTGGACCGACACGTCCAGGGCGCTGACAGCCTCGTCGCAGACAATGAAATCGGGCCGCAGCGAAATCGCCCGGGCCACATTGATGCGCTGCCGCTGCCCGCCGGAAAATTCGTGCGGGTAGCGGTAAAGGGCGTCCGCGTCGAGCCCGACCTCGCGCAGCAGCCGCGTGGCATCCGCCTCCCGGGAGTCCGTCACCAGGCCGAATTCGCGCAGCCCCTCGGTCACAATATCCAGAATGTTCATTCGCGGATTGAGCGACGAGAGCGGGTCCTGAAAGATGATCTGCATCCGCTGCCTGAGCTGCCGCTTTTCAAGGCGTGAAAGCCGGTTGATATCACTTCCGTCGAAGCGGATGAGGCCGCTGTGAGGGGGGTCAAGCATCAAAATCGTGCGGCCCAGGGTGGTCTTGCCGCAGCCCGACTCGCCCACCAGGCCAAGGGTCTCCCCCCGGACGATGGCCAGCGACACCCCGTCCACGGCGCGCACGTAACCGATGGTTTTGGCGAAAACCCCGCGCCGCACAGGAAACCAGGTCTTGAGATCCAGCAGTTCCACCAGCGGCGCCGAACCGCCTTCAGGGGCAATTGGAGGTGTGGTTGTTGACATGGGTTACGCCGCCTGGGGTTAAAGGGGTGCCCGGACCAGTTTTTTGGCCAGGAAACAGGCTGCCTGATGCCCCGCCGAGACTTCCAGCAACCCGGGGGCTTCACGGCGGCAGCGGTCAAAAACGTGGGGGCAGCGGTCATTGAAACGGCAGCCGGCCGGGTAGTGCAGGGGCGAGGGCACCATGCCGCCGATGGTTGCCAGCCGCTCGGGTTTGTCGGTCAGCCGCGGAATCGAGCGGAGCAGACCGCGGGTGTAAGGGTGCGCCGGTTTTTCAAATATCTCCTCGCGGGTGCCCGCCTCGACAATCCGGGCGGCATACATGACGAGGACCCGGTCGCACATCTCCCACACGACCCCCATGTCGTGGGTGATCAGCAAAATGGCGGTGCTGGCCTGCTTCATCTCGCGGATCAGGGCAAACACCTGGGCCTGGATGGTGACATCCAGGGCGGTGGTCGGTTCATCGGCGATGATCACCTCCGGCTCGAGCATAAGGGCCATGGCGATCATGACCCGCTGCTGCATGCCGCCGGAGAGCTGGAAGGGGTAGGCATAGAGCCGTTCGGCCGCATCCGGGATCCGGACCTTCTCCAGCCAGTCGCGGGCCGCCTCCCATGCCGCCCGGCGCGAAAGGTCACGGTGCAGACGCAGGGCCTCCACCAGCTGGCGCCCCACCCGGTGAAGCGGCGAGAGGGCGGCCGACGGCTCCTGGAAAATCATGCTGATGCCGCTGCCCCGCACCCGCCGCAGCTCGGCGGCGCTCAGGGCCGCCAGGTCGGCCCCCTTGAAACGGACACTGCCCGCCGTGATCCGCCCCGGCGGCGAGGGGATCAGGCGCAAAATGCTCAGGGCCGTCACGGATTTTCCACAGCCGGACTCGCCCACCAGCCCCACCACCTCCCCGGCGGCGATCGCAAACGAGACCGCTTCGACAGCGTTGAAAACGCCCTCGTCGGTGTCGAAGGTCACGGTCAGGTTGTCAACCTCGAGAATGGTGGCGCTCACTGGCCTCCTTCGACCCGCAGGGTTGACAGTTCCGTAAAAAAGCCAATTCCTGCGTTGCGCTGCATCTCGAAGTCGCTGCGGCGTACACAAGTACGCCTCACTCCTCGAGATTTGCGCGCCTTGAACTTGGCCTTTTTACAAAACTGTCTGGTTTTTGACTTTTTCCGCTTCATCAGGGTTGGCATGCGGGGCTTGCGGGGCAAGCTGCCAGAAGGCGCACCGCGAACACGGGAAAAACCGCCCCTACCCCGTTTTTTTCAAGTTCGACAAGTTCTATTCGATTCGCGTATACCGCCTCGGTTCGTAGGCGTTGCGGATGCCCTCCCCCACAAACACCCCCAGCAGCATGACCACAAACAGGGCCAGGGACGGGTAAAGGATCAACCACCAGGCCCACCGGTACTGCTGGGCCTGAAACAGGAGCTCCCCCCAGCTGGGCGTCGGCGGCGGCAACCCAAAACCGAGAAAGTCCAGCGCGGCCAGGGACCCGATGGCGCCCACGAGCGAGAAGGGAAAGAAGGTGATCACGGGCACCATCGCATTGGGCAGAATATGGCGGAAAATGATCTTGGGCGAGGAGATTCCCATGCACTTGGCGGCCTCGACAAAGGGCTGTTTGCGCAGCCGCAGGAATTCGGCCCGGATGTAGTATGAGATGCCGATCCAATTGAAGATCCCGTAGCAGAAGAGCAGCAGGGCAAAGCTGCGGCCGTAGACCGAGCCCATCAGAATCATGATGTAGAGAAACGGCAGGGCGCTCCAGATCTCGATCAGGCGCTGGCCGGTGATGTCGGTCAGTCCGCCGTAGTAGCCCTGGAGCGCGCCGGCGATGACCCCCAGCGCCATGGAGCAGCCCACCAGCAGCAGCCCGAAGGTCAGGGAGGTCCGCAGACCATAGAGAATCCGGGCCAGCACGTCGCGGCCGGCGCCGTCGATGCCCATCAGGTGCCAGCCCCCCGGGGGAAACGGAAACCGGACATCCTCCTTGACAAAGCGCGCCTGGTAGACGCGGTTGTCGACCACCAGCCGGACGACTTCCACCGGGCCGCTGAAGCGTTGGTGCACGAGGCTTTTGAGCAGTTGGCGGTCGGCGACGGACACGGCCGCCCAGAGCGGCGGCAGCCCGGCCAGGTCCGAATCCAGCAGCGGTTCGGCCTCCGGGCTGAAGTCCAGCACCAGGGAGGAGGCGTTTTCCGGTTTGGCTTCACGCAATACCAGCCGGACGGTCTGCGGGGGCTGCGGGCGCGGCGCAAAGGCCGGCAAGCCGAGGGTCAGGTCGGGGCCGGTGCGCCGCGTCATCTGGGTCGTGAAGCGCGGCGCCGGCCGGTTGGCGAACCGCTGATCGATGGCCTGCCGCAGGGTGCGGTCGAGCTCAAAAAAGTCGCTGAAAGGGCGCCCGACCGCACCCGCCGCCGTCGACAGCCCGGCAAACGGCGCAAACCCAAGGGATTTAACGATCCGGTAGTCCGGGCCGAGGTCGACCGATCCGATCAAAGGCTCCGGCCGCAGGTCTAGGGTGACCCGATCGGCCACCGCCAGGAGGGCGGGGTCGACGCTTTCAAAAGGTCCGAAAGGCAGCGGGGGGAACACCATGAAGTTTTCGGGGTTGTCCCGAAAGGCCGGCAGACGCGCAACCTGCTTGAAGTCCGCCCGGGTTTTCTGACCGTTGCCGGTGAAGGTGTCCTCGGGATAAAAGGCGAAAACCGGAAAAAAAGAGCGGCCGTTGAACCGCACGAAGAGCGGCACGTTGTTGCAGAGGAGTTCCGCACAGAGGCTTACGGCATAGAGCAGCGCCAGCGCCCAAAGGGCGAAGTAGGCCCGTCTGACCTCCTTGAAACGCATCAACCGCTTGCGGGCCAAGGGGTTTTTGATTTTTTTGGCGATCATGGGCCGCTCAGTTTTCCTGGAAATTGATCCGCGGATCGATGAGCACGTAGAAAAAATCCGAAAGAATGTTGCCCAGCAGGCCCAGCAGGGACGTCAAGGAGAGAATCCCCATAAAAACGGGATAATCGCGTCCGACGATGGCCTCCAGGCTCAGACGGCCCATCCCGGGAATTTCAAACACCTGCTCGATGATCACCGACCCGGCGAACATCACGGTCAGGATCGACCCCAGACCGGTGGCAATCGGAATCATGGCGTTGCGCAGGGCGTGCCCCCAGACGGCCCGCCGGAAACTGCCGCCCTTGGCCAGCACGGTACGGACGTAATCACGGCCGATCTGCTCCATCAGGGCATTTTTCATCAGCAGCGTCAGCACGGCAAAATTGCCGATCACGTAGCACAGCACCGGCAGAAACATGTGCATGAAAATGTCGCGCAGCTTGCCGCCCGTGGTCAGCAGCTCGAAATTGTCGGAGTGGAAGCCGGATACGGGAAAAACGTCCCAGAGGCCGTCGACGGTGCCGGAGAGCAGCATCTTGAGGACCATCCCGAAGGCAAAGGCGGGAATGGCGTACCCCACAAAAACCAGCGCGCTGGATACCAGGTCGAAAGGTTTGTCGTGCCGCAGGGCCTTGGCAATCCCCAGCGGAATGCAGATCAGGTAGGAAAGCAGAAACCCGGTCACGCCGAAAATGAGCGACACCCGGAAGCGCTCGCTGATCAGCTCCCAGGCGGTCCTGTTGGGGAACTTGTAGGATTCCATGCGCAGGCCCAGCCGGTCGGTCACCAGCCATTTCCAGTAGCGCTGGTAAATGGGTCGGTCAAAACCGAAGTGGGCCTCGATTTCCCGGCGCTGCTGTTCGGAAATCGTCCCCCGCAGCTTGACGTCGCCGCCGGCCTCGACGGCGTCGAAGCCTTTCATCTGCATCAGGATCTGCTCGACGGGCCCGCCGGGAACGAATTGAATCAGGGTGAAACACAGCAGGGTGATTCCGATAAACGTCGGAATCACCAGAAAAAACCGTCTGATGAAATAGTCCAGGCGCTCCATGCGATAGGCTTTCCTTGGGGTCTGGCTGCGGGCGATCGGCGCCAGGTGCTCTCTTAGCCTGAAACGCCGGTCTTTGCAAGCCGGCGCGGCCGCTCGCGGCTTGACAGGCGCGCGGGCTTCGGTTGATAGTCATCCCGCAACGCGGTTGCGCGCAAATTGCCGCGCTGCCTGCGGGCCTTCCACGGAGCCCGTCAACGCAGCCAAACGTTTCCCAGAGAGGAGCCCGCCATGCAAGCCCCCAGCGCAATGGCCGTCCCCCGTTCCGAGATCGCCCGGCGCATCGGCGCCCTTCAGGGGCAGCTCGCCCGCAAAGGCCTGGACGCCGCCCTGATCCTGCAAACCGCCGATCTGTTTTACTTTGCCGGCACCATCCAGCAGTCCCACCTGTGGGTTCCCGCCCAGGGGGAGCCGCTGCTGCTGGTTCGCAAGGACGTGGCCCGCGCCCGGGCCGAATCCCCGCTCGCGCGGATCGAAGCCATCCAAAGCCCCAAAGAAATTCCCGGCCTCCTGGCGGCCAACGGTTTGGCGGCGCCCCAGGCGCTGGGGCTGGAGATGGACGTTCTGCCGGCCAACCTCTATCTGGCCTACGGCCTGATTTTCGCGGGCGCCCGGCTGAGCGACATCTCGACCGCCATCCGTCTGCTGCGGGCGGTCAAATCCAGCTGGGAAATCGGCATGATCCGTCAGGCGGCGCGCCTTTCCGACCAGCTGGCGGCCGCCGTGCCCGACCTCCTGCGCGAAGGGATGACCGAAATCGAGCTGGCCGGCCAAGTGGAGGCCCGGGCCAGGGCCCTCGGCCATCAGGGCATCGTCCGGATGCGGTTGTGGGGCAGCGAACTTTTTTACGGCCACCTGATGGCCGGCCCGTCCGGGGCGATCCCCAGCTACCTGGCCTCGCCCACCGGCGGCCCGGGGGTCGGCCCGGCGGTCGCCCAGGGACCGGGCATGCGCCCCATCCAGCGCCATGAGCCGATCCTGGTGGATTACGTCTTCGTTTTCAACGGCTATCTCGCCGACCACACCCGCATCTTTTCCCTGGGACGCCTGCCGGCCGATCTCGAGCGGGCCCACGCGGCGATGCTGACCGTGCAGGCCGAAGTCAAAGCCGCCACCCGCCCCGGGGTCCCCTCGGGCCACCTCTACCAGACGGCCATCGAGAGCGCCGAACGCCAGGGCTATGGGGCCTTTTTCATGGGCGCCGACGAGCGGCGCGTCCGCTTTGTGGGCCACGGGATCGGCCTGGAGCTTGACGAGTTCCCCTTCCTAGCCCAGGGCCAGGACCTGCCTCTGCAGGCCGGCATGGTATTCGCTCTGGAGCCCAAGCTGGTCTTTCCGGGCCGGGGGGTGGTAGGCATTGAGAACACGCACCTCGTCACCGCCCAGGGGGTGGAGCAGCTCACGCGCCTGGAGGAGCAGGTCATGGTGGTCTGAAACGAATCAGGGCGCCAGGCGGGCACAGGCTCCCGCCGAAAGCGCGGGCGACCGACCGGAAAAACAGTCTAAACGCCTACCCTGCCCATCGCTTCGGGGTCTTTCGCGGTAAGAGGGCTTCCACCAGTTTTTTCCAGGGCGGACATTCTATTCCTTGAAATTTGATTTCATTGGTGATACCCGTTCGTCGGCTGATTTGAGCTAAACATCCCCGCGGCGGCCGCAAGCCCGGGGGCCCGATGGGCCTCAGGCGTGAAGCCTGCGTTAAGAAAAAATTGGGGGTCTTTTTGCTGATTTTAAGCAGGGGGCACCGGTGATATGGGAAACGCTGCGGGGGCTCGGCACCTGTGTCTGAATTGCAGGGGGGCTATGATGTTTTTTTCTCTCAGCGCCCCGGACGGGACTGCGCCCTTTGAACCGTCCGCAACCAGATCCCGCCCCGGCTCTCGCCGCCGCCGCAACCACCTCGAGACGACCCGCCAAGAGCCCCTCACGCCCCGGTTGCCGGCGAGCGCGCCACCCACCCCCCATTGCCAACCAAGGAGAGTTCCGATGCGTTCCGATGCCTTCGCGGTCAAGGATTTAATGATCCCCATTTCCGAATATGCCGCCGTTCCGGAGGAGGCGACCCTCTTCGAAGCGGTCTTGTCGCTTGAAAAGGCCCAGGCCGAGTTTGACCACACCCGCTACCGCCACCGCGCCATCCTGGTGCTGGATGCCCAGGGGGTTGTGGTCGGCAAGCTCAACCAGTTGGACGCCCTGCGGGCGCTGGAGCCCAAATACGAGGAGATGCAGGCCGGCGGCTCACTGGCGCGCTTCGGGTTTTCGCGCAAGTTCATGAAGTCGATGATGGCGCACTACGACCTCTTCGACCGGCCGCTCAAGGACATCTGCCAAACCGCCGCCACCGCCAAGGTCAAGGATTTCATGCACGCCCTGACCGAAGGGGAGTACGTCGAGGAAAGCGCCTCCCTGGATGAAGCCATTCATCAGCTCGTCCTGGGTAATCATCAGTCGCTGCTGGTGACCCGCGACAAGGATATCATCGGCATCCTGCGCCTCACCGACGTATTTGCCGCAATTTTCCACACCATGAAAGAGTGTTTTATCTGACGAGGAATCGGCCTGCATCCCTTGACAGGCCCCGGGCCGCGAATTCAAGCCATCCGGTCACTTAACCGCTGAAGGAGGTTGTTCCAATGAACAGTGCTGGCGCCGCCGACACCCCCAATAGAATCAACTGGAGTAAACTCATTTTTCTTTTTCTGGGCATCATTCTGTTCGCAATCGTCTATTATTCGCCCCCCTGGCCCGATGCCATCGACCCGATGGGCAAGCATTTCGAGCTCTCCCGGGAATCCAAAGGCGCGTTGGCGGTCTTTCTGCTGGCCGGCACGTGGTGGGTCTTCGAGGTGGTCCCCATCGGGGTTACCAGCCTGGCGATCGGTGTCCTGCAGGCGCTTTTCCTGATACGCCCGGCGAAAGCGGCCTTCAAGGACTTCATGGACCCCTCGGTGATGTTCATTTTCGCCTCGATCGTCATCGGCCTGGTGTTCACCAAGACCGGGCTCACCCGCCGAATGGCCTATAAGATGCTCATCATCGTCGGCGAGCGTACCAGCATGATCTACCTCGGCTGTTTCGTGGTGACCGGCGCTCTGACCCTCATCATGGCCCACACCGCGGTGGCCGCGACGATCTACCCGCTGCTGATGGCGATCTACGCCCTCTACGGCGAGGGCGACAAAAAAACCAAGTTCGGCAAGGGCCTTTTCATCGGCATGGCCTACGTGGCCGGCGCCGGCAGCGTCGTCACGCTCCTCGGGGCGGCGCGCGGGGCCGTGGCCCTGGGCTTTTTCTACGATATCATCGGCACCAACATCTCCTTTTTCCAGCTGACCTACTACATGTTCCCCGTCGGCTGGCTGATGATCTTCCTGATCTGGGGCTTTTTCATGATTTTTCTCAAACCGGAAAAGAAAGTGATCCCCGGTCTGCGCGCCAAAGCCATCCAGCTCAACGCCGAGTTGGGCCCCCTGTCCCGCAAAGAGATCACGGCGTCCATCATCGTTTTCGCTTGCGTCCTGATTATGACCCTGCGGTCGTTCATTCCGATTCTCGAACCGTTGGACAAAACCGCCATCATCCTGACCTCGACGATCCTCTTTTTCGTCACCGGCATTTTGGACATCAACGACCTCGAGGACATTCCCTGGAACATCATCCTGCTGTTTTCCGGCGCCATGAGCATCGGCTTCTGCCTCTGGGAGACCGGGGCCGCCAAGTGGCTGGCGGTCAACTGGCTGGTGATGTTCCAGAAGGCCAACTGGTTCGTTTTCGTGATGGGCATCGCCTTCTTCGTGATGATTATGACCAACTTCATCATGAACGTCGCGGCCATCGCCATCTCGCTGCCGGTGGCGTTCGTGATCGCGCCCTACCTGGGGGTCGCCCCGGAGGTCATCCTGTTTGCCGCCCTGGCGACCGCCGGCATGCCCTTCATGCTGCTGGTGGGGGCCGCGCCCAACGCGATCGCCTACGATTCCAAGCAGTTCACCCCTGGGGAGTTTTTTATGTACGGGCTCCCCACCAGCCTCATCCTGATGGTGGTGGTCGGTTTTGCGGTCTACTTCCTCTGGCCGCTGATGGGGATGCCGACGACCCTGCCCTGATCCGGCGGCCGCAACCGGCAGCATATAGCCCGATCACCCGCAACCTCTGCGCGGGCGGTTTTCCCGGGACCGGGAAAACCGCCCGCCGACCGACGGAGCGTCAGACATGAGCGCCATTGAAAAACTGCTGGAACGAATTGTGCTGAGCGTTAACATCAACCTGCGCGAGATGGATTTCGACGTCGCACCTTTAGTAAAAAACCTTCTGCCCTTCGAACAGCTGACGAAATTTTATGCCTTTTACGGCATCACGCCCCAGCACTCCCTCAATTTCGAATTTACCCGTTCCAACCTGGCCGGCAGCTATTTTCTGGGCCGCTGCGCCGTGGACCACGCCATCCTTTACAAGACCGACATCCGCGGCGATGAACTCAAGTCCCGCGGGGACCGCTTCCACTTCGGAAACCGGATCCTGCCGGTTTACACGGACGAAACCATCCGAATCAAAAACAGCTTCCTGATCAAGACCCTGATCCACAATTTTTCCCACGACCCTGAGAACCTTGAAGAATTCACCATCGAAAACACCCTGGCGATGCACTACAGCAACATCCACGGCTCTCCCACCGAGGGCAGCTATCTGGGGCCTTTTTGCACCGTCGATCTGACGGCGGTCCACGACAGTGTCCTGCGTACCTATTCCTACATCCAGGCCGGGGAAATCTTTCACATGAACATCGATCCGGGCACCATCTGGGTGCGCAGCGGAGGGGATTTCAATTTTCTCTACCGCTTCGACCAGGACGTCCTCGCGCGCTACATCCGTTTTCAACCCGGCAAAGAGCCCGAGGGCATCTTTCTGGATTTTGTCGAAAGCCGCCAGGCCGACTTCGAACGGGTCTTCAAAACCCTGCAACTCAGCACCCCCGCAGGGGTTCCCGCGACTTCCTCCCTGGACCGTTACGCCGTCATCCGTCCCAGCACCCGGATCGGCGAAAACGTGCTGGTGGCCCAGCGCGCCTACCTGGAAAACGCCACGCTCGGCACGGGGTCCAATGCCCAGGAAAACTGCTATATCGTCCATGCCCAGTTGGAGGGCCTGGATGTCACGGCCCACGGCGGCAAGGTGATCCACGCCCGGCTGGGCCGCAAGGTTTTCGTCGGCTTCAACTCGTTCTTGCGCGGCAGCGCAGACTGCCCGCTGACCATCGGGGCCGGCTGCATCGTCATGCCGCACACGATCATCGACCTCAAGGCGCCGGTGAGCATCCCGGCGGGTCACCTGGTCTGGGGGCATATTGAAAAGCCCGAAGACCTGGCGCACAACAGCGTGCCCCTCGATGAGTTCGCGCGCGTCCACACCGGTTTTATCCGCGGCAATCTGCTTTTTGAAGGCGACGGGGGCAAATTCGTGGACGGTTTCCGGCAGCGCATCGAGCACATTTTGGAGGCCAACGGCGCCTATTTCGACGGCAGCAGCGGCCGTGGCCATGCTCAGAAAAACCAGAACATCTCCTTCAATACCCTTCAGCCATACCCATATGGGGAAATGGCGGGGCTTTATCCGACCACTCTGATTCAGCCCTGAGCCCCGCGGACCGCCATGCAGACTCGCTTCAACCTGCGCACCAGAATTTACCTGATCCTCGCCCTGATCGCGGCCATCACCGCTGCCGGCGGCTATGTCATGGTCTGGTACACCTACCGCATGGACGCCCTGCTGGCGACCATCGTCACCAAAAACATCGCCGCCTACCAGACCGCCGAAGCCCTGGAAACCGCCCTGGTCAACCAGAAGGGCTTTGTCTCCTACTACTTCTTGGACGGCGATCCCGACTGGCTTCGCCAGCTGGGGGAGTACCGCCAGATTTTTCTGCAGACCCTCAAGGAGGCCCGCGCGACCGCTGAAAACCCGGAACAGCTCCAGGCCATCACCGCAATCGAAGCCGAATATGCCCGCTACATCGCTGCCAAGGACGAGGTGATCGATTATTACCGCGAGGGCCAGCGCGAAGCCGGCGCCAAGCGCCACAAGCAGGTGCGGGAATATTTTTTCCGGATGCTCAGCCTCTGTGAAAATTACAAGGCCCTGCACACCCAGCAGATCACAGGCACCCGGGCCGCCAGCCACACCGAAGCCCAAAATCTGCGAGTGACCGCCGTTTCGTCCATGCTCCTGGCCCTGCTGATGGTGATGCTGCTGGCCTTTATCCTGGCCAAACACATTCTGGGACCGGTGCGCGAGCTGACGCGCGAGGCCGACCGCGAGAGCCGCCCGCCCCCCCCGGGAAACGAAATCAAGGCCCTGAGCCTGAAGGTGCGGGGCCTGATTGAAAACGTGGACCAGACCCAGAGCGAGCTCGAAAAAAGCCGCGAGCACCTCCTGCAGACCGAGAAAATGGCCATGGTCGGCAAGCTGGCGGCCGGCATGGCTCACAGCATCCGCAACCCCCTCACCTCGGTCAAGATGCGGCTTTTCTCCCTGGAACGCACGCTTGCGCTCTCGGACACCCAGGGGGACGACTTCAAGGTGATCTCCGAGGAGATCGACCAGATCGACACCATCGTCCAGAATTTCCTGGAGTTCTCGCGCCCGCCCAAGCTCAAGATGCAGCAGGTCAGCCCCTCTGAGGTGGTGAATCTGGTCGTCCAGCTGCTGCGCCGCCGCCTGGCCGCCAACAATGTCACCATCAGCGTCGAGCGCCTGCGGCCGCTGCCGGAGATCCAGGCCGACCCCGAGCAGCTCAAGGAAGTCCTCGTCAATCTGGTCGTCAACGCCTGCGAGGCCATGACCGCCGGCGGCGCCATCCGCATCACCGAGGAGCTGCAGCGCAGCGACAACCGACAGCAGCAGGTGGTCATCCGTCTGCAAGACGAGGGTCCCGGGATCCCCGAGGCGTTTAAAGACCGGGTCTTCCAGCCCTTCTTTACCACCAAGGAGGAGGGCACGGGACTGGGCCTGAGCATCGCCGCGCGCATCATCGAGGAGCACGGCGGCTGGCTGAGCCTGAATTCCCGGGAAGGCCAGGGGACGGCCTTCACCATAACCCTGCCTGCCCAGACCGGATGAGGACAGCCGCCGTGGACACGATCCTGATCATTGACGACGACGACCAGCTGCGGCGCAGTTTCGAAAAACTGCTCAAGGAAGAGGACTACGCCGTCCAGACGGCCCCTTCGGGAGAGGCCGGGGTAAAAATGGTCGCCCAGCGCAGCCCCGACCTGGTGATCCTCGACATGCGCCTGCCCGGCATGAACGGGCTGCAGACCTTTCTGCAGATCCAGCGCATCGAGCCCAAGCTGCCGGTGATCATCATGACGGCCTTCGGCACCACCGAAACCGCCATCGAGGCCACCAAAATGGGGGCCTATGATTACATTCTCAAACCTTTCGACATTCCCGACATGCTCGCGGTAATCCAGAAAGCCGTCACCGCCGGCCACTTCATGCGCTCACCGGTGGTCATGAACGGGGGCATCGCGCAGAACGCGCGGGAAGCCATCATCGGCCGCAGCAAACCCATGCAGGATGTCTATAAGGCCATCGGCCGGGTGGCCTCATCGGATGCCACCGTCCTCATCCGCGGGGAATCGGGCACCGGCAAGGAGCTGGTCGCGCGGGCGATTTACCAGCACAGCCTGCGCGCGGCCAACCCCTTCCTGGTCATCAACTGCGTCGCGATACCCGAAAACCTGCTGGAAAGCGAGCTTTTCGGGTACGAAAAAGGGGCCTTTACGGGCGCCGCCCACCGCCGGGTGGGCAAAATCGAACAGGCCCACCGCGGAACGGTGTTCCTCGACGAAATCGGCGACATGCCTTTCAGCATCCAGGCAAAAATCTTGCGCCTGCTCCAGGAAAAGAGTATAGAACGCTTGGGAGGCGGGGAAACCATCGCGGTCGATGTGCGCATCATCGCGGCCACCAACCGCGACCTGGAAGCCGCCCTGGTTGAAGGCCGCTTCCGCGAGGATCTCTACTACCGGCTCAAGGTCGTCACCATCTGGCTGCCGCCCCTGCGGGAGCGCGTCGACGACATCCCCCTGCTGACGGAATATTTCCTTTCCCGTCACGGGGACAGTCTGGGAGTTGAAACCCCCGGCATCACCCCCGAAGCCAAGGAAAGTCTGAAAGCCTACCCCTGGCCTGGGAATATCCGGGAACTCAGCAACACCATCCAGAAACTGCTGATCTTCAACCGCGGCGCGCCCATCAGCCCCGAAGACATCGGCCTGACCCTTCGCGGCGAAGGTAAGAGCGGCGACCCGTCCGACACCATCGGCACCACCGATCAGGCGCTTCGCAGGTGGGCGGTTGAAGCCCTGACCGCCAAAAGCCAAAAAAACCTGTTCGATGCCTGCATGGACCGTTTTGCCAGCATCCTGATCAGTGAAGCGCTGACCCTCACGGGCGGCAACCGCTCGCGGGCGGCCAAACTGCTCGGCCTATCGCGGCCGACCCTGCACTCCAGGATCGACAAATACGGTCTTAAAATCGAAACCCTGGTCAAATAAGACCACGGCAAAAAGTGCGATACGGGATTGCGCCGGATTTTCGTTCGTCGGCAAGGCGCACATGTTGGGGTGTTGTTTTTTACCGCGGCCCCACCCTTTTAGGCGCCTTTTGTCCGGCACCGCTGCCGGCATCAGAAAAATTTACTCCCGGTAAACGGGAAAGGAGGCTTTGTGAGCATCAAAAAACAGTTTCTCAAATCCAAGCCGATCTGCAAGGTCACGTTCCGCCTGCCGGCGGAGATGGCACCCGAGGCCCGAACGGTGCATCTGGTCACCGAACTGAACGACTGGGACCGGGAGGCGCTGCCCCTCAAACGGCTCAAAAACGGAGACTTCACCCTGACCCTTGATCTGCAAACCGACCGGGAAATCCAGTTCCGCTATCTGGTCGACGGGCAGCGCTGGGAAAACGACCCCGAGGCCGACACGCAGACGCCGACCTGCTTTGAGGACACCTGCAATTCGGTGATCACGACATTTTGACCGACCGGTCTTCAGCCCCGGATCGGACGGGTAAAAGGCGCCGATCAGCCGTAAGCCGGGATCTCGGGTCGATGGCCGCGTGCGCATGGGAACCGGGGGGGTTGACCCGGACGGGGACGGACCAATACAGGTGATCGGCATCGTCACCGCCGGCCACCGCTGCGACAGCCTTTGCCAGGAGCCCGGACGCAACAAACGGGGGGCAGCGTGGATCACAAAACCACCATCCTGATCATCGACGACCACCCGCTGTTCCGCGAGGGGCTCAAGGCCATCATCGGCCGCGAGCCGCGCTACCGCATGGTCGGCGAAGCCGACACGGCCCGGTCCGGCATCGACCTGGCAGCCGAGCTGAAACCCGATGTGATCATCGTCGACGTCTCGCTGCCGGATAAAAACGGGCTCGAACTGACCCGCGACCTGGCCAAGCTGCTGCCCGAAAGCCGGGTGCTGATCATCAGCATGCACAACAAGATCACTTACATCGCCACAGCTTTCCAGGCCGGCGCACGGGGTTACCTCGTAAAGGAATCGGCCTCGGACGGATTGTTGAAAGGGCTGGCGGCGGTGGCCCGCGGCGAGCTGTTTTTAGACAGCAGCCTATCGTCCCAGGTGGTCGAAAACCTGCGCCAGTCCGCCGTCAAATCCCCCGCCGCGGCCGTCTCGGCCCACCCCCGGCTGACCCCCCGGGAGCAGGAGGTCATGCGCCTGCTGGCCGAAGGTTTCAGCACCCGCGAAATCGGCCAGCGGCTCTTCATCAGCCCCAAAACGGTTGAAAACCATCGCGCCAATATCATGAAAAAGCTCGACCTGCGCAGCACCATCGATCTGGTGCGTCAGGCCGCACGTCTGGGTCTGATCGATGTGGATCTCTGGAAGGGCTGAGATCACGGAGGCCGTTGGGCGCAAGCCAGTTGTCAAACTTTTTTTGTGCCGCGGCCCTCAACCGACAGGAGCGCAGGTGCAGCATTGATGAACATCTCCGGCAAGATCAGCCAGATCCCGACACCCGGCCGTCACCTGCTCCACTTTCGGGGCGACACCCTGACCTTCGAACTCACCGCCCCCGCCGACGCCACCGGCAGCGCCTGGGTCCGGACCAACATCGGGCATGCCGACATCGCCCGCCGCCAGATTATCCAGGCGGTCACGCGCGACCTCCCTCCCCTGGCGCGCGACTGGTTTGACATTCCTCTGCAACCGGCGGCCCCGGGGCGGTTCCGGGCGACCCTGCCCCTCTGCGAGGTGGGGCATTTCCAGGCCAAGTGTTTTTTTCTGGAGGCCGGCGCCAGCGAACCGGCCTGGCCCGTCGGCGACAACACTGTGATCAATGTCGCCCCGGCCGAATCCTGTGCCGCCAACATCGTTTACAATGCATTTGTGCGCCAGTTCGGCCCCAACAAAAGCGGCCGGTTCGAGCCGGACCCGACCCGCCGCGACTGCATCGCGGCCCTGGATCGGGAGCGCTACACGGTCATTCCACCGTCGGGGACCTTTCGCGATCTGATCCGCGAACTGGACTTCATCGTGGGCGAATTGGGCTGTCGGATCCTGCAGCTGCTTCCGATCCACCCCACCCCGACCACCTACGCCCGTATGGGCCGCTTCGGCAGCCCGTATGCCGCCTTGAGCTTCACCGAGGTCGATCCGGCCCTGGCGGAATTCGACCCCAAGGCCACCCCCCTGGAGCAGTTCATCGAACTGGTGGACGCCGTTCACGAGCGCAACGCCCGGATTTACCTGGACGTCGCCATCAACCACACCGGCTGGGCCGCCAGCCTGCACGAAACCCACCCCGAGTGGCTGGTGCGCGACCCCGAGGGCCGCATCGAGGTGCCCGGGGCCTGGGGCGTGCGCTGGGAGGACCTCACCCGCCTGGATTTCACCCACAAGGACCTGTGGCAGTACATGGCCGACGTGTTTCTGCGCTGGTGCCGCCGCGGCGTCGACGGTTTTCGCTGCGATGCGGGCTACATGATCCCGGTGGAGGCTTGGCGCTATATCGTCGCGTCCGTGCGCAGCCGGTTTCCCGACACCGTCTTCCTGCTGGAGGGCCTGGGGGGCAAATTGTCGGTGACCCGCGAGATCCTCAGCCGCGCCAATTTCGACGCCGCCTACTCCGAACTGTTTCAGAACTACACCCGCGGGCAGATCGAATACTACCTGCCGGAGCCACTGGATATCAGCCGCAGCGACGGCCTGATGCTGCATTTTGCCGAAACCCACGACAACAACCGCCTGGCCGCCCGCTCGCGGGTCTACGCCCGGATGCGCATGGCCCTGTGCGCGCTGCTGGCCGACCACGGGGCCTTCGGCTTCGCCAACGGCGTCGAGTGGTATGCCGCCGAGAAGATCATCGTCCACGAGGCGCCGAGTCTCAACTGGGGCGCCGTGCCCAACCAGGTCGGCTGGATCCGGCGCCTCAGCGACCTGCTGAAAACCCACCCGGCGTTTCACGCCGAGGTCGACCTCAAGATGCTGCAGCAAGGCGAAGGGGACTTCATCGTCATGCGCCGGCGCCACCGCCCCAGTGGCCGGACCCTGCTGGTGGCGGCCAACCTCGACGACCGGCAGCCCGTGACCGCCGCCTGGAACCCGCGCCAGGCGGAGATCGGGGCCGCCGAGTGGGTCGACCTGCTCACCGGCGAGCGCGTGGTGCTTCAGAAAGCCGCCACCCGTCAGCTGCTGCCCCTGGCGGCGGGCCAGGTCATGTGTCTGAGTCCGGACCCGGCGGACCTGGCGCTGATCGACCACCGCCGCGCGCGCCCGCTGGGGCTGCCGGAACGCATCGCACACCAGTGCCTGCGGGCCAAAGCCCTGGAGGTGCGCCAAATTTTAGGCGAAACGGCCGATCTCGGCAGCTTCGACCCCGATGCGGCCGCAGCCCGCCTGGCCGCCGACCCGGCCGGGTTCTGCCAGGAGGTGGCCCCCGCCGACGCCCCGCCCCGGGTCACCCGCTGGCAATGGCCGACGGATTGCCGCCGTATGGTCATGCTGCCCCCCGGCCATTTTCTGCTGGTCAGCGCGGCAGCCCCCTTTCATGCCCGCATCCTCCAGGACGGCCGGACGCTTGCCGCCGAAAAAAGCCTCGCCCAGCAGGGTGAAACCCACTTCGCGCTCTTTGCCCCGCTGCCCACACCGCGGCGGCACCAGCGCCAAAAGCTGAAGGTGACGGTTTTCACCCCCGGCCGCAGCAGCCATGCCCAAGGCCCGCTGCTGCAGCTCGCCGCGGCCCAGGACGCCGCCGTCATGCGGGTTTTCAGCCACACCGAAATCAGCCGGCGGCAGCCCCTCTTCCTGGCCACCAACGGCCGCGGCGGCATGACCCACCTGCCGGTGATGTGGGGCCGGCTGGAGAGCCGCTATGATGCCATCCTGGCCGCCAACCTGGATCCCGAGGTGCCCGAGGACCGGCGGATTCTCTTTACCCGCTGCCGGGGCTGGCTGGTCTACCAGGGCTACTCGCAGGCACTGTGCTTCGATTGCCTGCACCAGTTCCGCCTGGACGCCCCCTCCCGGGGCACATGGCACTTTCACGTTCCCACGGGCCAGGGCCAGCACGTTTTTCTGGCGCTGACCCTGGAGATGGCCCCCCTGCAAAACCGCGTGAGTCTCCGCTTCCAGCGCCTGCCCGCCGAGGGCAAGGCGGCCCGCCTGGACGACCACCGCCCGGTGGAGCTCATCCTGCGGCCGGACATCGAAGACCGCAGTTTTCACGACACCACCAAGGCCTATACCGGCCCCGAGAAAACCTTCGCGGCGGCCGTGCAGCCTGCTGCCGACGGGTTTCGTTTCGCGCCCGCCGGGGACCACGCTTTAGCGCTCCAGCTGCGCGGGGGGCGCTTCACGGTCGCACCCGAATGGACCTATATGGTTCATCGCGGGCTGGAAGCCACCCGCGGCCTCGACCCGGACTCGGACCTTTTCAGCCCCGGCTATTTTTCCTGCGCTCTGGCCGGCGGCGACCGGGTCGAACTGACGGCCGAGGCCGAGGCGCGGTCATCCGCGGTGCCCACAGCCGCGGTTTTGCCGCCACCGGAGGACCTGCCGCTGCGCTGGCCGTTGGCCGAGGCCCTTTCGAGCGCCCTGGACCACTACCTCGTCAAGCGCGGGGCGCTCTGTTCCGTGATTGCAGGCTACCCCTGGTTTTTGGACTGGGGCCGCGACGCCCTGATCGTCGTCCGCGGGCTGATTGCAGCCGGTAAAACCGCCCCGGCGGCGGCCGTTCTGAAGCAGTTCGGGCAGTTTGCCGAAAACGGCACCCTGCCCAACATGATTCGCGGCCAAGACGCCGGCAACCGCGACACCTCCGACGCGCCGCTGTGGTTTGTGGTGGCCTGCGACGACCTGCTCCGCAAACACAGGAACCGGCGGTTTCTCGAAACCGACTGCGGCGGCCGCAGCCTGCGGGAGGTGCTGCTGTCCCTGGGCACCGCCCTGATGGCCGGCACCCCCAACGGCGTCCGCATGGACGGCGAATCCGGTCTGCTATACAGCCCCGGTCACTTCACCTGGATGGACACCAATTTTCCGGCCGGGACCCTGCGGGCCGGGTATCCCGTTGAAATCCAAGCCCTGTGGTACGCCGCCCTGGCTGCTTTAAATCGCATCGACCCCGAGAATTCCGGCGGCCCTTGGCAAAAAACCGCGGCGCGCGTCCGCCGCGGCCTGCAGCGCCATTTCTGGCTGGAACAGCACGGCTATCTGGCCGATTGCCTGCACGCCGAACCCGGCACACCGCCGCAGCGGGCCGAAATTGACGACGCGCTGCGACCCAACCAGCTTTTTGCCCTGACCCTGGGCGCCCTCAGTGCGCCCGACGCCTGCCGCCGGGTGCTGACGGCCTGCGAAACGCTGCTGGTCCCGGGGGCCATCCGCAGTCTGGCGGACCGGCCGGTTTCCCGCCCGCACAAGATTCTGCACCACGGCCGGCTGCTCAACGACCCCCAAAACCCTTACCAGGGACACTACCTCGGGGATGAAGACACCCGCCGCAAACCCGCCTACCACAACGGCACAGCCTGGACCTGGGTTTTCCCGAGCTTCTGCGAGGCCTGGGCCCTGACCTACGGAAAGCCGGGACATGCCACCGCCCTGGCCTGGCTGGCCAGCAGCACCCGCCTGCTGAACCGCGGGTGCTGCGCCCAGATGCCCGAGATTGTGGATGGCGATGCCCCCCACCCCCAGCGGGGCTGCGACGCCCAGGCCTGGGGCGTCAGCGAACTGCTGCGGGTCTGGCGCAAGCTCTGCGCCTGAAGCGCTTCCAGGCTTGACCTTTTGGCGGCAAGCGATTATTAGTGGCCCCATCGCGGCCGTCGACCCGACCATCCGCCCGCACGGCTGGCGGACCTGGCCGCCAGAGGACAGCCGACCCACCGGATGCCGCCGAACCCCTGACCACGCTCCGACCGCTAACGGCCGGAGGGTGCTGCCGAAACATAGCGATGCGATATAAGGAACCATTATGGGGCATTTTAAGACCTTTCAAGTTTACCCGACCATCCCCCCGGCGCTCGATTTTCTTGAAATCCTCTCCCACAATTACTGGTGGAGCTGGCAGCGCGATGCGATGGACCTCTTTCGGCGCATCGACCCGCGCCTCTGGGCCGGATCCGGCGGAAACCCGCTGGTCTTCCTGACCAACGTCTCCCAGAAGCGGCTGGAAGACCTGGCCGACGACAACAGTTTTCTGGCCCACCTCAACCAGGTCAGAGGCCGATTTGAAAAACGCGTGCTGGCCCCGGTCGATTTTTCCAGTTCCCCCCTGAGTCCGGAAAACGGTGTCGCCTATTTCTCCATGGAGTTCGGCATCCACGAGAGCCTTCCCCTGTATTCGGGCGGTCTCGGCATCCTGGCCGGTGATCACCTCAAGGCGGCCTCCGCCACGGCCCTGCCGCTGGTGGGGATCGGGCTGCTCTACCGCCAGGGGTATTTCCACCAATATCTGGATCAGAACGGCTGGCAGCAGGAGGCCTACCCCGAGACCGATCTCTACACCGTCCCGCTCCGGCACGCCAAGGTCAACGGCGAGAATATCCGACTGTCGGTGGCCGGCCCCGACGGCGAAATTCTCGCCACCGTCTGGCAGGTGATGATCGGCCGCATCCCGCTCTACCTGCTGGACACCAACCTGCCGGAAAACACGCCCGAGGTCCGCGACCTGACCGCCCGGCTTTACCCGGGAGACGGCAGGATCCGCCTGGCCCAGGAGGCCATCCTGGGCATCGGCGGCATGCAGGCCCTGGCGTTCATGGGAATCACGCCCGCTGTCTGCCACATGAATGAAGGCCACAGCGCCTTTGCCGGCGTCGAACGCCTGATCCAGACCATATCCCGCTACGGGGTGGACCTCAAGACAGCCCTTGAAATCGTGCCGCGCACCACGGTTTTCACCACCCACACCCCGGTGGCGGCCGGGCACGACGAATTTCCGGCCGAAATGGTGCGTCCGGTGCTCCGCCCCCTCGCCCAACGTCTGGGAATACCCGAAGACCAGGTGCTGGCCTGGGGTCAGGCCGCCGGCACGGGGTCGAACGCGCCGCTGTCGATGTTTGTCCTGGCGATCCGCATGGCCCAGTACTGCAACGGGGTCAGCCATCTGCACGGCCAGGTGGCACGCCGCATGTGGGCCCCCATCTGGCCCGACCGTCCCGAGGACGAGATCCCGATCACCCACATCACCAACGGGGTGCACGTCCCCACATGGCTGTCCTCGGGGATTTCAACCCTCTTTGACCGCTACCTCGGCCCGGACTGGAGCGTTCCGCCGCGCAACCCGGCCAACATCAACCGGATCGACGAAATTTTCGATGAGGAGCTTTGGCGCACCCACGAGATGAGCCGCACGCGGCTGGTCCGCACCTGCCGGGAACTGGTGATCAAGCAGCACCGGCGGCGCAACGCCCCCCTGGCCGTCATCCGCGAAGCGGAATCCGTCTTGGATCCGGGGATTCTGACCATCGGTTTCGCACGCCGCTTTGCCACCTATAAGCGCGCCAATCTCCTGCTGCAGGATGCCAACCGGCTGGAAGCGATCCTGACATCCGAAAAACGCCCGGTCCAGATCATCTTCGCCGGCAAGGCGCACCCCAAGGACAACGAGGGCAAGGCCCTGATCAAGCGCCTGATCGACTTTTGCCACCGTCCGACTTTGCGCAACCGCGTCGTCTTCCTGGAGGATTACGACCCCCGGATCGCCCAGCAGATGCTCCAGGGCGTCGACGTGTGGCTCAACACCCCGCGCCGCCCCTTCGAAGCCTGCGGCACATCCGGAATGAAGGCCGCGGTCAACGGGGTCCTCAACCTCAGCATCCTGGACGGCTGGTGGTGCGAGGGCTACGCCGAAAACCGCGGCTGGCGCATCGGCAACGGGGAAGACTTCGACGATCCGGGCTACCAGGACACCATCGAAAGCCAGGCCCTTTACAACGTCCTGGAAAACGACGTAATCCCGACCTTCTATGAAAAAGGGGAAGGCGACATCCCGGTGCGCTGGGTGCGCATGATGAAGGAGGCCATCAAAATGGTCATGCGGGACTTCAGCGCCCTGCGGATGATCCAAAACTACCAGCACCGCTTTTACCTGCCCGCGGCGCGGCGTCTGGGGGAGCTGGTGGCCGACGACGCCCGCGAGGCCCGGGAGCTGGCCCGTCAGCGCGAGCGGTTGGTCAGCCGCTGGGGCAAAATCACCGTGGAACCCCCCGAACGGGGGGCTGCTCACCCTTTCCGCGTCGGGGAGCAGTTCCAGATCACGGCGGTGGTGCATCTGGGGGAACTCCAGCCCGAAGAAGTGGCGGTCGAGCTTTACTACGGTCCGTTCAAATCGGTGGATTCCCTGGCCAACAGCTTTACCCAGCGGATGGAGATGACCGCCTGCTATGAGCCGGGCCGCTATCTTTATGCCTGCAGCATCTCGTGCCGGATTGCCGGCCGCTACGGGTTTACCGTTCGGGTGTCCCCCCGGGCGGACGACTGGGTGAAGTTCACCCCGGGCCTGATCACCTGGGCCTGACCCCGAGGCCGCGTTCCTGAAAAGGGCAAGGACCGCAGAAAGGAGCACGCCGCATGGCCCCTGCGACACGCAATCCGCGCATTCTGATCGTTACCCCCGAGGTGACCTATCTGCCCGACGGCATGGGCAACATGGCCAACTACCTGGCCGCCAAGGCCGGCGGGCTGGCGGACGTCTCGGCCGCCCTGGTCAGCGCCCTCTATCAACAGGGCGCCGACGTGCACGTCGCCATGCCCGACTACCGGAGCCTTTACAGCGACCAGCTGCCCGAGATCCTGAAAAAGGATTTCAAGATGATCCGCCAGGTCATGCCGAATGACCGCGTGCACCTGGCCGAAGACCGGGCGTTTTTCTACATGCAGCACGTCTACTCCAACTACAGCTGGGAAAACATGAAAATCGCCCTGGCCTTCCAGCGCGAAGTGATCAACAACATCGTCCCCCGGGTCCGCCCGGACCTGATTCATTGCAACGACTGGATGACCGGCCTGATCCCGTCCATGTCGCGGCAGATGGGCACGCCGTGTCTGTTTACGATCCACAACATCCACACCATGAAGACCTTCCTGGCCCAGATTGAAGACCGCGGCATCGACGCGGCCTATTTCTGGCACCACCTTTTCTACGAGAACATGGCCTACGACTACGAAGAGACACGTGAGCAAAACCCCGTCGACCTGCTGGTCAGCGGCGTCTTCGCGGCCCATTTCGTCAACACCGTCAGCCCGACCTTTCTCAGAGAAATCGTCGAGGGCCGCCACGCCTTCGTATCGCAGCCGCTGCGGCACGAGCTGAGCAACAAGTATCATGCGGGCTGTGCGGCGGGGATCCTCAACGCCCCCGACCCCTCATACAACCCCGCTGAGGACCCGGCCCTGCACCAACGCTACAGCCCCGCCGACCACGTCACCGGCAAGGCCGCCAACAAGCACTATCTGCAGAACCGGCTGGGTCTGATCCCCGATACCCGGGCGCCGCTTTTTTTCTGGCCCTCGCGCCTGGACACGATCCAGAAAGGCTGCGAGCTGCTGGCCGCCGCGCTCTACACAATCGTTTCCGAGTTCTGGCAGCAGCACTTGCAAATCGTTTTCGTGGCGAGCGGCGAATACAAAACCGTCTTCAAAAACATCGTCGGCTTCCATGATTTTACCCGGCGGGTCGCCATCTGTGATTTTAACGAAGACCTGGCCCGCCTGGCATACGGCGCCGCGGATTTTATCTTCATGCCGTCGCGTTTCGAACCCTGCGGACTTCCCCAGATGATCGGCCCGATTTACGGCGCCCTGCCGGTGGCCCATGACACCGGCGGCATCCACGACACCGTCGCGCACCTGGACATCGCCGCCAACAGCGGCAACGGGTTTTTGTTTGAGGTTTACGACCCCAACGGCCTCCAATGGGCCACGGCCGAGGCCATGCGCTTCTTCAAACAGCCCGCGGCCATCCGTGCGGCCCAGATTGAGCGCATCATGGTCCAGAGCGCCACGGCCTTCAATCATGCCGTGACCGCCCAGAACTACATCGATCTCTACGAAAAAATGCTCCAACGACCCCTGATCCGCTCCTGATCCGCTTGCGGTTGGGGCAATCGAACACCACCCCTTCACCCCAGGGAATCCCCCCGGACATCGACGAGGCGCAGCGGCCGCAAATCGGCGCTTTTCGGCACCAGCCGGAACGCCTGGCGCCGGCCGTCAGAAACGACAGCTCGGCTGGGGAGTGCCGTAGCGGGTCAACACCAGCTGCCAGAGCTGGATGCTGCGGGTGCGAAAGGCCCCCGCGCAGGTCAGCTAGGTAGTAGTCCCACATGCGTTTGAAGCGCGCATCATAACGGCCTGCCAGCTGCGGCCAGGGCCATCCCAGGGCCCGGGCGAACCCCCAGCCCCTTTGAGGCAGTGCTGATTTTCGCGGTCGCCCCCCTACCCCAGGTTCTGCGCGGCAAAGTCCCAGTTGACCAGATGGTCCAGAAACGCCTGGATGTAATCACCCCGGCGGTTCTGGTAATCGAGGTAATACGCGTGCTCCCAGACGTCGATGGTCAGCAGGGGCGTCAGCCCGAGGGTGATGGGGGTATCGGCATTGGCGGTCTTGAGGATTTTCAGGCCGGCTGCATCGCGGGCCAGCCACGCCCAGCCGCTGCCGAACTGCGAGGCCGCCGCGTCCTTAAATTCCGCGGCAAACCCCTGGTAGCTGCCGAAGGCGGCCTTGATTTCGCGGCCCAGAGACCCGCCGGGTTCTCCCCCGCCGCCGGGCTTGATGCTGTGCCAGTAAAAATTGTGGTTGAACACCTGCGCGGCATTGTTGAAGATACTGGTCTGCTCGGTTTTTCCGGCGGTTTTTTGAACGAGGGTGATGAGATCCATTTCCGCCCAGCCGGTCCCGGCCACGAACCCGTTGGTCTTATCGACATAACCGCGGTGGTGCTTGCCGTAGTGAAAACCGATGGTCCGGGCTGAAATGTAGGGTTCAAGGGCGTTCTCCGGATACGGCAGAGGGGGCAGCTCGATTGCCGCTTCCGCAGCCGTCGCCTTTCCGCGCCCGCCCAGGCCGGAGAGGTGCAACATGGCAAGGGCTCCCATCCCGGCTGAAATCTTCAAAAAGGTTCGCCGTGCCAGCATACTGGACCTCCTTTGCAATGGGTTTCGCCGTGGGTGGACTTTTCCGGCGCCGAGGGGTCAGCGCCGCGAACATTGCGGCGACCGCGCTCCACCGTCAAGACGCGGGACCCCGCTGAATCCGGGCTACTGCCGAACGACGATCCGATTTTCCCCCCCCACCCCTTGAAATCGGCGGCATGGCCGCGTTCAACGGATGCGGTCTTGAAAAGTCTGCGGCCGGCAGCAACAAACCAACGCGCGGGGGCCGAAAGGGGCCTCGGGGCCTTGTGATCAGAGGTGCCGGAATCGGGAAGGGATCGACTGCGCCATAATTGCCAAAAAGGGCGGGGGTGTGTCAACCTCAAAATGGGACCGGCCGCTGGCGGTCAAATGGCCGCAGGTTCGAAAAACGCCCGGCCGGGCCAAAAGCGCTTCAAAGCCGCGGCCCTCAGACATCGGTCGGTGGGGGCGGTCAAAAAGGCTGGCACGCGGGGCCGCCGGCAACATCCACCGGCGGCCAGATCTCGAAGCGCGCGGCGATGCCGTAAGCCCGTGCCTGCCGGCAGGTTTCGGCCTCGGCGGGATCCAATTCGGCAATCTGCTGCGGGGTGGGTTCGAAAACGCAGGGGCGATCGATGGTTTTCCAACCAAAGCCGGTGATGAAGTGACTTGCCCGGGTCTCCGCACTTTCAGCCGTCTTGTCCAAGACCCAGACCGTGGCGATGGCTCCGGTGAAACCCCGGGTAAGCGGGCTGGTCGGGTCAGGTTCGGCGGCAATCTGAAAAACAAAGGTCTTCACACGGCTCCCTTTCTTTCAGAATGGCACGGCTTCCCCGGATCATCCCCGCCAGTTGCGCTCCAGCCATCGCCACCTGAAGGGTGAAAACCCCTACCCTATCGGCCGGCGGGTGTCCGAACTGAAACCGCGCTGGACCGCGCCGTTATCCTCCGACCGGCGCCATCCAGGATCTGGCGGCTTCAATCACCCGGCTTTACAGGGTGTAAAAATATCCGACAGCGTCATCTTCGCACGGCCGCCGGGGAGGCCGATTTCTTAAAGGAACAGCCTCGTTTTCAGACAGTTAGATCCCTTTCCGGAGATCCAAAAAATTGGCACAGGCGTTGCTCAAGAGGTCTTCAGCTGCACCATCCAAACGACAAGAGGTCCGGTTGAATAAGGGCATCACGATTTTAATCGCAGACCGCAACCGCCACGTCCGGGAATTTCTGAAACGGGAACTGGCGGTGGTCGGCTATCGTGTGCGTCTCGCGAAAAACGGCCGGGAGGTGTTGAACTGGGTCAACCAGCCCCCGCCCCCGGATCTCCTGATCCTGGATCTCAACCTGCCCGACGAGCCCGAAGTCGGCATTCTCGATAAACTGCGCCAGGCCATGCCGTCGCTGCCCGTTGTGGTTCACAGCTTCACCTGGGAGTATGAAAACACGCCGGCCGTGGTGGCGGCGGCGGCCTTCGTGGAAAAAGGCGGCCGGAGCATCGAAGAGCTCAAGCGGGTGGTGCGGGAAGTTCTCAAAGAACACGGCCCGACGCGGCCGGACGAAAGCGAGGAGACATGAAGGCAAAAGACCATTCCTACGCGGCGATGAAGAGACTCCTGCTGGCCAGCATGATCCTGCTGCCGGTCATTCCGTTTATCTTCGCCCTTTGGATCGGCCACTATTATTTCACCCTTTCGCTGGAAAATTCCACCATCGCCAGCATCACGCGCATCGTCGAAGACCACCGCCACATGATCGATTCCTTTCTGGAAGAGCGCCGCAACGATCTCGAATTTGTCCTCAACACCCACACTTTCGAGAGCCTCGGCCAGGCCGAAACCCTCAAGCAAACCCTGGCCCTGCTCCAACAGAGTTCCGGGGCCTTCGTTGATCTGGGGGTCTTGGACGAGACCGGCATGCACGTCGCCTACCAGGGGCCGTATGAACTCCAATGGAAAAGCTACCGTGATGAGCCCTGGTTCAAGGCCGTGATGGAAAAAGGGGTCTATATCAGCGACGTTTTTCTGGGCTACCGCCAGGTGCCCCACTTTGTGATTGCCCTGGCCAACCAGGAGGGCCCTTCGAAGTGGGTCATCCGGGCAACCATCGACACCCTGATGTTCAACGAAATGGCGGGCCGAGTGCGGATCGGCAAAACCGGTGAGGCCTTTCTGCTCAGCGCCGATGGCACCTTTCAGACGGAACGCCGCTCGGGCGGCAGCCTCATGCAAACGGATCCCGATTTCAGTTGGTATCCGGTGGGAGATCGGGGGGTTAAAATTTTCATCGAAACCGGCAGCGGGGGGGACCAATATCTGTATGCCACCACCCGCTTGACCCAAAAAAACTGGCTGTTGGTGGTGCGCCAGGAAAAGGCCGACGCCTTCAAGGCGCTGAGCACCGCCGCCAATATGATCATTCTGATCTCACTGCTCGGCGGGGCGGTCATCGTGGCGGTGGCCTTTTACCTGACCGATCGCATCTCAGACCGCATCCAGCAAACCGACAGCGAAAAAAATCAGTTGAACAAACAGCTGATCCGCGCGCATCGCCTGTCCGAGCTGGGAGAAATGGCGGCCGGATTCGCCCATGAGATCAACAATCCCCTGCAGGTCATGAAAAGTGAGCAGGCCCTGATCGAAACCATCATGGCGGACCTCAAGGCCTCCGGCCAGCTCCAGGAATCCGACGATCTGAAGGATGTCGAGGATTCCATCCGCCAGATTTCACTCCAGATCGCCCGCTGCTCGAAGATCACCCATGCCATTCTGAGGTTCGGCCGCAAAAGCGAGGATGCGGTCCAGAATTTCGACATCCAGAAGTTCATCCCTGAAATCATCGAGATGGTGGCCAAGAAGGCCAGTGTCGAAGGCATCGCCATCCATCAGAACATCCAGAACGGGCCACTCTATATCCACGGAGACCCCTCCCAGCTCCAGCAGGTGCTTCTGAACCTCTTCAACAACGCCATGGACGCCATCATCGAACGCCACGGGACAATCGGCGGCGAACTGACCGTCATCTCAGAATCTGGTGACAACGGCCGCGTTCGCATGCTGATCAAAGACAACGGCTGCGGGATCAGCGCGGACAACCTGGACAAAGTCTTCTCACCCTTTTTCACCACCAAACCGGTGGGCAAGGGCACCGGGCTGGGGCTTTCGGTCTGCTACGGCATCGTTCAGAACTTGGGCGGCACCATGACGGTTGAGAGCAAGCCCGGCGATGGGACCACCTTTTTGATCGAACTGCCCGCAATCCCGGCATAAACGGCCGCATGCAGCGGGCCTTTCGACCCGTGGCACGGCGAACCGCGGCCATGGCAAGGTGCATCGACCATCACCGGCGCCGCCCTAAACCAACCGGGAGAAATGAAAATGGAAAAACCGAAGATTCTGCTGGTGGATGACGAGGAGCGGTTTCTGACCACCACCCAGAAAGTGTTGCACAAGAAAGGCTATGAGGTCCTCACGGCCACCAGCGGGGCAGCGGCGCTCAAGGCGCTGGGCGAAAAAAGCGTTGACGTGGCCATCCTGGACGTAAAGATGCCCGGGATGGACGGGATTGCCACGCTGAAGGAGATCAAACGGCACCACCCCTTGGTGGAGGTCATCATGCTCACCGGCCACGGCACCTTCGAATCGGCGGTGGAGGGATTGAAATCCGGAGCCACCGACTACCTGACCAAACCCTCGGACATCGCTGAACTGCTGGACAAGGTGGCGGAGGCGTATGAAAAACGAAAGCGCCTGGAGGAAAAAATCCGGACAATCCAAAGCCGCCAGAGCGAGCGCGAAGAGGATACTCCCTGACCCGCGCGCGTTGCTGACGGCGGTCAAGACGGCGCCCGGCCTGCTTTACGGCCGGGGCCGTGCGGCACGGGGCCGGTCGAGACCGGGTTTTTTTGGGTACCGCGGGATTTCACCGGCCTGCCCGGCTATTAAGACCACAGGGCGCCCAACACCGACAGGGAGGACCGCCATGTCACCATCCGAGATCAACCCGACCCCAAAACCCGCCCGCTGCAGCGTGCTGCGTGGCGGCCGGATCTACTTCAGCCGGCAGACCGAGCGCAGGCTGTTTTTTATCCTGACCCTTGTCATGTTGGCGCTGGGCCTCCTCTTCCAGCTGGGAGTGCTTTAGGCCATGACCGCACGGCCCGCCTTTTCCCTTCGCTTCTACCTGGCGACCCCGGCCCGCCTGCTGACCAACCCCCGCGCCGTTTTGAGCGAGTTGCC